>Ga0180009_10000125_pt1 | contig 125267 bp, 101 predicted proteins | sample OS_PC_MetaG_FD_123537 | JGI IMG/M metagenome (GOLD analysis project Ga0180009, IMG submission 123537) | Groundwater microbial communities from the Aspo Hard Rock Laboratory (HRL) deep subsurface site, Sweden - OS_PC_MetaG | ecosystem: Environmental > Aquatic > Deep subsurface > Groundwater...
AAAAGCACGGGCGAAGAGCCAAAAGCTTATTCAAGTATGGGTTGACTTATCTTGCTAAGGTGTTGTTTTCAAATGATTTAGATGAATTTAGAAATTGTTGTAAATTTTTGTCATGTACTTAGAAAAATAACACAAAAAGATCAAAAGCGTTCAATAAAGCTTGTAAAAAAGTCGGTTAACTTTCGAGCAGGCCTCGCCCTGTCTTGATAATTTTGCCTTCGGCCTTGAGGGTTTGTATCAGGCGATCGAGAACACCATTGACAAAAATTTTGCTTCGTGGAGTACTAAAAAACTTAGAAATGTCGATGTACTCATTCATACTAACTTTGATCGGAATGGAGCGGAATGTAAATATCTCTGCCAGCGCCATTTTTAGGATAAGCATATCCATTACAGCGATGCGATCCTGCTCCCAGTTAGCTGTTGTTGCCGCAACCATCGAAGCATATTCTTCGCCTTTGATGATGCTGTTTCTGAAGAGCTTTTTCACGAAATCCAAGTCTTCATTATCCTCTTCATTGGCGGTTTTAAGGATATGTGGCATTGCAGTGAACTCATTAAAATCCTCATCGAGTCCTTTAAAAAATTTGATAAGCAAATAGGAAACCAGGTGATAATCATCAACAAAGTAGATACTTTTCTCTTCATAAAACGATTCCAGCAAATCCTGCTCTGCAAAATAGCGTTCGATCAATTGAATCAGCAACTTCTTGTCGTTGGCAAAATCATCCTTTTCGGCCTGCATATATTTTTGATATTCAGGCGTTTCGCGCATCTGGTGATAAAACTTACGAACGACCTCCTGATCTTCTCCCCAGTTAATTTTGTAAAGGCTTTCGTAGCGTTTAAAATCTTTGTTATTACTCAGCGTTTGAAGCAAGCTGTTATTGATGAAGCGCATATTAGGATCAAGATCTTCTGCCGTAGGGAAATGTTTTTTCTTATTGTCTTCAATCCTATTTTCAGCGAAACGGGTTAATTCGATAAAAAAAGACAACTGCCAGATAAATAACTCGTATAGCTTATTGATGCTTAGCATCAACTGCTTTTCACCCTGGTATAAATCCTGATTACCGGCCTGAAAATAAGCATAAATCGCTTGTAGAACTTTGACTCTTAGATGCCTTCTGCTGAGCATAATGGGAAAAGGGAATAATATTAATGCTAATGAGGGCGCAAAGGTACAAAAAAACACTTGGCACAACCCATTTATTAATGATTGTAAAATTTAGTCTCCAAGTTTCCTGAACGACCTGAAAAACAAGGCAACATCCTTCCAGACCTTGTAATCTCTTGCATAAAACAGATTGATTCTACGGATTATTTCATCATTCTCGGGCGACTTTTTAAAAGCCGAACCCGGACAAAGCACTCCTGATCGAATGGCTGGCAGTCGCTGTCCGGCCTCTTCGAAGTTTCCGCAATAACCCACCCAGCTTTTGCGCCCTGAGAATACCGACAAGGCATTGACAAAAAACCCAAAAGGAGCATTAACAAACCACAAAATTACAGGCCAGGCGAGCAAACTTATCAGGGCTGCACTCACATCAAAAAGACGTTTGCTTCGCCTGTTTGCCCTGGAATCGATCGCGTTGATTCCAATGGTATAGAGGTCGCCACGTGTATTGATTGAATTACTTCCGATGATGGAAAGGCTGTCTTCGGGAGCAATTTTATAATCCACACCTGCCGCATGCCAGGCCACCATTTTATCAATAATAAGCTGATGGGGGATATCTTTGGAGCAAAAGATTACTTCGTTGATGCGATAAATTTGAATCATTTCGGGAACCTGATGGATATGGCCGATAAATTCATCCGGCAACGGAAATTCTGATGCTGTTTCAACCAATCCAATAAACTCAGGTTTGATGGCGGTACTTTTTAATAAGGAGTCAACACGTATAGCTTCTTCGGCATGGCCGATCACTAAAAAGCGCTTTTTGATGTCGCCACCAAAGGAGTAACCATCTGCCTTGAGCATATACCCTACAAAGCGGTTAAGGCTGAAAACGGCGCCGAGCCAAACTGCCCCTAACAGAATCAAGGCACGCGAAAAACGCAAATTTTCAGGCAATAAGGCATACAAAACCAAAATCAACAAAGTCCCGATACCCAAACCGCGCAAGGCTTTCGGGATTTGGTAGGGTTTGTCGTAGCCTCCGCTAAAAAAAACAGAGAAGAGCCATATCAGCAGATAAGCCGGCAGAACCACCGTAACCAACACCAGCGGATAATCTCCGCCTTCGCGGTAAATGGTAAACTCGCCCCAATACTGTTTAATCGCAAAAAGGCCGGCAAAACCCAATATAGCATCAAAACCAGGCAATACAGCCTGTTTGATAAAACGGGCCATGATGGCTATTGCTGCTCTAAAATAGACGGCGATATTGATAAGAAAGGTGAAAGTGGAAGCCCTTTTTTGACTAAAATGTTTGCGTGCAAAAATGATCATCGCATTGTAAAAAACAAACACATAATTTATGCTGCTTTTTTTGGTGCTTTCACCTTTGTAATGAATGATGCGGGTTTCGGGAAAGTAATAGTTTTTGTATCCTGCCTTGGTGATGCGGTACGAAAGGTCAATGTCCTCGCCGTACATAAAAAAAGCTTCGTCGAGCAGGCCGGTTTTGTCAAGCACTGCTTTGCGCATCAGCATAAACGCACCGGCAAGCACGTCCACTTCATGGATTTGGTTTTTATCTAAATATCCCAGATGATATTTTGAGAAACGTTTGGATCGGGGGAAAAGACTTGCAAACCCAAAAATTTTATAAAAAGCAGTGGCAGGCGTTGGTAGTCCGCGCTTGGACTCGGGAAGAAAATTTCCCTTGCCATCAACCATTTTTACTCCTAACCCGCCCGCATCGGGATGCGAATCCATAAAGCTGATGACTTTGGTAAAGGTATCATCCTCCACCACGGTATCAGGGTTTAGCAAAAGCACATATTCTCCTTCAGAGCGCCGTATAGCCTGATTATTGGCTTTACTGAAACCCAGATTTTCTTTATTGTCGATTAAAACAACCTCAGGAAACTTCTCCCGCAGCATGCGCAGCGAGCCATCAACAGAATTGTTGTCAACCACAAAAATCTCGGCCTCTATGTCTTTAACTGCTTTTCGGACAGAATACAAACACTGCTCGAGAAAATGCTCTACATTGTAGTTTACAATTACGATCGAAAGTTTCATGCTGAGATAAGCTTTGAGCCGTCAAAGATAAGACAGTTTTAATGAATGCCATCTAACTCTTGCCCATCAAAAATACCGGAATTGTATTGTGAAAGCGGTATCATCGTTATCAGATTCTATTCTGTGCTTAATCGTGTTTGTCCATAAAGTCAAGTGTTTGAACTATAATGTTCGAGAGCAAGCCTGTCGGTAGGGCAGATCTACCTGGCAGCAGACAGCAGGGCGCATAATAATTTTAAACCGCAGTATAATAAAGTATTCGGGGATATAACTTTTTTATTGCAACGCAGAACCAAGTGATACCGAGTTCACGAATACCGCTTAAATTTATTATTAAATGCGTAAATCGGACATTATAGACAGCTACGAATTAATTCCCATTTAGTTTAGCAAATATTTGAACCAGACATTCAATGCAGTATTCAATATCTAAAGTTGGTTTCATCTTTAACAGTTATTTGCAAGTTTCTCTATAATGAAATAGCGAAGAAACTCAAACAGAAAAGAGTTTCTTCGCTATATTTAAAGATAAAGCTTGCTTTTTTTGGAAACTATCTTTGTTATACTAGCTAATCCTCAAGGGTTTCTTCACCCTCCTTGTAAAATTGATAGATTTTTTTGCCACCATAAGCTGCACCTAATCCCAACAGGATAAATAACCCTCCTCCAATAGGGGCACTACCGCCATTGGAGTTATTTCCGGTGTTGCTTGCGCCGCCAGCTCCACCCGGAGGAGGAGGTGGTGCCTGTGCTAATGAATTAAAGGATATTGTAAGCGCTGCAACTAATAATATGTTTCTGATCGAATTAAAAATTAAATTTTTCATCTGTGTGTGATTTTACTTGGTGAATACTTTTTTGACAACCGTTCCGCTTGGTTTTTTAACCCTTACAACCAGGTAACTGTTGTTTGCATTAAATGGAATTCTTATTAAGGTGCCTGCATTAATTTTTTGATCAAGAAGTTTTTGGCCAATTATACTGTAAATCTCAACATTACCGGATTCGTGAACTGCTGCTCCTTTTGAACCAATGTAGATACTGTTGTTAGCAGTATAAATATTCATATACTCATTTTCATTACTCAAATCCTCATTTATTCCAAAAGTTGCAGATTTAAAATGTAGAAGAAATCTACTCATATCATCGCCTGTAGAAGCATTAAATGTGTAAACAGGATTATTTACCAGATTGTGGATTGTTCCTGTTTGCAGGTCTTCCAAACTTACCATCATATCGGGCAGGTTTTCCAATTGTAAAAGTGTAAAAGTGTATGCTCCATCAACTACCTGATCCAATTGCAATGGAACTGTTTTGCTTTCGCCATTTATCGGAGCTAAAGCGTTTGTGCTGAGTTTTAGTCCATCTTCGACGGTATATATTTGAGGGAATTCGTCATTCGAATATATTTTAGTTGCATCACCTTTATAATCGAAATAGTCGGTTCCATTTTCAGGAAATCCAATAAACACCGTATTTCCATGATTTTCAAAATCTAACTGTAGACGCACATAGGGGCTTTCACCTTTGTTTGTGGGTGATTTATAAATATCCGTCGCACTATGAACCCGGGCAGTGGTTGGAATGCTTAGGTTACCGGGAGAAAATGCTTGAACAAAGAAGGCCTGACTAATGGGTATGATTCCGTCTATAAGAGTACCAGTCGTCCCATTCCAGGTTCTATAATCACCTCCATTAAAGTTATTATCCCACACATACTGAGTACCCGTGGTAAAAGGGACCCTACTTGCAGAGGCCCAATTAATCGCATCACAATCAATGGCTGAGGTAAATGGGTTTCCTATCAAATTCCAACCGTTCCCGCTTTTAACTAAGTTTACAGTAAGATCTGTTGTTTGAATATCTCCGGTCATGCTAACAGTTGCCGGTGATTTTGTTGCATTGTCTACCCAAACAGACCAGCCTTTTCCAAGTGGCATTGACGTAGCTAAGTCGGTATTGTAAGTCCATGAATTATCGGACTCATTGTGAGCGGTAAGCCAGCAAATAGGAGCTTCATTCCAATAAAAGTCGTTGGCGGTTACATTCGTTGTGGATGGTGCAACAAAATGCCATGCAGCATCAGTTAAATAGCGTTCTACTGTAAAAGTACCATTGTTGGTAAAAGTACCTGCGGTAATAAGCGAGCCTGTGCCTGCAACTGTGCTTTGTATGGTAAGCGTAGCTCCGCTGTTTATGGTAAGGTTGTTGCAATCAGCCGAAGCAAGGGCAGCAATAACCGGATTGTTGGTTGCTACTGTTGGAATGATTACCTCATCGCTTGCCGTTGGAACGGCACCTCCGCTCCAGTTTGCAGCAGTATTCCAATCTGAACTTGAAGAACCATTCCAGGTAATAGGACTAGCAAGAGGATCACTACTGAAATTATATTCATAAGCACCCATGTCGATGGTTCCGGCAGTACCGCTGGCTTTATCGAGTTTGCGCCCAAACGATCCTCCACGAATATCCGTGGTTTCAGCGTTTATACTATTGTTTCCTGCATCTGCACAAGGCGAGGTACCATAAATTGAATACGGATAATCCCCTGAACCCACAAATTGTGGATCAGCATCTATATTGTTGCCGTCATCGGTTCCAAAAGTAGCACCTGCCCAACTGCTACTTCCACCACTGCCTTCAATATTGCAATAGGAAAATGTTGGGAGACTTCCGGAATAATTATAGATATTGTCGCCTGAGTTTGAGGCTGTGTTGCCCCATATTATGGTATTGCTGATGCTTGGCATAGAACTAGTGAAACTCAAATATATTCCACCACCATATCGTGAAGCTGTGTTTTGTGAGAATGTACAGTTGACAATAGTAGGTGAACATATATTAATATTCATTCCACCACCATCGTACTGAGCAGAATTGCCGGTAAAGACACAATTAGTAACTATTTGTGTTGACTGTCTGGTAAACATTCCGCCGCCTTGGTCAGCAAAATTATTGCTGAACTGGCAGTTGGTTACAATAAGGGATGAAGAATTAGCATTATTTATTCCCCCTCCGTAAAAAGAAGCTGAATTCCCGGTAAAATTACAATTACTAATATTGGTCGTGCTTGAATTATTGTTTATTCCAGCACCATATTTAGCAGAATTAGTGATAAAAGCACAGTTACTTATATATGCTGAAGAATTATTGCTGTAGATTCCTGCTCCATCTCCGCTAGTTGAATTACCTAAGAATGTGCATTGGTTCACACTTGGAGAAGAAGCATTATTATGCATTCCACTACCAGCATTATGAGGCCAGGTTTCGTTAGCATTTCCGCCCGAAATGGTAAAGCCGTCAAGAATAGCAGTGGTTGTTAAATTCATTCCGCTCGGGTGATAGAAAATATGGTAACTGTTTTCGGTATTGTTGGTTATGGATAATGTCAAACCGCTTCCGCTAATATCATCATCATTGTTAAAGTCACCGCTTAATATGGTTTCATTGGCTTCGCCGGCACCATAATTAGTACGTTCAGATGTTGCTGACTCTGTACCTGCAAATCCACCATAGATAGCTACTCCATCTATCATCCTGAAATGGTAGTAGCGGGATGTGTTGGTTAAGTCGTAAGCAGAGCTTGGATAGTAAGTTCCTTTGGAAACCCAAATTTCTTGTCCTGTAACCGCTTCGTTTAAAGCGCTTTGTAAAGAAGTATAGGCATCGGCCCAGCTCGTGCCAGCATTGCTGCCTGAAGCAGCAATATCAACATAAATTATAGGAGTTGCGTTGGGGTCAATGCCAAATTTATATTCATAAGCACCCATATCAACTGTTCCGGCAGAGCCATCAGCCTTACTTAACTTACGAGCAAAATCATTTCCGCGAATATCATAAGGTTCGCTTATTGCTCCATTATCTCCTGCATCTGCACAAGGTGAGATTCCATAAATTAAATAAGGGTGTTCAGCACTTACAGCACTGCCAACAAATCTTGGGTTTGCATCAATATTATTTCCGCCATCTGTTCCTAAATTAGTATCCCAACTAGTGCTTCCACCACTTCCTTCAATATCACAATAGTAGAATGTAGGATTGCCGCCAATTACATTTAAAACGGCTTCATTATTATTGCCCCAAATTATTGTGTTTTTGATTGTTGGGCTAGTTGTGGCTCCCGTACAAAAAAGTGCTGAGGAAGATGATTCAGTTATTGTACTATTTATAATAGATGGGGAAGCATCCATGATAAAAATTCCCCCACCATAATGTCCAGCTGTATTATTATTGACCAGGCAATTCGTTATAGAAGAAGCAGAATTTCTTAAATACAGCCCTCCGCCGTCAGAAAAATTGGGACCTGATGCCGTATTGTTCTTGAATGTGCAGCTAATAATGCTTGATGAAGAATTGAAATCAGCCAATCCACCACCAAGTGATGCTGTGTTGTTCACGAAAACTGTATTCTCTATTTGTGTTGAAGAATTAACATAATTACATATTCCTCCACCATAAACTAAGGCAGTATTATTTATAAACGTGCAGTTGATGATACTTGGTGATGAACTGTAATTGTACATGCCACCTCCCCATGTGTGTGCGCTTCCGCTATTTGCGTTGCCGCCGGTAATTGAAAAACCATCCAATACGGCTGTGCCATCTAAATTTAATCCGGTCGGATGATAAAAAACATGATAACAATTATCAGAATTATCATCAGGAGTTCCAATATCACCACTAAGAATGGTTTCGTTAGCACCGCCTGATCTATAATTAGTTCTGTGAGCTACAGTTGTTTCAGTTCCTGCAAAACCTCCATATATGGTAACACCATTGATCATCCTGAAATGATAATAACGGCTATCGGTAGGCCCATCGTAGGGTGAACTTGGCTTGTAGGTTCCTGCGGCAACCCAAATTTCATCACCGGTTACTGCAATATTTAAAGCAGATTGAAATGAGGTAAAAGCATTTGTCCAGTTTGATCCATTATCGTTGCCTGAGGCATCGACATCAACATAATATCTCCCTATGTTTACCGGATCGCTGTTATTATTAAATTCATAGGCACCTATATCAATTGTGCCGGCTGTTCCGTCTGTTTTAGAGAGCTTTCTGCCATATCCTGCCCCTCTAATGTCATAGGCTTGAGCGTTGGCACCACCGTTTCCCGCATCGGCACAGGGAGAAGTACCCCAAATTGAATAAGGATGTAGCGCGTTTAATGTGCTTCCCACAAACTCAGGATCGCTGTTTATGTTGCCGCCCCCATCAATGGGAGTACTACCTGAATTCGCAACACCTGAGCCATTCCAGCCTCCATCGATATCACAATTGGTAAAGGTTGGGTCGCTATTGTCATTTCTTACCTGCGTACCATCTCCATTATTTATTGTATTTCCCCAAATGATACAGTTTGTGATGATCGCGTCTGATCCATCTTTGTTATAAATCCCACCACCATTTTTTGCGTAGTTATCCACAAAAGTACAATTGGTTATGGTAGGTTTTGAAACATCATCATTAAGGATGCCTCCTCCATTATCATAATTGCCACCATCAACTCTATTTCCAACAAAAAGGCAATTGGCTATTTCTCCTGAAGAAGAAGTATTAGCCAGTCCTGCTCCACCACCATAGCGCAAGGCACCAGCTGCACCGGAATAATTATTGGTGAATGTGCAATTTATTATTTTTGCATGTGAAGCATTTTGATTGGCCATGCCACCACCTTCATCTTCTGCTTCATTTCCTATGAAATAGCAATTGTTTATACGTGGCGTTTGTCCATCGGCATTATAAATTCCTCCGCCATCATCAGCACTGCCGTCTGCATTGCCACCTTTAATGGTAAAGCCATCGAGTACTGCATTAAAGCCAAGGGTGTAGCCTGCCGGATGATGAAAAACATGATAGGCGTTTTCGGAATTGCCAGTTATTGACAAGGTAGCTCCGCTTCCGCTAATCACATCGTCGTCATTAAAATCACCACTTAATATGGTTTCATTTGTTTCGCCAAATCCATAATCAGTTCGTTCGGTAACTGCAGTTTCATCTCCCGCAAAACCACCAAAGATGGAAACGTTGTCTACCATCTGAAAAGCTTTGTATCTGTCGGTGGAGCCTCCAATGGTTGCAGTTGGCAAATAAGTTCCTTTGGCTACATATATTTGGTCACCTGAAACTGCTCTATCCAAAGCGTCTTGTAGTTGTATGTAGGCATTTGCCCAATTCAAGCCCAAGTTGGTTCCGGTAGCATTACTATCAACAAAGATAACTTCTGCATTAATAGTGCCAATACTGGTTAATAGTATGGTTACTAAAATTAGTAATCGTGTTTTCATTTTCATCTCATTTTTTTTATTAAAAATAAATTGCGGCAAGATTACTGTCGAAACACGCTGTTACCAAATGAATGTTCTGAGCGATGGGAATTTTGTTCTGAGCTCCGGGATTTTTGTTCTGAAAGTATTTTTGGGGAAGTCGGTTTTTCTTGTCAAGCTATTTGGGTAGGTTGTAAAAATGGTTTAATAACCTGAGGATTTGCTATATTCCCCCTCGTCCGCCTTTGTAACAGGGATGCTTTTATCCTCAAGCATTTGTAATGCCATTTCCCATCCATTACTCAACCATAGCGCTGAAAGGCAATTTTTTACTTATTAAGTCGGCAGATAAAAATTCTACTCAATATTTACCCTTTTAAGTAATTCGTTTCGGTAGTTTTTCCCGATAGGGACTTCAGTTCCATCAACAATTACGTATAAATAATTAATGGCATCTAAATAATAAAGGTTTATTATAAAGCTGCGATGTGTACGGAAAAAGTTATCAGGTAATTTTTTGGGAAAGTCGATTAAGCTTCCCCTCGACAAATGTTTTTGATTGGCATTTGTGTAAATTTCAACATAAACATGTTCCGCTTTTACATAGGTAATATCAACAAACTTCACCTTATGAAACAAGTTATTACTCCGAATAAAAAAGGCATCTTTAATTATAATGTCTTTGTTTGCTGTGGTCGCAGATTTTGAAATTTCAAGGCTACTTGAATAATTATACAAAGCCATTTCGATGGATGTATATAAATCATCTTTGTTAAACGGCTTAACCAAATAGGCTGGCGGAGTTACTTTTTTTGCGCGTTCAACGGTAGCGGGGTCGGCATTTGAGGTCAGAAAAATGAAGGGCATTTCATAATCCTCTTTTATCTTCCAGGCTAAATCGATACCATCTTTACTGCCTGCAAGTTGTATGTCCAAAATGGCTAAATCAGGTTGATACTTTTCAATGGCTTCAATAGCTTCAGTGTAATTAATTACCGGATCAAGTGCATCATATCCCAGTTTTGATAATATATTACAAATATCATCTGCGATGATAATTTCATCTTCTACAACAAGTATTTTAACTTTTCCCATTATTCCTTCTTCCTTCTTCCTATAGTGTCGGTAAAATTAATAATAAATTTCGAGCCATTTTCATACTCGTAACGGGAGGTTCCGTATAACTGGCGGGCAAGCCGTCTTACCAAATGCAATCCGATGCTTGATGTTGTTGATGGGTCAAAATCTTTAGGTAGTCCGGGACCACTGTCATGAACCACCAGCACATAGTCATGCTCATCTTTTGTAAGCGTGAGGACAATTGATCCTTTTTTATTGGCATATGAATACTTAAAAGCATTGGTGATCAGTTCACTTAAGATCAACCCAACGGGTATGGATGTATCAATGTCTAGTTTAATATTACCGGCAACAACCGTTTTTTCCACCTCTTTTAGCTCAGGGTAAAGCCCCGAAATCTGATCAAGTAATTGTAATGTATAATCCTTAAAATCAACGCTTGATATATTGGCTCCCTGATATAGTTTTTGGTGAATTAGAACCATTGCTTCTATCCTGCTTTGACCGTCTGCAATGGCGGAAATAATTGATTCGTCTTCAATGTTTTGAGTTTGTAAATTAAGCAGACTTGAAATGAGTTGGAGATTATTCTTTACCCGGTGATGGATTTCTTTTAGCAATACTTCTTTTTCTTCCTTTTGTTTTGAAATAATATCATGCTGACTGACTAATTTACTATTTGATCTTTTTGTTTGTCGATAAAATTTAAGGATAATGAAGATAAAAATGATGACCAACACAAATCCTATAATAAGCACATGGATAGTTATCAACTGGATTTTTCGTTGTGAATCACTCTGTGCCAATTCTGTGTTAATCAATTCCTTCTCGGTGTTGAGAAGACTGATTTCAAGTTCTTTTTTATCGGTTTCGAATTTCGTTTGCAGTTCAGTTATTGTTCTTTGTTTTTGTTCAGAAAAAAGTGAATCTTTTGCATTCATATATTTTTGTGCGTAAATGATGGCTTGTTGGAAATCGCCAAATTTCATATAGGTTCTGTAGAGTTTTTCATAACTTTCTGTTTCCATTTTGAAGGATCCAATTTCCAAGGCAAATTCATTCATTTTATTGGCATAGCTTAAAGTTTCTCTGAGCAATTGTAGTCTGTTGGCACCGTCAGAATCAATCAGGTGGATAAACCGGTTCAAAGTGTGCCACTGATTCCGGAGTGATTGTGCCACTTGTACCGGTTCAAAGAGTGCCACTCAAACCGGAGCAAGTTGTGCCACTCAAACCGGAGCAAAGTGTGCCACTCATACCGGCCTTATTGTGCCACTTGTACCGGTTCAAAGAGTGCCACAAAATGAAGTTAAGGCATAAAATGTAAACAAACATAAATTCTATCGTATAATCTTTGAAAACAAAAATCAAAGATTATGGCCGCAAAAAAGGTAGAACTTATGGATTTAAGACAATTACTTTCACTCAAGCAGCAAGGCATAAGCAATCGCAATTGCGAAGAGCATACAGGCCTTCATCGCAACACGATCAACCATTATGTGAAGCTGTTCAGGGCAACAGGAGAAAGCTATCAAAGGCTTTTGGATCTTGATGATCAAGCTTTGCGTGACATGTTTCCCCCTCGTAGCCCTGTTGATCAGGGGCGCTATAGTGACTTGGCACAACGTTTCAGTTATTTTGAGCAGGAACTCAAAAAGCCAGGCTGTACGCGCGAACAACTATGGCGACAATATATCCTTGAAAACCCATCAGGATACAGCTATAGCCAGTTTAACGAGCACTTTGCACGATGGCGCAACAAGCTAAAAGGCAGTGGCAAACTTATCCATAAGGCAGGAGATAAGCTATATGTTGATTATACAGGTAAAAACCTCTACATCACCGATAAACAAACAGGAGAACAACAAAGCGTTGAAGTCTTTGTAGCCCTGCTACCGGCAAGCCATTACACCTTTGTAGAAGCAAGCAAGAGCCAGCAAAAAGAAGACTTTATCCAGAGTGTAAATCATGCCATGAGCTACTTTGGTGGTGCACCCAAAGCACTGGTAACAGACAACCTTAAATCAGCTGTAAGCAAAGGCAGTAAATATGAACCCATCCTCAACAAAAGTCTCAAAGCGCTGGGATTACATTACAATACCACTATAAATCCCACACGCACTTATGCTCCTCAAGATAAAGCCCTTGTTGAAGGCGCTGTCAGGCTGATCTACCAGCATATATTTTATCCGCTTAACAATCAGGTGTTTTTTGATTTACATAGTTTAAATCAGGCCATCAATCCCCTTTTAAAACGCTTCAATGAACTGGTGATGAAGCTCCTTCAGACAAGCCGCGTAAAGCAATACCTGGAAATAGAAAAAGCTTTACTTACTCCGTTGCCCGGATCACCCTATGAGCTCAAAGAGTTCCGTAAAGCCAAGGTACAAAAGATGGGTTACGTCTATCTGCACCAAAACCGGAACTATTACAGTGTTCCCTTCCGTTATATTGGTCAGCAGGTAGAGATCCAATATGACAGCAATCAGGTAGAAATCTATTACAAACAGGAACGCATAGCCAGTCACAAACTTAATTATCGCCCTGGCGCCTATACCACAAACAAAGAACATCTAAGCAGTTCACATAAGTTCTATCAGCAGTGGAGTCCTGATTTTTTTCTTAATCTGGCTTCCCAAAAAGGGCCACACCTTAAAGCCTATATTGAAAAAATACTTGCACAGGCTGATTATCCCGAAGTGGCTTACAAGCAATGCCTGGGCATACTTCATATGAACAAAGATTATGCGCCCGAGCGCATCGAAAATGCCTGCCGGCTGGCCTTTGGCCAGTCCCGCCACAGCTATCGCATCATCAAAAACATGCTGGCTAATAAAATCGATCTGCTAAACACACATCCACAGCCTGATCCGCTTATTAGCAAACATGAAAACATCAGAGGTGCAGCTATATACAATTAAAGTTTTGTATTAAAACACATATCAATAAATCAAAAAAATACCATCGCTATGAATCAACAAAACACTATTGAACGCATGAAACAAATGCGCCTTGGCGCAATGGCACAAGTACATTATAACAACCTGCAAAACAACTTGAACATGGATCTAACCATTGATCAGTATACCAGCCTGCTGGTGGATCAGGAGTGGGAAAACAGGCAAGGCAACAAAATAAAAAAACTCATTACCACAGCTCGTTTCCGAAGCACTGCCACACTCAGCGACATCGACTATACAGCAAATCGTCAACTGGATAAAGGGCTCTTTCAACGTCTGGCCATGCTTGATTTTATTAAAAATCATGAAAATATCATCATCACCGGAGCTACCGGAACAGGCAAAAGCTACCTTGCACAAGCGCTTGGTCATCAAGCCTGTATGATGCTTATTAAAACACGCTATTTTAACACTTCAAGACTACTTGATAACCTAAAACTGGCACGGCTGGAAGGCACCTACACCAAAACACTACAACAAATTGAAAAAACTGAGTTGATCATCCTGGATGATTTTGGCCTCTCGGGCTTTGACAACCAAGCCCGTCAAATACTGATGGATATCATTGAAAGCAAGTATGATCGCTCATCACTGATTATCAGCTCTCAAATCCCAGTATCTGTCTGGCATGAAATTATTGGTGAAGGAACTGTAGCTGATGCTATACTGGATCGTCTGGTGAACTCGTCTCATCGTTTACAACTCAAAGGCGACTCACTGAGAAAAAATAAACTCCTCTAATAAAATGAAAATCGTAATCAAATTACGGTGACAATTAACAATCAAATTAATGTTTAATTTTGGTCTAGAATTTATGCGCGTTTACACTGGCACAAATACTCCGGTTTAGCTGGCACACATTGGCCGGTATATGCAAATCAGGTGCAGATTTAATTCAACAATGTTCGAGTAAATAGAAAACAGAAGCTTCTTACTCCCATTTGCCGGAAAAACATCAATGGCTTTTTGATAATTTGTAGCCGCAGCGTTATAGTTATTCTGTTGATAATTGATATTCCCCATCAGCATAAAATGCCGGGAAATTGATTCAAAATCATTAAGTTCCTGCTATATTAGGTGGGCCTCATTATAATACCGAAGTGCACTGTCAAGGTTGTGACCAAAATAGTCATCACCAATATTTTTAAGTGCCAGAGCAATATATGGCTTTTCACCATTCTCTTTAAAAATGGCCAGAGCTTTAAAATGATGTTCTATACTTTTTTCAAGATTTCCCTCTTTATAATAATTCAATCCAATATTAAGATGGGTGTTACCAACAGCTTTGACTCCATTTTTTTCACTTAGTTGCAGTGACTTGAAATGATAATTATTTGCCATATCATATTGTCCAACATAGTTGTACATGAGTCCTAAATTATTGTAAATGCTGGCTAAGAGTTTCTCATGATTTAAACCTATGGCATACTCTTCTGCTTCTCTGAAATTTTCGATTGCTTTCGGGAAATCTTCAAATGTCCCATAGAAATAACCCAGATTATAATAACTTCTCATTATTCCAAGGCTGTCATTGGCCAGAGTATAATATTTAAGACCTTCTAAAAGAAACTCTCCAGCGTCTTTTGAATGCTTGCTATACATATATGCATAACCAATATTGATGAAGGCTTGTGCTTTTTTTGCAGTCCAATTGTTTGTGTCAGCAATATCAATACAATTGTTATAATACATCATTGCTGAATCAAAATCTGTAGCTTCCAATTGCAGTGCTATATTTAAATTTATTTCATACCTAATTGAGTCATTGCTGACTTCAGTTAAAGCTCTTTTCAATGAGTCTATTTTACTTTGGTTCCCATACACAAGGGAATAATTCATTAACAGAAAAGTTAAAATCAGAAAGCTTAATGAAAACTTAGGTTTTTTTTAACAGAGGGCATTTTAATGATAGTCATTGTGCTTTATTCCTTCTTCATTTCATGTATTTTTATCCTTGAAAGTCAACTGACTAATCCTGTTATTGGTTGACAAATCTATAAAGAAACTTTCTAAAAAAAGAAATTCGGAATCTCGAGGGCAAGAATTTGAATAAAAAGCAATCTAATAAGCTGAATATCAATATAATAAATTATTTTTATTTTTTTATTGTACCAAGGCTGGCGCATTCTGGCCTTCCGGGATGCAATCAATGTCTGCACATTCTTTTTTATTTCATGCTTTTTCGGCTCATGTTTCAAAAATAATCAATTCTCATCAATGAACGCTTGTTTTGGATATTTGTGCAATTGATGCATAGTTAAAAGGTTTCTCCTAATTGTCTGAACATTTCGATAGTGTTTACAAATGATACATTTAAAGCTAAACATGCATCAGGAATCTTGATCTTGCTTTTTCGGTTCGGCTCACTAACTTCTTGTGTTACTATAAATATGTTGGCGGGGTCTGTAAGGCAATAGGCTACTAAAAATGCATCTGCTTCGTCAGCATCCAAAAACTCATTCAAAGCGTATGGCAAATAATGACCACTTCTCGAATTTGCCCAAGCTATAACCTGACTATACGCTCCCATCACATCAGAGGTGTCTTTAAAAAAGTCAGCAGGTAAATTGTTTCTACACCATTCTTCTAATGCATCATTTTTGTCGTAAAGTTCTTTTTTTACCTTGTCAATGCTAATAATTCTGGTTTCTTCAGCCAATTGACGAACTTTATTCCAAAATCCCGCAGCAACGTCTATCGGATAATGAAACCGATGAGCTTGAATAAAAAAGTTACTATCCAGAACATATACTGGCATTCGTGCTATAGGTGTTTAGAGAAGAAATTTTCAAATGTATCGCCCTTTAAGCCCGTGAGTTTATAAGCATCACGATACAACAGATTACCAGATTTTACTGCTTGATTAACATGACTGGCAAAGGTGATACTGATTCGCTTTTTCGTTGTTGCGTAGAAATCGCCTCCAGAACCCTGACTTTCTTTTTTAGCAAATTCCCGCTTGGAATACTCCTCATAAAATTTAAAAAACTGAGGTCTGCTGATTTTTCCTGTATCTAATGCTCTGCGGGCAATTACTATTTCACTCACTTTAAAATAGCGAGACGCAAAAGCGAAATTATTTGGTCTGTGATTCCACACTTCATTAAACTCAAACGCTGGAACTAAAAACTCCGCAGCCACCTTGTCACAAAGAATTTCAATTGGGTCGCTAGCTGGTTGCAATCTTCTGAAATCAAATCCTGCACTATGACCTGTCCAAATATGTGCTAACTCATGCACAATGGTAAACATCTGTGCAGATTTGAAATCGGAATTATTGACGAACATAAATGGGGCATATTCGTCCACTAATACAAAACCCCTGCACTCGTCAACAGGAATGGGTCTGTGCGTATTATTCTCAACTATTCCGTTGAATGTAGTAATGATTCCTTTGTCTTCAATATGTATAATCAAATGGTCTTGTGCTTCCTGCCAGTTTTTGAATTGGCTTGCCCAGTTTTCGGGCAACTGAAGTGTTTGACGCATATCTGCTACAATGGCATTTACGTTATTGTTATTTCTGAATTTACCAACATAAGACAAAGGCTGAAAATCATTGTCTATCAAATAATTTTTAAGCCAATCCTGCCTTTGTTGCAGCAACAAAATGGCATCATATACATTGATACTTATTTGGTCAACTTGATTTCCATTGGTTCTAAAAAATGGAATTGGAAGTCTTTCCTGTGGGGGTTGCGGCAAAAAAAGATAGCCAAAAGGGAGATAAACTTTTTTAGAAAACGCTTCCAGTTGCTTTACGGTAGGCTTTTTTTGCCCTTCGAGCCATTCCAATATTTTCGGGAACTTTTCGGCAAATGCAGGCATATCATATCCAGCCCGGGTAATGGCCCAGGTTAGCATGTTATTGTTTACATTTACTTCATTTCTCATGGCTCAAAGTTACTAATATTGTTTAATTTTTCGATTCCTAAACTTGTAAGCTCAACTTTTACTCCTTCAAATATGCTCCTTCCGGCTCAGCTGCTGCACTTAGGCCTATCTCAGCAGGACTGTTTAAGGTTTCTGCTTTTGATTGATCTGCTCCCCACACCCTGGCAATCCTGTCCTTTATCTTCTGTTCAAATATTTCGATCAGCTGCTTGTTGGCGTTGACCAATTCTTGCTCAACTTGAATTTTCTGAACGATTCCATTTTGAATGTCAATTGATGGATTAGGTACAGGTAATTTTTTCAAATCAGTAACTGACAAATTGGGTTGCATTAAAGACCTTGATTTTTCTTCGACGTATTTGTAGACAAAGTCTGAACACAAATAATGATATAGAAATTGAATATTTGAATTTTTGGTTGGTTTTAAACCTGCAACTCGTTGATTTACCAAAGTGCTGTCCCATGTTTCAGGTACAATAGCAACTTTTAATCCACTTGAAATTATTGTACGAGTTAATGAAATAACTAATTCACCAGTGCTTACAGCGTATCTTGAATATTCTATTAAGAAATTTTCAGGTAATCGGCTGGAATCGTCATCAACAAATTCACGTACACCAACATTAGTAATTTTTATACATCTAATCGGATTGTCTTCATTAAAATCTGAACTATTAAAACCATAGCCACTTATTACTTGTGCTACTGAATCCAACTCCACCAATTCCCAATCTGGGTCAATCTCAATTTTGGGTTTGTAGTTGGCTACTACGGCTTTGGCGCCATCTATGATTTTTTGGTAAGCTGCTATTTCGGCTACTACTTCTTCTTGAATGGAAATGGGGGGAAGGGGGATTTTAATCTTTTCAAGATTTCCTTTGGTAATATGCACCAAACCAACTCCACCGTGTAGGTTTTGCTCAACCTCTTCAACGACCTGATTTAAAACATAATACATATATTTTTTGATCGCTTTCTCTTTATCAAAGTAAACATTGAAAATATGCTGATTCAAAATAGCTTCCTCACCATACCATATGTGAGCACCAAATGATGTGCCTCTGGATCCTGACCATGAGAAAAGCAAATCTTGTGGTCTGACAATATATTTTTCAGCTACTTCACCCGAATAATAGTTGAACTCTGCATCTCTGTTGTTTAAGTTTTGAATTCTGATAATAGGTCGTCCACCTTTTTCTGGTGTTTCCCAATCACTTGGTTTAAATGCCCTACCGTTAACAAGTTCGCAGACATCTCCAATTTCGACTAATGGAAAGCAGGATTCTCTTTGAACAGTTACCTTATACCTCTCCCCACTCAAATTATAATCCCCATTTGCTGCTATTTCGGTTTTTAAAACGGCATGCGCAATCAAGGAATCAGGAATTTCGCCTGTTGCCACAAATGCATGGGCCAGGGAAATGGCTTCTTCTAATTGGCTGCCTTTTACGGCTGTGCGCTGTGCACCAAGGTTGTAGCCGTCGTTGTCAATTTTGATAAACAGGATTTCGTTGCGTTGCCTGGCAATGGCTTTGTCCATCAGCAGAATGGATGTCTTTACACCGCTGTAAGGATTAAACACCCCTGCCGGCAAACTCACTACGGCATAAAGATAATGCTCCACCAACATTTTGCGCAGGGCTTTGTAGGCCGTTCCGCTTTGGAAAATCACCCCTTCGGGAACAATGATGCCGGCCTTGCCATTGGGGTTCATGTGCTCGGCTATGTAGTCCACAAAAAGCACTTCGGAGCGGTTGCTGCTGATGGTAAATTTCTTGTGCGGCCGTATGCCGCCCTTCGGACTCATAAAAGGCGGATTGGCCAAAATCACATCAGCGTTTTCGTTCCAGCGCTCTTCGCTGCTCAGGGTGTCGTATTCGTTGATATGGGGATCAGAAAAGCCGTGCAGGTACAAATTCACCAGACTCAGGCGCACCATATCCGGCGAAATGTCGTAGCCGGCAAAATTCTGAATCAGCTTCTTGCGGTCGTCGGGGGTGAGTTGGTCGCCTAAATCGTTGAAAGGCTTTCCTGCCTTGCCGGCAGTTAGGTTTGAGAGTTTGTTGTACTCGTAAATATTCAATCCTTCTTTGTTGGCTTTGGTATGTTTGAGCAGAATATGCTTGTAGGCCGAAATCAGGAAACCCGCCGTTCCGCAGGCCGGATCCAGAATGGTTTGGCCTTTGTCAGGGTCGATAACCGCCACCAAAAAATCAATGATGTGTCGGGGTGTTCTGAACTGCCCTGCATCACCTTGCGAACCCATCACCGAAAGCAGGTATTCGAAGGCATCCCCCAGTTTTTCGCTGTGGGTGTATTCAAATGCGCCAATGGTTTTCAGAAACAATTTCAGTGTTTCAGGGTCACGGTAAGGCAAATAGGCATTATTGAAAATATCCCGAAACAGTTGCGGAATGTTCGGGTTTTTCTCCATGCTTTCGACGGCCTCCGAATACAAGCGAAGCATTTCGGCAGCCGTTACCCGGGCGTCGAACAGTTTGTCCCAGGCATATTTTGCATAATCACCCGAAAAGAATTTGGCAGCACCGCCCAATTCAATGGCTTCTTTGTCCATATCGTCCATAAACTTGTAAATCAAGCCAATGGTAATCTGTTCAATCTGTGCCTTGGGGTCGGGCAATTTGCCTACCAAAATATCCCTGCAATCGTCTATTCTTTTTTTTGTGGGGGTGTCTAACATTATTTGTAGTTATAATAAGTAAACCCTGGCAGGGTTTTGATTCTATCTTTTTTCACTGCGACCGAATAACTCCGGGCGAATGCAAAGGTAAGCCCTTCGGGCTTTGGTTTATCGATCAACCGGATAAAACCACCCGGATAAATCCGGGTGCTATGCACAGATCAGCCCTTCGGGCTTTTGTCGCCTGATCACGGTTGATTGCGATGGACGATCAAAGGCAGCGATTAACAGCCCTTCGGGCTTTTGTCGCCTGATCACCCGGATAAATCTGGGTGCCAGGAACAAGCCAGCCCTTTGGGCACTTCGTCGCCAGCACAACACTCCGAAGGAGTGCCCCTTCTCATATCCCCTGGAGCCAGGAACAGTCCAGCCCTTCAGTCTTTTCGTCGACAGCCCAACACTTCGAAGGAGTGTCCCTTCTCATATCCCCTGGAGCCACAAACAGGCCAGCCCTTCGGGCTTTTCGTTGCCAGCAAAACACTCCGAAGGAGTGACCCTTCTCATATCCTCTGGAGCTAAGCACAGGCCAGCCCTCCGGGCTTTTCGTCGCCAACCCAACACTCCGAAGGAGTGACCCTTCTCATATCCCCTGGATTCATCCAGGGGCAAAAAGGCGCAGCCAACACCAAAAACTCCGCAGGAGTTTCCCATTCACTAAAAAAAGTACTTCTCATCCCATTCAACCATGCACAGTCCAGCCCTTCAGTCTTTTCGTCGACAGCCTAACACTCCGAAGGAGTGCCCCTTCTCATATCCTCTGGATTCATCCAGGGGTTCCAGGGGCAAAAAGGCGCAGCCAACACCAAAAACTCCGCAGGAGTTTCCTATTCACTAAAAAAGGTACTTCTCATCCCATTCAATCCCGTTCTCTTCAAGCAATTTCCTGTATTCATCCTCAAAACTCACCTTTGCATGATGCTCTTTCTGTTTTTTAATATAGTTTATAATCATGTCTTTATCCCGATCACCATAGGTCAAAGCACAATACCCTTCGGCCCAATGCTCAAATTTCGGAAACTTTCCTGATTCCTTCATCCATCTGTTTGACGCCGTTTTTATTTCTTTGATGAAATCAGCCAAACAAACCGTAGGATGCAAATCAGAAAAAATATGAATGTGGTTTTCTGTTCCATTGATCCGATAAAGCACGCTTTTTCTATTCTTGATAATGCCCCAAATGTATTTGTATAATTCTTCGTGATGCTCAGCAGGCATGGTGTTTCTGCGGTAGTAAGTGTTAAATACAATGTGGTAATAAATCTGGCGATAGCTACTCATAATGTAAAGTGTTTAGTTGTTTTATTGCCTAGGCAGCAAATTTCTTAAGGTTCACATAATCCCTGATGTATTCGGGGATTACCATACGGTATTGGGCTGCCACTTCTTTGAATTGCGAAATGGTGAGGGTTGCGTTGGTTTGCAGGGCATGAAAATCTTTTGATTCAATGATTTTACGAATGTCCTGATCGACAATATAAGCCTTGAAAAAATACTTGAGCGCCCTCACATTCACGTCTTCTTCGGGTGGGTAAATGGAAATGAATTTATCGAATTCTTCTTCGAGCAATTCATCTTTTGATTTGAATTTTGGGATGATCCCGAAAATCTTTTCCACCACTTCGCGGATGGATACCTTGCGGTCGATCCTTGCAGCCTTCCGCAGTTTTTCAAGGTTGAAATATTCCTCTGGCTTGTCGAAAATCTCTTGCTGGATATGGCTGATCACATGTTCCCAATTGCCGAGCTCCACATTTTTCCGGATGATATCGTCCATCCTGATACGGTCTTCAAATTTCTTGAACAACATGCGGTCAATCTTCATCCCTTCATAACCGATTTGCTGTTCATGCAAGGTCAATAAAGGATCCGGCTGAAAGGTGGTGTATTTGTCGAGATCAACACCTTCGCCACCGCCTTCACCACCTCCTTTTTTGGGTTTCGGAAGTTTTAGTTTTTCGTCGTAGTCGAACTTCTCTTCAAAATATTCGCAGTTGGCAAAGAAATCGAATAGCTTAAAAACATGCTTTTCGTGGCGTTGGGTCTCTTCTTCGTTCAGTTCGTTTTTATAGGTGTATTCAAAGGTATTCCTGCGCGTTCCCCTGCCTTTGATCTGCACAAAATCGGAAGGACTAAAAATCGGACGCATCATGCAGATGTTCAGCAAATCGGGGCAATCATAACCCGTGGTCATCATGCCAACCGTTACGCAAACCCTTGTTTTGCATGACTTATACCCTTCCAGCCAGGTGGTTTTCCCGTTCAGGTTATTATTGGTAAAATTGATGGTCATTTGCTGCGCCTCCCCCACCTGCGAAGTTACCTGAACCGCAAAATCAGAATGGTATTTATTCGGGAAAAGCTCCTCTGCAAAGGCATTGAGCATCTCAGCGAGTTTACGGGCATGATTCTGACTTACGGCAAAGATGATCGTCTTGCCAATTTCTTTGGTAATGGGGTCGCGCAAGGCATTATCCAGAAAGGTCTGGCAGAATACGCTATTGGTCTTCTCGGAGAAAAACTTCTTTTCGAAATCGCGGGATATAAAGGTTTCCGTTTCCTCTCCTTCCTCGGTGGGCACAACAACGGCATAACCTTCATCAGAAAGCAATTGGGTGGTGATTTCCGTCCGGGCATCCAATACCCTGGGATTGATAAGGTAACCATCTTTTACGCCATCCAGCAAGGAATAGCGGAAGGTGGGGTCGCCACCTTCACAACCAAAGGTAGCGTAGGTATCGCGCAGCATCCTGCGTTCAATTTCTCTGGGGTCGTTTTCTCTTACCTTATCAGGGTCAACGCCCTTGAGGTAATCCCTTGGTGTGGCCGTCAGGCCCAGCTTATAGCCATGGAAATACTCGAAAACCGCCCTGGCGTTTCCGGAAATGGAACGGTGCGACTCGTCCGAAATCAATAAATCGAAATCCGTTGGCGAAAAATCGTAGCGGTATTTGTCATTGAACATCAGCGATTGAATGGTGGTGACAATAATATCGGCCTTATGCCAATCGCTTTTGTGCTCCTTATAGATAAAAGTGCTGTAATCGGGTTTCAGGTATTGGGTAAAGGCTTTCCAGGCCTGGTCTTCCAGCTCCAAACGATCGACCAAAAACAAAACCCTTCTTGCGTTTTGCGTTCGCAGAAACAAACGAATCACAGCAGCGGCAGTGAGTGTTTTTCCTGTTCCTGTTGCCATTTCAAACAAGAAGCGGTCTTTGCCTTGGGCAACTGCTTGCTGTAAATGTTCGACAGCACTTAATTGATAATACCGTAAAAACCTTAGCCCATTCGTCCAGACAAAATCCTTACTGGCTTCCGGTGTCCCTTTCCATTCGGGGCGTTCGGCATAGTCGGGCATTTGAATGGAAGCGATGTAATCCATGCCAACTTTTTCGCTGGCCAGGGCATTTCGGTCGGGATGCCAGTCTTTTATAGCTCCTATCTCGGCAGGCGAAGGAAACTTATAAATCGGTTTGGGATTTCCCTTTTGGATGTTCCATAAATAGTGAACGATGCCGTTTGACAAAATGATAAACTGTGCACCAACGGTATGGGCATATTTTCTGGCTTGTTCCTTGGCAACGAGTGGGTGCAGGCTTTCCTTTTTGGCCTCCAGCACACAGATTGGTTTGTTATTCGTACCGAGCAATAAAAAGTCGAGCGCGCCTGAACTTATCTTCTCAAAGTCGTTACCCCAGGCGTCGATCTCTTGCTGCGTAATCTTTATATGGTTCTCAAGCAAGATGTTAGCCTTGCCTTCTTCCGTATCAAAGAAGCGCCAGCCAGCCTCAACAAGCAGTTTGTTGATCTTAATCCTTGCGTGTGCTTCGTTATTTAACATTCATTCAAAAAAGTCTGTTTATCATTTAAGTGTGCAAGATACATTTTTCATCGCTTTGTTGGGAGGGGTGCAGTGGTAAATAGATGGTTTTTTTGGGTTTTTTGTGTCTTGGTTGTGTGTTGGTAAAACTAAAGGGTTATTCTTTTTTTGGGGGGGGTGTTGGTTTGGTCGATGCGGTTGGCAATAAGAAACGTATGGCATTTCGAATCACTTCATGTAAACCAAGTATAAACTTTGATAGAAGCACAAAGCTTGATTAACTAATGAGTCGCCACTATTGGGTAGGTGCTGTTGAACTAAATCCCTGCGGGATAGCTTCTTTATAGGACTCTTTCTCTACATTTTTACCTATTTTAAAATAATCTGTTCTGTCATTATCCATCACTTAAAAGGTATCAAAGTTTTTATTTGTAAATTTGCATTTCATATTCATGCTTCATAAATGTAAGTTGACACCCATCAACTCGCTGTAATTCAATGAGAAACAACATAATACCGTCGGTAAGTACATAGAACATTTTTCGGTAATTGTCAGGATGTAGTTCAACACCGACTCATCGCTGGGTCTTGCAGACCGCTCAGAGTCCTATTTATTATCTGCTTTATTCTTTTGTCAGTATTGGATGATTGTATCCCTCTATTACATTGTCTATGAGTTTGTACCCTTTTTGACTTATAAGATATTCAGATAAATTATTGTACCCATAATTTCTTGGATGAAAAGACTTATCCAAACTTTTCAAAGCTCCACCTAACTGAGCAATAAGGACAGTCTTTCCATCTTTTGATGAAATTGCAAATGCTTTATCAAGAAGTGATTTTTCCTGAGTCTTTTTAACATTTAGAGTATATTTTTCATTTTCGGTTTTTGAAACAATATTCTTCCTTAGCAACCTATTAAGAGCTTTTTCTACAGCAAACTCATTAAAACCAATTTCATTAGAAATATCTTTTAGAGAGAGTCCCATTCTATTCTCTTTAATTACACTTATAATTTTTGCTTGGAACTGAGAAATCGGAATATGTTCGTCATCTTGGCTAATTATATCTTCAGTGTTTTCTTGACTAATATTTACTTGGTCATTAATTATTTTGAATTGTTCACTTATGAATGATTCTAATTTCTTCTTTTCACCTTCTCCAATATTTTTAATTTGTGATATTGCGTCTTTAATTAAAACTTCTTTTGACTTTTCTATTTGTAAACTAATGTCCTCAAAATCTTGATTAATCCTTTGTCCCTTATTGCTAATAGCAGCATCCAAAGTTTTATCAAACATTCCGCCAATTTGAGTTTGGATTGAACTAGTTTTCTCTTCTATCTTCGTAAGTGCATTTGTTGCTTTCTCTTGTAGATTCATACCATCTCGGTAAAATCTTAAAGATGCAAAGAATCCAACTACAGTAATTATTAATGCTACTATTCCAAGAATAATAGATAAGATGGCTAAAACGTCTGTTACTGGAATATTCATTTTTTAAGTTTTTATTGAAGATAAAGGTTTGGCGTTTGGCGCAAAGGCGGATTGCGGAGCACAAAACTGTCAATAAACCACAAAAGTTTATACGAGGTAATATTCCCACTTAACAACTGAACCCTCCATTGAGCCAAATGCCTGTTTGCAGCTGCCCTATTTTTTGTCATTGGTGTCATTATGTCAAATTTAGTTTTTCAAATAACACTCTGTTACGCTCTTTGGAGTCTTTCAATACCTTGTCAAAACTTAAAATTTCAACATACATATTGTAGTTGTCGTTAAAGGAGAAATATCCGTCACCACTTGGAAGCAACTTATATCCTGCATCTTTTGCAAATGCTTTCAGCTTTTTTGTCAAGTCGCAAATAATGTATGCGTAAATAGGAGTATTTGTTCTTAAATCAAATTCTCTTTCGTGTTTGTCTTTCGCATCTCCTTCAATAATCTCTCTTGCATATCTATTTACTTGTTGAATTGGATTTTCGATTTCCGAGTAGTCATCTCTCATTGGTCTTTTAAATTCAACAAGAACAACTGATTGATATGGCTTATCTTCATTCGTAAATGCAAACGGTTTATTGAATATTAAAATATCAGGTCTGTCTTTTGATTCTGAATTTACTTCTGCTATTTGTTTGAATGATTTGTCAGAAGCTAAATATTTGTGATAGGAAAGTTTTTCATCAAGCATCCAAAGATTATGGTCTTCAAATCCAATTTCGTCAGATAGTGTTTGTAGTGGGAAAATCAAACTATGAACCGCTTTTTCAGGCGCACGCTTCTTTAATAGTTTGTCGAAAAGGTCGATTACTAATTTCCTATGTATAACGTATTCAGAAAGTTTGGCATTTCCAACTTCAATTATTTTTGAATATAACTCTTTATGTTTCTCGTCAAAATCTTCCACGTCGTCTTCATTATCAATGAATTTTAAAACCCTTTTCGTTTCTTTTTTAACATCAAGCTCTAGTTCTTGTTGGATTTTGAAAACTTCAATTTCCATTTTGTCCTCTGATAAGGTAGAAGGTATTTTCTTTAATTTATCGGGCTTATATTTTAAAAGTTGTCTATAACGTGGGTGTTGAGCTACAAACTCTTTAACCTTGTTTAATCGTGTTTCAGATAAGTGGTTAATTTGCTCTACAAATTCTGAAAGAATTAATTCTGAAATTGCTCTTCTAAGTTCTTCTTGTGTTGTTTGGTCTGGAAACTCTACTTCACCCTTAGCAAAATTTATTAAGGTTCTTTCATCATTTACATTTTGGTCTAGATAATTACCCTCAACATAAACGGCTAATGAAAACTTAATTCCTTCATCATCAACTAGGAAGTTGTCCAACTCGGGAATGTCAATTGATAATTTATCTATGTGAACTTCTCGGTTGTTTGCACAATAGTGAATTTTGTTGTCAACTCTGTCATTATATAGTTTTACAATACTTAACTTAAAGTAATTATTTCTGATTTTAACGTTCTCGTTTTTTACTTGACCGTTTGTGAACAGAAAGAACAAGTCATTTACAATTATTGAATTTCCTAAGTCATACAAAAATATTCGTGGGCAGTCTGAATTAAGAAAATAGATAAAAGTATGTTCGATTATTTTCATTGCAATATCTTCAGATTGAGAATTGCACCACTTTCTATAATCTTCTTTCAGTCCTTTTAGTTTGACAATAGTAAATCGTTCCGATGTCCCATTTACATCTTCTAACGAATGTTTTTCAATTCCACGTTTTGTTGGCTCAAAACTGAATTTTCTCAGCTTCCAACTCCCTTTAATTTCATATCTACTCTCAATTTCTGCTCTGTTAAACGCTCTAAGCCAAGTAAATCTGCCTACACCTCTTCCACCTTTTTTGTATGTCGAGTGTGCGTAATTAAATGATTCGAAGTTGTCCTCATTGAAGCCAATTCCGTTGTCTTTAATTATAAAGTCGATTATGTCGGGGAGTTTTTCTTGTCCGTCTAATTTCAAATCGCCTTGGTTTGAACGAATTATATCAATTTCAATAACTCCTGGTTTTGTAGCACTTTCTTCTTCAATTGCTTGTATGGAATTAACTATAGCTTCAAACAAAGGTAGAAGCGTGTTGCTGTAGGCAAGTTTCTTCTCGTTTATTTTTCCTTTAATGTCAATTTGCATAAGTCGTTAATTATTATTGGTTGTCGTCTTTTTAGGATTGCTGCCAACGGTTCGTAAGTATGATTATTTGCGGACTATGTGGCACTTTCCTGTCAAACTACAAGAAAGTTGAAGCGAGCCACACCCCTTGAATTTACTAATGAATCGGCTATTATTTTATACATTGTTAGGGTGTCGTTATTTTTCTCCTTTAAAAAGGTAAGTCATCTTCTTCATCAGAATGTACTCCAAGGTCATACCAACCAGAAAGTTGTAACCAACATTTTGGTTGTTCATCTTCATTAAACACTTTCCATCTTGCCAATGATACTCTAATTAAGGTACCTGCAGGTATAATATCAACAGGTTCTTCAAGTCCTTTAAATTTGACACTTCTCCAACCAACTGACGAGGGGTATTGATATCTAATTCCTTTGTAATCTTTTCGTCTTAAATCCCTATCACTAATCCAAAATCCAACGCTGTGCTCAGGAACTCCACCTTCTCTATCAATATACCCACTACCACTTGGTGTCCATTGTATTAATCTATTGAATAATTCATCAGGATGTCCTTTCCATATCGGAATATTCCTTTTTTCGATAAAGTCTTTAATCGTAATCTCGTCTTTTAATTTTCCTTTTCTTACACGTGATTGAACTAAAATGTCCTCAAGGTGCGGGGCTACGTTATGCGGACGCTCTAAAAATTCAATTTCCCAAGCTTGTTTTGGTGCAAAATCAGTATTTTCATGTTGATTATTTCCATTCTCATCCAAAAGCCTAACATATCTGCCTTTAAGTGTTAAGCCGCCTACACAAACCTGATTATGATTCATTTGTGTTTTCGAGAGAATTAATACTGTTTCTTTCATAAGTGAGTTATTCTGTATCCTAATTTTTCAAGTTTGTCTGTAACAATAGACCTGTGGCACGCCTCAGGTTTTTCTTCTACACAAAACAAAACAACTCTACTTGCTCCAACTTCTTCAAGTTTGTCGATAAATAAGTCGAAATCAAACTTTGCCAAAATTTTGTTCTTATATGCTATTGTAAATATTTGTCCTAATTTATTTCTGTCTCGCTTTTGTTCTCCTAATTGAGCATCAGCTTCTTTTTGTAAATCACGTATTTCAGAAGTTGGTGCGAGGTCGAGAATATGTCCGTACTTAATTTCAAGCTCATTAAGTCGTGATTGTAGTCTATTGCTGTTCACAAAAGAGTATTTTGCACCACGTACACCACGCCTTTGCCTTATGTCGCAAAAAGTATCAATGTTGTTTTCGGTTAACTTATTGAAATACTCCTGTTCGGTTGAGTTATAAACTCCAATTGTAAAGAATTCCATTATTAATATGATTTTCGGGAAGTGAAATCTATTTCTTGACCAAACAAGTCGACGGTTCCTTTTCCTTTTGTTAGTTCATTCATTACATCTTGTTGAGATTTAATTCGTAAGTTGGAAATAATGTGATTTAAGGAAATGTCTTTTTTGAGTAGTTCTTGTCCAATCAATTTGCTTCGGTGACATTCTTCTGGTTTAGATTCACTACACATAATTGCAAGTCTTATTTGCTTCTCATTTGCAGTTGTAAGTCTTTCTAAACCGGTTTTAAAAAACTCTTTTTCTTTTATTAAATCGTAAACAACTTTTCCATCAAAACTGTAACAAGACCTATCTTCTGGAAGTCCACCAAGCACATCTCCAACAAATACATATGAAATTCCATTTTTTTCAAGTTCTGTTTTAAGTTGGGCTTGATTAAACTGAGGATTCCACTTGGAATAAGGTTTTGACCTAATATCAAGTAAAAAATGAATATCAAAAGATTTCAATTCATTAATAAAATCTTCAATCTTTTTATTTCCGTGACCTATTGAATATATTGTCGAATCTTTCATTTCTCAAAGTTACAATTTTTCAGATGATGTTGTCTTTTTCATAATCCACCCCAACGAGCGAATCCCCACCCCAATACGTCTATCTCCCCCTTATCTGCATCTCCTGTTTCCATGGTTAAAAGCTTCTTAGTCCGTAAACTTATCAAACGCCAACATACCCAATCCATCCCATGGGCTGAGTGCACTCTCCAATCCTTTGATCGTGATATGGGTGGAAATTTCAGTCGGATTATTGCTGGCATGGTCAGGTTTTGGTTATTGTCGCTGCTAATTTAAAAATTCTTTTTATTAACTCGGGCAATTCATAAAAAAAATCATTGTTGTCCGGTAAAAATTTATTTCGTCGCTGACGGAACTTAATATTCATCATATATAACTCTCTACCAATAATTTGCCCCTACGGGACAGCCCCGTTAGGGGCGAAATATTGGCAGAACGCAAAAGAACCCCTTATGCATTAAAGTCCGTAGGGCCGCGATATATCAGGGGTTTCATAGTTTTATGTTAAAGTTTACCGGACAACAATGAAATAAAATGAAGAAACAACTTAAACAAAAAATGCTATTTTCGCGCTGAAAAATAATAAACATTCTGCTATATGGCGTGTTCATATAGTTTGAAACCAACTAACGCTAACAAATGAATCTATTTTTAAAACCCACAACATTGATTTGTTGTTCCCTTGTTTTATTGCTAATGCAGTCATGCACCAAAGAAAACACAACACAAATAAGCAGTCGTCAAATATTGGTTGGTGCGCTGATACCCATTTCTGGCGCAGGTTCTTCACCTGGAGCTGCAGGTTTTGAGGGGTTACAGCTTGCTATGAATGAAATCCAGACGCATCTTCAACAGTACAATCCCAGCTGGCGATTTGATGTGCAGGTTGAAGATACTGAAACTGATACACTGGTAGCGCTAAGTAAGTATAACAAACTTAAAGCCAATGGCATAAAAATTATTATTGGCCCATATAGCAGCGCTGTGCTCAAAAGCCTGAAACCTCATGCCGATCGTGATGGAATACTATTAATTAGTCCGGCATCCGTAGCCAGCTCCATAACTCTTGAAGGCGATAACGTCTTCAGACTGCTGCCAAATGTTACAAGCCAGGGCGAAGCGATGACAGCCTTACTTATTGATGATCAGATTGAAGTAATTATTCCCCTTGTAAGAAACGATATTTGGGGTAGCGAATTACTTGAAGCAACCACGCAACAATTTTCAGCAGCTGGTTTCACCGCTGACTTAGCTGTTTTTTATGATCCTGCTACTGTAGATTTTTCAGGCATAGTAGAAGAACTGTCCATAAAGCTCGAAAATCAGCTGACACAAACAGAAGCTTCCAAAATTGGGATTTATATGCTTAGCTACGGAGAAGGATACGAATTTGTTAAAGCAGCTAAAGAACTTCCGCTATTTACAGAAGTTAAATGGTATGGCAGTTCTGCTTTCGCTGAAGATCAGCGTATTATAACCGATTATGCCACTGCAGTTTTTGCCTCAGAGCACCAGCTTTGGTGCCCTTCTTTCGGCCTTGATCCTGAGGCTGCTCCAATCTGGAAACCCCTTATGCAACAAATGGAAGCAAACCTGAACAGAAAACCAGAGATTTTTGCCTTTACCAGCTACGATGCTACTTGGCTGTCAGCAAAAACTTATTTGGAAGTGCAGCATCAGGCTGGTTTTGAAATCCTCAAAGAAAATTTTGTGCTTCAGGCTAATCAGTATTTTGGTGCTACCGGCTGGACCAGCTTAAATGCTGCCGGCGACCGTAATCTGGCAGCCTACGATTTCTGGGGATTAGAAACTGACGGTAATTCAGCTAAATGGAAAAACAAAGCCATTTACAACAATATCACCAAAAAACTTACCCGCCTTGATTAATCGCTTTCATTTGTGGATGTTTTTGTGTCAACTAATCAAAAAAACTAAATAATTGTGTTCTATAAAGCCAATATTTTTCTCATCACATTGATAAGCCTCCTGTTCATTACAGCTTGTAACAAAAAAGAGGAGAAACTGTATTCGGACGAAAACCTTTACAGCAGCTGGCTACTCGCCAGTGAGCAAGCCGAAGTTGAGTTGCTCATCCGCTCTAACGCCACTTTTAATGTAAACCTCATCTCTATTGATGGGATAGAGATTGAAGGAAAACTTGAGCTTGAGCCACCCAAAATCACCTTTATTAACACACATGGCACTGATTCGATTTCAAGCGATCCACGACCGGGGATTTACACCTACAGTATCCATTCCGACACCCTACGTTTTGAACTTATAAGCGATCCAAGCGAAAGGCGGGCTGGATTTCTCGCATTGCCCCGGACAAGAAAGACAGTGTAATTTATTTAGCTCAGGTATTGTTCCAGCTCTGCTTTCCATTTCACGAAGCCATCTACCAGATCGGAATAATCGTGATAAACGCGGCGAAAAGGATCATCGCTGGTATTCAGGTATGCAATTTTACCCTGGACTTTGATCACATTCAGGATGTCGTCGAGTTTACGCACACTTTGTTTTAAGGCCGGAAGATTTTTATCACAATGCCATATATAAGTTGCTTCTTCGGTATCCAAAGTCTCCCAGATCAGGTGATACTGTTTCTCGCCTTCCACTAAAAAAACAAAAGAAAAAGGTTTGTGCACAAAACGTAGCTTCATAATATGGTGCGCATGCACCGAAGAAAGATAACGTAGATTGCGGTAATGTTTGGTATCAGTAATTTGAAGCAAATCAGCCATTAAATCTTGCTCATTCTGGTAAAAGGTATTCGACCGGAAGCCTTCAGCTCCATATTTATCCAGCAGCTCTTCCATCGTAAATAATGACTGATCAACATCTACCATGAACTTTTTGCGTTTCATGCTGGCAACAAACTCAAAACGAACACTTTCGATGAGTTTTTTATCGATTTTACTTATTTCGGGTGATTGCACCTCCAGCACAGTTAATTCCCCACCATTAATCTCCATCTTGGCAATTACATTTATCTCTCTTGTCTTCAATACGTTAGAAAAATAATTTTTCACTGCATCAAACTCCTCGCGCAGTTCAAAGTTCGTAATCAGAAAATCGACAGCCTGATCATAAAAGCTAAATTGTCGGGTAAAACTCACTGCACCAAGTTGGAATCTGAGTTGGTTGATGGGTACTTTAAACTGTTTTTGAATAATCTGATAGGCTGGCTTTACCTCTTCGGGTTCGGAGCCAGACGATTGGTCGGATATTTCATCCATGTCGGTGTCGCTCCCGGGCAATTTGGTAAAGCTAACACGTGGCATCCGGCTAGCCGTGGCACTTTTAAGCATGCGATCGGTGTCGATATGCTTAAACCGCATGCTTTCCACGCGATTTAATGCTGCGTTGGTGATTTCATCAGGCAGCTCATCAATTTCGGAAATTTCAGAAAAATAGGAAAGGATTTCAGCATGCAGGCATTGCGTTGCCGGGTTGAATTTGGTGACCCGAATACGCCAGCAGGCTTTAGCTTCAAAGGATTTGAGTGTTGTTGCCAGGCCAAGTTGCGAAAATGTTAAGGCACGATCGGCAAGAAATGCCTTATCCTTATCAAACCTTAAAAAGTAGGTATTACCGGGCTCAAGCTGCTGTTTTTGATCGTCCATCAAACTTCAGATTTGAGTTTATCAGGACAAAAATAACATTAATGGCCATAATATGACGCGTGCAACAAACAGCTCTTATCTTACAACAGAAACCTGCATTGCTGTTGGCCCTTTAGGGCCTTTACCTATCTCGAATTGCACCATATTATTTTCTTTGATTTCTTCGAGCAGGTTAGAAGTGTGCACGAATACGCGCTGGTCATTTTCAAGATCACGAATAAAGCCAAATCCTTTGGCATCGTTATAAAAGCTGACAACGCCCTTACGCACCAAATCGGGCTTATCGTTTGGATCGCTTTTCGGAACGCTCACTTCGATTGAGTCTATATCGATCTCTTCTTTCTTCTGGTCAGGATCAGGTGGTGTGTCTGTTGGGTTTCCATACTCATCCACATAGGCAATCATGTCATCAAAGCTGTTACTCTCTTGATCCTTGCTTTCCAGACGGCGCTTTTCCTTATCCTTACGCTTTTTTTCTTTTTTCTGTCTGACGGCTTTTTTGTTCATTGATTCCTGTGATCTTCCCATAAACTTGATTTAAAATTTAATTTTTTTTGAAGGCCCAAAATTGGTGCAGCACTAAAGTCCACACCAGGGCAGATTTGTCTAATAATAAAGAAAAGAAAAGCGGCTGGCGAACTATTGTTAAATCAAACAGTCCCCAACCGCTTTAAGTTTTTAAGTACGATTAGTAACGACGGCGGGGGGCATCCGTTTTTGGACGTGCTTCGTTAACAACCATTTCTCTGTTTTCGAGGGTAGCGCCATTAAGCTCTTTGATCGCTTTTTGTGCTTCTTCCTCGTTGTTCATCTCTACAAATCCAAAACCTTTGGAGCGGCCATTGTATTTGTCAATGATAATCTTTGCTGATTCCACGGTACCATATTCCGCGAAAAAACGTTCTAGATCTTGATCGTTAATGTTGTAATCTAGATTTCCTACGTAAATGTTCATGTAAATAAAATTAAAATGAGTAATAAAAAACTGTGGCCTGTAAGTAATAGCGAGGGTTTTATCCAAAGAAACGGTTTTTTTCCACGCGCTTCTTACCAACCGGCAACACATATAAAAATCAGGATTTAATCAAAAGGCAGGTCACGAAAAATTGAACGAAAAGTCAAAAAAAGTAACGAAAACGCAAATTCTCAAATCATGAAATCGCTGCAAAGATACAACATTTTTCTCACGCAGCTACTTTGAGCTTAAAAAAAATACGTTTCTGCCAATTTAATACCATATATAATCCTAAAAACAAGCTTATTACACCAAATCAAAAGGAATGATCTTCAGTTTTGGATGCTTGCGCATATAGCTTTGGATAATTTGCCGCACATCCCGGTTATCAGGATATGTGGTAATACAATCGTCAGCGAGCTCATAACCATGACTAAGAAACTCAACAGGAACAAAGCCAAAGCCTTTATAAACGCCATGTTGAATCTTTATCACAGCTTTCTGATCTGCGGCAATGCCCTCTTCCACGATTAAGAAATTTTCATGGTCAAAATGATAGCGATCCAGTGCCTCCTGAACCCTAAGATTATAGGTTTCGGGCAATTCTTGTCCGCAACAGGCACCCTTACACTGTCCTATCTGGTATTGAAAACACGTACTATTACCCGGATACAGGCCATTTAAGCCCTGACACAACTGAAAGCGTTCGGTAAGCATAAAAAGGTGCGCGCGGGCTTCGTTGGCTGTGGCATAGGTGTAATGCGGCTGCTGTTTGTCGCTGGTTTTGGCTGTTCTGAGGCAGTGATAACCCTTTTCGTCCTCATAATGATAAAGCCCGTAATTAAAGAGCGAACGGCGCTGCGCCCTGTTATATAGCGGTTTCTGTTTCTTTATTTCATCCGACTCAAGCAAGAGGGCTACCAATTCATTTCCGGTGAGGCGGTAATCGACATCAGCAATATTTTGCTTCATTTCGATGGCGCGGCGGGTGCTGTTGTTGCTAAGATGTTGCAAAACACGTGATTTGATATTGACAGACTTACCCACATAAATAAGCTTTCCGCTAAAATCGAAAAAATAATAGACACCATGCGCTTCCGGCAGCTTTTCTATCACTGACGGATTCAGGTTTGCGTGTGTTCCTTTCAGGCTGAGCTTCTCGGGCTCGCCGCTGATGCCGCACAGCATCTCAAAAAGGCGCGCCGTTGCCATCGCATCGCCCAGGGCACGGTGACGGTTTTCGAGTTTGATATTAATTGACTGGCAAAGTTTTCCAAGACTATAAGAAGGCAATCCGGGGATAAGCTTTCGGCTTAGTTTTACCGTGTCGAGGGTTTGTCGTTTAAAATCATAGCCCAGACTTTTAAATTCGGCCTGAATAAACCGGTAATCGAAGCTCACATTGTGTCCTACAAAAATAGCACTATCTGTTATCTCAACCAACTGTTTGGCTACTTCATAAAACCTGGGCGCCCCGGCAACCATCTGGTCATTGATGCCCGTGAGCTGGGTGATGCGATAAGGAATCTTCTTCTCCGGATTGATGAGCGTGCTAAAAGTATCGAGCACCGCATTACCATCGTGCAAAACAACAGCAATTTCTGTGATTTTCTCCTGTCCGGCCTTTAAACCGGTGGTTTCAACATCCACAATGGCATATCGTTTTTCCTGCTGATTGCTTTCCATATTATTGAGGTAAAGCGGTTATGATAAAGGCGCTTGTTCTGCAAAAATAAACCTTCTGAATCAATTTCTAAAACACTTTGAAAGGCGGCTATACTGCCAGCAGATTTCCTGATCAGGAACGATAAAACTATAAACACCTTATAAAATCAGCCCTTTAATTGTTAGAAAACTCTTAAAAAATCAAAAATTGGACTTTTAAAAACGCTACTGTTGTACCTTTGTAAAAAAGAATCGATGCAACAAAATATAGAATCAGCAAGCGATAATAAATACTTGCTCAAGCTGATCAAAAACTATAAAACCCCTTCACTTGGCAGTAGCCTATGGCAAATCGCCAACACACTCCTCCCCTATATTGGTCTTTGGATACTCATGATTTATGCCATCCAAATCTCTTATTGGTTAGTGATTCCTTTGGCAGCCATTGCCGCCGCTTTTACTGCCAGACTTTTTATCATTTTTCACGACTGCGGACATGGCGCCTTTTTTAAATCGAAGTTGGCTAATGATGCTGTAGGCATTGTTTTAGGCGTACTCACTTTTACACCTTACCACCGCTGGCATCATGCACACCTTATACACCACCGGACGGCTGGAAATCTGGACAAACGCGGCATAGGCGATGTATGGACTTTAACGGTAGATGAATTCAACGCCCTTTCGAAAAAGCGCCAACGCTGGTATCGCGTTTATCGAAATCCGATTATAATGTTTCTAATTGGCGCCCCTTTAATGTTTTTGATCAGCAACCGTTTTACACGTAAGGATTTCAGCAGGAAAGAACGGATAAGTGTTTACGTAACCAATTTGGGATTGCTGGCGCTTGTAGGTGGCCTCAGCCTGCTTATTGGGTTTAAAACATTTTTACTGATACAACTGCCTATCACCTATCTGGCTTCTGCTGGCGGAGTATTTCTGTTTTATGTACAGCATCAGTTTCCTGATGTGCATTGGTATCGCGATGAGGAATGGGATTACAGCACTGTAGCCATTACCGGGGCTTCATACCTGAAATTGCCACGGGTGCTTCAATGGTTCTCCGGCAATATCGGCTTTCACCATATCCATCACCTGAGTTCTAAAATCCCGAACTACAAACTGGAACGCTGCCATAACGAGAACAAACCTTTTCAGCAAGTTGTACCCGTGAAGCTGGTGGACAGCTTCTATACACTAAAACTCAGGTTGTGGGACGAGCAACGACAGCAATTGGTTAGTTTTAGCGAAGCGGGTGTTTAATTAGTGTTTGTCTTTAAAGTCTGATGGCTGCGTTATGCGCGTCATTCATGCCAGTCATCCCCTAAGTTCGGGATTTCTGGCATTCACTCCTTGCAAGCCTTGCCCTCAAACTTTAAAGCTCAAGCCCAAGACATTATGAACTAAACACTCATTTTATGGACAAACACTACTTCGTCAATCAGGATTCAAGATTATCAATCTGCTTGATTAATTCCTGAGCTTCCGCATATTTTTTGTCACTTTCTGCACGATTTGTTTTCGACAAGGCATGTGATTGCGCCATCAGCTTCTCATATTGATCGTGAAGCTTGTCTTTTGCTGATTTCTTTTTAAATAATCCAAACATAGTTGTAGTTGTTATCAATTTTGACGGTTTGTGTGACAGTCATTTCAAGAAGATAAATTGTCTCGAAGCTATCTCCGTTGATGTCAATCTTGAAATGAACATTAAGCAATTGCAATAGAACTTAATAACCGCAAAAATCTCAAAATGTTCATCGTTTGTCAGCTAATCAGAAAGCCTGTTCCAAATCAAAATCACACCTTCACGCATTTTTTAGTTGACAGCCTTACTAAAATGATTAAATTAACATCGTAATTTTTGACGCTTTTTTAATCATTTTAAGACTGACTTACCCATGATGCACTGCTATCAGATTTTGACAGGCACAACAGCTCAGCTGAACACCTGCTTCAGCAAGTTTACATCAGCAAAAGCGGGATTTTATGTACCTCAATAACCACAGCTATTACAGCCTTCGCTATGGCACGCTCTCCATTGAATCGCTGGTAAGTAGTGCAAAAAGCATGGGCATACAGATGCTGGCACTCACCGACATCAACAACAGCATGGGCATGGTCGATTTTGTGCGCGAATGCGGCAAGCAAGGCATCAAACCCATTGCAGGTGTTGAGTTTCGCAATGGAGATCAGCTGCAGTATGTAGGCTTAGCGCGCAGCAATAGCGGTTTCAGAGAGCTGAACGAGTTACTTACCCGCCATAATCTCAGCGGCGATTCCTATCCCGAGCTTGCTCCACCTTTTGATGAGGTATTTGTGATTTATCCGGCCGGAAGTCGTAAGCCATCGCAGCTGCGCGACAACGAATTTCTGGGTGTGCGGCTCTCACAAGTTTCCAGGCTACTCAATTCCGATTTACGCTTTAAGCAGGAGAAGCTCGTACTGATGCAGCCTGTTAGTTTCAGCGATGAAAAAAGCTGGTATGTTCACCAAAACCTGCGGGCCATCGACCACAATTGTTTACTCAGCAAACTCGGCCCTGATCAGTTTGCTGCTGCAGATGAGATAATGCTGCCGCCACTAAGGCTCAGGGCAGCTTTCGCCTTGTATCCCGGCTTGCTAAAAACCACAGAAAAGCTTGCTGAAGCATGCGCTATCGACTTCGACTTCACCACGATCAAAAACAAGAAAACCTTTACGGGTAATGTCTCCGACGACCGCGAGCTGCTACACAAACTGGCTTACGACGGATTGGCTTACCGCTATGGCAAAACCAATGCTACAGCACGCAAACGGGTAGAAAATGAGCTTGACATCATAGACAAACTGGGCTTTTCGGCCTATTTTCTTATCACCTGGGATGTGATCCGTTATTCTATGTCGCGCGGCTTTTACCATGTGGGACGCGGGAGCGGTGCCAACAGTGTGGTGGCTTATTGCCTGCGTATCACTGATGTAGATCCTATTGAGCTCGACCTGTATTTCGAGCGTTTCCTAAATCCTAAACGCAGCAGCCCACCCGATTTCGATATCGATTATTCCTGGAAGGAACGCGATGAAGTGATCGACTATATTTTTAAGCGCTATGGCAGTAAATATACCGCTTTACTGGGTACCATTTCCACTTTTCGGGGCAAATCGATCTACCGCGAACTGGGCAAAGTGCATGGGCTTCCCAAACAGGAAATCGATGAACTGGTGAGCAATCCCGGGCGTTTTCACACCCTCAATAAAATCACACGCCATATCCATGAACTGGCCAAAGAGATCGTTGACTTCCCAAATCAGCGCAGCATTCACGCCGGCGGCATACTCATCTCCGAAGAACCCCTCACCAATTATGTAGCCCTCGACATGCCTCCCAAGGGATTTTTGACCACCCAATGGGATATGTACGTGTCGGAAGACTTAGGTTATGAGAAGCTCGACATCCTGAGCCAGCGCGGCATCGGACATATCAAAGATGCAGCTGATATCATCAGGGATAACCGAAGAATCACCATCGATGTGCATCAGATACAGCAATTTAAGGACGACCCCAAGGTAAAAGACCAGCTGCGACGCGCCGAGACCAACGGATGCTTTTATATCGAAAGTCCTGCCATGCGCGGACTGTTGCGCAAGCTGCAATGCGACAACTATCTCACCCTGGTGGCTGCCAGCTCCATCATCCGCCCCGGCGTGGCCAAGTCGGGTATGATGCGCGAATATATCAACCGTTTTCATCATCCAGAAAGCTTCAGCTACATCCATCCGGTGATGAAAGAACAGCTGAAAGAGACTTACGGGGTAATGGTTTATCAGGAAGATGTGCTCAAGGTGTGCCATCATTTTGCAGGCCTCGATCTGGCGGATGCCGATGTGCTGCGGCGTATCATGAGTGGCAAAAAACGCAAGCAACGAGAGTTCGAAGCCATTATAGACCGCTTTTTCAGCAACTGCAGTGCGCGTGGCTATCCCGAAGAAATTACCAAAGAGGTATGGCGACAGATTGAATCCTTTGCCGGCTATTCCTTTTCCAAAGCACACTCGGCTTCGTATGCAGTAGAGAGTTTTCAGAGCTTGTTTCTGAAGGCACATTATCCACTGGAGTTTCAGGTAGCGGTGATCAATAACTTTGGCGGTTTCTATCACACCTGGGTCTATTTTAATGAGGCCAGGCGGCAGGGTGGCTTTATCCACCTTCCGTGCATAAACCAAAGCCATTATCTGACTTCACTGCGCGACACTACGGTATATATTGGTTTTATTCATGTGGCCGGGATGGAAGAAAAACTGGCACAGCAGCTGATCGAAGAGCGCAAAAAACGGGGTCACTTCAAAGATCTGCACGACTTTATCGACCGCTTAAAGCCCGGCATGGAGCAGCTAATCCTACTGATCAGAGCAGGCGCTTTTGCATTTACCGGACAGCCCAAGCCCGGGTTACTTTGGGAGGCGCACCTGTATCGCAAAAAGAGCCATACGCTGGATCAGGCGGCACTGCTATTTAAGGAGCAGGCACGGCACTATCAGCTTCCAAACTTAGATACTGAACCGCTGGAGGATGCCTATGACGAGCTGGAACTGCTGGGTTTTCCAGTGAGCATGACAGACTTTGAGATGCTGGTGACGCCTTTTAGGGGAGAGGCACAGGCAGAAGAGATGCTGCAGCATGTGGGTAAACGCAAACGTATGCTGGGCAAGCTGGTGACGATAAAGTATGTGAAAACAGTGCGTGGTGAGCTGATGCATTTCGGCACCTTTTTGGATTACCAGGGAGCAATGTTCGATACAGTACATTTTCCGCCTTCGCTGAAACAGTATCCTTTTCAGGGGGCAGGCGTTTACCTGCTGCTCGGACGTGTAGTAGAGGAGTTTGGCTATCCGATGCTGGAGGTGGAAAAGATGGCACGCCTGCCCGTGAAGAAAGACCCACGGGAAGAATGAAGCGCAAGACGGGTTTTCGTGGAAAAGACATTGACAGTAGCATACCTTACATTGAAAAGCTATGATTAAAAAATTCCATATCACTTTTTCACTGGCAGCTTGAGCACTGCGATCAAATAGTCAGATGATATAGTTGAAAAACTTACCTTTGCCCCGCAAAAAATAATAATTATGGCACTCATTCACTCCTTCGAGAACAGTGGAAACTGGCTTTTTCGCCATCGTGGCGAACTCCCGGTGGTATTGTTTATATTGGCTATTCCGGTAGTATATTTCACACCAACAACCTGGCTAAGTGCTGATGCACAAATCATTATAACCATTGTTGCAGTTTTCTTAAGTGTGCTTGGTTTTATCATCAGGGCCATAAGTATTGGTACCACTCCCAAAGGCACCTCGGGCAGAAACACCAAAGAAGGGCAAGTTGCCGAGAGCCTGAACACTTCGGGGATTTACAGCCTGATGCGACATCCGCTATATGTTGGCAACTATTTTATGTGGATCGGAATCGTATTGTTTACGTTCAATTTTAGCTTTGTGGTGATTATTTCACTTGCATTTTGGCTATACTATGAGCGGATTATGTTTGCCGAAGAACGCTTTTTGGAAAAGAAATTTGGCGCATCCTACCTGGAATGGTCGTTATCAACACCTGCATTTATTCCCTGCATCAGAGGGTATAAAAAGAATACTATACCTTTTAGCCTGAAAAGTGTGTTGCGACGCGAATATTCCGGAATGATGGCAACAGTAACAGGCTTTGTGTTTATCGATCTGCTAAGAAATTACTTCCAGACAGGCAGTTTCGATAGCAATAGGCTTTCTGTTTATGTTTTTGGCGGCGCATTGGTAGTCACCTTATTGCTTCGCAGCTTGAAACACTACACCACAATTTTAAAAGAAGAAGGCCGATCCTGATTATTCCTTCGTTTAAGCGTTTCTATTCGTGATACGTTTTTCTATATAATTAGAGTTCAGTATTTTAAGCACTCCCATATAATCCAGATTAAAGGCCAGCAAATCACCCACTTTGATATTTCTGCGATTTTTACCCAAATCCACGGCCAACATATCCGAACTTGCACCAGTAATTTCAATACCGGGCTTTGTTGGCGTTAAGTGCTGAGGATCAACATCGAGCAATCCCACATCAAGCAGCGCACGACACGAAGATTTACCATAATCCGCTTCATTCACCTCATAGCGTTCACCGGCAACATTTGTGCCCAGCTCACCAATCGGAACGACAGGTTTTTCCATCAGTTCAACTATTTCAGTATATAGCGTAAACACGTTTGATTTCATGCCTTTGATGGTCTTCTGTGTCACCAGATTATTTCCAAAATACAGGGTCTCCCCTATTCTGAAATGGTTTACGCCCGTAGGCAGCATCTTCTTCAAAAGCAGTGGAATTGTGACGGAACTCCCTCCCGAAACCCATTGAATCTTTACCTTGAAAGTGGCCTCAATGAGCTGTTTATAAAGGCTGAGCTGAATCAACTTATCATGACTGGGCATCACGCCATTCAGGCAATTGAGGTTGGTGCCCAAACCCACAATTTCAATATTGGGTAACTTAAAAATGGAAGAATAGAACTCCACCAGGTTATCTCCAAGCACACCCTCACGCAGGTCACCCATCTCGACCATGATAATTATTTTATGCTTTTTTTGCTGTCTGACAGCTTCATCAGATATCAGTTTAATCGTGTCAAATTCCGTATTAAAACTCACATCGGCATATTTTACAAGGCTGTTGACCGCCCTTCTGGCAGGAGGTTTGATGTAAACCGTTTGGACGTTCGGATTAATTTTTTTGATCACCTTCAGATTGCTGATCCGGCTATCGTGCACCTCACGAATGCCCATTTCTATTAGCTCTCTGATGTATTTCTCATTGCCGCAAAGCAACTTCGAAACAACCCCCCATTGAATAGCTCTCTTCGAGAAAAACTGATCCAGAAACTGGAAGTTGTGATGAAGCTTTTGATAATCGAGTTCTATGTATGCCATGACTTAAGATGTAAGGCGACGAGCAATACCTGCAGGAAGCCGGGTTAGTAATTCATAATTTAATTGATCGCTAAGTTCGCTAAAAGATGCCACACTGATAGAAATATCTTGCTGATTTCCAATGAGTGTAACCTCATCTCCAATGTTTACCTCATCAAGACTGGTAATATCTGCAATGAGCATGTTCATATTGATCATGCCGATTACAGCAACCCGCTGTCCGCCGATGAGCACCCTTCCCGAATTGGACAATGACCTGCTGTAGCCATGCGAATAGCCAGTAGGTATAATTGCGATAGTTTTGTCGTCGGTAGCCAGGTAAGTAGTGCCATAACTAACAAACTCGCCCTGTTTAACAAATTTTACAGCCATCACGCAACTGCGCCAGCTTATGATTCGACGCAAAGGATCCAATTTATCTTTTCTGCGACTAATATAGTGGATAAAAGTCTCTTTACTAGGCCAATAACCATACTGCAAAATACCTACCCTTACCATATCATATTGAAAAGCCGGATAGGCCATTGTAGCAGCCGAGCTGGCAACATGCAACACATCGGGTTCGTAACTGCGCGATCTGAAGAGGTTTACCATCACCCTGAAACGCTTGATCTGACGCTGAATTCGCACATGATTGGCAATACTTTCGGCACCGGCCAAATGGGTACATACACCGACTAAATTGAATGAATCCCGATAAGTTTCCAAAAGTGGCCATACCACTTCCAGGTCAGCATGATTCAGGCCGGTTCTGTTCATGCCCGTCTCCATCTCCATGTGAATCTGGGCTTTAATTTGTTTGCTATGGGCAAGTTTGAGTGCGTATTCGAGCCTTTCCGTTTCAAAAACCCAAAACTGAATGTTATTATCAAGCACCCACGACATATGCGATGGTGAAATCCACCCCATTATCATTACATCTGTCTCTGGTTTTTTCACTTTTACCACGCGCTGTGCCTCATCAGCGCTGAAAACCGCAAAATGGTCGATCCCACATTGTTCGGCGGCAGGTACATATATTTCGATGCCGTGGCCATAGGCGTTACCTTTGATCACAGAAGAAATACGTACGTGTTTTTTTACAAACTTTTTAATGAAGCGCAGATTGTGCTGTATGGCATCAAAGCTAAGCTCTATTACTGAAGGTGTTTGAAACCCGGGCTCTCTCATTAGTTTTTAATCAAACGGTATTCGAGGTACTTATTGGTAAATCCAACTTTTTCGTATAAGAAGCGTGCAGGATTGTTTGGCTCCACATGCAATGCCACATTGCCTTTGGCCAGTTCGATAGATTTCTTCATCAGCTGTTTTCCGATACCTTGTCCACGAAGGGCAGCATCAACAGCTATATATACTAAAATATTCTCCGGAATATACTCCTCCATGCCTGTGCGGTTTACCACTACAGCGCCGGCCATTTTACCATCCACACTACCAACAAGCACATAACCACCAACAACAGATGACTCGCCAACAGCATACTCAATAGCCTTTTTGATGGCTTCTTTGGTGTCGCCAAACTCATCGAGGTGCTGATGTAAAAAATCAACAATTTGTTTCTTTTCTAAAGTGCCCATTGGCAGATAACTGTCATAAATTTGAATTTCCATGTTTTAATTTCTTGTTAAATGAATTAATAATAATAAAGGACGCTAAAGATACAAAAATTCCAAACACATTGGCATCCAGTCCTAAAGGCAAATCTTTTGCCAAAATAATAAGTGATATGGTGGTACCTCCGCCTGTAATCATCGACACGATCGCTGCTTTCTCATCACGGATATGCAGGAACACTGCTGCCAGTAATGGAACAAGCAATCCGCTAACCATAAACGCGTAAGAATAAAGCATCAGCGACAATACTTCGGTAAGTTTTAATGCGATAAGCACGGCTATTACGCCTAACAATAAAGTGAGAAGCTTAGACGCATTCATAATTAACTTATCGCTGATGGCTCTTGGGAATATTTTCTGAATCAGATCATGTAAAAAGTTGGACGAAGAAGCCATCAGGCAGCTATCGGCAGTAGATAAAATAGCTGAAAAATAAGCTGATAATATCAATCCCATTAACCCAACGGGCATTATGGTTCTGAGCAAAAGCGGCAATCCCATTTCAGCGTCCATATCGCTTCCGGCCGGGAATCCAAGCTCAGCAAACATCCCGTTCAAATAAGCCACCCGCGACAACATGCCCAAACCTACACCCATAAAAGCCATGATAGGCCACTCGAAAACGCCTGCTATAAACCAGGCTTTTCGGGCTTCTGAAGCAGATCTGCTGGCATAAATACGCTGATAAAGCGTCATCCCGACAAACCAAATTGGCAAGATGGTGACCATCCAATTAAGAAACTGTTGCCAGCTCAGGTTGCTAAACGAAAAATATTCATCAGGTAAAGTTGCAGAAACCACCTCCCAACCACCTACGGCAACCCATGAAAGCGGGATACCCAGGAATATCAATCCCGACATCAGCAAAATCCATTGCACGGTATCCGTATAAATAACAGCTTTTATCCCGCCCAAAACGGTGTAAACTACAGCAATAAAGCCCATAATTGTTAGGGCAAGTGTGATATTGAGGTCTACAAAAGCTGCTGATGCCAATTTGGCGCCGGCCAATAACTGGGAGCTTGTAAAGCCCAAATAGCCGATACCTGAAATTAACCCGGCGAGTAAAGCTGCTTTGGCTCCGTAAAAATGGCCAAAGACTTCGGGAAATGTAAAAAACTGTTTTTTGTCGGAGAGCTGCTTTATTCTTGGAATCAGGAAAACGCCGGCTAGCCATGCACCAATCAATCCTGTAAAGAGCATCCACGAGCCCGAAAGCCCCATAACAAATCCCAGACCTCCGAGTCCTATCGAAAATCCTCCACCTACATCCGTTGCAACAACAGATAAACCAATGTGCCAACGTCCCATGCCGCGGCCACCTACATAATAATCATCAACACTCTTGTTGCGTAAATGAAAATAATAGCCAACACCAAGCATGCCCGCCATATAGACAATAAACAACATTAAATCTATCCAATTCATGCAGCGAATCTAAAGTTGATCTGTTTATCTATACCGTCCATATTTTAGGCTATTGCCATTTTTGGGCTCACCCGAATCACGCCAACACCTTCCAGCTGATGTGCATTTAGGCTTTGGATCACGGCATCACTTTGCTTTACAGGCACCAATAATTTAAGTTTCAGTTTCCTGTTTTGAGATTCAGATTTTTGCCTATAAAAAGTTTTGACATCTTTTATAAGCTCTGCTATATTCTGACGGCCTTCGAAATACTTGTAAAAATAAAGTATTCCTTTGTTTTCTGCCGTTATATCTGGCAAAAGCCCGACGGTGGGTTCTTCAATCTGATGAACAGTGTCAGCTTGAATCATTTTAACGTTTTTAAATCCTTTTAGTTTGAGATAGCGTCTGAAAGTAGTAATTACGTCTTTTTTATTCGTCATTTCTGGAATGCAGTTAGAAATTAGTTTGTACAGAAACAAAATTACTGCTTTTTTGGTTAACCGACAAATATAATTTTACTATTCAAGAGAATTACTATACGTTATATTGTTGTTATACAAATCCTTAGATAGCATTTTAGAAAATCTCAGGATGATAAAAACAGCAGTATTAATTTGACTAAAAAGTAAATAAGATCTGTTGAAAGTTGTTGCCCGGCCAAAAAAATAATCATTGCTGAGCTTACCGGTTTGGTATTATTTCCAAAAACAGGCCATTAGCCTGAAAAAACAAATACAGACCTCTAACTCACAGGCTATAAATATGATACGTTAAGGAAAATGTGATACAAAAGAGAATGGGTGTAGAACAAAGCTGCTTAAAAAATAAGCCCTTTCAAATAGAAAAATCATCCATTGTAATAAGCGGTGAAGCCGTTTCCTCGCTAAGATCAAAACTTTGTACCAACAGTTGAAGTGATTCCTTTAACGAAGCAATCTGGTCATCGGATAAGGCAGACAGTTTGTTCGAAAGTTGTTGATGCATCAGCTCTGGCGACTTGTCGATCAGTTTCATTCCGGAAGCTGTAAGACTCACGATGGTGATTCTTTTGTCGCCCGACTTGGGCAGCTTGGCGAGCAGATGTTTCTTTTCGAGCCTGCTTACAATACCTGTTACAGAACTTAAGTTTAAATTCATGTAAGCAGCAATACCTGTCATCGTAGATTGAAAGCACGGCTTTGTAGCAAGGTAATGCAAACAAAGCAGCTGTGGAATACTTACACCAAACTCCTTTTGAATCCGCTTGGATTCCAGATTAACCGACCGAACAATTTTCCGCAGGTTAATAAGTACTTCTGTAAATTCGCTCATAAATTAGTTTATGCAGAAAGTAAATAGCTATACAAAGGAAATAAAATTTCCTTTACTTTCGCATCCCAATTGCAACATTTGAAAAATTCAGGACTCAAACCCCATATTTACACCTTACTGGCCATGTTTTTTTGGGGCATCTCCTATATCTGGTCAAAAGAGGTCTTTAAGTTTCTGGAACCCGCAACAACCGTGTGGTTTCGTTTGCTGATTTCAGTCGTATTCTTTTCTATCCTTTTCAGCTTGCAAGGCCGAAAAATACGAATAAAAAAGGAACACTGGGGGCTCATAATAATCGCCTCATTCTTTAACCCCTTTCTGTATTTTATTGGTGAAAGCTATGGCCTACAGAAAGTTACGCCAACAATAAGTGCTGTAATTATCTCTACCATTCCATTGTTCACGCCGGTGTTTGCGTTTCTCTTTCTGGGCGAAAGACTGAAACCTTTAAATATTCTCGGCCTCTTTGTTTCCTTTGCAGGTATTCTGATAATGTTAATTGACAGAACAGCAGGCTTTACAGCCTCACCGGTTGGGATCGCTTTTCTGTTTTTGGCCGTATTTTCGGCCATCGTCTATGGTATTGTACTAAAAAAACTCACCTTTTCTTACAATGCCATTACCATTGTTTTTGTGCAAAATCTCTTCGGAGTCTTGTTCTTTATACCTATTGTATTTCTTGTTGAATACGAAAGCATTACAACAATACAATGGGAATTTTCGTGGATCATCCCTCTCGTTCTATTGGGTGTTTTTGCCAGTTCTCTCGCATTCGTGCTGTTTACTTACGGCGTGCACAAACTGGGGATCACCAAAAGCAATATCTACACCAACACGATTCCTGTGTTTACTGCATTTTTCAGCTTTGTAATTATTGGTGAAAACATTACTTTTGACAAATTAGCTGGCATTTTATGTGTTATAATAGGTGTTATGCTATCTCAAAACAGAAAATCATTCAGAAAAAAAATAGCTTTATGAGCAATTTGAACAATGTTTTGGTAATGGGTGCCGGCCTGGTAGGTCTGCCAATTGCCCGTGATTTAGTACACAATAATGAGTTTGACGTAACCATAGCTGATCTGGACGCAGAAAGACTCCTGGCAGCTGCAAATTTTGGGTTAAAAACGATAAAAACTGATTTGCTCAGCAATGATGATGAAGCCTGGTTTGCTTCGTTCGATATTTTTGTCAATGCCGTTCCCGGATCGATTGGTTTTAAGGTACTTGACAAGGTAATCGCCTACGGAAAACCCATTATTGATATTGCCTTTTACGCAGAAGACCCGCAGCTTTTGCAGCAAAAAGCCAAAGATAGCGGGAGTTGTGTGCTATGTGATATGGGGGTGGCTCCCGGTATGAGTCATTTATTGAGTGGCTATGCAGCTTCCAAACTAAAAAAAGTTGACCGTATTGCCATCTATGTTGGCGGATTGCCCATAGTGCGGACAAAACCCTGGGAGTACAAAGCGGTATTTTCGCCTGCCGATGTTATTGAAGAATACACCCGTCCGGCGCGGTTAATTGAGCATGGAGAAATTGTCATCAAAGAAGCCCTCTCTGATCTTGAAATGCTGGAATTTGATGGGATAGGCACTTTAGAAGCCTTCAACAGTGATGGATTGCGGTCGTTGCTCACCAATCTGGAAGCAGATGAGATGGTCGAAAAAACCTTACGCTACCCTGGTCACGCCCAAATGATTAGCTTACTAAAAGACAGCGGTTTTTTAAATACGGAAACAGTATCTTTAAAAAACCAAAACATTGTGCCCCTCGAAATGACTCAAAAGCTACTTTTTGATCAATGGAAACTAAACCCGGGTGAGGCTGATATCACGGTGATGCGGGTATTGGTAGAGGGGACTCACAATGACGGCAGAAAACTTCGGCATAGTTTTGAGCTTTTTGATCAGTATGACATGCAAACCCAAACCCATTCGATGGCGCGCACAACAGGCTATGCAGCAACCGCCGCACTACGCTTGATTGCTTCGGGGCAGTTTAACACAGCCGGCATCCACCTGCCTGAGCAAATAGGAAAACAAGCTTCACATGTGGCTTTTATTCGCGAAAAACTTGCTGAACGCGCGATTTATTTTGAAGAAAACATACAAGAGATCGGATGATTACCAGCAAAACCAATCCCCAGGTAAAAAACCTCATCCACCTGCAAAAAGCTTCTGAACGAAAGCGTCAACAGCTTTTTGTAGCAGAGGGCAGGCGGGAAATTGAACGTGCCCTCAAAAACAATTTCCAGCTCGAGAAACTGTATGCCTGTGCTGAAATCTGCGGCGATATTTCTGCCCTGCAAGCCGGCGAAATAGTGTGGGTATCAGCAGAGGTTTTTGAGAAATTAGCCTATCGCGGGAATTCGGATGGACTTGTAGCGCTTTTTAAGCCGGTAGTTAACAGTCTGGAAAGCCTTTCGTTGAAAAAAAATCCTTTACTAATTATTCTTGAAGCAGTTGAAAAACCAGGCAATCTGGGGGCAGTACTTCGCACAGCTGATGCAGCTGCAGCCGATGCAGTAATCGTTTGTGATCCCAAAACAGATATTTATAATCCAAATACGATCCGCTCCAGTCTGGGTTGTGTTTTTTCGGTGCCGGTGGTTGTCTGCAGCAGCGATAAAGCAATTAAATGGCTGAAAGAGAAAGAGATAAAAATTTTCGCCACTTACCTCGAAGCAGCAGCCAACTACCTGGATGCTGACTACCGCAAAGCTTCTGCCATAGTGATGGGGACAGAAGCTTCGGGACTTTCAGCACAATGGATCAAAGCAGCAGACCAAAATCTGATTATCCCCATGCGTGGAATTGCCGACTCGCTGAATGTTTCGGTTTCAACAGCAATTGTCGTGTTTGAAGCCCTCAGACAAAGAAGATAATAAAGTATATTAGCTGCTGTTTGGTCACCATTTTTGCAGAATTCAAATTTAAGCAAGCCTATACAACCCGCATTTACTAAATCCGGTTTTCGCAGCTGGTCATAAATTTGACAGATTATTGCAATAGCTTCTTAGCTAATTTCTCGAAAAACTCTTCATCCGTTCCGCAGCAGCCGCCTAAAATTTTTAAATTAAATTTGGCTGTCAGGTAAGTTATTTCATCAATCATATCGTCAAAATTCTCTTGTTGTAGTTCTGCGCTATTGTTTAGTTCCTCGGGACTAAGCGAAGAAGCATTTGCTTGAATGCCCAAAAATCTACTTATTTCGGGAGCATCCCTGTTTACTTCGTGCTCCAGAGCAAGTTTTAAATTCAACGGGTGAATGCAATTTGACATATATCCAATAGGTTTGGGGTACACTTTACTGTCAATTAATTTGATTGCGTTTGCAATACTGGTTCCATCAAGCAAACAGCCATTTTTTCTAACCGTAAAGCTAATGATATATGAAATTCCTGATTCAGCCATCGCTTTTGCCATGCCAATTGCCTCGTTTATTTCCGGCATTAATCCTGCAAACAGAAAATCAACCTGAGCATCTTTAAATTGACTAACCTGGATTTTGTGAAACTCGTATGAATCATCAATTCCCAGCGCCTTATCAGATTTAAATGCGTCACCTCTACATCCAAGAAGACCTCCAATGAATACCTTTTCACAAAAAGCAGGATATTCGTTTCTCAAATTTTTCAGATAAGTACACCCGTCTTTTATGAGCGCGCTTTCTGAATACATTGATTTCTTATGCGTTTCAAAATTGACTTTTCTTGTTGGCGTCATTAACATGATAGGAATATCATATTTTATTGCAATTTCAATATATTGCCTATACAGCTTAGTCAAGCTGCCAGAATCGTCATAGATTAATCCGGCATGATTAATAAAACTGTCAAGTTTTATTTGACACTCACTCTTAAGTCTTTCAACTAAAGCACCTTCAGTAAGTATGAAGCTGTCTGATTTTAAGTAATTTTCAAGTCTCATTTTTCTTGTGGCACTGATTAATACTTTCAGGAACACTAAATTCGCATCAGCTCTAATTTCTTAGGTCAATAGCAAGGTCCGGTATTTTTCCTGCTGTTTCCATGCAAATATAATCACAAGCCGCATGCATTGTGCAATAAAGCAGAAATAATGAGGTCAGCCAATTCATGCTTTTAACCCTGTCTTCGCTTGCGTCAAGGAAATGGTACTTGCTTATTCAGCTATGATTTATTCGTGTGCAAAAAGTAGCTCCATTTCTATACTGCGAAATTTAGTCTGCAAAACGACTAAGGCTTAAAATAGCATATTTTCACTTGTTATTAAGCATAATACTGTAGTTTGTTTTTAATGCGCATATAGAAATAATTCCTAATTTAGCCCTGCTCAACCAGTATAATTCATGCTCCCCAACATGAGAAATATCAGGAATTTTGCACACATCAACTACCCGATGGAATGGCTCTTTAGTCCATTTTTGCTGGCATTGGTGATGGCTGTCGTTATTATCCTGTTTATTCCCAAACAGCATCCTTTTGAGCTGGTCCAAACCAGTCAGTTTAAAGAAGAGAAGGTGGGTGGCTTTGTAAATTATATGGATCTCGACAGTGATGGCATCAGCGAATATTTAATCTCATTTACCAACCGCGCCGATCAAAAAGCCCTGAAAATTACAACGCAGAATGGTAATGTTATTGATCAATACAACTTTCCCGGACAGGAAATTCCTCGCCTGGCATCGGCATGCTATTTTAGTATGGACTACGATCATGATGGCTATCTTGAATTGCTCGTACCCTGGTGGCGCAACGACAGCATATTTTATGAATGCTTTAGTCCGCTCGATCCAGATGGACTGAACAGACACACCATTTTTATTGACAAGATTGGCGATTATCATCCCGAGCGCGATTTCAGCACTGATTTGTTTGGTGGATTTGATTTTGATGACGATGGTATTGATGAAGCTATCATTCAGGTAATTGCAGGCTTTTCGCTCCAGCCCAGGAAACTCTATTTCTACAATTTCAAAGAGAAAAGCCTGATCAAAAGCCCTGCAACTGGTGTTTATCCATCACCTCTATCCATTTATGACCTGAATAAAGATGGACGGCAGGAGTTTTTTGTTGGCACTTCTACCAGAGGTAATATAAGCACGCATAGTAACATCCCCTATCACGACAGCAGCTCTTACGCGATGGTATTGAATGACCAGCTTGAATTTCTTTTTGAACCTGTTGAATTCCCGGTTTACCGATCAAAAACCATAACCTCCCCCATCCATTATCAGGGTCAGGATTTAATCATGGCCGTGTTTTCTGACTATCGTCCTAAAAATCCAAAACCACACTTTATTAAGCTTTTAGATGAAGCAGGTGATCTCGTTTATGAAACGCCAATAAGGGGTTTGGCAGCTACAGCAGATGTGGATATTTTCCAGCTGGAAAAGCACCCTGAGCATCCATTTTACATCAAAACGAAATTCGACAGCATTTTCAGATTAAAAGCAGATTTTTCAGTAGAGTTTATTGTTAAAATTCCCAATTTCTATTACCAGAAGCAATATGATCTTGATCAGGATGGCGAAAAAGAGCTCCTCTGCAATGCTGCCACACATCAAATCCTAAAGGTTGTGGAACCAGATTTTAAAACCGTTACAACCACTTCCCTGCCATTTGTAAATGACGTCCGCAACACAACCGGCATTAAGTACAATGGCACTTCTCCACCAGAAATATTCCTTCAGAGTGGCCCGCTTTGCATGACTTTTACCTACAAGCCTAACCCTTATTATCCTTTTAGGTTTATCGTTCATTTGGCTATCTTCGGCGGGCTTTGGTTGCTTTTAATCCTGCTCAAAAGGCTCTATCGTTATCAGCTGATGCAGCAGCAACACATTCAAAACGAACTGATCAAGCTGCAATACCAGGCCGTAAGCCATCAGCTTGACCCACATTTTATCCTGAATGCCATGAATACTGTGAGCTCAGCGATTATTAAAGAGCAAAAAGAAGAAGCCTTTCAGCTTGCTGCAAAGTTTAGCACCTTGTTTCGCGAAACCCTCGAGCACAGCGACGATGTGAGCCGCAGCCTGGAAGAAGAGCTGGAGTTTGTAAAAAACTACCTCCTGCTCGAACAAAAACGTTTCGATGATGCATTTAGCTTCGAATTTATTGTTGAAGATGAAGTGGATCCAGACCTGCCCATCCCCAAAATGCTGATTCAAAACTTTGTCGAAAATGCCGTAAAACATGGCCTGCGACTGCTTAACAAAAAGGGTAAATTGGTGATTCATGTCAGCCAAAAAAACGAAACCCTAAAAATCAACATCACAGATAACGGTATCGGCCGCAAAAATGCCGGGAGCAATGGCAGCCAGGGCACGGGCAAAGGACTGAAACTGATGCAAGAGATTGCTGGCCTTTATAAAAAGCTGGAAGGAACGACTATCGATTATAAAATCATTGACCTTAAAGATGCAGCCGGGAAAGCAAGCGGAACAGCAGTTGAAATCCTGATTAGTGCGGATGGCGGAATGAAGAAGAAAAATGCTTGAGACGGAGGCTGCCACGATAGTTATCAGGGGAGGTTGAAGTTGAGGTTAAGGTTGAGAAAGGTTTCGAAAATTTCACGCTAACAGTATAGCATTTTTTACTAAAACGAAACCCTTAAACTCATATACCTCTTCATCTCATAAACCCTTAAACCCATCAACTCTTAAACCCATAAACTCGTAAACATTAACACTCAGTCCAGTCTAAAGAAAAATACAGCGCCTTTTCCGGGAACGGATTCAAACCATATTTCTCCGTCGTGCCTTTCAATGATGCGTTTTACGGTGCTTAATCCAACACCAGTACCCTGAAATTCGCTGTTGGAGTGCAATCTTATAAAAGGCTGAAACAGCGTATCGGCTTTAGCCATATCAAAACCAGCACCATTGTCTTTTACATAAATAACATGGTGGCCATGGTATTCGCGCGTTCCAAAAGTAATTTCAGGGGATTTGGCTTTCTGGGAGTATTTTAAGGCATTGCCAAGCAAATTTTGCAATACAACCCGCATCATTTTTGGATCAGCATTGACGATGACATCCTCTTCAATTTCTACCTTATAATCACTGGTGAAAGCTGAAGAACGCAGTTCGCTAATGATTTCGCGGGTCATAACACTCAGGTTGATTTCCTCAGGATTTATCTCAGCTCTGCCTGATCTTGAAAACTGCAGCAAATCCTCGATAAGATGCGACATATTATTGCTGGATTTTATGATCCAGTCGATGTATTCCTGCGCGTCTTCATCCATCTTATCACCATATTCCATCTTTAACAAATCCGAAAAGCCAATGATGCCGTTAAGTGGGGTTTTTAAGTCATGCGAAACGGTATGCGCAAAAGCCTCCAGCTCTTCATTAGCAGCAATAAGGTTATCATTGGCTTTTTGCAATTCCTTTTGAACCTCCAGTAACTTTTCGTTGCGACTGATCGCGGCTTCATACACTGAAAGCAGCAGATCAAGTATTTGTTTTTTATCGGAATTGATCTGAAAACGCTGGTTTTGAAACATGATGTCCATACTCATATTAGCAGAACCATGTTTATGTAAAAAACGGTTAGCAAGCAAATACTTGATCCTCGAAATCAGGTAATTGCTTTCGTAAGGCTTGGTGATAAAATTGTCCGCACCAGCCTGAAGTCCTTTGATAATATCCAGCGGATCGCTCAAGGAAGTCAGCAGAATAACAGGAATGTCTTTAAGGTCCGGCTTGCTTTTAATTTTGCTACAAAAAGTATAGCCATCCATTACAGGCATCACAATATCGCTGATAATAAGTATTGGCTTCTCTTTCAGAGCCTGATTAAAGGCTTCTTCACCATTTTTACAAATGATATGTTTGAGTTGATGTTCATCAAAAAAGTATTGTAACTTTTTCGACTGCACCATCGAATCTTCAGCTGCCAGAATATATCCATCTTCTAAATCTATGAGAGCATTCATTTGTTTGTGTTTATTTATGGTTTGTACATTTCATGATAATCTTTACAATTTCGTCGGGTGGTGCAATGCTGCACGCAGCGCCCAGTTGCACAGCGGTTCCGGGCATCCCAAAAACAAGGCAGCTTTCCTCATCCTGAACGAGGGTAAGTGCGCCCAGATCTTTTAAGGTTTTTAGTGCGGCAGCACCATCCGTTCCCATGCCCGATAAAAGCACGGCAATAGCATTTTTGCCATAAACTTTAGCAGCACTTTCAAATAATTGGGCCACCGAGGGCCGGTGACCTTTGAAAGGCAGGTCATCCGAAAGACCAACACGGCCTTTTTTCGTAAGTACAATGTGTTTATTTCCCGGCGAAAGATAAACATGTCCCGGCATCAATACCGTTTGATCTTCTATAATCTGCAATTCCAGTTTCGTCCAGGTTTGGAGCCAGTTTTTGTATCCTACAGTAAAGTCCGGATCGATATGCTGTACCAAAACAATGGGTAGAGGGAAATCTGCTTCAAATTTGTTCACAATAGCCTTCACAGCCTCAGGTCCGCCGGCAGATGCTCCAATGACCAAAATTTCATAATTGGAATGCGCAAGACCATCGTGAATTTTTGGCTCTGTTTTACTCGCTTCTTGTGCATTTTTTTGATTGCTTGGCTTGATTTTTTTCCGGGTCACTTTAACTTCCGACATCCGCTTCAGGTTGCGGATATAGCGTGCCGAATCAGCTGTAAAACGCGCATGACCAGGGCCATTGGGCTTGGGAATGATTGCAATAGCGCCGGCTTCCAACACTTCCATCGCCAGTTCGACATTGGAATTCTCGTACAAACTGCTCACGATTAAGATTGGCACCGGATTTTCGTCCATAATGCGTTTGGTGGCTTCCACACCATCCATCAAGGGCATATTGATATCCATACTGATCACGTCGGGTTGATAGCGTTTGGTGTATTCAATGGCCTCATGCCCGTTATTAGCTGTCGCCACAATTTCAAAGATTGCGCTTGTAGCTAAAATACCTTTATACAATCGCAGGCTGACGCGGCTGTCATCAACGATCAATACTTTAATTTTTTTATTTGTTTCAGCTCGTTTCAAGGCTTTAGATTAATCTGTTTATGGTATCAACTAAATTACTTTTCTCAAAGCTGCTTTTCACGATATAGGCATTTGCACCGGCTTCCATCCCTCTTTGCTTATCCTGATCTGAATCGAGCGTGGTAACCAAAATAACCGGCATTTCTGATAATTCACTGTCTTCTCTGATTTTTGAGGTGAGTTCAAATCCCGACATGCGTGGCATTTCAATGTCAGTAACAACCAAATCAAAGTCTTCAGATTTAGCCAGGTTTAAGCCTTCCAAACCATTTACGGCAGTTTTTACTTCAAAACCAGCGGCTTCGACCATATTGCGCAACATATTTCGAACGGTAATGGAGTCTTCTACCACCAAGATACGTTTTTTGCCATCGGGTGCTGCAGTTTTTTCCTGATCGGTATCGAACAAGCCTGCTCTCGTATCTCTTGAAGCACTATGGATCAGCTCCGAAACTTCGATGACAGGAACTATTGTATTGTCGCCCAAAATGGTTGCTCCAGCAATATTGTTCACGTGTTTTAGCTGAGCACCAAGGCCTTTAACAACTCCTTCGTGTTCTCCCAAAACTTCATCTACAATAAAGGCCATTTGTTTATTGGACGACTGCAAAATCAAAGCCGTAAAATATTCGCCTTCTTTGGCATTGGCGCGCTGTTTTTTTAGGTTGAGCACATCGCCAAGTTTTACCAGTGCAATGGTTTGCCCAAGGTATTTATAGGTTTTCTTTGATTCAATGGTTTTGATGGTTTTTTTGTCGATCCGCTCGGCACTTAAAACGGAAACCGTTGGAATGATGAACGCATGGCCCGATGCCTTAACAAGAATTCCTTTGAAAGAGGAAAGTGATTGTGGTAGCGATATGATGAAAGTGGTTCCTTTGTCAGGCTCAGACTGCAATTGAATTGTCCCGCCAAGCTTGGTCACTTTTGCTTCAACGATGGCCATTCCCAAGCCGCGCCCGGAAACATCCGTAATGAACGAATTAGTGGAAATACCAGAGGAGAAAATAAGGTTTGCAGCAGCACTATCCGACATTTTTTTCGCTTCTTCGGCGGTGATAAAACCTTTTTTCACAGCGGAATCTTTCAGCTTTTTCCTGTCGATGCCTGCTCCATCGTCCGAAATACTTAACTCGATTTTTGATCCGGCCTTTATGGCAATATTTATGATCAATTTTGCCAGGGCGGGCTTCCCTTTTTTAGTCCTAACCTCTTTAGGTTCAATGCCATGATCGATACTATTTCGAATCAGGTGAATGAGCGGGTCTTTCAGTTCTTCCAGAATCCGGCGGTCAATTTCAATTTCGCTGCCTGTGGTAACTACTTCGATTTGTTTATCCTGCGTTTTACTTAAATCCCTTACAAGGCGCGGAACGATGTGCAATAAAATTGTAAAAGGCTGCATCAGCGTTTTGCGAACATCTATCAATAATTCGTCAACAGATTTGGCTGCCATGCGCTTGAGTTGATCCAGGTGAAAAGCTTGTTTGAACAGGGTTTCTTCGTGGCTGGATAAAAAATCATACAAGTCGTTGAGCGAAGTGGAAGGCTCAGAATTTTCCTGCTCCTTAATGAGTTTTTCTTTGTGTTCTCGCCGCCATTTCTTAAAATCTGAACCAATCTGATTATACTGTTCAACGCGATGATCCAGAATAGATTTAAGGGCAATCATTTCCTCAGCCTGATGCATGATACTGAAAAGTTTCGAAAGGGTAATCCTTACGGTTTGTGCATCTGGATTTTCTTCTTTTCCAAATTCAGGAAGGGAATCTTCAGTTGGAACTGTTGCCGCTTCTTCTTGATTTCCGTCCTGGGCAGCATCTGTTTTTTGGATTTTATTTTTTTCAGAACCTAAAGTAGGCTCTTCATCCTGAGCCACTTTATCCGAAGTTTTTTTTGTTTCTTTCGGTGTTTCTTCATCAAAAAAGGACAAAGCCGGTTTTTTGTCTTCTTCCTTGTTAAGTATTTTTAAAATTTTCCTGACTATCTGATCTACTGCTTTTTGAGTATGAGGCGAAGGTTTTTTATCGATCTGTTGGAGCAACTCTTCGAGCACGTCAACCGCCATATACACATCATCAAATACGATGGCCTTTAAATCAATTTTCCCATCCTTGAGATGATGAAACAGATGTTCCATGTTCATACAAAGCTGCTCTATTGTTGTGAGGTTTACAGCCCTGGCAGCACCTTTCATGCTGTGAAGCTCACGAAAGATCGTCTCAATAAGATTCTTGTCAGGATTTTGTGGGTTTTCTTTTTCCAGTTTTACCAAACCACTTACAATCTCCTGATGGTGTTCTGCTGCCTCAATTTTAAAATCGTTGAGCAGCTCTTTTAAAAAGTCTTCATCTTTTTTGTTCATGCTGATTATAGTCGATAACGCTCAATGATTTTCTTTAAGTTCTGACCCAGTTCGTTAAGGTCGTTGGCAGCCTGCTGCGCCTGATTGATACCGGTTACATTTTGTTCGCTTGCCTGCCTGATATTATTCATAGCGGGTACAATCTGATCCATTCCAGCCATTTGCTGCTCGCTGGAAGATGAAATCTGAAGCGAGGCCTGCATGGCTTCTTCAATGGTTTCTGATAATTGCTCAACCACTTCGCGATCTTCATGAACTAACCTGCTACCTTCTTCAACAGTAATATTGCCTTCTTTAATTACTTCAACAGCCAGAACCACTGATTTTTGTATATCGTTTAGAATTTCTTTTACCTGAGCTGTTGATTTTTTGGATTGTTCCGAAAGGGATCTGATCTCCTGGGCAACTACAGCAAAGCCACGACCATGTTCGCCTGCCTTGGCGGCTTCAATGGCGGCATTCACTGCTAAAAGATTGGATTGATCTGCAATATCGGCAACCGTAGATGTTATTTCACCAATAGATCGGTTCTGTTCCGAGAGTTGTTGAATAGTCTGGCTGATGACCTTCATTTGATTGTTAATCTTGGCCATGGAGTCAATCATATGTTGGGAAGATTCCATGCCTTGTTCGGCGATTTCGGTTGCTTTTTGAGCACTATCGAGCATCGATTTGGCTTTTTGATTCGAAACCTGAGAGGTTTGCCTGATCTCTTCCACAGTGGTGGTGGTTTCAGAAATAGCAGCGGATGTTTCTGTAGTGCCGGTTGAGATTTCTGCCACGGTGGTTTGAATTTCTGCCGAGGAAGTTCCCAAAACGAGTATACCTTCCTTTATATCTTTCGATAGATTGGAAAACATTCTGAAAATACCGAGTATGATCAATATGGCTGCAATAAATAATATGACGCCGAGAATCGTAATGATATTTTTGCTTTTCGACAAAATAACTACTGCTTCATTATCAAGTTTTTGGGTTTCGGTTTCAAGTATTTTTTCAAGTTGATTAAGTTTATCGCTTATGATATCAAATAGTGGCGTCTGGATAGTACGGGAAATTTGCATGGCCCAACTATTTTTATCTTCATTAATAAGGGCGATCTGCTCGTTTCTATTTTTTCTGTACTCATCCAACTGTTTTTTTATGTCATAAAATAACTCATTTGCTTCCGGAATTGAAACTAAATCTTTGTCAATCTGGTCAATATTACCAAGAATTTCTTTTTCAAGGTTTTCTATTTTCGAAAAGACTAATTTCTGCCTGTCCTCATCATCGTATAACATCGCTTCTAAAACCAAACTGTGCATCATATTTTCATGGGCTTCAATTTGTGTCATTTTATTGGTGACTTGAAGGGAGTGATCCAGCTTATGCTGGATATTGTAGATGCGATCAATATTGATGAATGAGATTGCCAGAATCACTGCCAATGATGCAAGGATAACCGTAAATCCAATGGCGATTTTCGCACGGGAACCAATGTTGAAATAATTTTTCATGTTGTTCAGTTTTATGTTTTTTGCTATTGCTCAATTATTAATTGTTTGCTGTTCAGTATTTTTTCTGTGTTGAGCAGGATAATGCCTTCGGCACTTATGGCTTTGACAAAGGCTGAACCTGATTCCGACAAGGTGAGTGGCGGCGTGCTGAGTTTATGTTGATCCAGCCGGAGGTTTCCCAAGATGCCATCGGTCATAATCCCAAATTCAAAATTTCCTTTTCCTATGATTATAAGTTTGTTAAACTCAGTAAGTCCCTTTTCTTTGAGCCCGAAAAAAGTTTTCAAATTTACTACCGAAAGCATATTGCCTCTGAAATTAATTATACCCATAATAAAGTCGGGTGTGCCGGGTATTGATGTGATTTCGATTACGGTTTTAACTTCTTTAACGTAATCATAATCAATAGCATAAATTTCAGGATGCAGGTAGAACCCAATCACAGAAAGTTGGTTCTGTGAATCATCTTCTGTTGTTCGGCTGGCATACTGCGCAGCGCGTTTTTTTAATATTTCAATTTCGTTCTTCATAAACCTGCCATCATTAAGGTGAGTTCTTTTAACCGGCCTGCGGTCATATTATCCATTTCTGAAACAACAGCATCATCTTCCATAGTTTCAAGGTCTTTTAAAAGATTTTGAAAATGTTTCTCGGCTTGCTTTGCTTTTCCTAATTTTTGATATACGTATCCAATATTAAAGTGCGTTGCAAGTAAGTCCGGATTGATGTAAAGGCTTTTGGTAAGATAGATTTTGGCCTTTTCCCATTCTTCAAGCTCCATAAGAATATTGGCAAAAATATTTAAAAATTCAGGGTTTATTGCATCTGCTTTCATTAGTTTTTCTGCCTCTTCAGCCGCCTGGTTAAGCTGTCCGGTATTCGCCAGGGATTTTACTAAAAGTAATCTTAACTGCTTATTGTCATGCTGCATTTTTAATTGTTCCTGACAGGATTCGATGCATGCTGCATAACTTGCTGATTTATATAATTGCTCCGGTGATGGCCTGGAATCAGATTTGGGTTTGATTTTTTGCGTAGTTGAAAGTGATGCCGATGAATCGAGTGATTTTCTCTTAAGTTCCACTTTTCGATCAGCCTGCTTTTTTGCAGGTTTTGCAAGTCTATTTGGTTTTGCATCCAAAGCTGATTGCACAATATTATTCACGCTTAAGGCAACGGGCTTTTCTTTCTTTTGATAAAAAATTCCGTTGGCATAATTTTCACGGCAAAAGACAGAAAAATACTCATCAATTAGTTCTACCTGACTAGTAATCAACCAACCGTAAGGATTTAAGGCCTGATAAAATTTTGCTGCAATCGTTTTTGCAGTTTCCGGCCAAAAATACATCAGCACATTGCGGCAAAAAATTACATCAATTTGATCGGTTTGATTCTCAGCAGAAGGAAAATCTGCCGTGGCAAGATTTAACTGCCTGAAATCAACCATATCCCGGATTTCTTTGTTGATGAGATAATGCTTGTTCTGTTGTGTGAAATATTTGGCTTTTATTTCCGCTGAGGTCTCTCTGAACGACCATGCTGAATAAATGCCTTTGCTGGCTTTATTAAGTGCGTTTACATTAAGGTCTGTTGCCAAAATGCTGATATTTAAGTTTTTTTGGTTTAGGTTAGCCTCTTTTAAAAGGATAGCTAAAGAGTAAGGCTCTTCGCCCGAACTACATCCGGCACTCCAGATTTTTATCGGTTTACCCTCTTTGAAGGATTTGTTGATTAAATCTGGTATTATCTTTTCCGAAAATAGCTTTAAAGCAGCTTTTTCTCTGAAGAAATAGGTTTCGCCAATGGTAAGGTGTTTGGCTAGGGTATTGGATTCCTCTGGCGTAAAACTTTTTTTGCTCAACCATGATTTTATCGCTGATAAATCCGATGAAAGTCCAAGCTCAGTAGCTGCATTTTGGAGGTTTTTAATCAATGAGCTGTCCTGATTTTCGGTGAAATTTAATCCGAAAAGCAAGCCCAGTTGATTACGAATAGCATGTAATTCCTGCTCCTGACGCATAAGGTTTCTAGTTCATTAGTTTTTTGAGTGCATCTTTAACGTTCAATTCTATCTCAGTATTGATTAGTTTTCCCAAGTCATAAATCAACACGACACCCAGCTGTTCTTTCTTGAAAATCATCAGCTCAAGCCCGGCATCTACATCTGAATCTTTTTGTTTGCTGGGAACAGCAAAATGCTTCCTAACCACCTCGCCTTCAGTAGTGCTGTAAACCTCAGATACCTCATCCACAACAAGTATGTAGGATTGATCATTTTTAGTTACCAAAACAAAATGATCGTCCACACTAATCGGCTTTTCGCCAAGTCCGAGACGCCTGCGCAAATTAATCACCGGAATTATTTCGCCATGATAATCGAAAAGCCCATACAAGATTGGGTTTACCTCCGGAATCGCACGTATCTCCGCCGAATGTAAAACATATTGAACATACTCAATTGGCAATCCAAAATTCTGATTGTCAACAATAAAAGTTAAAATATTGTTAAAGATTTTGGTCATGTTTCGTTCTGTTTAATGAGTAAAAATACGCAATTTATTGCGAGCTTTCATCGCAAGGCATGATTATTTAAATTTTGGGCAGCTTGTAATACCGCAATCTTTAGTAAACATGCCAAGCTGCAATACTTTTGGAGACTTACAGTGAGGATGATTGGTCATAAAAGAACATTTGCTGAACTGGCCAATTACTTAATCTGTTTAACCACCATTAGCTTCACACCTTATAAATAAATGGATTTTTGAAGAAGTCATTTTTCTGAAAGCTAGCTCAAAAGGAGTGCCTACAAGTCTAACCCAAAATTTATGCAACTTTTCGACTTTAGTCTGCCGCATCCTGATCAACAGCTTCAAGCTGCACACAACTGACAATAAGCACCTTGGATATGTTAAAAAAAACAAACACCACTTCAATAATTTTACTTTAATGTATTGATTATCAAGACCTAATACGAATATCAAATTTAATCTTACTGTTGCACAAACAACCAAAACCATCCACATATTGATCTTTTAGTATCTTTGTACCACTTTTGGATCGTTCAGGGGATGAATTATTAATTATTTTTATTTGTATTCATCACTGAATCAATATTTTATAAAGCTTTGAATATTCACTAACACCTTAAGCATTGGAAAATAAAATAACTGAAATTAATGGTTTACAGCTGTATCACAGCTTTATGGCCGGTGCTCAGCGTATTTTTGAAAACCAGAAACTGCTCAATAAAATCAATGTCTTTCCGGTAGCAGATGCAGACACAGGCACAAACCTTGCCTCAACAATGCGCAGCATCGTTAATACTGCCGAACCCCATCCAAATTTGAAATTTACTGCTGTAGCGCTGGCCGATGCAGCTTTGGTGGGTGCCCGGGGCAATTCCGGAATTATTTTTGCGCAGTTCCTTTATGGTTTCAGCAATGAAATAAAGGAAGAAGAAACCCTCACCGTCAGCGCATTTGCGGAGTATATGAAAAATGCGGTGCGCTATGCTTACGAAGCCATTGCCAATCCTATTGAAGGCACAATGATTTCGGTAATCAAAGACTGGGCAGAGTATATTTATCAGTTGAGAGACAAATTTGAAGACTTTTTGAGGATGCTGCTCGATGGTTTAAAGAAAGCCATGGAGTCGCTCAAAATGACCACAGAAAATTTAGAAGTTCTGAGAAAAAGTAATGTAGTTGACGCAGGAGCCAAAGGTTTTGTGGTTTTTCTGGAAGGCATGTTCGACTATTTTAAAAACGGACAGGTTGCCGTTAATTTTGAAAACCAGAAAATAGAAATCGCAGAGGCCGTTGATTCTATTGATCATCAGGATATCAATTTCCGGTATTGCACCGAGGCCATGATTAGCGGTACAGACCTCAAACGCAGTGACTTTAGCCAAATCATGAAACCCTTTGGTGATTCACAGGTGATTGCAGGCTCGGATAAAAAAGTTCGTATTCACATTCATACCGATGAGCCCTGGGAGTTGTTTCAAAAACTGGCACCACTTGGTACTTTTACCTTTAAAAAGGTAGATGATATGGTGCTACAAAACGACCTGGCCTCAAACAGGAAATTTGATATCGGACTTATTACCGACTCCACCTGTGACCTGCCTATGGAACTTATCCAAAAATACCAGATTCAGATCGTTCCGCTCACGGTACATTTTGGTCAGGAATTCTTTATCGACCGCCTTACCATGCAGCCCAAACAGTTTTTTGAGAAACTGGTGAGTTCTGATGTATACCCAACTACCGCACAGCCTGCCATCAGTGAGTTTGTGAATCGTTACAACTATTTATCAACACACTATCAATCAATAATTAGCGCACATATCAGCTCGGGCATGAGTGGCACCTGGCAAAACAGTTTAAATGCCGCCCGAAAAATACACAACGAATGTGGTAAAAAAATTGATGTTGTCGACAGCAAAAAGTTAACCAGCGCGCTGGGACTGATTGTTTTGCGTGCGGCAATGGCCATCGAAAGCGGAATGGAACACGACGAAATTGTTAAAAATATTCCCCAATGGTCTGATAACACCAGAATCCTGGTGACCTCCAAAACCATGAAATTCATGGTAAGAAGCGGCCGCGTTAGCTATTCTAAAGGATTAATTGGTAAGCTATTAGGCATCAGGCCTGTCGTGGAAGTGAAGAATCACGGTAAAACAGAAGTTTTTGGCAAGCCATTAAATGAGAAAGCCAGCATGAAAATTGTGATGGATGAAATGAAACGTTTTGTTGGCGACAAAAAAGTTTGGGGATATGCTATTTCACATGCCGATAATCTTTCAACCGCACAGTGGTATGCTGATCAGGTGAGAGCGCTTACCGGCGGCAAAGAACCTGTATTTATTCAGGAAGCCTCACCTGTACTGGTTACAAACACAGGCCCGGGTGTGGTAGCGCTTTCTATAATGTTAGAATAATTTTATTTATGCAATAAATAAGCTTAAAAGGCAGGTCATTGAGTTGGCCTGCCTTTTTGTATTGATTCTAAATACCAAAAACACAGCAAGCCTTTCGGCCAAATTGCTACTTTTGCCACTGATAGTGTTAACTAATAAACAATACGAAAACTCATGATAAACAGCGCATTAACACATCCCGAAAGCATAGTGGTTGTAGGAGCTTCCAACGATATACAGAAACCCGGCGGAAAAGTCCTGAAAAACATCATTGATGGCGGATTCAAAGGCAAACTTTTTGTGATGAATCCCAAAGAATCCAGCATTCAGGGCATAAAGAGCTTTGCCAGCAACAAAGAGATGCCAGCTGTTGATCTGGCCGTAATTGCAATCGCAGCAAAATATATTCCGGAATTGGTAGATGCCCTGATTGCAGAAAATAACACCCGAGCCTTTATTATTTTGTCAGCCGGTTTCAGCGAAGAGAGCGAAGCAGGCAAGCAGCTCGAAACACGTATTGTCGCGAGTATCAACCAGGTTAATGGCGCGCTGATAGGACCAAATTGTGTTGGTATTTTAACACCACATCACCACAGTATTTTCACGCAGCCAATTCCCAAGTTAGATGCCAACGGCTGCGATTTTATATCAGGATCAGGAGCTACTGCCTGCTTTATCATGGAAGCCGGAATACCGAATGGCCTCAGTTTTGCGCATGTTTACAGTGTTGGCAACTCAGCACAAATGGGTGTTGAAGAGGTATTGCAATATATGGATGAAACCTTTGACCCTGACAAGGACTCAAAGGTGAAACTGTTGTATATCGAGACGATTTCCAATCCACAAAAATTATTCCGCCATGCACGTTCGCTCATCCGCAAAGGATGTAAAATTGCTGCCATCAAAGCAGGAAGCAGCGAAGCAGGTAGTCGAGCCGCTTCTTCACATACCGGTGCGCTTGCCAGCTCCGATACGGCAGTGGAAGCACTTTTCGGAAAAGCCGGAATCGTAAGATGCAGCAGCCGTGAAGAACTCATCACCGTGGCTTCAGTTTTTATGCATCCCGAAATGCAGGGCAAACGCATCGCCATCATTACCCATGCCGGAGGTCCCGCTGTGATGCTCACTGATGCACTTTCTGACGGCGGACTTGAAGTGCCTGCCATCAGCGGAAAAGAAGCAGATGTGCTCAAAGAAAAACTGTTTCCCGGCTCCTCCGTCAATAACCCTATTGACTTTTTGGCCACCGGAACAGCAGAGCAGCTGGGTACTATTATCGAGGCCTGCGACAAGGAGTTCGATATGATCGACGCCATGATTGTTATTTTTGGAACACCCGGCCTCTTTGAAATTTTTGATGTATATGAGGTGCTTCATGAAAAAATGAACAGCATCAGCAAACCCCTGTTTCCCGTTTTACCCTCTACCCTTACGGCAGCCAGGGAGGTAGATTATTTTTTGGCTCAAGGCAGAATAAATTTTCCTGATGAGGTAAATCTTGGCCGTGCACTGGCCAAAGTTTATAGAACTAAAAAATCGGCTCAATCAGCCGAAAAAATCGCTGATATAGATAGCAAAACAATCAGAAAAATCATTGATGGCGCTGAATCAAGCTACCTGAAACCCGAGCTGGTGAGTCAGCTTTTGGATGCTGCCGGAATAGCCCGCGCAGGTGAAGCCGTGGCAAAAACACAAACAGAAGCCCTGGCAGCAGCCGCTGAGCTGGGTTTCCCGCTGGTGATGAAAGTCATTGGACCGGTTCATAAATCAGATGTTGGCGGTGTTATGCTGAACATCAATTCCGAAGCAGCGGTGATTGCTGAATTTGACCGCATGATCAACATCAAGGATACGACCTCCATTTTGATGCAGCCCATGCTAAAAGGCACAGAATTGTTTGCCGGAGCTACAAAAGAAGGCAATTTCGGCCATCTTATTTTCTTTGGTCTGGGAGGTATTTTTATCGAGGTGCTCAAAGATGTGGCTTCGGCATTGGCCCCCTTATCTGCCGAAGAGGCAAAAGATATGGTGCAGTCCATCAAGAGCTATCCTATTATCAAAGGCGTTCGCGGGCAAGAAGGCATTCATGAAGAAAAACTCAGGGATATTCTGGTTCGGCTTTCTGCATTGTTGACTATCGCGCCCGAAATTGCCGAAATGGATATGAATCCGCTTCTGGGCAATGCCAAAACAGTAGTTGCTGTTGATGCCCGCATCAGAATCGAGAAATAGCTGCTGCATGAAATTAAAAGATTGGGTTATACTACTAATCGTAGCGCTGCTTATATCAGCTTTCGTTTTTGTTCCCGGACTAAAAACTGCTTACGAAAACCTGAACGCCACACACGGCATGTGGATGAGCTTTGCTAAGTTTGCGCTGCTTGCAACCTTCGGCGAGTCGCTGGCGCTTCGCATCAAAACAGGCTTTTACAATCGTCCTGGTTTTGGATTACTGCCAAGAGCCCTTGTTTGGGGTTTTCTTGGTTTGACCATCAAGATAGCTTTTGTGATTTTTGCCAATGGCACGCCTGTCCTGCTGGCTTACCTTGGTTTTGAAGAGGCCCTAACAGCATTGCCATCAGGTTTGAGTTGGGCAGCTTTTTTCACGGCTTTTTCCATCAGCACTGCCATGAACCTGACCTATGCGCCAGTGATGATGACCATACACAAAATCACTGACACCCATATTAGCAAAACCGGAGGAAGTCTAAGGGGATTATTCAGCCCGATAAATATTCGTCAGATATTTCGTCACCTGGATTGGGATACCCAATGGAATTTTGTATTCAAAAAGACCATTCCGTTCTTCTGGATTCCGGCGCATACCATCACTTTCCTGTTACCCGCCGACTACCAAATACTGTTCGCGGCCCTCTTAGGAGTGGCGTTAGGCGTAATTTTAAGTTTTGCCACACTTAAAAACGTAAAGCCCTGAGAAAATTCAATCCGACACAATTTTAGATTTTTGGTTGTGTTGTTTGCACAAAAATTATTGCCAACACCTGTCCTTTTTCACCAGTAATACCAAAGCCTAAAACGTTAATCAAACGCACATTTTCTGCTCATTCCAGCAGCGGGCAGGCGAATAAGCAGCCGACCTCAGACAGTGGCTTTTCTAAAATCATTTTAAATAAGCACTAAATTGCAATCGTTTGCAAAACATTGAGACAATTGTGTTATTTTTGACTGGAAGAGTCTATTTCGGGCTTCCACAACTAAGTTACTGAACTATTTAGGGTTATAACAAAACCCATGAAGAATGATTTTATAAAAGCTACTTAAATGAAAAATACCCCCGTCCCAAGCCAGATTGTTAAGGAAAAAATCAAAGAAAGCGGCCTGAATGCGGTTGGCAATGCCTCCATCAGGGAAATAAAAAAACTTGTCGATACCATTGAACAAGCCAGCGGCGTAGAATTTATCCGCATGGAAATGGGCATTCCAGGCCTTCCGCCATCAAAAATTGGTGTTGATGCACAAGTTGAAGCCCTCAGAAAAGGTGTTGCTGCAAAATATCCTGATATTCAGGGAATCCCTGAATTAAAACAGGAGATTTCAAATTTCGTGAAGAACTTTATGAATATCAATGTCAGTCCTTCCAGCTGCTTACCTACCGTAGGCTCCATGCAGGGAGGCTTTGCTTCATTCCTTACCCTGAGCCGGATTCACAAGGATCGGGACACCACCTTGTTTATCGACCCGGGGTTTCCGGTTCATATGCAGCAGCACAAGGTACTTGATCTGAAATTTGAATCTTTTGATGTGTATGATTTCCGCGGCGAAAAACTGCGCGAAAAACTGGAAAGCTATTTTTCCAAGGGACATATTCATTCGGTATTGTATTCAAATCCCAACAACCCATCATGGATTTGTTTCACTGAAAAAGAGCTGCAAATCATTGGAGAGCTGGCCAACAAATACGATATCGTCATCATGGAAGATCTGGCCTATTTCGGTATGGATTTTCGTAAAGATTTTAGCCAAGCCGGTAAGCCACCTTATCAGCATTCGGTAGCAAACTTCACCAACAATTATATCCTCTTCATCTCCAGCTCTAAAGCCTTCAGTTATGCCGGCGAACGCATTGGTATGATGGTGATATCCGATGCCTTATTCAACAGGCATTTCCCCGATTTGAAGCGCTATTACTCGAACGACCTTTTTGGTCATACCATGGTTTTCGGAACGCTCTATCCACTAAGCTCAGGTACTTCGCATTCTGCACAATTTGCGCTTGCTGCCATGCTTAAAGCCGCCAATAACGGCAGTTTCAATTTTGTTGAAGCGGTTAAAATCTATGGCAAAAAAGCTGCCCTGATGAAAAAGCTGTTTCTGAAGCATGGTTTCAAGATCGTTTATGACAAGGATGAAGAAGAGCCCATCGCCGATGGATTTTACTTCACCTATTCCTATCCGGGATTTTCCGGCGTTGAATTGCTTGAAAAGATGATTTACTACGGAATCAGTGCCATTTCGCTGGATATTACCGGTAGCGAGCGTCACGAAGGCATACGGGCTTGCACTTCCCTGATCAGAATGGATCAGATGGAAGCGCTCGAAGAAAGATTGAAACGCTTTGATGCGGATCACAAGGCTTAAAAATGGCGAAGGAATTGCAGCTGAGCGCAAAACCTGATACAGCGAGTAATAGCCAGGCAGGCTTACTATTTAAACTCTTTATAAATTAGATATTTATAAGCATTAAGAGGCCTCAGCAAGTTAAAAAATCAGCTTAAAAAGCTTAATTTCGTGCAATTGATATAATCTAATTAAAATACAAAAAAATGGCAAAAGTCAGAGGAGCCATAGTGGTTGATGTCGAGAAGTGCAAGGGTTGCGAAGTATGCATACCGGCTTGCCCTACAGATGTTATCGCCCTGGCAAAAGAAGTGAATGGCAAAGGATATCACTATGCCTATATGGACAATCCGGAGGCATGTATCGGCTGTTCCAACTGTGCCATCGTCTGCCCGGATGGTGTTATCACTGTTTATAAGGTTAAACTTTAACAGTACATTGTCAAACAATAAAAAAATAGCATAATGAGCGAATTAAAACTCATGAAGGGTAACGAAGCATTAGCCGAAGCGGCAATAAGAGCAGGTGCTGATGCTTATTTCGGATACCCGATCACACCCCAGTCTGAGGTAATAGAATACCTGATGGCCGAAAAACCATTCGACAGAACGGGGATGGTGGTTTTACAAGCCGAAAGTGAGATTGCAGCCATCAATATGGTTTATGGAGCTGCAGGAGCCGGAAAAAAAGTTATGACCTCATCATCAAGTCCCGGCATCAGTTTGAAACAGGAAGGCATTTCGTATATCGCAGGCGCTGAATTGCCCTGTGTTTATGCCAACGTAGTTCGAGGCGGCCCGGGTTTGGGCACCATTCAGCCTTCTCAGGCCGATTATTTCCAAAGCACCAAAGGTGGTGGACACGGCGACTACCGTCAGATTGTATTGGCGCCGGCTTCTGTTCAGGAAATGGCAGATTTTGTGAAAGACGGCTTTGAATTAGCCTTCAAATACCGCATCCCTGTTTTGATCCTTTCGGATGGCGTTATTGGTCAGATGATGGAAAAAGTAGATCTTTTTGATCCTATTCCCCGCATGACGGATGCAGAAATTAAAGAAAAGTATCCCTGGGCTACAACAGGCAAAAAATCAGGAACAGCGCGTCGCATCATTACTTCGCTCGATCTTGACAGTCACAAAATGGAAGAGCACAATATCAAGTTGCAAGCCAAATACAAAACAATCGCTCAGCATGAAACACGTTATGAGTTAATCGATTGTGATGACGCTGAATATATTTTTGTAGCGTATGGCTCAAGTGCTCGTATTGCTCAAAAAGCCGTAAAACTTGCCCGTGCAAAAGGTATTAAGGCCGGGCTTTTCAGATTGATTACACTGTTCCCTTTCCCTTCCAAACAAATTCATGACATGTGCGGCAAAGGCGCCAAAGGCTTTTTGGCTGTTGAGATGAGTGCCGGACAAATGGTTGAAGATGTACTTCTGGCTGTAAAAGGCTGCTCCAAAGTTGAGCATTTTGGCAGATATGGCGGTATCGTGCACACACCCGAAGAGGTGCTGGAAGCAATGGAACAAAAAATTATAGGAGGATAAACAATGGCTGACATCACATTACAAGATATCATTAAACCTGAAAATATGGTTTATACCAAGACAGAACTCATGACTGACAAGGCATTGAGTTATTGTCCTGGCTGCGGACATGGTACGGCTCATCGCATCACGATGGAAGTGCTCGAAGAACTCGGCATGGAGGAAAACACCATCGGTGTTGCTCCTGTGGGTTGTTCTGTGTTGGCCTACGAATTTATGAATATCGACATGCAGCAGGCTGCACACGGCCGCGCTCCAGCGGTTGCCACAGGCATCAAACGTGTATGGCCCGAAAAAATCGTTTTCACCTATCAGGGTGATGGCGACCTTGCTGCTATCGGCACCAACGAAACCATTCATGCCTGTAACCGTGCCGAAAATATTGTAATTATTTTCATCAACAACGGTATTTATGGTATGACGGGGGGACAAATGGCTCCTACTACCCTACCCGGCATGAAATCGTCAACCTCGCCTTTTGGACGCGATGTCCCAACAATGGGAAACCCACTAAAAATAACCGAGTTGGTAGCACAGCTTCCGGGCACTTATTTCGTGACACGCCAGGCGGTGCATAAACCAGCTAACGTTAGGAAAGCTAAAAAAGCCATAAAAAAAGCTTTTGAAAACCAGCGTGATGGCAAATCCGGTGTTTCATTTGTAGAAATTGTTTCCAACTGCAATTCAGGCTGGAAAATGACTCCAACCGACTCTAATGTATGGATGGAAGAAAATATGTTCCCCTTCTACCCACTAGGCGACATCAAAGTAGATGGTCAGTTGGTTTAATTGTTGAATTTAAAAATATAACAAAATGACTGAAGAATTAATCATAGCCGGATTTGGTGGACAAGGTGTGCTTTCGATGGGTAAGATCTTAGCCTACAGTGGCATTATGCAAGACCAGGAAGTGAGCTGGATGCCATCTTATGGTCCCGAAATGCGCGGCGGCACAGCCAACGTTACTGTTATCGTTAGTGATGAAAGAATCAGCTCGCCTATCTTAACAATTTTCGATTCAGCTATCATACTTAACCAGCAGTCGTTGGATAAGTTTGAATCGGGTGTAAGGCCTGGTGGTGTTTTGCTTTACGATCCCAACGGCATTACCCGTCATCCTGAACGAAAAGACATAAACATCTTTCAAATTGAAGCGGCAAGCTTAGCAGCAGAAATGGGAAGTACCAAAATCTTCAATATGATTGTGTTTGGCGCTTATCTTAAGATAAAGCCTATCGTAAAGATTGAAAACGTGATTCGGGGTTTGAAAAAGTCCTTGCCCGAACGCTACCATAAATTGATTCCGCTCAACGAAGATGCCATAAATATGGGCATAAAAAATGTGAAAGCGATACATGAATTGAAATAGTTGAACCAAAAACCAGACCCTAAGCCTTCCCGACATCCGGGAAGGCTTTTTAGTTTTCTATACATTTGCCTATGCTTATTAAAAGTCGGCTTGACGAACAACTAAGACAGCTTGCTATTGATCTGGATTTCGTTCAGCATGATCCCATCTGTGTGCCCCACCAGTTCAGCACTAAAGAAGATATTGAGATAGCAGGATTACTCACTGCATTGATCGCCTGGGGTCAACGCAAGCAAATTATCAGCAAAGCAAAAACACTGATGCAGCTGATGGATAATGCTCCTTTTGATTTTTTGCTGCATGCTACAGATCGCGAATTTAGCGCCCTTCAACATTTTCAGTACAGGACTTTCAACGGCACCGACTGCCATGCTCTTGTACATGCATTGGCCATGATTTACAGGCATCATGGAGGGCTTGAGCCTATATTTACGTCAGGATTTAAAACGGGTGATGCCTTTGAGGCCATCAGCGATTTTCGTAATTTAATGCTCCACTATCCGCACCTACCGAGAAGCGAAAAGCACCTCGCCAATCCGAAAACAGGTGCAGCAGCCAAGCGTATCAATATGTTTCTGAGGTGGATGGTAAGAAAAGATGAGCTGGGCATCGACTTTGGTATCTGGGAAAACATAGCCCCATCGGCACTTATCTGCCCACTTGATGTACATTCGGGCAGGGCCGCACGCAAGCTGAATCTGTTGAGCAGAAAACAAAACGACAGAAAAGCTGCTGTTGAACTAACTAACAGCTTGATTGCCCTGGATGCAAATGATCCTGTAAAATATGATTTGGCCCTGTTTTATATGAGTGTAAACTCCCTATTATAAGCTACTTAAAACAGCGAAGCCGACTCTAAGGCCGGCTCCAACTGATCACATCAAACGAGAAAACTACAAATGTACCCCTCCTTGGGCGTGAATGACTTTTTTGTTATAAAATCCCTCAATTACGATGTCGAAAATCGCATTTAGATTTTCAGGGCCTGCTTCATGAACCGTAAACGTTCCTGAAGTACATTTGTAAAATTCATCGGATGCTCCCTGAACAATAAGCTCGCATTTGTTCTGATAATTCTTTCCTAATTGGTATAATCCGGGCCCATCAAAAGGCTCCAGCTCAATTTGAAAGATAACTTTTCCTGCCAACTCATTATTCAGCACACTAAAAATTAGTTTGTTGTTATGAATGTGATAATTTTCGATAGTTTTAGAACATACTTGTTTGCCGTTGTTTCCTTCGATATTCAAATAAAATACGCCATCGCAAGGAAAGGTTTCATCTGTTGCCTGATTTCTGCATGATGTTATCAGGCTCAATAGAAAAAGTAAAATAACCAATTTAAACCTAATCATGACAGCACCAATCAACAGATGAAACCTATGTGAACAACTTACTTACCACTTACTGATACAGTGGCTGTGGCAGTAAATGACTTTCCAATATTAGCGCCACTTTTTATCGTTCCGGTAATGATAAACGTCCAGTTTCCGGATGTCCTGACAAAGAAATTCGGGAAAGTAATCGGTTCATTCCGGATCAGCAACATACCATTTCCAAGAAAAGTATCATCCTGTAAGGCTCCCGGCGATTTCACTTCAACTTTAATTAGTTCATAATCATCGGTGGTGCAGGCAATGTAGAAATCGATGGTTGTAGCATCAATAGCAATTGAAGTTGCTGAGAATACCGGCTGATAAGGTGTTGGAGTCGGCTCTGGTGCTGGATCATCTTTCTTTTTACATGATGAGGTAGTGATCAAAACCGTCATCATAATCACGCCAAGGGTGATAAGCACATTTTTTGTTTTCATTGATATTTGATTTTAAGGGGTTACGCACGCAAATTACACCCTGCTCTCCCCTGAAGTCAATTTCAAATGGTCGATGAATCAAAATTTTGATTATATGCCTGATTTAATTTAGTATTTGCAGCAACTATAGATGATTTTGCAAGGCAGACAAAAAGAATTCTTTCCTGCGACTTGATACCGGAATGCGTTCTTTGTTAGAAAGCAATACCATACCTCCTGAACCTTTTTCATAAGTCAGCACGTGATTGAGGTTTATCAGGTGCGATTGATGGATGCGACAGAAACCAAATGCGGACAACAATTCGTCGAAATCTTTCAGGGTTTTAGCAACCATGATTGATTTCCCGTCAAGATTAATTACACGGGTATAGTTTTCGTCGGCTTCACATCTTATAACATCCTCAATACGCAGCACATACATATTATTTGATGTGTTGAGTATTATTTTTTTATGCTGCTTATCGGGCTGCATATTGGCTTCGAGGGTTTCCAGTTGCTGTTCAAAATGCTCTTCAACCTCCATTCGCTGCCCCAACTTCTCAACCGCTTTAATAAGATCGCGCGGACTTACAGGCTTGAGCAGGTAATCGATGGCACTCAGTTTTATCGCTTTGAGGGCGAACTGATCAAAAGCAGTCACAAAAATTACTTTAAAGGGGATGGTGCGAAATTTCTTCAAAAGCTCGAAGCCATTGCCTCCCGGCATTTGAATATCCAGAAAAACAACATCAGGCTCAAGATCGGTTATAAGTGCATGGGCCGCTGAAATATTTGCCGCCTGGCCAATGACTTCTACCTCTTTGCAATAGTACTCCAGCATATTCGACAAGGCCTTTCTGGCATTTTCCTCGTCATCAACCAATATCGCTTTGATCTTCATAACTCATCAGATTTTCTTACAAATTTTCCTGTTAATGGCACCGAAAATAATACCCTTGTGCCTTTTACCGTATCGTCTTCTTTCAACTCTTCAATGGTGAAGGTAATACTTATATTGGATTGTTTTTCAATCAATTGAAGTCGTTCCCGGCAAATGGCAATCGACAGGGATTCGCCATCATGTAGTTTTGAATGCCGGGCAGCTGCAGTAAGGCCAATGCCATTATCCCTTACCTCATACTGAAGCTTGTTTTTAAATAGGGAATAACGCACTTCTATGCTGCCGTCGCCCTGAAGCTTATTTTTTAGTCCATGTTCAAGCGCATTTTCAAGAAAAGGCTGAACCATCATAGGAGGCACAAAAGTAACCTCGGTATCGATAGCGGGGTCAACAATCACCTCAAATTTGAATTCTTTTGTAAACCTGAGTTGTTGCAGTTCCATATACAAACTGATGGTTTCAATTTCTTTAGCCAGGTTTATCTTTTCGTGACGGCTGTTTTCGAGTATTAGTCTGATCAGCCGTGCAAAGTCAGAAAGGTATTGACCGGCGAGATGCGTCTGATTGGAATAGATATAATTTTGAATCGAGGTTAATGAATTAAAAATAAAATGCGGATTCATTTGTAGCCTCAACAATTTCTGGTTAAGCTCCATATTGAGCAATTTCATTTTCACATCGCGCAGCCTTATCATCCAAAGTAGTCCGATAAGAGTAACCAACAGCACAAAAACCAGCAACAAAAACCACCAACGTAACCACAAGGGACCATCTACATTGATTACCAGATCGGCCTCCTGCTCTCCCATGTTTCCATAAATATCACCGGTGCGCATTTTGAAATGATAGCTACCGGCAGGAACATTCGTAAAATATACTGACTTTTGATTCGAACTTAAACTACGCCATTCATTATCAAAACCTTCCAGCATATAGTAATAGGTGTATAGCCTGTTCATCTCCCATCGGTCAGTACCAAAATTTATGGTGAAAAAGTTTTGATTATAATTTAAATTAACTACCTCAATATTGGAAATAAAGGGGATATAAACCTCATTAAAAACATCAAGGTGCGTTAAAAAAACTTTTGGAAAAGCATGTTGAAGTCCCACCTTATCAATCTGCAGCAAAGCCAATCCATTGCTTCCTCCAATTATTAGCTGATTCGTATCCAATTGCATTATCGCTGCTTGTTTTTCATTAAACTCAATGTTTACCAGCATGCTATAATCCGTTACCCAATCGTTCTGTTGATCATATTTCATAAGGCCTTTCGATGTCAGCAGCCATAAACTATTGGCACTATTCACCAGCATTTTATATATCTCTAAATGCTGGGCGTATAATCCCAACTTCACTTTTATAAACCGATCCTTTTCAGGCTTGTATCGATACAATCCTTTGGCGCAGGCCCATACGATTCCATTGTTATCTATTACGATATCGTTGATCAATTCTTCCTCAATACCGCCTTCAGGATTGATTTCGCTGTAGTAGGAACGCGCTGTATCAGCTTCATAATCATAAAAAATCACCGCAGAATGAGAAGTGCTGATCCATAAGTGATTGTCCACTTTCATTTCCAGCCCGGTAATGAGGCGCGATTGATATGGATTTGGCAGCTTCCCGGCTAATGGTTGAGCAAAATCAGCTTTTTTATGATCAAAGAGCGTAAGGCCGGGACCGCCCCAAAAACCCAAAAATGCATTCCCTTTCTTATCGAATTCAAAATCGTTGTACCAATCCTGGGAAAAGCCGGAATTATCATACCGAAACTGCTCGAAAATATCTTTTTCGGGCAAATACCTCCCAAATCCCCTGCCTGCCCAATAACCAATATATAAGGATCCGTCAGGGTGAGTTGCCAGACTTCTTATATGCTGCGACACAATTTGGTCGTTATTTTCAGGATTAAAATGTTTGAAAGTCAAGTTACGTAAGTCAAGCACATCAAGACCTTCGTCGGCAGTACCGATCCAAATTTCATTGGCTGACTTTTGAGCCAAACTTGTAATTCGTGTTGAAGCTGGCGTATTATCTATTCCTGGAATATGAAAAAAATACTTAACCCCTTGATTATTGGGTAAATGGGTAGATACTCCATTTTCATGGGCAAACCAAAAACGACCACTTCTATCTTCATAGATATCAAAAATTCTTTCCCCACCGATCGAACCAGGATCGTTATTATCCAATTGATAGTGCAAAATCTGTCCACTTTCCAGCTCAATCTGATATATCCCCTGCCCCGTACCCAACCAATAATTGCCCTGCTTATCAGCAATCATATCGTAAACCGTACCCTTAAAATATTTGTAGAAATAATCTTGTTGCCGATCATAAAGATAAAGCCCTTCCAAACCACCAATCCAGGTTTGTGTGTTATTAAATGGAAGAATCAGCGATACATCGTTTTCACGTTTATAGCCAGGGATATCACTCTTGTTGGTTTTGAGTGAGATAAAGGTATTATTTTCCTCGTCGAAAATTAGGGGGCCAACGCCCCTTCCGCCAATATACAATTCACCTGCCTTACTTCTAGTAATCGTGTGGTAGCGATAATACGGCTGGTAAACAGGTAGGTGTTTACTGTAACGCTTAATTTCCTTGCTATTGATATGGTATGAATTCAACCAGCCATCAACTGTTTCAAACCATATCAGCGTGTCGGCATCAATATGCATTGCGCGCACATAAATGCTGTCGTGATAGCTTCCGAAAGGAGTATAAGCACCATAAACACTGGAAAAACTGTCTGAAAACTTATCATAAAAAGCGATGCCTCCCGAGTGGCTAACCCACAATTTTCCGTCATCATCAATCTGCAAACTACTGATAAGATCGCCATTGAGTGATCCCTGTCGATCATCGGCACGATAGATCCTGAATTCATAGCCATCGAAACGTCCTAAACCTTTATCGCCGGCAAGCCAGATAAAACCCGTCCGATCCTGTATGATATCAGAAACAGTGCCGATATCATTAAAATCTATGGGTAAAAAATCGGAAAACCGTGCAAAATAATCGTTTGAAACCTCCCATTGCGGCGGCAGGCTGTCAGCGTCATATTGTTGAGCCGCGGACGGCTTCAATAAAAATACTGTAAAGCAAATTAACAGACAACTGGCAGTCCTCATAGCGCTGGGTTTACTGCCGAAAGTTACAAACAAATTTTAAATAACTGCTAATCAGAAATCAGCTCTGTTTCATCGTTACAATCGCAATTAAAGCTCTTGTTGTACATCTGCATGGCTTTCCAGCTCATCCCCATGCTCGAGAATCCGCCGTCATGGAACAGGTTCTGCATGGTAACTTTACGCGAAAGGTCAGAAAAGAGGGTGATGCAATAGCTGGCACATTCCTCCGCCGTGGCATTACCGAGCGGCGACATCCTGTTGGTAAAATCCATCAGCCCGTCAATACCTTTCACGCCCCCGCCTGCTGTTGTCATAGTAGGCGATTGTGAAATTGTGTTAACACGGATTTTCCTATCGCGGCCATAAATGTAGCCAAAGCTTCGGGCAATAGATTCTAAAAGTGCTTTGGCATCGGCCATATCATTATAACCGTAATGGGTGCGTTGTGCAGCCACATACGAAAGGCCCAGCACTGATCCCCATTCGTTTATGGCATCAAGTTTAAAGGCAATCTGAAGCATTTTGTGAAATGAGATGGCAGAAATATCCAGGGTTTTCCCAAGGAAATTATAATCCAGATCGCTGTAAACACGCTTTTTGCGAACGTTCAACGACATGCCGATCGAATGTAGCACAAAATCTACCTTTCCGCCAAGTACTTGCATGCTTTCCTCAAAAACCCGGCTAAGGTCGTCAACAGAAGTAGCATCAGCCGGAATTACGGTGGAGTTTGTTTTTTTTGCCAACTCATCAAGTTCGCCAAAACGCAATGCTGTTGGCGTATTGCTCAAAGTAAATACCGCTCCTTCTTCATGAGCCAGTTCTGCTACTTTCCAGGCAATGGACTTGTGGTCGAGCGCTCCGAAAATTATTCCTTTTTTGCCTTTTAAAAGATTGTATGCCATGTTGTTTAAATTTCAAATTAACCGGCGGCAAAGATACAAATTAATAAAAAAACAGCTTTATAATTATCTCGTTGATTAGCAGCAAGCTGAAAAACCTCTGTCTCAGCTATTGTATCTCAAAAAGGTTTTTGGCCGCCTTCAACGCCACATCGGATACGGCATCGTTGCTCAGCATTTTTGCGACTTCCTCATAACGTTCTTCCTGGCTGAGCAATCGCATATTGGTATAGGTACGAAGCGGTGTTTCTGCTTTATAAACAAAAAAGTGCGCATGGGCTTTGCTGGCAATTTGTGGCAGATGTGTAATGCTGATAACCTGTACTTTTTCGGCCATTTGACGCATCAATCGGGCAACTTTTGCAGCTACTTCACCTGATACGCCAGTGTCGATTTCATCAAAAATTACCGTCGAAACAAATCCAGCTCCGGCTATCATCCATTTTACGGCAAGCATCAGGCGCGACAGCTCACCGCCAGAGGCTATCATCTCTATTTCGGCTTCAGCTATGCCTTTATTGGCCGAGAACAAAAAACGTATGCGGCTCTGTCCCGATTCTTGCAGGAGGTTTGTTTTGTCGCAGGCAATTTTAAAACTGCCATATGGCATACCCAGTTGTTTCAGCAGGCCGGTAACGGATTCCTGAAAAGGCAAGGCTGCAGCTATGCGCTGCTGATGAATTTCGGCGGCCAAGTGTGTTATTTTCTTTTGCAGCAGCTCAAGGGATTTTGATTTCTGTTTGAGCAAATCTTCTGAGTTGTCAATACCTGTGAGCCGCTGATTCAGCTCAGATTTCAGCTGTAGCAGCTGCTCAAAGTCATTGATCCGGTGCTTGTGCATCAAATGGTTGATCAAATCCATGCGTTCGCGCGCTGTCTGCAATTCGCCCGGGTCGAATTGGGTATCCGCTTCCAGTTGCGACAATTCAAATGCCAGGTCTTTCAGCTCGATATGAACGCTATTCATCCTCTCGGCCAGTTCGGTAGCCTGAGGCAAATATTTTTTTAAGCGCCCAATATGCTGACTGATCGTTGCAAGCTGCTGCATAAGCGGCTGATCGGCATACTGAAGCGTGGCGTTTACTTCAAAAAGGGTTGTTTTTATCTCTTCGGCATGATCAAGGGTCAGCAGCCGTTGTTGTAGCTCCTCCAATTCGCCTTCGAGCAGTTTTGCCTGCTCTAATTCGTCCAGCTGAAAGCGCAGGAAATCCATCTCGGCAATGCTACTGTCAAGGTCTTCCTGCAATTTATCAATCTCTTTTCTTAAATTATTGTATTCCTGATAATGGGTTTTGTATTGCTGAATAAGCGACTGATCAGGAATGAGGGCATCAAGCATCTTAAGCTGAAAACCATGATCGGTCAGCAATAAAGAATCATGCTGTGAGTGAATATCAATAAGCTGACCTCCAACGACTTTCATCTGTTGCAGATTAACCGGTGTATCATTGATAAAAGCCCTGGATTTGCCATTGGGGCTAATTTCACGGCGCATCACACATTCGGCTTCATACTCCAGATCCCATTGCTCGAAATAGGCAAGGAGCGCATCATTGTCAAGCTGAAAAACCAACTCAACAATACATTTTTTCTCTTTATCCAACAAAACACCAACATCAGCACGCTTTCCCAACACAAGACCCAGGGCACCCAGCAGTATAGACTTTCCGGCGCCTGTCTCTCCTGTAATAACAGTAAAACCCTTTTCAAAGTCTATATTGAGTGCTTCTATCAAAGCATAGTTGGAAACCGAAATTTTCTGCAGCATGAAATAGCCTGTTTTATCGCAAATATACATGAATTTTCATCACCGCAAACGCCTGCTTGTTGCCAACAATAATATTAACGGTTTGCTAATTCAGAGGCGCTCATCTTGCACAATTAAAGCCTATTTGAGCAATAGCCGGATTGGGGCATACCCCAACATAAAAGCCCGTGACAAATGTTATTTCGGCGCAAGGATTTTCTCGTACTTTGAGGCGTTGGCAGGATCTATTTCGCGCATGATATTGACCGCTTTCGTTTTTTCCTGCGGGCTGCCCTGAGAGAAAATATTGATTATTTCATCTCTTTTGGCATCAAAAATCAAAGTCAGCATCAGCAAATTCGGGCGCTCTTTCCAGGTCTGTTGCAGGTAATTCAGGCTCTGCCCGATCACAGCACGTCCTTCGTCAGGCTTTTCCGACATCACATCGATGCCCAGCCGGTGGTAGTCGTAGTAAAACTGGCGCAGTGGCCGGTAGGCAGGATTTGTCATATTCTCAACAAGCCAATACCTGTTTCTGTTACCATCAAAAGCTTTCCAGCCCCTTTCGGGTGCATTCTGAGCTGCATTAACAATGCCTTCGGCAACCCGGAAAAAAGGATCACCGCCATAGAGCGAAAAGGTGTCAAAATCGAGGCCCAAAAAATAATATAGATAAAACGCAAGGGTTGAGGTAAGACTTGAAGAATAGGTGTTTTCAATAAAATCGAGCGGTTGAGATTCGATGTATCGGAACTGAAAATTCTCGTCAACATAATTCAACAACACACTGTTGTATGATGACTTGTAGGCCGGCCGGCGTAAAACGAGGTTTATGGTGCCCTTAAACTCATCCGACGAAACTCTTTCTTTAATGGTAATAAGGATAGAGCACTCAATACGTTCCTGATTCTTAAAGTTGATGTTTGTCCATTTCCTGTTGTTCACAAAATCGTAAAGTGCCGTCTGTAGTGCTTCAAACACACGCCTGTCGGTACCTTCAATGGTTGGCGCCGTTACGCGAATATCTGCCAAAAACTCCTGCGGATGCGCTTTGGGCAGCAACAGCAAAAAAGTAAAGGCAAAAAAAAGGATTTTTTTAAACATCATCCGTTTGAACTTATAGCAGCGTAGCATTCTATTTCCTGTTTTTATACAATTTTACTGAAGATAGCATCGGCCAAATCAGCAGCCACTTCGCGTTTTGGTTTCAGATCAAAGGCAGTTTTTTCTCCTGCTTTATCAATCAAGGTAACCTTATTGGTGTACTTTCCAAAACCTGCGCCTTCATCAGCCAACGAATTGAGAACGATCAAATCAAGCTTTTTCGTATGTAGCTTTTTCACTGCATTTTCAATTTCATGATCTGTTTCGAGGGCAAAACCCACCAAAAACTGATCCGCTCTTTTCTGTTGACCCATTGCAGCAAGGATATCCTTGTTTTTGACTAAGCTAAGCGTCAGGGTTTCGTCCTTCTTTTTTATTTTGCTATCCGCTTGTTGCTCCGGCCTGTAATCAGCTACTGCAGCACTCATCACGGTAATGTCGGCCTCCGCGAAAAATGCCATACAGCTATCGTACATCTCTGCAGCAGAGGTAACGGGCACTATTTCCACATTTCCCAACTTCGTGTCCAGCTCAACGGGACCCAGCACCAAAATTACTTTTGCTCCCTGCGAAGCGAAGGTTTTTGCCAGTTCAATTCCCATGCGGCCGCTGCTGTGATTTCCAATAAACCGCACAGGATCAATGGCTTCATAGGTAGGGCCGGCACTTATCAGTACTTTTTTTCCAGCGAAGCGTTTCCCATTTTTAAAATGTGCCTTGATTATCTCGAACAGCATCTCAGGCTCTTCCATGCGGCCTTCGCCACACAGCCCACTGGCCAATTCGCCACTGGCAGGCGCGATCAACTGATGGGATCTTTGTTGCAATTCCCGAATATTTTGCTGTGTTGCCGGATGCTTGTACATATCCAAATCCATTGCCGGAGCAAAGAAAACAGGACAACGCGCAGATAAATAAACTGTCAATAGATAATTATCCGCGATGCCATGGGCCATTTTTGCCAAAGTATTTGCGGTAGCAGGTGCCATCAACATCAAATCAGCCCAAAGTCCAAGCGCTACATGACTATCCCATTGACCCGTTTCGGGATCGAAGGCATCAGTAAGCACGGGTTTGTTGCTGAGTGTTGAAAGGGTTAGGGCTGTTACAAAATCATGCGCCGCTGGCGTCATTACAACCTGAACTTCAGCGCCCTGCTTTATAAGCAACCGCACCAGCAGCGGTATTTTATAGGCTGCAATGCTTCCGGTAATTCCAATAAGGATTTTCTTTCCGTTCAGCATGCAATTGAAGATTAAAAGTCGCTTTCTTCTTTATGAGGATTACGGTGATAAATCTCTTTGGTAAGAAACTCGTGGATTGCAATCAGTGATGGCTTGGGCAAACGTTCGTAAAACTTTGCAATTTCAATCTGCTCACGGTTTTCAAAGACCTCCTCAAGGTTATCAGATGAGGAGCTGAACTCTGCAATCTTATTGTTGAGTTCTTCTTTTAAATCAACAGAGATTTGATTGGCTCGTTTGGCCAAAATCGCTACTGTTTCGTAAATATTACCGGTTTCTTCATAAAACTGGTCTTTCTGCCTGGTAACGGCAGTTGTGTCCGTTTTTATTCTCTTAAAGTCCATAAAATTATTATTGATACGATTCTAAACGTTGTCTGGCTTTTACATCTATTTCCTGAAGATCGCTCAGGTAATTGCTTTCAGGGTATAAATACAAAAGGTTATTATAGGTTTCTACGGCGGCTTCATAGCGTTCTTTCTTCTTTTCAAGGACGCTGTTTTCGGCAAACTCGTAGTAAGCTAGCGCCATATAATGTAAGATTTCTTCCTTACGGTCTGTGTCAGGATAGTTTTTGATCAGATTCTCGAATGATGTTATCGCTGCCATATAGTCGCTCATGCGATAATACATCACACTGATATTGAAAGCTTTCAGCTCAAGTTTTTCGCGCAGGTCATCAATCAGCTGATTGGCTTCGGCTACCCGATCACTAGTTGGATAGGTATCTGTAAAAAGCTGTAATTCATTGATTGCCATATAGGTATTGGTTTGGTCGAGGCTGTAACGCGGCGAATCGAGGTAATAACAATAGGCACTCATATACAAACATTCCTCTGCCCTGCTGTATTGCGGATAGGATTGCACATATCTTTTGAAATAATAGCTGGCAACTGTATAATCGCCCATGTGGTAATAGCAGTAGGCAGTGTAATAGCTAAGATCTTCGCCCTTTTCGGTGCCCCTGTATGCTGCCTGCAAAAGATCGAACAATTCCAAAGCACGGCTGTAGTCTTTTCTTTCGAAGAGATCGATTGCTGCCTCAAATTTTGCTTCATTATCGGTACTCTTGATGAGTTTTTGATATTTTCCGCAAGAAAAAAGCGTAGTTAATCCTATGATACTAACCAAAAAAAGCAGTTTTTTTATCATGGCGCAAAATTACATAAAATTAGCATTGAAAAATCAGCGTTTTAATTTTGATGATTCAAGCACAATTACAAAGTTTTATTTCCCTTAAGTCGGTAGCTTCTGCACACGACATATACCTTATACAGCTAGGAAATACATAACGCAAAGAAATTAAAAAAAGTACACATTAAACTGGTAAAAAATGGGTAGGTGGGTTTACTGGAACTGATCAGCAGACTATTTGCCCTTGAGCGGCAAGCTAAATCACTGAATAGTGTTTGGCTTTAAAGGTATAGGGAGATCCCTTCGGCTGTTAATAAATCGGAGACAGGGTATTTAGTAATAGCGAGGACATCGATTACGAATCGGCATCAGCGCAAACACTCCATAGCTCACGGATTCATCCGTGAGCCATAAATGGATTGCCTGAAACACAAACCGTTTTAACGGTTTTTTTGGTTGATTAAGGTTTCTATAAAATGAAACGGATGGGTTTATTATTCACGAATAAAACATGCTATTCGGGAGTAATACAAGTTATAAATGGATAAATCCATTGCGTGAAATTTGATCCTGGTCCCATATAACCCAGGGGTAAATCCACAGGCTATGGGTAGGATTCTCCGAAAAATCAAGCTGTAGCAGTCATTGATTTTTTTTGATTTGTAAAATGTTTTTTTACCTTTAGCATCGATTATAAACCAAAAAAAAACTGAATGTTATGAAAACCAGATTGTACTTCCTAATGGTAATGATTATTTACCCCATGCTGATGTCATCACAAGTATACTACGACCGCACCTTTGATATTGGTATCATTGATCATCCGGTTGCCTATGTTGCTGACCAAGCGGGAAATGTTATCGTTTGTGGTTGGTTTGAGGATGAAAATCAGGAAAACCAACGGGCATTTGCATTCAAAGTAAACAACTATGGAGAGGAAGTTTGGAGGATAACTTCAGAAGAAACTTCAAAATACATGGCCCTTTACATTACAGAAAGCGGTCATATTGCGCTTGCCGGAAGTAAAAACAATTATGGTTTTTTAAGCTTAATAAACAGTGAATCAGGTGAGGGAATATGGTCATATCAAGATGATACATCCGAGGGTTTTTGGTTTGGCTCTGTGAATGAGCTTAGCAATGGAACTGATTTTAGGTTGCATGCGGCATTAACCACCAACTCTCCCCATCCAATAACCTATTATTTATTTGATGCTGAAAGTGGCAATTTTATTGAATCTGATGAAAATCCAGGCATTATTAACGATCCGGTTTTTTTGTCCGGTCAAATGGCAACTGATGAAATTTGGTTTGCTTGCGAAGAACTGATTGTTTGCACAAGATATGAAGGAACTGGGTTTATATGGTCGTTTAATGCGGAGCATATTGCGGGACTTGATAGATATTCACCTACCCAAGGTTGTGTTGTTCGGCTATCAGGAGAATCCATTGGCCTATTGATCAATAATATTGGAGACACGGGAGATGTTTACGGGGAATATTTTGATATAGTTCATCAGGATTATACTGTAACCGGATCCGGTATCCTTGGTACAGATAAGATATTGGTTACAGGAACAATTGATGGAGAGCTTGCCGCTTGGTTTATTGATCATGACTTATCCGGTATGTCTGATAGAACTTACCCCAGTGCTTCTCCGCGAATGGGTGTTGATATACTTGGTTTGCCATCCAACGACATGCTTATTATGGGCACAGAAAATGGTAGTTTGGACAACGAAACCAATATATTTTTGAAGAAGTTAGATTCGGAAGGGCTTGTTTCAACCCAAGAATTAGCCGAGGAGGATAAAGTATGGATTTCACCAAATCCCACGTCAGGAACACTAAATATTAGCGGCCTTGAAGCAGGGAATGTCGAAGTGTCTATTTATAATAATCTGGGGCAGCTATTGAAAAATTTATCCAACACAAATCAGCGTATTTCCATCGAGGAATTAACAAATGGCTTTTATATTGCTGTAGTTTCTGTTGATGGCGAGGTTGTTAAACAGGAAAAACTTATAAAAAGGTAAACGAAGACAGGTTTGCAAATAATTGTAAATATTAGCTTCCCGGCTGGCGTCTCCCAGCCATCCGGGAGGCAATCGGTGACCATAAAAATGGCTATTTAAAATAAATTCACCCCTCTGTATCATCTGGTTTCAATTAGACGTATTGGTTAAAATGTCCACACTGTTTATTAGTCTTGCATTAAGTTCGGACATTAAAACTAATCAATTCTCATCAATGAATTCATGTTTTTAAGTGTAAATTGTGGTGTGTAACTTTTTAATCTGGATACGGATTACATCCCGGATGGCCGGAACGAACTTGGCTGAATTATCAGGGGCACACATTACACTTCGGCAGGCTACCTTCGGCTTGCTCCCTACGACAGGCTCAGGGCAGCACAGGTCATCGCAGTCCAGGCAATTGTACGCCATTGGGGTATTTTGAGATAGCGAGAACATCGATTACGAATCGGCATCAGCGCAAACACTCCATAGCTCACGGATTCATCCGTGGGCAATAAATGGATTGCCTGAAACACAAACCGTTTTAACGGTTTTTTGGTTGATTAAGGTTTCTGTAAAATGAAACGGATGGGTTTATTATTCACGAATAAAACATGCTATTCGGGAGTAATACAAGTTATAAATGGATAAATCCATTGCGTGAAATTTGATCCTGATCCCATATAACCCAGGGGTAAATCCACAGGCTATGGGTAGGATTCTCCGAAAAATCAAGCATTCAAGTGAAGTTTCTAAAATACGGTGTTCTTGAAACTTCGGCAGGCTCACCACATCCCTTCGCTCGATAACTTTCGGTCTTCTGTCATTCGCCAAATCGCAAGAAGCATCATCCTATTTTCCCGGCAAGGTATCCCTGAACAAACTTCACATCACGGTCGCTGATGTTGAGGTTTTTGTTTATCAGAAAGCGTTTATTGATTTGCTCCATTTCTGAAAAAACTGTCAAGGCTTTGCTGTGTGAAGGTTTGTCGAGGGTTTTGTATTTGCACTCAACCGCCCATCGCTCAAATACCTGGTTTACAATAAAGTCAACTTCTGCCCCATCCCTTGTACGGTAAAAGCGAATCTCACCGCCCGGGTTGAGGTTGCGCAGCAATTCAAGGAATACATAGTTCTCGAAAATGACTCCATTATCAGGCCTGAAGTCTATTTCAGCAAAATCGCTGTTAATGATATTGCGCAGGCCGGTATCACAAAAATACACCTTTTTCATCTTTGTTATAGCAGTACGCTTGTTGGTGTGATAAGGTTCAGCGAGCTTGATAATATACATTTGCTGTAGCAATTCCACATACTCAACACAATTACGGTAGCTTAGTCCTGTTTCCCTGCTTAATTCGTTAATGTTTAAAAGGTTCCCTGTTTGCAATGCAAGCAATCTGAGCAGCTTGTTGAACCCTACCGTATGTTCATTTTTGATATATGTACGCACATCGCGCAAAAGATACGTCTTATATATGTCATCCAGAATGGCAAGTTTTTGTCTGGGATCTTTAGTCTTTGCGGCACGGGGCAATCCCCCATAAACCAGATATTCGTCCAAAAGCGGAGCAATGGTATTTTCAAACGCTGATGCCGGTTCGTCTGTGCTGATTGAGCTGTGAATCTGATATAGTTTTTCATCGTTAAATAACAAATATTCTGCAAATGAGAGTGAAAAAACCTCCACCATTCTTAACCTGCCGGCCAACGATTCTTCAACATGCTGGAATATGTCAATACTTGAACTGCCCGAACACAGTACTTTCAGGCGCTCATGCTTGTCAGTCAGCAGTTTAAGCATGGTTGAAACACGGGGTATAAATTGGAATTCATCTATCAAAAGCAGCCCATCAAGCGCTTCGTCAAGGTAAATTTTCAGATATGTTTCCAATTGGGATAAATGCTCAAAAAGGCTTGCTACTTCGGGATCCTGTCCGTTCAGGAACAGTTTGCTGCCTTCAAATTCATACATTTTCATCAGACTGGTTTTGCCTACCTGTCTTGCTCCAATCAGGATGACGATGGGAACCACCCCAAAGCCATTTTTAACCTGATCGAGGTAATTATGCCGTTTTATCATAGCGCTGAATTTTTACAAATATACTCCTTTTTTAAATAAATGTAAATTTTATAGCCACTATTTTTATAGATCAGTAAAATTTGTTGTTTTTTTTTACATTCATTCAGACTGCATGTCCATCTTCATTGGAGTGAAATTAGCATGTCAACAAACACGGAATCTGAATTATTTCAGCTGAACGGAATTCTAACCGCCGGTCAGCATTGCTGAAATTCTACTTTCTTAACCTTAGCAATTTCGGAAGGCCACTTAACCTTAACCTCAAAATCACTCCATTACTCCAACACCCTCTCATTCAATCATTCAATCATTCTCAAAAGTCGCTATCGCTAAGTTTGCTAAAGTTGCCGCTTTGTGGTTAATTCAATTTTCAAGGCTTCAGATAATCCTTCACTTTTGATTGTTCATTGTTCTCTGTTCTCCATCTCTCTCTCCATCTCTCCCTCTCTCAGTCCCTCCATCTCTCCATCTCCCATTCAATCATTCGCTCATTCATTCAAAACTCCCCCAAACCATCCTTCAAAATATTCCTTAACACCTAAAAATGTTGCTCCATTAAATTTATTAAATTTGCCAGCAAAAACTAAAACTTTACGAAAGTGGATTTATTTGATAAATGTACCGTTAATTTAGGCCCTTTGGGTCAGTATGCCGATCAGGCTGAAGGTTATTTTATGTTTCCAAAGCTGGAAGGCGACATCAGTAATAAGATGATATTTAAGGGCAAAGAGCGTCTTATCTGGAGTTTGAACAACTACCTTGGTCTGGCAAATCACCCAGAAGTGCGAAAAGCAGACGCTGAAGCTGCTGCTGACTATGGTATGGCATATCCAATGGGGGCACGTATGATGTCGGGACAAACCGACTACCACGAACAGCTCGAGAGAGAACTGGCAGCCTATGTAAAACGCGAGTCGGCTTATTTGGTCAATTTCGGCTACCAGGGCATGTTTTCGGTGATTAGCGCTATCGTTGACCGAAAAGATGTAATTGTTTATGATTCGGAAGCCCATGCCTGCATCATTGATGGAATGCGTATGCATTTTGGAAAACGCTTTGTATATCCGCACAACAATATTGACAATCTGGAAATACAATTACGTCGGGCGCAGAAAATGACTGCTCAAACTGGAGGCGGCATTTTGGTTATCACCGAAGGCGTTTATGGTATGTCGGGCGATTTGGGCAAACTGGACGAAATTATTGCCTTGAAGTCGAAGTTTAATTTCCGTTTGCTGGTCGATGATGCACATGGTTTTGGCACGATGGGGCCAACCGGAGCCGGAACAGATGAATATTTTGGCGTTCAAAAGGATGTGGATTTGTATTTTGGCACTTTCGCTAAATCTATGGCAGGAATTGGTGGCTTTATTGCAGGTGATAAGCATGTAATAAAATACCTGATGTACAATATGCGCTCACAGATTTTTGCCAAATCATTGCCTATGCCTATGGTTTTGGGAGCCCTGAAACGCCTCGAATTGATTCGTACACAACCCGAACATCGCGAAAAACTTTGGACAATTGTTAATGCCCTGCAGCAAGGCCTCAAAAAAGAAGGCTTTGATTTAGGCCGAACCGAATCTCCCGTAACTCCTGTAATCCTCAATGGCACGGTTGGTGAGGCAACACAAATCACATTCGATTTGCGCGAAAACTACAATATTTTCTGTTCAATAGTAGGCTATCCTGTTGTGCCTAAGGGTGTTATTTTGTTACGCCTGATACCAACAGCTGTGCATACGCTTGAAGATGTTGCATACACCATTAAGGCATTCAAAGAAGTTAAACATAAGCTGGAGCAAAAGGCTTATACAACAGAAATGGCTTCCATTGCCAACGTATAAATAGTGAACGGGAGTACTTTTTTAAAAAGTCTCCCGTTTTTTTTTCTATGAAAGAACAACTTAGCCGACAAAATTTCTGGATAATAGCGCTGAACTCTACGGCAGCTTTCGTGATGTCGTATTTGATTTTGTTTTACATAAACCAGTTTTCCTATTTGCTTACGGCCGGCATGTATGATTATGCCATTTCCATAAATTATTCCAGCTACTTTTTTCATGTTGAACCTTATGAATGGACACATGATGCGGTGATACTGATTTTTAGTTCCGGTTATATCCTCACCTTAATTGTTGGCTTGCTGGCCCTGCTCGCCTTTTATCAGTTGGTAGCCGACGCCATTCCTATAAAAGTTTTCTTTTTCTGGACGAGTTTTCACGCCATTACCTATGTTTTTGGCGGCCTGATGCTTGGCAACCTATTGACCGAAGGCATTGGCCATGTTTTCAACTGGATGTACCTGACAGATACAGTGAAAATGATTATTTCTCTGTTTGGTTTTTTTGGCCTGTTGGTGATGTCAATTTTAAGTGCCCGGCTTATTGCGCTCTCATCCAATGCGTATTTTGTGCGCTATAGCGAGCGTATGTCGCCCTTTTTCATTACCGCACAGGCATTTGTACCCTATTTGATTGGCTCTGCCTTGATTTATGTGTATTTTCTTCCTGAAAATCAGTTTCATGAACGATATGGCTGGATCATTGAGGGTGTAATGATGATCCTGTTCTTTCTTCGTGCGCGTTATAATGATGACCTTATGTTTGAAGAAGATGATAATCGAAACATCAGGCTAATGAAGGGATTTGTAATATTTACAGCAATTTTTTATATGGCATCAAGAATCGTGATGCATAAAGGAATTTATATTGAATGGTAAGCCCTGGTTAATGGCGCATCTGTTTCCTTTTGTCATTCCTAAATGCACCGATATAACAAAATAAAAGGCTGAATATGTTGTAGCAAAAACATATTCAGCCTTTTTAGGTGTTGATCTGATTCGGATTATTGCAAAAGTACTTTTCTCAGAACAATATCATTTTTGGTTTTAACACGCAGGAAATAAACTCCCGAAGGAAGATCCTGCAAGTTTAACAAGGTACTTCTCTGTTCAGGCAGAGTATTTACAATCAAGTTACCGGCAGCATCTACGAGGTCAACTGCCAGGATTGTTGTTTCGGCATCAATATGCAGCTTTCGGTCGGAAGTGGGGTTTGGCCATATTTTTAAATGCGTTGAGGCCTTGTCATCCAAATAAACTGTTGATGTGCACGAAATGTTCGCGTCCCAACCCGGGCCTGTAACAGAACCATCGGAGTGAAATTGAAATGTTAAAGCACCGGCATCATTTGAAGCAATGATTTCGCCCGGCGAATCAGACCCGCACCAGGTGCCAAGCAAGGGCGCCATCGTCGATGTTCCGTCGAAGATTTTGAGCCAGTCGTAATCGCATCCGGCATCCGCTTCTATTGAAAAGCTATTAAATGTTACTTTGGTAAGCGCTTCATCCTGATCTGGCAAAAACGTCATTACAAAATCCTGGTTATTTCCATAATCTCCGTCAGGGCCGCCTGTATCAAAAAACAAGCCCTCGCAGGTTTCAAAAGTACCCTGTTGCATAACATAGATCAAACTTACTTCAATCAAGTCTTCTTTAAGAATCATGCTTGTCTCGCCGTCGCCATTTGTAATGGTAAGCTGCACATCGAATGATCCTGTTTCGGCATACATTATATTTTGCGGGTTTTCAGCAGTGGAAGTTGCTGGTTCGCCTCCTTCAAAAATCCATTCATAACTTGCAATATCCTGTCCGTAAGAGGCATTGATAAAATTAACTGTTTCACCTTTTGGAATCTGATAGGCGCTTGCGGTAAAATCAGCGATCAAGAGGCCGGGAACCAATTGCACGTCATGTGTCAGGGTTTCATAATCTTCGACCGCGAGCGAAAAAGTCTGTGGATGATAGCCCTCGGCGGCATAGGTTACCGAATAAGTGCCAGCCTTTATTGGCCGGTAGTAATTTCCTACGGGCAAAGTGCTCACAACCTGTGAATTATCCAAATCGTGACCTTCTATAGTTATTTCAGCTTCAAGCGGTTCACCCGTCAATTCGTCTGTAATTATCCCGTTTATGCCGTAGCTCGTTTGCTCCATATAGCTTAAAAACGAAGCCTTATTATACGTCCACCAGGCCGGTAATTGATTAGCCGGCAATGTTTTAATGTCGGATATCTCAAGAATAAACTCTCTGGAGTGTGCAAAATAATTCATATAATCCTGTCGCCCGCCGCTCACTGAGTACCAATCATAGCCGTTGGTAATGCCATTATTTTGATCTGTCATATAGTTTGAAGGGCTGTAAAACTGCGCTGAATCGGCATATTCTCTGCTTACCAAAATCCACCAGGCATCATCTGCATGCCGGCGTGCCCAGGTATCCCAAGGATAATTTACGACCTCAGCTCCGCCATGAAAATTGGCTGACAACACAAAAAGGTTTTCTTCGGCCAGGTTCATAAAAGCGGTGGTTTCCTGCTGATAAGCATTCCCATCAGGATGAGGGCCATCTTCAGGATCAGGGTAATTGCGATTGAGGTCAATGCCGTTGGCATTCCCTCTGATGGAACCGTTAACGGTATTGTTGCCTCCATAAAACGTTCCATCAGGATTTGCGAGAGGGTTAATATAAATATCCAGATTATCCACGATATTCGTAACGCGCGGATCAAGTCCATAATTGCTCAGCAGATAGTCAATAAGTCGGAGCATCAGCACGTATCCGGCTGTTTCATCGCCGTGCATGGTAGCCGTGTACAGAAATTTTGGTTTTCCCGTGGGCTCACCATTGTGAATGCGTGCCATCATCAGATCTCTTCCGCTGCTGAGTGTTCCAAAACTAAACACTTCACAATGCTCAGGATGGTCCGTCTCGAAGCCATTCATCATGGCAACATAGGCTTCATAAGTAGGATAAGCGTCCCATTCGAAGGTTTCCCGCAGTTCATTTTCCGAGATCATTTCTACCTCTTCCAACAAGGAAGGCGGCATAAGCAACTGTGGCTTGAAACCTGCATTTTTCAATTTTTCGAACTGGCTGCGATTGGCATAAGCCGTGATGTGCATCCCCTCAACACCATCGATAGAAATCATATTGCTCAGCAATTTCAACTCCTCCACACTTTGAATCTCAAGTCCGAAATAAACCTCTGGTCTCGTTTCATAAAGTTTTTCAAGAGACTGCGCCTGTGCAACAAACCCAATCAAGGCTATCGCTACTAAAAAAAGCCATTTTCTAAGTACTTTCATTCCATTTTCAACTTTAAAAATTAATGTATTTGGTTTTGATCAAAAATAATCTTCATTTTTTGCTTAAGAGCCGGCCTCATCGATAGCAGTGGCAGCCTCAACTGATCTTCACAAAGCCCCATCAGGTTGAGCAAAGCCTTTACTCCGGCAGGATTACCATCCTCGAACAGGAGTGTAGTCATTTCGAGCATTTTATAATGTAAAATTCTGGCTTCATGCGTTTTACCGGCTCTCTGGAGCTTAACCATTTGGCTGAAATCAGCCGTGTAGGCATTCGCAGCTACAGAAATTACGCCATCGGCACCTAAGGCAATCAATGGCATGGTGAGCGCGTCATCACCCGAAAGCACCGAAAAATCAGCCGGTTTATCTTTTAATATGGTCATAATTTGTTGCAAATCACCGGAGGCTTCCTTTACAGCAATAATATTGGGATGCTGCGCCAGCTCCAGGCAGCTTTGGGCTGTCATGTTTAAAGCAGTGCGCCCCGGAACATTGTATAAAACCACCGGAACCGGACTTGCTGTTGCGATAGCATTAAAATGAGCTATGATACCTCCCTGCTGTGGCTTATTGTAGTAAGGAACAACACTCAAAATACCTGAGATACCTTGAAAATCTTGTTCTTTTATTTGCGCAACAACTGATGCGGTGTTATTTCCGCCCATTCCCAGCATGATTGGAGCACGCTCACCGCAAGTCTTTACAATGGTTTTTACTACGCTTTGTTTTTCATCCTGTGTAAGCACAGGCGCCTCGCTGGTAGTACCTAATGCCACCAAAAAATCTGCCCCATTATTCAGCGTATGCTTTACAATATTTTCGAGTGCAGCATGATCCACTGAAAGGTTTTTCTTAAAAGGGGTTACCAGGGCAACTCCTGTTCCATAAAATACTGGGTTGTTCATAAAGTTCTTCCATTTAGTTTCATCAAATATTTTTTTAGCTGCGCCAATTTTGTGTTCAAGTCTGCTGTAGTGTTCATCTTCAGGCTCAAATCAACAGCTGTTTCATCATTCGTAAAATTTACTTTGAAATCAGAACGCTGCCTATATAACACAAAATCACCTGATAAAGTTTGATTCTCTCGCAAATCGAGGGATAAATCAACCGGGGTGTCAAGCAATTCGACGAGGCGCGTATCGATGACTTTTGCATTCCAGCTCAGGCAGCCGGGATGCATGCTAAAAACCGCATCGTCTTTGATGAAGCTTTTTGGCTTTTTCTTCGCTACCAAAACGATTCGCAAGGTGGCAATATTGAAAACACCTTCAAGCGCCCTGCGGCAGGCTTTTACTTCCGATTCGGGCAGGTCATGCATAAGAAGAAGGAGATTCACCGGCTTTTCCAAATCGGGAAGCTTAACGCGTCTTTCAAGGCCCGAAGCTTTTTGCACCGCCCTGCGGATAAAGAATTTCTTAAACCAAAACACTTTCGATTCCCTTACTTTTTAAAAGATGACAAAGCTACAATTTTAAGTGTTATTGATGTCACAACAAGCTGGATAATCTTTCATGAAGCCACTATAAGAATTAGAAACAGCGCATCGATCGCACAATACAAAAAGGAATTTCGCTGTTGAAAGCTGGTTAAGTCAATTTACTCCTCGAAAATCCATTATTTTTGCAATTCATGAATACAGTAAATGTTACGATTTTAGGTTGCGGCACCTCTCAGGGCGTACCTGTAATTGCTTGTCCGTGCGATGTTTGCAACTCACCGGATTTACGCGACAAGCGGTTACGTTCTTCCATCCTTATCAAATCAGAAAAAGCAACAGTAGTAGTGGATACCGGCCCTGATTTTCGACAGCAGATGTTGCGGGAAAAAGTAAAAACATTGGATGCCGTTCTGATCACCCACAGCCATAAGGACCATATCGCGGGCATGGATGATGTGCGCTCATTCAATTTCTTGTCGAAGAAAGCCATGAAAGTATATGCCTCGCCCGCCGATCAGGCTGTAATACGTACTGAATTTGCTTATGCTTTTGGCGAAAATAAATATCCGGGTGTTCCCAAACTGGATTTGATTCAGCTGGACGAGCAACCCATCATCATCAACGACCTTAAGATTCAACCTATTCAGGTACTCCATCGGCATCTAAGTGTCTATGCCTTCAGGATAGGGCCTTTTGCTTATATCACCGATGCCAATTACATTTCAGAAAATGCCATGAAGCAGCTCGAAGGTGTTGAATATTTAGTGATTGATGCCCTGAGAAAAGAAAAACATATCTCGCATTTTACCCTTGACGAAGCCATTGAGGTATCCCGAAAAATTGGAGCCCGGAAAACATGGTTCACGCATATCAGTCATTTAATGGGAAAGGCTTCGGATGTGAATAAAAATCTGCCCGAAAATATGGCACTGGCCTGGGATGGCATGCTGATTTCTTTCGATCTATAGGCTGAGGCTAAACAGCCCTTGCTCCGCTATCCGATTTCGCTGTTTTCAACAAGTGCATAAAAGTCGTTTTCGAGTGGCAGATAGCCCTGATCGTAAACAAAATAGTACACGCGCTTATCTTTTGTGACATAAGTAGTCGTATAATACTTGAAGTTAAAACCTTGACGATCGAGTTGTTGTTTTCGTATTTTGGCCTTCCCATCGGGGTTAAGCTCTTTCAGGATAGCGCGATTCTTTTTTAGCACATTATTAATATTGCGAATCAAATTAATCTGATTGTGATTGCGCTGGTGATGGTAATTATTGCGGCAGGAATCGTTACAGAATTTTTTGTCGGCCCTGCCAATCAATACTTCTCCGCAGGATAAGCAATGTTTTTCCATGGGTTTAAAATGTTGAAGTGTAAAAATACAAAAAATCCTGAGTTGGGCGTCAGTAAAAAGATTGCAAAAAAAAAACCGCTGAAAATATTCAACGGTTTCACTAATTGCAGTTCGCTTTACTCTATTATTAATTTCTGCTGCATCATTTCATCGGCTGCATACACTTTCACCAGGTAAATTCCGGGAGCCAGATGAGTCAAATCAAAAACCTGACTGGCTTTAACTTTTGTAAATACAGCAACTTGCTGACCGGAAGCGTTGAGTACCTCAACCTTATCAAAATTGTCAAGCTGTGCTTTATGTAAACTAAATGTTCCGGAGGTTGGATTGGGAGAAAGCTGCAAGCGGTTGTCTGTAGCATCACTTTCAGCGGTGAGTACTGTAGCGCCAAGCTCTACCGAGGTAATATATAAGGGGTTACCATAAAAACTATATGTTTCGAAAGCCACCCTCACATCTGAATCGCCAGCCCATTCGTTGAGGCTGAGCGTAATACAGTCGGCGCCCCATTCTACACCACACCAGTCCCAAACATTTGTCGGAACAAAACCTTCCACAGGAGGATGTGTAGCAAAATTACCCGTTCCATCCTCAGCAGTGCCATAAATCCGTGTCCAGCTCTCGCCACAATCTGCACTCACGTAAATGATCAAGGAGTCGGCATAGGCCTCGTGACGCTTTGCATAAGCATGCTTGAATGTAAAATTAACTTGCTCAAAACCAGTAAGATTTAGCGGAGGACTAATCAATCTGTCGCGCTGACCGATAGCAAAATAGTTTGTAAAATCGAGCATGGCAGCTTTGGTGGTTTCGTTTAATCCGCCTACTTCTGTTAGCTCCCAGGTATTTTGGCCATCAGGATTCCAGATTTCCCATCCGACATCGTCAAAGCTGAGCTCTTGAAATAGCTCGACAAAGGGCAATGCATCACCACCTACTACAATCATATCGGGGTATGTATTGGTATTGCCGCCATTCAAATTTGTTGCTGTTAAGCTCACGGAATAATCGCCCGGCTCATCAAAAACCACCACAGGGTTTTGCGAAAAAGCATCTGTTCCTTCAATAAAGGTAACCGTTGCAGGCTCAAAGCTCCATTCCCATTCGCGGGGCATATAAGTACTAAGATCGGTGAAAGCAACAGCGGCTCCGGTACAAATCAGGCTTTCCGAAGCCACAAAATCCACCTCGGGTAAAATGGTGGAGCTGGTAGTGATAAACGCTTCCTTCATCGTTGTATTCTCACCAAAGTCGTTGCCGGCAGTGAGACTTACATTAAAGCTGCCTTCAGTAGGATACTGAATAGCTAGTGGATTCTGATCACTGGATGTAGCTGGTAATGCGCCGTCAAAAGTCCAGTTCCAGTTTGCTGGCACACCAGCTGTAAGATCAGTAAAATCTATTGTTTCACCTGTTGGGATGAGCATTTCAGAGGCTGTGAAATCAGGCTGAGGTTCAAAGGCAACACGCAGATAGGCCCACTGTGTGGCCCAGCGATCGCCACCCGAAGGCAACTCGGCATATTCCTGCAAAATCCAGAAATCGTGGCTGTTTACAGGATCGAGCATTGTGGCAGAATAATCGCCCCAGCGGTTGCGTCCCCCGCCAAATGTTTTGTAATAAGGAGCCAGGCCATCCTTGTATTGATAAGGAGCTCGAAAAGTATTATCCGGATCATCATGGTATCTGAAGGCGTAGGCAGCACTCGCATATTGCTCTTCAGAAAAGGCGCTAAATCCAATCACCACATCCTCAAACTCATTTACGGCAATCGTGGCAAAGGCGTACGACATGCCGCCATCGGGATCATCGATGCGACCCCATTGCAAGATTTCTCCTTCGGGGGTAAGGTTCCACCATTGAACGGCTGTGCGTTGCGGGTTGTTGGCAGGCAAAAACACATGATGCGTAGCCCATAATTTTCCGTTGCGCATAATCACATTTTCCATGCGATGATCTACGGCATTAATGTCCTGTTCGGATCCCATCTGTGGGAGAAAATCACCACTACCTCCAACAGAGCCTGCCCATGGATTTGGAGTTCCAACACTTCCTATAAATTCAAAATCTGGTTCAGCGGTTTCGCCACTCACTTTGAACATCCGTATGTATCCGTTGCCACCCTGATCGCCATTGGCTGACGAAATCAGATAAACATCTTCTTCGTCGGCATCGAAGGTAATTGCCGGCACAAGGGTGAATCCCTGAGTCGTTGTAAATCTCGTGAAATCAGGGACTTCATCTCCGGCATACATGGCATGCTTATCGAAAACATAAACTGTGCTGTAAAACCCGTTGCCAAACATATTTCCCGATACAACAATCCATTTGTCATTAAAGCCCATACTGGGATAATCGAACCAAACCTGATTTGTTTCGTCAGCGAGATAAGAGTATAGGTACCATTCGCCAGCGGGGTCGCTATTGGCCGACACGCCCATATAGATTCTGGATTCCCCGGGAGTGCTACCCGAACAAGTAACAAATATCCAGCGGTCTTCCTCGAAATCGTATAAAATTTTAGGATCAAATGTTCCTCCGCCGGGCAACTCAGTCCAAAACATCCCAAGGGAAACTGTGCCTAAATCAGTACCTACACGATCCTGAATGCGGACATCGGTATTAAGTGTAACCATTAAATGATCGGGACCAGGCGCGCCATTTACATCGGGAGGAATTGAATTTCCTGAATCGTATAAGCCTAAAAAAGAGGTATCAGGCGCTGGTGAAATTTCACGCAGCAAACCGGTCTGCGTAAGTTTACCATCGAGGGACAGCACCTCTTCAGCATCAATCTCAAACTCAGGATGCATAGGAAAAGGGTTGGGTTTTTTGAATTGATTGTACTCGTTATCTCCCATGCGGGCCTGATTTGCTTTTATGACATCAAAGGAAGTGCTAATCTTAGCTTCAGCTTTACCGCGAAATATTTGCTGTTCCTGTGCATAGAGCTGATGACCTGCACTGAAAAACAGGATTAGAAAAAGTATTAGAGATTGTTTCATAGTTAACTAGTTTAAATTTTGAGTTGGCAATAATATAGTTTATTTTTAAAAATCCTGTTTTACTGCAGCGGGTAATTTATCTGCTGATTAAGATTTTGCGGTTAAAGATTTCGCCATCCTGATTCAGGATCAACAAATAAGCGCCAACAGGCAAAGCAGAAATGTCCATATCGAACGACTTACCGGAGAAATTAGATGTGCTCACTGTTCTTCCGGTTAAATCTGTAATACGAACTTGGGTATTTTTACTTTCTTTCATCAGCGTAATGCTAAGCAGGGTTTTTGCAGGATTAGGATAAATCATACAATTCGCATCCCAACTCAGCCAATCCTGTCCGGTAATGTTCGATATCTCCAGATTCTTGATATACAAATTATTACCATAGTTATTATAGGCTTCAAGGCGAATCTGCAGGTTCGATTTACCGGCCCAATCAGAAAGATCAATCATAGGGCAAGGTGCGCCATAACCCTGTCCGCACCAATCTGCTTGATTCAAAGCTTCGAAAAATGTTGTTGTTGGCTCCGCTGTTTCAAAAATCCCTTCACCATCAGGGCCATTGGCATACACACGAACCCAGCTTTCACCGCAATCCTCGCTGATGCTTACAATCAAGGAGTCTTTTTGCATATACCGCTGCGCATAAGCGTATTCAAAGCGCAAAAATGCCTGATCAAAGTCTCTGAAATTGAGTACCGGGCTCACTAAATAATCGCGCGCACCCATGCTCGTATAGTTGAAGAAATTCATCCACACCGCATGGGAATCGTTCACTTGTGCCAGCTCCCAACTTCTTCCGTCATCAGGATTATCAAGCGTCCAACCGGCATCACTTATCGTTTGCACATCAAAATTAGCCGCGTAGGGAATTGCATCACCTCCGGTGTGAATATAGTTTTCAAGGCTAAAGGTGTTTGATCCGGTTTGATTGGAAGCGACTAAAGTCACGGCATAAGCAGCATCTTCATTGAATTGTACCACAGGATTTTGTGAGTTTTCGTCTGTTCCTTCCATAAAAGCAACCGAACTGGGATCGAAAGACCATTGCCAGCTATCGGGGCAGTTTTCTGAAAGATCAGTAAAATGCACGGTCATTCCGGTGCATCCGGCAGTTTGATCTGCTTCAAAGGCAGTTGCGGGAGCAGAAGCTGCAGCAACAGTTATGTAGTCCGTTTTTTGATGTGTGTCCATTCCAATTGGATTGGTTACGGTAAGCGACACAGTGTAAACGCCTTCTTCATCATACTGTATTCCCGTAGGATGCTGTTCATTGGAAGATGAAGGTGTAGCCCCCGTAAAAGTCCATGACCATTCAAAAGGTGTTCCCGTTGTGAGATCGGTAAAATCGATGGTACAGCCGGCAGTGAGTTCGGTTGATGATGCAGCGAAATCAGCTTCGAGTGTGCCAATAAAAGGCTGCGAACTCCACAAACCCCTGCCATAAGTAGCGGCTCTGAGCATATCACCCGACATGTTTTCTTCATCATAATAAAATTCTACCTCTGTTACTTTAGCACTGGCTGGCATACCATTTCCGAATTCGATCCATTCGTCGAGGCTGGCATCTTTGTAAAATACACCAACATCGGTGCCGATGTATAGGGCTTCCTGAGCGTTTTTGTAGATAGCGATCGAGTTGATTTGAATATTACTCAGGTTTGCAGTTATTTCGTTCCAGCTGGCACCTTTGTCTTCCGATTTGTAGATACGTGTTTGCTGTGCCATATACACAACATTTTCATCAATTGGACTGGTCTCCAGGGCAGTGATTACATTGGACAAAGGCAGATTACCGGTTCTGCTTATCCAAGTCACTTCGGGTGCTTTGGCGTCGTCGGTGTACCATAATTTTTCGCCACTCGAAACATACAAAACAGATGTGTTGGCCCTGGATTGCGCCATCACATTCATGTTATTGTTGTTCATGCTGCTTATTTTCTGCCATTGAACAGTACTGGTACTGCCTGATTTGATATTGGTGCTTCGCCAGATATTTTTGTAACCCACAAACATGATGTTACCATCTTCATGGTCAATAAGAAATGGTGTAACCCAACCACCGCTTTCGGTGATGCCATTCTCGCCCTGGCCGGCAATTTGCCCCTGATTGTTGTTGTTGAAAATTCTGTCGATAGAACCGTAATAGATCGTCGAATAGGAATAGCGATCATCAGTCGGGTCAAAAGCACATTCCATGCCATCGCCACCACCAACACTTACCCAGTTATCGGTTCCACCAACAAAAGTTGAAGAGCCATTATCCTGATAGCCGTTGATGACATAATCAGGATTGGTGTGGCTTACACCTAATTTATACGCCTGGCTGATCACCAGACCATTTGTGATTTCATCCCAGTTTACACCGCCATCTGCTGTCCAATAAATGCCGCCATCATTTCCAACGAAAAGTTGTCCATTCAATGGATTGTATTCTAAAATATGTAAATCGGCATGAACCGATTCAACACCGCAGCCGCCGTACCAGTGTGAACGAATTGTCCAGCTTGTGCCGCCGTCTGTCGATTTAAAGCTGTTTACGCCTCCTGCGATAATTACATCTTCGTCCAGCGGATCAACGGCAATATCCAAATCATACCAGGCTTGTCCGCCGCTTCCGCCATTACAATCCCAGCTCATGATATTAGGTGAGGTGGAACGCATCGTGAAACTTAATCCACTATCATCAGAGCGATACAAACCCTTGAAGGAATCGGAATTGGTGAGCAGGAAATAAACCACTTCGGGATTGGCATCTGAAACGCCAATCACGCCACGGGCGCCACCGGGAAGTCCGCTATTAATCTGTGAAAAATTATTGCCGCCATCATCCGAGCGGTAAAAACTGCCTCCAGTGGCAGCGTAAATGATTTCTGGATCGCCCGGTTTAAAGACAATCTCTTTGAAATTTCCTGAGCGTACCTGACTCCAGTTGAGCCCTGAATCATCCGAAACGAAGATTCCATTGCTGGTAGCGGCAAAAATTGTTTCCGGAAAATCAGGATGTTGAATCATCCGTCCAACGGTGGCATTGCCCATGCCATTGTTGCTCACTTCCCAGTTTAAACCGCCGTCATCGCTGCGCCAAACTCCCAATCCCGGGGCATCTCCGGCATCGCGATCGCCCGTGCCGATAAGGATCAGGTCGGGATTGCTAAAATCTACCACTATTGAAGAAACGCCAAGTGTTGGCAAATGGTCGGTCAAGACTTCCCAGCTTGCGCCATGATCTGTTGTCTCCCAAAGTCCGCCGGCAGGTGCACCTATATAAAAATGATTTTCGTCGGAAGGATGGAATGCAATAGCATTAATTCGACCCAAGCCACGATAACCGTTATATCCTGATGGTACTGTAAACGGTCCGAGTGCTTCCCAGTCGCCACCAGTGGTTTGATTGCTTCGGGTATTTCTAAATTGCTGAAGTGCTTTGAGTTCGCGATCCGGGGCAGGCCGGCTGCCATCAGGATTTACCCGTTGGCTCATCATATATTCCCAACGCTTAAAAGGCTTATAGCCACTTCCTTTTGTCACTTCACGATTTTCCCAGTAGGCTTCAAAAGCATCTACTGTGGCATCGAAATTGGCATTTTGATCCTGCATCATTTCTATCCAGTAAGGATAGTCTGATGGTTCAGGTTGATTTTGAGCATTTAACGTTGAAAAAGCAGTTGCAAAGAAGAAAGCAAATGCCATCGAAAAAAGATAGAAACTTCTCATTTATGGATAAATTAACGTTTTTGGTAAATTTGAATTCAGCTACGAAAATACACTTTAAGAGAAAATAAGGACACCCTTGGCACATAAAAAGCTGCCTGATGGTTATCAAACAGCTCAAAAATGTCCTTTTAGAGAAATTTTACCGCAATAAATCATTACAGCAGCATACAAATAAGCTGACAACCACTTAAAATTCGGAGGTGAAATAAAATTTGATGTCGGGATACTTTTCCATAGCCGTTTGAAGCGAATAAGGAGAATCGGCCAAAAATACATCTCTCCCTTCTTTATCATAAGCCAGAAAGCTGGCCTTACGGGCTTTGAAATCGTCCAGCATGGCTTTATTATCGCTTGTAATCCAGGCTGTTTTATGCAAGGTTATGGGTTCGTAGCGGCAACTGGCGCCATATTCATGCAGCAGGCGATACTGTATTACCTCAAACTGAAGCGCCCCCACAGTACCAATAATTTTGCGCCCGGTAGCTTTGCCTGTAAATAGTTGTGCTACGCCTTCATCCATCAACTGATCGATGCCCTTGGCCAATTGCTTCGACTTTAACGGATCAGCATTTTCAACATAGCGGAACAGCTCAGGTGAAAAACTCGGTATGCCTTTATAATGCAGCAATTCGCCCTCGGTAAGCGTATCTCCAATTTTGAAATTTCCGGCATCATACAAACCCACAATATCTCCGGGATAAGCCTCATCAACCACTGATTTTTTTTGTGCCATAAACGCAGTGGGATTCGAAAATTTCAATTTACGATCGAGCCGCACATGGTGATAAGGCTTATTACGTTCAAATTTACCCGAAACAATACGTAAAAACGCAATTCTATCCCGGTGATTGGGATCCATATTGGCATGAATTTTAAAGACAAAACCGCTAAACGCCTCTTCTTCAGGCGCAACGTGACGCTCCTCAGAATTTCGACCAATTGGTGTGGGAGCAATTTGAATGAAACAGTCTAACAGCTCTTTCACCCCAAAATTATTCAGTGCGCTGCCAAAAAACACCGGACAAATGCTACCATTCAAATAGGCTTCTCTTTCAAAATCAGGATAAACACCATCAATAAGCGTTAACTCTTCCCGCAGTAAGCCGGCATCATCTCCGATTAATTTTTCCAATTCGGGATCGTGCACATCATCAAACGAAAGCCCCTCCTCTACCCTTTGTTTGTTAGCTTCGAAAAGATATAGGTTCTTTTCAAAAATATTATAAACCCCTTTAAAACCAGGCCCCATATTGATCGGCCAGCTTAAAGGTGTAACCTTGAGATCAAGCTTTTGCTCCACTTCGTCAAGTAGCTCAAAGCCGTCCTTTCCGGGCCTGTCGAGCTTATTGATAAAAACGATGATGGGCGTTTTGCGCATACGGCAAACCTTGACCAGTTTTTCGGTCTGTGGCTCAACGCCTTTAGCAACGTCAATCACCACAATCACGCTATCCACGGCAGTGAGTGTTCTAAAAGTGTCTTCGGCAAAATCCTGGTGACCAGGCGTATCGAGGATGTTAATATTGAGATCCTTATATTCGAATCCCATCACGGAGGTGGCAACAGAAATTCCGCGCTGACGTTCAATCTCCATCCAGTCGGAAGTAGCCGTTTTCTTGATCTTATTGGATTTTACAGCACCCGCAATCTGAATTGCTCCACCATACAGCAACAGCTTTTCGGTGAGCGTAGTTTTCCCGGCATCCGGGTGACTGATAATGGCAAATGTTCTTCTTCGTTCAATTTCTTTCGTAAGCTGCTGGAGGATCATGAATGCGTTTAATATTAATAAAAATGAGACTTAAAGACAGACTAATTAGTGTCATGCCAAGGCTACTAGATTAAAGGCTGCAAAATTAGCTAAAAAAGCGCGTAAATTGAATAGATAAGGAATAGTTGTTAAGTATGCTACAGGACTTCCATGTTAAGATTAATCACTCATTACAGAAAAATGAGGAGTGTTTACAATCATCCAATGATAAAAAGGATAAACCTCATCAAAACTTGCAGGTTTCAATTCTGTTTTCATGATTTCAACCCAATTATTGAGTTGTGCAGGCCAATAAGTCTGTTTAAATCCATGACTTCGGTAAGCTCTGAAAACCCATAAAACGGTTTCTGCAAAAACAACCGGATTATAATCTTTGAACATTGATGACATAAAGCGCAGGTGGTTCTGGTGGTTATCAAACATCATATCCAGATTTCTTTCGCCGATAAGATGGTTAATGTCACTGCGCTGGCTTAATTTTTCATTTAACATATTAACCATTTTATTGCCCTTACTAACATAGTCGGCACTTGCTTCATCTGAAGGTTTCGTAAGCAACGAGGCTGTTTCGATCAAATCTTTCTTTTCCATAATTTTTTGTGTTTAAGTCGTTTTTCTGTTTATTGGTAGCGTAAAGTAAAATGTTGTGCCTCTTGCTCCTGATTTTCCATCGGGATCACTTTCTACCCAAATTCTTCCCAGATGTCCGGCAATGATTCGCTTTACAATACTCAAGCCCAGTCCCGTACTTTTTTCTCCGGCTGTGCTTTCTACACTAATTTGTGAGAAAGGTGTAAAAACCTTATCCAACTCATTTTTCGGGATACCCTGGCCCTGGTCCTGAACACTGATCAAAATATAATCTCCTGTAGTTACGGCACTTATAGTAACTTTGGCTTGCTTATGCGAGAATTTTATCGCATTAGAAATCAAATTATTAAGCACCTGTTCTATTTTTATCGGGTCAATTGCTGGCGCCGGTAGCGTTTCGGGCACATTAAGCACCAGCTTTATTTCCTTTTTACCGGCTAATAATGCATTGACGCCAATATTATTTCTGAGCAAATTCTCAATGTCAGTGGTTTCTATATTTAACTGCAGTTTACCGGATTCTATTTTTACGACATCCAGCAAATCTTCGAGAAGTTTGAGCATAAACTCACTTGATTTATTAATTGCCTCAATCATTTTTCTTAATTCATCGGAAATCGTATGGTCTTCTGATTCCAATAGAAATTCGCTAAACATAATGATCGAAGCGATCGGATTGCGCAGATCATGGGCAGCAATACCAAGAAACTGATTCTTAAGCTGATTGAGTTGTTCAAGCTGGATATTTTTCTTTTGTAAATCCCGGGCCATATTGTTCAGTTCATTGTTCAGGCTGATCATATTTTGGCGAAGTTCTTCTGTTTCTGCATTATCCGCTTCACCTATAAGCAACATGCCTTCAGGCACTTTGAAGGAAGTGAAGTAAAAAGTTTCAGGAATAGTGCTGTGGGTGTTTACATTCAGCATCGTATAATTCAGTTCTTCACTCAGGAAACGGTCTGCCTTCAGGTTGGCATTGAATTCGGTAAATAATGACTGGACAGGCATTGCTTGAAGCGACTTTCCGGCAAGCTTTTCTGTAAAAGCATTTGCATGTATGATCACACCTTCTTTGTCAATCAGCACTTTAATTATGGATGCCTGCTTGTCGAGATAATGAAGCAAATGACTGACCACATCTTTCATGTCACTTAATTTTGGTTGATAAACTTTTGTAAAGTACGAATGTCGGACATTAATTCGACATTCTTGAATTGATCAATAATTTCGGTGCCGCCCCACCTGAAAGCCTGACCACCAACCAGAATAGGCATGTCCGGAAAAGCATTTTGGAGCTGATCTAAGGTTTTGGTCAATTCAGGTAAATTAAAATAGAGACTTAAAGAAAGTCCGGTCACATCGGGTTTTTGCTCATCAATAAAACGAATAAGCTCCGATAAAGGCGTGTTTGCACCAACGAAATAACCATCCCAGCCATTCATCTCAAAAATATCAGCAATCATTTTAGCGCCCACCTGATGATATTCATTTGCAATGCAGGCTATTACCGACTTTTTTCCTATGCGCTCAGTCGAAAAGAGTTTTGGCTGCATGCGGATCATCAAAGTTTCGGTGAGTGCTGTTGCCATATGTTCGGTTGCAACCGAAATCTTGTTCATTTCCCAGTATTCACCAACCTGATAAAGCGCTCTCTGAAAAAGGTGTGTGTATATTTCATCAACAGCAACATTTTGCTTGATCAAATTATCGACAATAGCTATGCAATCGTATCTTGCGCCTTTGATGAGACTTTTGAAATATTTTTCGTAAATAGTATCGTCAATCATATTTTTTTAAGTTTGGTAAACTGACATTTTTTTAAAAACCCTTAAAAATTCGCTAGACTGAGCCAACTTCTCTCCAAATTCTTTAAAAGCACCTAAAGCAGTTCAAAGTAAAGCGACAATAATACATTTTCATTTCTTTAATAGTCCATTGATGCACAAGCGTATAAATAGATAGCAGTTAGTAACCAAGGCGTGCTTGGGTTTTGATTAGGTTTCCAAAAATAGGAAAGAATTTTTTGAGAAACAACAAAATCATGTTCTTAAATTTTAAAAGTATTTATGACAATATTCTGATTTATAGGTGAAATTGAGAAAAATAAAAATCCCCAAACACAAATCCTAACCCTGAAGGCTTCTATATGACAAGCTCTTTTCAAAGTCCTGCAAAAAATACACGGCCTAAGTTGAAAAAAAAATGACTGAAAGTGCGGGGAATCTAAATTTTGCTTTCAATTTTGATGGAATCTTTCTATTTTCGTGCATTCTAAAACGATTGGGTTACCTAATAACAAACCACTATGATTTATTTTACTGCTTTCTTCTCCAGAAATGTTTTTTTGAAGGCATTTATGCTGGCTATGGTGATGATCAGTTCATGTGGGGACAAAACTCCTCCGGCCAAGCCTTTACTGGAATTACCGGTTACGACAGTTGAGTTGTCGGATATTCCAATTTACCAATCTTTTGTGGGGCAAACCTACGGTGCCAAGGATGTTGATGTCATAGCCCGAGTGGATGGTGTTCTCGAAGCAATGTATTTTAAAGAGGGAAAGAGGGTAGCGGTCGGACAGTTGCTCTATAAGATTGATCAGCAACCCCTGCTGGCGCAAGAAGCATCATTTATGAGCAATTTGGCTCAGGCCGAAACCATGCTGGTCAAAGCCGACAGTGATCTGAAAAGAATACGGCCCCTTGCCGAAAATAATGCTGTAAGCCAGCGCGATCTGGATGCTGCTGTAGCACAATATGAAGCAGCCAAATCTGCTGTAGAAGCAGCAAAGGCCAATCTGCGGGCTGCTCAGCTGGAGCTGGGCTATACCATCATCAAATCTCCGATTAGCGGAATTATTGGTATTTCAGAAGCCACCACTGGGGAATATGTTGGGCGCGAACCCAATCCGGTTATTTTAAATACTATTTCGAGAACCGATACCATTAAGGTAAAGTTTTTTCTGTCCGAAAATGAATACATCTTCCTGATGAAGAGGCGTAACAGTGCTATTTACAACCAGAAATCCAAGGAAGAGGGTGTTCGCTTGTATTTGTCTGATAACAGTCTTTTCCCGTATCGGGGGATGATTGATATCATCGATCGTGGTTTGGATCCCAATACCGGATCAATTTTATTACAGGCTGCCTTTCCAAATCCCGAAGGCATGATTCGCCCCGGTCAGTTTGCGCGCATCGAGATTTTATATGATTTTGTTGAGCAAGGCATTTTGATTCCAAAACGTTCTGTACGTGAGTTGCAAACCAAGCACCAGATATATGTGGTAAAGGATGACGGAACAGTAGAAAATCGTATGCTTGAAGTAAGCCATACTATTGGGCAGCAAATCATCGTGAAAAGTGGTATTCAGCACGGCGAGCAATACATTGCAGAGGGTTTTGAAAAAGTGAGGCCCGGAATGAAGATAAAGGCTGTAACCATCGAGCAAACACCTTCAATCAATAAATAATCAGCCATGGATAATTTTTTTGTCAGAAGACCGATAGTGGCTATTGTGATTGCCATTATTATGACGCTAGCCGGGCTGATTTCGCTTTCGCAATTGCCCGTTGAACAATACCCCGACCTTGCGCCTCCATTAGTACAGGTGAATGCCAATTATACTGGTGCTAACGCAATCAATGTGGAGCAATCTGTGGCCACCCCACTAGAACAGAAGATCAATGGAGTGGATAATTCGCTTTATATGAAGTCGGTAAATACTAATTCGGGAAGCATGAGCCTCAGCGTTACTTTCGATCTTGGTTCCGATCCTGATATGTCGAGCGTGCTGGTGCAAAACAGGGTTTCGGCGGCTTCGGCACAGTTGCCCGAAGAGGTAAACCGAACCGGAGTGACCGTTGAAAAATCTTTCACCTTTCCAATGTTGATTGTTTCATTGACTTCCCCTAATAAAACTTTCGACCGAGATTTTATTGGGAATTATGCCCGCCTCAATATGAGCGATGAGCTTTCTCGACTTTCCGGAGTTGGAAAAGTAACTGTGATGGGCGTGAGTGATTATGCCATGCGTATTTGGGTAAAACCTGAACGGATGGCCAGTCTCAATATCACTGTTACTGATATCATGAATGCCCTAAAGGAACAAAATGTAATCGTTCCGGGAGGTAAATTTGGCGGCGAGCCGGCACCGGAAGGAACGGATTTTACGTATTCCGTTACCTTGAAGGACAGGATGCAAACAGCCGAAGAATTTGAGAATGTAGTGATCAGGATTGCGGAAGATGGGGCTGAGATCACCATCAAGGATGTGGCGGATGTAGCACTTGGGTCGGAGAATTATGAGGCTTTCACCAGGCTAAATAGCGCTGATTGTGCCATTCTTTTTATCTATCAGGCGCCGGGCTCCAATGCAATGGCCGTTTCCGACGAGGTAAAAGCAACACTGCAAAGGTTGAAAGCTGATTTTCCGGACGACTTAACCTACGATATTTCATTGGATACTACCGTTCCGATTAAAGCAGGAATGGATGAAATAATTGAAACACTCATCATTGCCTTGATTTTAGTGGTTTTGGTGGTGTTTATCTTTTTGCAGGACTGGCGCGCCACACTGATTCCGGTTTTGGCCATTCCTGTTTCCTTATTAAGTGCCTTTATCCTTTTCCCGGTGATGGGATTTTCCATCAACTCCCTTTCGCTGCTTGGGATGGTGCTGGCCATTGGAATTGTGGTGGACGATGCCATTGTGGTGGTGGAGGCTGTAATGGTAAATATCGAAAAAGGATTAAGCCCCAAGGAAGCGACTCTCGTTGCGATGAAAGAGGTGACAGGACCCGTTATCGGAACCACCTTTGTGTTGATAGCAGTGTTTATTCCGGTTTCTTTTATCAGCGGAATTACCGGAAAGCTGTATCAGCAATTTGCCATTACGATTGCGGTTTCAGTTTTGTTTTCATCGATTAATGCACTTACTTTAAGTCCGGCGCTCAGCAGTTTGATTTTACGTGAGAAGAAAGCAGGTAAAGGTTTACTAGCCAGATTCTTCAAGTCATTTGATAAAGGTTTGGAAAAATCCGGATCAAAATATTTGAGCCTAACGAACATTGTTAGCCGTAAACTGGTCAGAAGTGTTGTCTTTATTGCGATTATCGGTGTATTGGCCGGCTTTCTGGGATTACAGGTTCCGGGAGGTTTTATGCCGGACGAAGATCAGGGCTATTTCATTATGAATGTGCAGTTGCCGGGTGCTTCCTCACTTTCGCGAACACTTGAAGCAGTGAAAGAGGTAGAGGCCATTTTAGCTGAAGAAGAAAGCATCGAATTTTATACGGCTATCCCGGGTTACAATTTGCTTTCGGGAGGTATGTCAACCAGCACGGGCTCACTTTTTGTCACCATGAAGGACTGGTCGCTGAGGGATGAAACGGTAAGTGAAATCGTTAACCGATTGAATTATAAGTTTTATATGGGTGTGAAACCTGCCACGGTAATGGCTTTTGGGCCACCGCCCATTCAGGGCTTGGGCAACGGATCGGGTTTTAGCATTATGATTCAGGACAAAGGGGGCAACAGCCTTGATTATCTTGCTTCTAAAACTACTGAATTTGTGCAACGTGCTAACGAACGCCCCGAAATTGCAAGTGCTTTCACCACTTTCCGCAATGATGTTCCACAGCGTTTTATTTATGTAAATCGCGAAAAAGCCATGAAAGCCGGCGTTTCGCTCAGCGAATTGCATCGAACCATTGGGGCTATGCTAGGCGGAATGTATGTAAATGATTTCAATCGTTTTGGGCGTTTATACCGCATTTACCTGCAGGCCGAACCTGCTTACCGCCAGAACGAAAAACAGCTGAATAGTTTCTTTGTGAGAAACAGAAATAATGAAATGATTCCGTTATCTGCTCTGGTTGATGTGGACAACAGTATTGGGCCGGAATTTACAACCCGCTTCAATCTTTTCAGGTCTATCGAAGTTACCGGTAATCCTGCTCAGGGATATACTTCTTCGCAGGCTCGCGAGGCACTCAAGGAAGTGGCAGCAACATTACCTTCTGATATTGGATATGCCTGGAATGCCATGTCGTTTCAGGAAGAGAAGGCATCCGGACAAACGGCAATCATTTTTGCGTTTTCCATTTTGCTGGTATTTCTGATTTTGGCAGCCTTGTACGAGAGCTGGTCATTGCCTTTTAGTGTTTTGCTCGGAACTCCTTTTGCGCTTTTTGGAGCTTTCCTGTTTTTATGGCTCTTCCGTTTTATGAGCCTGAGTTATGAGAATAATATTTTTGCTCAGATCTCCTTGGTGATGCTCATCGCGATGGCGGCCAAAAATGCCATTCTGATTGTAGAATATGCCAAGATGAAATTCGAAGAAGGCAGCAATTTATTCGATTCGGCGATGGAGGCTGCAAAACTGAGGTTTAGGCCTATTTTGATGACGGTATTCTCGTTTATCCTCGGTATTTTGCCGCTGCTGATTGCTACCGGAGCCGGTGCAGAAGCCCGAAAGGTAATGGGAATGACCCTGTTTGGCGGAATTTTAATTGCTACGATATTCGGCGTGGTAATGTATCCGATGCTGTTTATTTTAATTGGTAAAATAGCCGGCTATGAGAAGAAAAGAAATGTTGATCCAAAAGCATTGCCTCATGAATAAGCTCAGAATTATTAGTATCCTGCTGATTGCGTTTTCAATCCATGGATGTATGGTAGGCCCGAAATTTAGTGATAGAAATCCTGCATTGCCTGAGCAGTTTAGCGAAGTGGTTTCAACAGACAGCATCACGAACGCCGTATGGTGGGAATCCTTCACTAATCCGGTTTTGGATAGTGTGATAGCGAATGCATTGAATAATAATTATGAAGTGCTGATGGCCATGAGTCGTTTGGAACAATCGGCACTTGCATTGGGCATGGCCAAAGCTGATTTGCTACCGTCTTTTGATGTTCAGGCTGGAATTTCCCGTGGCGACTTCACCGGAAGTAATCAACTTGCGAGTCCGGTAAACAATGCTTTTGCAGCTGGTTTGATGAACTGGGAACTGGATCTGTGGGGTAAATACCGGCATGCACGCAATGCTGCCAATGCACAATATTTAGCTTCTGATATTGCCCGCTATGCCACACAACTGGCGGTCGAAAGTCAGGCAGCAAGTCTTTATTTTCAGTTGCTCGACTATCAGGAAAGGCTTGAGATTGCGCAGAGTACCTATACTTCGCGAAGTGCTTCGGCCGATATAATGCGTCAGCGTTTTGAGCGGGGTGTGATAGCAGAAATTGATTACAAGCAAGCCGTTTATCAGGAAGCTGAAGCAGCGGTTAGCATTCCTCTTTACGAACAAATGATCAAGGCAACTCAACATGCGCTGGGACTTTTATCCGGCACAGCTCAATACGAAATGGAAATACTTACCGGAAAACTGAGCGAGCAGCTTTTGCCACAGGCATTACCTGATTATTTGCCGGCAGATCTTTTGCAGCGCCGGCCTGATATTATGCAGGCCAGGCAACAACTGGTTGCTCAATATGCTGCGGCCGGAGTGGCACAAAGCCTCAGGTTCCCTTCGTTAAGCCTTACGATGGCCGGAGGTGTTGCCAGCAACGAATTGAAAGATCTTTTTGATGGTAATCCGGCATGGTCGATCGGAGCGAATCTTTTTGGCCCTGTTTTTCAGTTTGGGAAACTAAAACGTAATGCCGAAATTGAAATGAAAAAGATTGAAGAGCTGCAGGCCTACTACGAACAAACGGTGTTGCAGGCATTTTATGAAGTGAAAGATGCCTTGGAAGAGCTGGAGAGCTTTGATAAACAGCTTAAATACAGAGAAATTCAGCTGGATGCTGCCCGCACTGCAGCCATACTTGCGCGCGATCGTTATGATGGCGGAATAACTAGCTACCTCGAACTGCTTGATGCTGAACGAGCACTTTTTTCGACCGAACTGGCTTTCGTTCAGAATAAACAGAGCCTGCTGAATGCGTATGTGAAGCTTTTTAAAACACTCGGAGGAGCCTGGTAAAACAAATCATTTGATATTTATAAACAATAAGACTTCAGTGATTTTTCATGAAAAATAAGGAAAAACATAAAGGCACATGGATTCAGAAGCATCGCTTCAAACTGCTTTTGCTGGCAAGTTTGATGGTATTGCTTTTGCCCGCCTTTGCTGGAGAAAGTTTTCTAGCAGAGCTCCTTTTTTTTGTCAGCATGACCTTTCTTTTTATTCAAAGCATGATTGCTGCAACCAGTCTGAAAGCCGGTAACATATTGTTGCGCTATGCAGCCGTAGTATTGGCTATTCTTGTTATCTGGATGGAACCGGCAGGGTATAATTATCCCTATTACAGCAGCATGAAATTGTTATTTCTCGTTTTGTTTTTTGGTTTTATCATTTTTTCTTTACTGCGTTTTATCGGGAAATCGAACAAAATAAATACCAATGTCATATTGGTTGTGATCAATATTTATTTGTTGATGGGTATTGTAGCCGGAAACATCGCTAACTTACTTTATATCAGCTATCCCAATGCTTATCATTTCCCCGAAAGCATGATTGACCCCAATTTTGTCGATTTCCTGTACTTTAGCTTTATCACGATGGCAACTGTTGGTTATGGCGACATAAGTCCGGCAATTAGCGAAACAAAGACTTTTGCCTATCTCACCGCCATTGCAGGCCAGCTGTATGTGGCTATCGTTGTGGCAATTATTGTAGGAAAATATTTGGTAAAAGACAGCGAGAAAAAATATGAACAAGAGGTTTAACATACATAGCAATAACTTCAAAACACATGCAATTAAGCATCGTTCAAAGTTTTAGCATGTATGCTTTTAAAAATACGTCTAAAGAAAAAGAGCCTTTTGTTACTCAAAGATTGAAGGTTAAGAGTTTTGCCACTATATGTATTTTTATGCTAGAATTATAATTACTTTTAACCAGCCTACTTGTTAAGTTCTTCCAAATTAATCAATTCATTATGTCAGTCAACAAGCTTATCATAGCGCTCCTATCGGTGATCAGTATTTTTCTCTTGACAATCAGTTTCTTTCTCGACAGTGAGTCGGAGCTTTATAAGCTATTAAATCTGTACGATTATGGTCTTTGTATTTTCTTTCTCTATGATTTTTTTGCGGAACTCCGACGCAGTAAAAACAGGTGGAAATATTTCTTTACTTACGGATGGTTGGATTTGCTATCGTCCATTCCAGTTATTCATGAGTTAAGATTCGCCAGGGCATTTAGGGTTTTTAGGGTTTTTCGGATTTTTAAGTCCTATAAAATTCTTGTCAATTTCCTGAAGTCCAATAAGAAAGAATCATTTTACGGCTTTTCGGTGATGTTTATTATTCTCAGTATTATCACTTCTTCCTTTCTGGTGCTTTATTTTGAGCATGAAAGCGGCAATATTACTACTGCGGAAGAAACACTTTGGTGGAGTTTCGTAACAATCACAACAGTAGGTTATGGCGATTTATATCCTGTAACCACTTTTGGTCGCATCTTTGCTTCAATTTTAATAATTACCGGAATTTTTGGCTTTGGTGCTGTGATTTCTTATCTCAACGATCTGGTCAAGAAATGGCGGTAGGTTCTTCGTCCAATTAGGTCAACTCTTTTCAACCTATTCTTAAAGTGCTATAAACGGGCACAAAAAAAAGCCTGAGATATCTCAGGCTTTTATAAATTTTGGCGGTCCGGACGGGACTCGAACCCGCGACCCCCTGCGTGACAGGCAGGTATTCTAACCAACTGAACTACCGAACCAAAATTATATGAACTATTTCCTTCCGTAAAAGTGATGCAAAGATAAAGTCTTTTTAGAAAACCACAAGTAAAAATTTCTAAGCCCAGCAAAAATTATTTTCTGAATCAAACCAAAACTATTTACCTCACTCAAATTCATATATATACGCGCCTTGCTCCGAAGTATAATAAAGTGAAATACCCGCATCTGATGCAGTTTGTTTCCACTCTTCCACGAAGTAATAAGGCACACTGCCATCCAGGATGAGCAATTCAGGATCAAAACAATTGAGCAGCTTATCAAGCATTTCCGGTTTTTTGCCGCTAATAAGCATCCAGTCAACCTGAGGCCTGTAGGTCAAAGAATCACCACAGGCACCATCATCATCCCAAACCGCCATCAATTTGCCGGCAAAACATAAGAAATCACCCTTCTTCACCACGTAATCCCCTTTAAATTCGGGTGTTTTTTGTTCAAAAGAAACAGGAGAACTGCTTAAACCTGAGGCAATCCAATGGCCTTCCAAATGAAATCCCCGCACAAACTCATCATCAAGTGCGGCACTATCAGCCATCAACACATGATCACGCCCAACAATAAAGTCGATAACGCTGTGTTTTTTTAAGTCGAAAATAACCAGCTGAATATTTTTTTGCTGTTCAAACCTGCGCCAATTAAAGGATGCAAATAAGAATATAGCAGTAAATAGCAAGAAAAAACTGATACGACTTCGCTGTGTGGTAATCAACAGAACGAGCAACAATAAAATCAGCAAAAGCATCACAAACTCCATCTGGTTCACGTATAAACCCTCCACAACAGATCCGGGTAAGCTTTCTATCCACTGAATGATCCAATTCATTACAAAGATGAGTCCTGCCAGCGCCTTTCCGATTAAGGCTGGAACAACAGGAAGGAACGACAGCAAAAGCAAACCCATGCCACTAATAATAATGATGAACGACAAAGGCACCAGGAACAAATTACTTAACCAAAAGTAAAGCGGAAACTGGTGAAAATAATACAAAACAAAAGGTGTTGTTGCCAATTGGGCTGCTAAAGCAACTGCTGTAATGTCCCAAACCTTAGCAAGGTATTTATGCTTAATATATACCATTGAAACGATAGGGCGCTGCAACAAAACAATGCCTAATACCGCTGCATAGGAGAGCTGAAACCCTATTTCCAATAAGTTTTCGGGCCTTAGCACTAACAAAAAGAAAGCTGAGGCAGCAATAGAATTCACTGCAAAACCTTTGCGGTTTGTTAACTGAGCCAGCAGCACAAAACTTATCATAAGCGATGCACGCTGAATGGAAGGGGACAAACCGGTGAGCAGGGCGTAAAACCAAACCACACCCAATAATAAGCAAGTCCGCAGTGTCCGGCGCCAACCAGCCTTGTCCAAAAAACCCAATAAAAACGCCACCAAAAGATACACAATACCAACATGTAATCCCGAAACACACAATACATGCATGGCGCCCGCCGCAACATAACCCTTGCGAAGATAGGCCGGCAACGACTCATCATATCCCAGCAAAATAGCAGCAGCAACAGCATATTCGTCTCCGCTAAGCCGATTTTCTCTCAGTACTTTTAACAAGTGATCGCGCAAAAAATAAGCCGTGGAAAAAACAGAATTAGTTTCTGAAAAGCCAGTTTTAAACCAATTTTTCTCCGGCAAATACACCTGATGAAAAATTTGTTTATTGGCCAGGTGATTGCTGTAATCAAACTGTCCGGGATTTTTTGCCGCCTCCACCCTATCAGGAACCTTGTCAAAGCTAACAATATCGCCATAAGCAAGCCGGGGCATTGTTTCCGTTCGCTGAAAATACGCCAATAACTTTCCGGAAACAGGAATTAAACTATCAGCCCGATTAATCATTAGCATCTCCAGCGTAACTTTCACCGTAAGTTCCCTGTATTGTGGAGGTTCATAAAGCCGTGCGACAAATACGCCTGAATCAATATGCTGATGTATTAAATGACTTGAATCATTAACCGGATTTTGCAAACGAACCGTTAGCAAGCCTCCCGAAAGAAGACTGAGCGATACAATAAACCCAAAAAGCCAGCGCCAGGAATACGACATTAACCAAATAAAAATAGCCATGCTTAGCGCACATAGTAAGGTAAAAATCTGAAAAAGCAGTTTATTGTCAACAGGAATAACAACATTTAATCCGAGCCAAATACCTAAACCAAATGGAATGAGCAGCCTAACAAAAGGGTATTTGTGCCAGTTAAACATAATACGCAATTGGTTGCAGTTTTAAAGCGGCAAGTTAGCTTTTTTGCAGGAATCAAGCAAAAGGAAAAGTTTAGGATCTTTTTATAAGATCAAGAATATGATCAGCGGCCTGATCTGAAGCTCCGCATCCGCCTAATTTCTTACGCAGAACAGCGAAGTCTTCGAGCATATTGACCCGTGTAGCTCCTTCAGTAATAATTTGCTCAAGTTGGGTTTTCAGCTGCTGCTCATTGAAATCATTTTGTATCAACTCCTTCACCACCTCGCGATCCATAATCAGATTAACCAGCGAGATGTATTTCACATCAATAATACGGCGCGCGATTTGGTAGGATAAGTTATTTCCGCGATAACACACCACTTCCGGCGTGCCAATCAAGGCTGTTTCCAGGGTAGCAGTTCCTGATGTAACCAAAGCAGCATGCGCATGCTTTAGTAAGTCATACGTCTGATTTTGAATGATTTTTACCTTGCTGTCGTTAACAATTTGCTGATAAAACGACATCTCTAAAGAAGGAGCTGCTGCGATAGCAAATTCAAAGGCTGGAAAATAATCCACCATCACCAGCATCATCCTGAGCATCCTGCTTACCTCCTGCTTCCGGCTGCCGGGAAGCATCGCAATAATTGGTTTCTCACTAAATCCATTGCGTTTTCTGAAGGTCTCCTGATCCTGCCAGTCATAATTTTGCAAGGCGTCGAGCAAAGGATGCCCAACAAAATCAACCTCAACATCATATTTACGGTAAAAGGCTTTTTCAAAAGGCAAAATGACCAGCATTTTATCTACCACGCGTTTGATGGTATGCACACGACCTTTTTTCCAGGCCCAGATCTGGGGCGAGATGTAATACACCACTTTAATGCCGTGCTTATGCGCAAATGCTGCCAGACGCAGATTGAAACCGGGATAATCTATCAGAATGAGCACGTCAGGTTTAAAGCTTAGCAGATCTTTCTTGCAGAATGAAAGATTGCGCATGATGGTGCGCAGATTGGAGATCACTTCAGCAAAACCCATAAAAGCCAGATCGCGGTAGTGCTTTACAATTGTTGCACCCTGTCTTTCCATCAAATCGCCACCCCAGGCTCTTATTGTGGCATGTGCATCCTTTTGCCTGATGACAGCAATAAGGTTTGATGCATGCAAATCACCAGAGGCCTCACCAGCAATAATGTAATAGCGCAAAATAACTGATTTTAAATGTTATACAAATAGAAAAACAGCAAGCATTGTTAAAAACGTAAGCAGTAAAACACCTTTTCCGCTAGCCTGTTTATCCTTATTCATGAGCCAAAAACGCATCAAGATGAGGTTGGGGATAAGCGAAAGTAAAAACGGAATTCGGGCATCGGTCAGATTGTAAGACACCAGCGGAAACTGCCATAAAAACAAGAGCAAAACGTAGGTTACGCCATACAAAAGCAGGCCAGTCAGAAATCCGACAATGATATTGTTATGATTTTTCCAGGTCATGGGACAAAGTTACAAATTCCAGCTTTCAATTTCCACCAATGCCTTGTAAGCCGTCATATCAAAATGCACCGGCACAACCGAAACATAATTATTCTCAAGCGCATGCTGATCTGTATCTTCAGCAAGATCATCATTTTCAAACTTTCCGGTCAACCAGTGATATTTTCCTCCCCGTGGATCCTGCCGCGAATCGAACTCCTCGACCCAGCGGGCATGCGACTGCCGACAAACCTTTACGCCTTTGATCTTGTTATCGCTCATCGCAGGCAAATTCACGTTCAAACAGACACCTTCCGGCAAGCCTTCAGCCAACACTTTTTGGGCAATTTTTACCACAAAATCATCTACATGGTCAAAATCTGCATCCAGGTTATAATCAAGCAAACTGTATCCCACCGCCGGAATACCATCGATGCAAGCCTCTAAAACCGCTGCCATGGTTCCGGAATAAATTACGTTAATGGAAGCATTAGATCCATGGTTGATGCCCGAAACCAACAGGTCGGGCTTGGCATGCAGAACGACTTGCGTGCCCAGCTTAACGCAATCGACAGGTGTGCCATTGCAGACATATTCTTCGTAATCGGGCTCATCGGCCACCTGCTTCATCCTCAGGGGTGTTTTTATGGTGATGGCATGCCCCATGCCCGACATCACCTGATCGCTGGCAACTACAACAATGTGCCCCAGCGGACGCATCAATTTGATAAGCTTGCGCAGGCCACTGGCACTATAGCTGTCGTCGTTGGTAATTAGAATCGTTGGCTTTTTTCTTAGTTTATTTTTCGTCATAGACAGTATCTAAATTTGTGACACCAGCTGAAATAATAAATTTCATTACTTCTGTTGCTGAAGCATCAAGCGGTTTAATGTTTTCGATCGGCACGATAAATAGATTACCCGACCAGGCATAAGAATGGGGCAAATATACGGCAACCTTTTGATCACTGACCCCCAGAAACTTTAAATCTTTGCTGGTGATGAATCCAATCTTTTCCAGCTCATAACCCTTTCCTATCTTCACGAGTACAGGTTCATTAAATCGACGCTTTTGCCCAACAAATGCTGAAACCAGATCTTTTACAGAGGTGTAAATGATTTTTATCAAAGGTGCCTTTACAAAAAGCTGGTCAAAAAACGACATTAAGGGTTTAAAAATAATGGTGGAACCAAGCGCTCCAATCAAAGTTATCAGAACCAGTAAAACCAAAATACCTAATCCCGGAATATGCACTTTGAGCAGCTCATCGATAAAACTGATTAACAGGCCATCGACCCATCCAAAGATGACATACAAGCTCCAAATTGTTATGGTGACAGGTGCAATATACAATAAGCCCTGAAAGAAATAACGCAGCATTTTCTTAATCAACTTTCGTGTAATCATTGGTTTGTGTTTCTTAATTATTTACGAATTAAAAGTTCTTGAGTGCCCTAAAAAGTTTGTGTGTTGGCAAGCCCATCACATTGTAAAAGGAACCTTTTACCGATTCAATGCCAATATATCCAATCCATTCCTGAATGCCATAAGCTCCGGCCTTGTCAAAAGGCTGGTGTTGATCAATATACCAATCCATTTCATCGGTTTCGAGTTTGCCGAATTTCACTTCAGATACCTCATCAAAACTTTGCGATTTCGTTGCAGAGCGAAGCGTGATACCGGTGATTACCAAATGGCTGCTATCGGACAAAACGGAAAGCATCGCCATAGCCTCATTGCTATTGGCGGGTTTATTCAGCACCAGCTGATCTTTTACAACAATTGTGTCGGCAGTGATGAGCAAAAAATTCTCAGGTAATTCTGGCAGTGCAAAAGCTGCTGATTTTTTTTGGCTGAGATAGGTAGCGATTTCATGTACCGGCATGCTTTCCGGAAAATATTCGTCAGTATCTTTTGTAATCACTTTAAACGGAATCTCCATGCCCTGCAGCAATTGCTGTCGCCGGGGCGATTTAGAGGCTAAAACCAGTTGATATTGTGAAAGTTGACGCAATAAATCTTTCATAATTGAATAAATAAAATGGAAAGGATTCCGGTAAGCATGACCAGCTTGAGTAAGACCGAAATAATGGCAAATTCCTTTTTCTGGGGATTTCCGGCCAATTGTACTCCTGCCATTAACAACAAACTTTCTGTTAAAAACAAAAAGCCGAAAGCCGCCAGAGCTCCTTCCGAAAAAAGTTTTACCTGCCACCACACCAGCATGGAAGCCACAACAGCCATCAAAGCCCATACAATATAAGTGCTGGTGGTAATTCCTAAAACAACAGGAACACTGCGACAACCCATTTTTGTGTCTCCTTTGATATCTTCCATGTCTTTAACCAATTCTCTGATCAAGCTGACCATAAATGCAAATACCGCATAAATAGAAACCAGCTCCAACATCATTATCATTACGGTAGTGGCCTGAGCCCATTTGATTGGATCCTGCATTAAAAAAAATAAATCGAAAAACCAGGTCACCATTACCAAAAGCCCGCCCAGAAAAGCAATAACAAGATTACCAACAGCAAATTGACGTTTGTAGCGTTGGGCATAAAACCATAAAAGCCCGTTTACCATCCCGATGAGCACAAACATATTGATATTCCCAATGAGTATGGACAAACTTATTGAAAGCAGGATGGCTAAACCAACAAAAACATTATAGGCGCTTTTAGCGGTTTTTTCAGCAATTTTTTCGCCCACAATTAGTTTTTGAGGCCTGTTGATCCTATCGATTTCAATATCAGCAATATCATTGATAATATTTCCGGCAGCTGCTGTGCACAAAACCGCCAGCATAAACATCGAAAAAGTAAGCAATCCCGGCAACGCGGTAATACCGGCAGCCTGCAAAAACGGCAAAACAATAGCATAACGTACCAACAGCATGATAAGAAGCATTATCAGCAAATTTGGTAAGCGCAGCAGTTTAATCCATGGTAAACTATTTTTCATCTCACCAATGATGACTTATGGCCGACATCCATTTACCCTGAACCTTAAGCACCTGCTCGATAATATCGCGCACACAACCATTGCCTCCCTTAAGATGGCTGATATAGACGCTAATACGCTTTATCTCTTCCACAGCATCCGAAGGACAAACCGGCACTCCCACATGCTGCATAGGCAGATAATCAGGTATATCGTCGCCCATATAAACTATTTGCTGAGGCTCAAGGCCTTTGTCGGCCATATACTTTTCGAGAACTTTCATTTTATCCTTAACGCCAAGAAATACATCTTTGATGTTTAAAGCTTCAAAGCGTTTGTGCATGGAAGGCGAAAAGCCTCCTGAAATTACAGCAACATTATAGTCAAGTTTCTGAACCAGCTGAAGCGCGTAACCATCTTTTACATTGGCATTGCGCAAGGGCTCGCCTTCGTTATTGATAATGATTTTTCCGTCGGTCATTACACCGTCGTAATCAAAAATAAACGTATTTACTGCTGATAGCAGCGATTTATAATTACTCATTTCTGTTTTGAATGATATTTATTGATAATATAGTTTGTTAGTAAATCGTAAATTTCTTGCTCATCAGCATTGGCATCAAGCATCTTGAGATGAGCGGCCAGTGTTTCTTGGTCGTTGCGGCGTGCAGGTCCTGTTTGTCCTGCAAGCGGGTCAACGACTAGCGACTTTTCGGCAGTTTCGAGAATCAAAGGATACAAATGATGAAAAGGAATTTGATGGTCGGTCAGCAAATCGCTGGCAATGCCATAAAGTGCATTGCTAAAATTAGAAACAAATACAGCTGCCAGGTGTAATAATTTTCGATCTGCATTGTTAGTACTATAAACCTCTTTGCTCAGCATGCGTGCAAGGTTTTCGAGTTTTAGGCGGGTTGTTTCGTCAGAAGCCTGGATAAATACAGGAATGGCAGTAAAATCAACTTCCCGCTTGAAACTGAAAGTCTGTAAGGGATAAAACACCCCATAAGCCACAGCAAAACCTTCTAAAATTTCAGCAGCAACACTTCCGGAAGTATGCACAACAATAGCTGCATCACCTGGAAGTAATTTGGCGGCATCCGTTATAGCATCATCGTTTACGGCCAAAATATAAACAGCTGCGGCTCGAAATTTTACCGGATCATCAATCACCTCAATCCCCATCTGCTCAAAAATAGCTACTTTGGATTTGCTGCGCGCGTAGAGCTGCTGCGGCACGACTCCGGCTCTAATCAGCGCCTTGCACAAGTGATAGGCGACATTACCTGCGCCTACAATCGAAATCTTTTTGTTAAAATCTTGACTCAAGTTTATATTTTTGCACGAAATTACATCTTTAACTGGAATTGAATCCCTGTTTTGTGAAGGAAATATTAATATAAGTTAAACAAATCTACTTTACCTTTGTTTACTGTTATGCTACTCAAACTACTTAACACATGTCAACTTACTCGATAAAAGACTTAGAACGCCTCACAGGGATCAAAGCACATACAATCCGTATCTGGGAAAAAAGATATGGCATTGTTGATCCCAGCCGTACCGATTCCAACATACGTTGGTACAACGACGAAGATTTAAAAAAACTATTGAATGTATCCATTCTGAACAGACATGGGTATAAAATCTCGCGTATTGCGGGATTAAACAGAAAACAAATCAATCAAAAAATAATGGAGGTTGTTAGGCCTGAGTCTGATTATTTAAGTCAGATCGAAAGCCTTGTAGTCTCCATGATTGAACTTAACGAAGATCGTTTTGAAAAAATACTTAGTCAATCGATTTTAAAAATCGGCTTCGAAGAAACACTTTATTATGTTGTATATCCTTTCTTTGAAAAGATTGGGTTGTTATGGCAAACCGGAACTATAAACCCTGCTCAGGAACATTTTATCTCAAACCTCATCAGGATGAAGCTTTGTGTGGCGATCGACAGCCTTCCTGCTGTAACTAATCCCGATGCAAAAAAAATCATGCTATTCCTGCCTGAATGGGAACTTCACGAAATCGGACTGCTTACCTATTATTATATAGCCCGCAAACATGGCTTAAAAGTTATTTACTTAGGCCAAAATGTACCTTTTCAAGATTTAATCTCTGTTGCTCAAACAATTCAACCGGATGTTTTTGGTACTTATTTTGTCTCTGCCATCACCAACGAAGAAATGAAAAAATACCTCGAAGACTTATCGGAGCATTTTTCATCTCAACATATTATCGTTAGTGGTATTCAAGCTGCAAATATCGATTTCAAACTTTCAGATTACACAAAACTCGTTAAAAGTGCCAGCGACTTCAAAGTGTTTATCAAAACACTCTCCTGAGACTCTTTTCGTTAAACAAAACACCTCAAAAAAAGCAAAAACCACCCCAAAAAGGTGGTTTTTTTTGTTAAAATAACTATGTTAACGAATTTTAACATAGGTTTATTTATCTCATTTACAGTATTTTAATCAACTATTTGTATTATTATTTAGATTTATTCTTGACAAGTACAAATTTCTGTTTAACTTTGCATCAGATTAATTAAACACAATTAACATCAATATATCATGACAGCCTTAGAATTCAACTATCAACTGACTAGTCTGCAAAAGTACCTTGAAATTTTTGCGAGACAATTAACCGGAAATGATGATGACGCAAAGGATTTACTTCAGGAAACTTTTCTTAAAGCTTTGGTTTATCGTGAAAAATATGTAAACCAAAACAACTTTAAGGCTTGGGTTTATACGATCATGAAAAATATTTTCATCAACAACTACCGAAGAAACAAAAAAGCAAGAACCATCATTGATCAAACCGATAACTTGTATTACCTCAATAACGGCCCCGAACTCAGAGAAACAAATCCTGAATCGATGCTGGCTGCCAAGGAGTTACAGAAAGGAATAGATGGCCTGGACAAAGATTTTCGCCGTGCGTTCGACTTGTACAACGAAGGTTATAAGTATAAAGAAATAGCTGACGATCTTAATTTAACTATCGGTACCGTTAAAAGCCGAATTTTTTACAGCCGTAAAAAATTGATGGAAAATCTCAAAGAATATCAGCCGGCTTAAACGGTTTTTTTACCAAAAAAAATTTATCTAAAACGTTTTTGTTTAATCTTTTCTATATTTTGTTGAACAAAAACGTTTTCTTTTTTGTTAAAGCTTGGTAAATAATGACGAATTATTTTGTTTAAGTAAACTAAGGGTATTTTAAACAAGAACTGTCTTCACTTAACTAACTAACATTTTTACTATTTAAAAACTAAAACAATGAAAAAGTTACCATTTTTACTTCTGACAATTTTACTGGGGACAAGCTCCCTTCTATTTTCTCAAGCCCGTGTTCAGGTAATTCACAACTCAGCCGATGCCGCCGCAGAAGTGGTTGATGTATGGTTGAATGATGAACTTTTGCTTGACAACTTTGCTTTCCGCACAGCATCACCTTTTATTGATGCACCAGCAGGCGAAGAATTCACCATCTCTATCCAGGGACCAGAAAGTACCAGTGCTGAAGATCCAATCTGGTCGCAGAACTAC
>Ga0180009_10000126_pt1 | contig 123923 bp, 104 predicted proteins | sample OS_PC_MetaG_FD_123537 | JGI IMG/M metagenome (GOLD analysis project Ga0180009, IMG submission 123537) | Groundwater microbial communities from the Aspo Hard Rock Laboratory (HRL) deep subsurface site, Sweden - OS_PC_MetaG | ecosystem: Environmental > Aquatic > Deep subsurface > Groundwater...
AACTATTATTTGTTTAGAAAAAGTAGGATGGGCTACTCGTTGCCCATCAATAGAAAGCAATGTTGGGCAACGAGTAGCCCAACCTACGAGCAGATGCAAATTTCTAACCGGACAATGCTGATTCTTTTTATAACCTGAGATCAAAAAACATTCATTAAATCTTACATCTTGTACCCAATGGCTCTCAATAGCCGTTTTCGATCTTCAATATCTTCAACCGTTTCGATTCCCTTGGATGCAAAACCGTCAATAACGCCCAGAATTCCCCTTCCCTGCCCAGTTTCAGCGATAATGACCTCCACCGGGTTTGCAGTTGCACAAAAAATTCTGGCAACCTCCGGAACTTGCTGAATGGTATTGAGGACGTTGATAGGGTAAGAGTCCTTCATGAAGATAATAAAGCTGTGTCCTGCAGAGAGTTTTAGGGCATTTTTCCTGGCCAGTTCCACCAGGGTGTCATCGGTTCCACTATAGCGTACCAGGCATTTGTCCGATGCCTCACAAAAAGCGACACCAAATTTTACCCCGGGAATGGTGTTGACCATTGCTTCATGGATATCTTCGACGGTTTTGATAAAGTGGGAATGCCCTAAAATGAGATTCAGGCTATCAGGGTTTTCGATCTGTTCCACCTTTAGTTCCATTTTGACTCCTAAGTGGTGTGTTTGTTGATAAGAGTAGAAAAAATACAATAGATTATCTGTAGTTTTAGTCCTTAAAGCTTCCTAAAATTCAGTTCAAAATGCAACCGAAATATTGATTATGAGGTTTTTGTTTTTCGACTGGTTTGATTTGATGCAGATCAGATGAATTGGGGGATTAGACAGCTTTTTTCGCTGATATTTGATATATCAACTATTAACACATAAAAAATTGACGCTTCCAGAATAATTGGCCGGTGATGCCTGCATTCAAGGAAGAATTCCCCGAATAATAGTACCAGATTACATTGGAGCAAGTTTTATGGAGAAGCTGCGGTATGAGATTGGTGGTGATGGTGTCGCGCAGATCATCATGGATGATGGAAAAGCAAATGCAATGAACGACATTTTTTTTAAAGAGTTAATGATTTTATTGGATCGGGTTCAAAAGGACCAGGCAAAGGTTGTTGTTTTTACAGGTAATAACGGGATCTTTTCCGGCGGTTTGGATCTGGGGTATCTGATCAGCTTGTCTAAAGATGGTCTGGTTGCTTTTATTGAGCAATTCGCTAAAGCAATGATAAGGGTATATACCCTTCCTATTCCCACGATTGCTGCCTGTAATGGTCACACAATTGCAGGAGGCTTGATGTTGGCTCTGGCGTGTGATGTACGGTTCATTGCGGATGGTAACTATAAGATCCAAATGAATGAAACCATCAATGGCATCCCCATTCCCAAGTGGATGCTGCTAATTGCCAACTTAACCGTTGCCCCCCAATGGAGACCGGAGATGTTGCTTCATGCGCATCTTTATTCTCCACGTGAAGCCATTGAAAAAGGGTTTTTCAATGGGATGATCAGTGAAAACCCCGATATTCTCAAAGATCTAAAATCCAGAATTGAAGATTTGAAAAAAGTAAATCCGGTGGCTTATGCAAAAACAAAACAACGCATGAGTTGTGAACAGGATATTCTGGATTCAATTAAATTGTTAAAAGAGGAGTTTGGAGATTAAAGGCTAGATCTCGATCATCACTTTGATGCTTTCACTACTGTCTGCAGCTATCTTAAAAGCTTCTGTGATCTGTTTAAGGGGAAAGCGGTGGGTAATATACTTTTCTTCGATTATTTGGCATAATTCGGGGTTTTGATCAAGAATTTCCAAAGCCTCCTTAAACTCACCGCAACGGGAAGAGTGGATTTTGACGCCTTTTTTCACAATTGACTCTTCCAACAGATTTGGTTTGCCATTACCTGTGTTTAATAAAAGAATAGCCCCTCTTGGCTTGAGCAGGGATAGGTTCTCTCCTTTTACCGGGCGGATAATTCGATCCGCTTCCGCAAGACAGCTTACTATTGCCATATCAAACAGTGGAAGAGCATAATTTTTTAGAATTGTTTCGGGCTGCCTCAACTGCCTGAAGGCAATTTCCTCATTTTCCTGCACAAAATTAATTTGCGGTGAAGCCTGAACAAGTTTCTCCATCTCACTTTTCGAAACACCCGGAGAGATAAAAACATTTGTATTCTTCCATCGGGTTTTCTCTGATTTCCACTGAAAATTCAGCTTGTCATAAGAAAAAGGCAGTAATGCTATTTCATCAACAACCATATCAGTCAATTGCGTCATTCCCATCACTTCTTGTCCATTTGTGGATTTAAGATGAACGACACGACGGGACAGGTTCAGTGCGGATTCGAATCCCAAAGGAGAACCACTGGTGTCAAAAACGATATCGAATGAATCTTCCAGCTGCCTTTGACTGTCATCGTTTAAAAGAAGAAACTCATCCGCTCCCATTTGACAGCTCAAAGTCGACAAATGCTGCCGACGACCTACGGCTGAAATCTTGAAGTTTAACCCGTTTTTGCGACGATGGCCATACAAAGCTGAAATCAATAACAGGCCAAGTCTGCCGATTCCCAGCACCGAGACACAATCTCCATTTTCGGGAGTTGAAACCTTCAACGCCTGAAGGGCTGCCGCCAAGGGTTCTGTAATGGATGCTACAACCGGAGAAAGAGTTACGGGGATTTTGATCAGGCTATTTTTGGGGGCCAGCAAAAAAGGGGAAAACCCTCCGGGCAGGCGATCAATACCAAGGGTGATCCTCTTGGGGCAATGAGTCTCCAGACCGTTTCGACAAAAGGGGCATGATTCGTTTTGAATCCCTCTTGCTTGGTGAGAGGCATTGATCTCCACCACAACATTGATATTGTTGTATTCCCCTACAACTTCGTGACCAATAATCTGGGGAAGGGGATAAGGCAGGAATTTTCGATCAATATCAGTGGCGCAAATGCCGCAATATTTTGGTTTCAATAGAACATAACCGGGGCCAAGTTCCATAAAAGAGTTACCGTTGCGATAAATCTTCCAACCGGATTCCTCTTTTCCTTCATATTTATACCCGATCTGTTGAAAGGTCCCGTCGGATTGATATTCCATGGTTTGGAATAAAATCGTTTCCATAGCATAATCTCACACAGGATACTTGTCAGTGAATCAAGCTTTGCTCAATTCGCCGCCAAGCCAGCTTAAAAAATGCTCACTGCCTTTAACAATGGGTAACGCTTTTACCGAATATTTGCGGTTGTCAAAAAACGTGCGTAGTTCTGATTCTACATCAGGATAGAGCTGATTTGATGTTTTAAACCGACATCTCCATGTTAAACCGGAGTCATTCTCAACACTGGATTCAGGGCCTTGAACCTGGGCGCAAGCCACTAATTTTTTATTTGTTAAAAAGTTAATCAGGGCTTCCGCTTCCTTCTGATCATTGGCGGTTGCAGTTATTTGTAGATAACCGGTTTCTGTGTCAGAACTCTTATCGTGTTCTTCACAATTATGTTCTTGCTTGGCCATTGGTGTAACCTGGACTTGTTAGACTTTCTGCGATATAAGACTTTTTGAATTTAGAAGTGGTTGAATGATTGACTTGCGGTTTCATCCGCATCTCAACCTCCAGGAAACAATTCTAGTCTGCCTGCAGTATTCTGGCGAGACCTAATTTCCAAAGACCTTCGAACCCGCTTGAATACAAGAAGATCCAAATGGGTCATTTACTTTTTTTGTTTACTTTTTTCGATTGAATCTCAAATGGATTCTCTCCCAGAATCTTGGACAGTTTCGGCAGTACAGATTGGGTTTTTGTGATAATGGTTGAAAACTGAGATCTTGATATTCCACATTCCTCAGCGAGCCTGGCTTGCGTAATCTTCTTCAATACCAGTTTTGCTTTTATTTCTTCGGGAGATAACATCGTTTCCTTTCGATTAATATTGTTGAGAGACTGATAAAAACGAATAGAAAAGTATAGTAAGATATTTTCACACATGAAAATTTTAATAAAAAAACGGATCGATTTCAAGAAAAATGTTGTTTCTGGATTTTAGAAAGAAGGTGAAGTGTAAATGGAAGAATTCAGAAAGTTCTTTAATTACAATTGATAAAACATAGCAAAACACTTCTAAACCGATATATATTACTATTTGAATAGTATTTACCATGATGGTAAATAGTGTAAAATCATGAGCAGGATGAATAGTTACATTTGGTTTAATTCATGTTTTTTATCTCACTATATAGAAAGAATCGACATTCCCAACTTTGCAGTGATACTAAATTAGCCTGTCATTCAAATGAAATAGACGATAATTGTATGAATGAACAGTTGATCAGTATTGCGTTTAAGCTGTTCAACTTTCCTATTGCAGTTCCGCTGTTTCCGAACAGATGATGTTTTTCGGCGCTGGACAAGCAAAAGAAATCTCCGTAACATTGTGGCATAATCAAAAAAAAACAGCCTGCATTAATATCAAAAATGAATCAGCAGGTTATATCTTTAATAGCATATTGACAGCCTATCAGAATAATGAAGTTTTTCTTCTCTATCATTATCATCACAGTAATAGCCCTTGTCGGTTCTCGCCTCACCTTTTTCAATCGCCGTCTTCCGATTGGATTTAGGCATATTCTGCTTACCGGTACGGAATACATTTTTATCGGTTTGTTACTTGGCAGTGCGGGATTGGGTCTTATGGATCACGAAACATTGTTGAAGTTGGACTCTTTTTTACTGTTCGGTTTAACGTGGGTAGGATTTCTATTTGGGCTTCAATTTGAGGTGCGCCTGCTGCGCAATCTTCCCCGCTATTATTTCTCTATTACTGCTGTTCAATCAGGGATCACTTTTTTATTGGTCACTGTTTTCATGTATATCTGCATGGCAAGTTTACTCGATCTGCCAACAGGTATTTTGGTTTTATCCGCAATGACCCTGGGGGCTACTTCAAGTTGCTCGGCTCAATCTGCCATAGCAATTGTGAATAAAAACTATAGTATTAAAAATAAGGGCTTGTTGGACTTGATGCGTTATATTTCCAGTGTGGATGGGCTGTTCGCCTTGATCTTTTTTGCAATTGTGCTTTGCTTGTTTCCGGCAAACGGCTCGAAGGATTTCTTTTTTCTCGAGTCGGCAAAATGGTTGGGATTATCTGTTATTACGGGCGCATTTCCAGGCATCGTGCTGGTAATCCTGAGTAAATCCCGTTTTTCACAACAAGAGTATTCTCTGTTTTTAATAGGATCAGTCCTCTTGTGTGGAGGAATAGCTCATCAACTCAACAATTCTCCTTTGATTGCAGGTCTTACCTGCGGGATAATTGCGGCAAACTTTTGTCGTCACCGGCTCAGGGCACTGCAAATTGTGGTTCAGGCGGAAAAATCCATCTATATCCTTCTGCTGCTTATTGCGGGAGCCATGTGGAAATTCAAACTGGATCTAAGTCTGGTTATCGGGATCATTTATTTTCTGACGAGGGTAATCGCAAAAGTTATTGGCGCTTTTGCTTCCACTCGAATCTTCACACCAATATACAAAGTTCCGGCTAAAATCGGATTAGGGCTGATTTCCGAAGGGGGGCTTGTAATTGCGATTGTTTTGAATTTCAGATTTTTCTATCCCTCGGTTGCGAATTCTCTTATTACCATTGTCATCGTATCAATACTGGCCAGTGAGATCATCAGTCCATGGCTGATTTTGAAGCAGTTTGAAAAGCATGAGGTTGTGATGAAACCTCAGTCTTGAAAACCCAGTTCAAGCGTGAAGTGCCAAGTATTACTGTATCAAATTGTCAAGTTGTTAGCTTTAAAAGAGGATGCCAGCGGGTGAATCAAAAGACTTGTCTGACTTGATCCGTTAAGGGTATAAACGTTTGACCGGAATAGGAATTGTGCTCCAGTCTGAGGCGTTTTCAGGATATTATCAGCATCAAAACAGCATGTGATTTATACTGAAACATTGTTGAATATTAACCAAGGGAAAATATGCTGATCTCCGATCATTTAAACATTGAATGCATTTGTGTTGATCTGAAGGGTGAAACCAAAGAAGATATTCTTAAAGAACTGGCAGAATTGAATTTTAAGGCACATCCTGATATTGATCGTGATGAAACACTGGCAAGTCTGTTTGAAAGAGAACAGGTTCTGTCCACCGGAATTGGAGAGGGCATTGCGATTCCGCATGCGAGAGCAAGCAGTTGTAGTGAGATCTTCGTCTCATTTGGAATCTTGCGCAGGGAGGTCGATTTTAATGCACTGGACAATAAGCCCGTGCGAATCGTTTTTCTTATCTTGTTTCCGAAAGACCAAGTTAATCTGCAATTAAGATTTTTGGCAAGGGTTTCCAGACTCTTACAACACACGTCACTTCATGATGATTTATATAAATGCGAAAGTCCGGAAGAAGTGATTAACACCTTTCGAAAATATGAGGAAAAACATTTTCACTAAGATAATAAATTATTATGAAGCTTGCGGTAATATTTTTAAACAAAATTGAATTTCTCGAAGATCTTATGACCGCCTTTCTGGAAATCGGGGTTTCAGGGGCAACAGTTTTGGATTCAATTGGAATGGGGCATATCATTTCCCAAAATATCCCCATCTTTGCAGGCTTGAGAGAGGCGTTTGCCGGAAGCAGTCCCAATCACAAATTGATACTGGTTGTGATAGAGGAAGATATGGTTACAAAAGTAGCCGAAGCATTGGCAGACATCTGTGTTGATATCGAGGATATAAAATCATATTTTATGGCAACCTTTTCCATAGACCAGCTGTTTGGCTTTAACAACAGTTAATGCCTAAACCCATGGAACGCCCTTTATAAAGAAAAACAGTGATCCGGATAATCCGCCGTGTAAGCATTGAAGAATGTGCGAAGAAAACCCGGACTTACGAATGATAATCCGGGTTCAAAGATAAGCTTAATCTTAAAAATTAGATCTTGTCAGGTTTATAATCCCCCAAAGCCGGCTTCGGAAATCTCGACCACGGCTCCGTTCATATTGGCAATGGCATTCATTTTACCAATTGTTATCGGCAACATGGATTTGATAAAGAACTCTGCTGTCTTTAACTGCCCGTCATAGAAATCCACATCTTTCTTCTTCGGATTATCTTTTAGTGCTTCAGTTGCGACAGTTGCTCTCCAAAGCAGCATCCAGGCTGTAGTAATATCGCCGGTTACTTCCAGTAAAGGGGTAGCATGAGCCACTGCGTTGAGTATTTTCTCCCCTGCTGCGGTTTTCCCCATCAAAGCTGTTATTTCCTGGTACCTGTTTAGAGCATCCTGCAAACAAGCAGCCAGGTTTTGTAGAGAATCGCATGCTTTTGCGTTTTCCACAGTTTTCTGGATTCTGGCAAGAAAATCCAAAAACGGTTTCCCATTATCCATTCTCAGTTTTCTCATGAAGAGATCCAGAGCCTGTATTCCGTTGGTTCCCTCGTAAATCATGAGAATTCTGGAATCTCTCATATATTGTTCGGCCGGGTACTCTTTTGTATAACCGTAGCCACCATATACTTGAACACCATGACTGGTCACTTCAAGTGCTTTGTCCGTGATGTAGCCTTTAATTATGGGGGTGAGTATCTCTATCAGTCTTTCCAAAGCATATTTTTCCTCTTGATCTTGAGAAACCCTTGCCCCGTCAAATACAACACCTGAGAAGTAGATCAAGCTTCTTAATGCGTCCACATAAGCCTTCATAATCATCAACTGACGTCTGACATCAGCATGTTGAATAATGGGAACACCGCCCTCTTTCGGTTTGAGGATGTGGGCGCTTTGAACCCTTTCACGGGCGTAGTTCAAGGCACTCATATAGGCTGCCGTTGCCAGAGAAAACCCTTGCTGACCAACCAGTTGTCGAGCTTCGTTCATCATAACGAACATGGCACGCATCCCTTTGTTCTCTTCCCCAAGCAAAGTTCCGATACAATTCCCTTTTCCACCCAGTGTCAGGGATGCCGTAGCATTTCCATGTAATCCCATTTTTTCTTCAATTCCGGTGCAGACAACATCGTTGAATTCACCCAGGCTACCGTCATCATTCACACGATATTTAGGGACCAGAAACAGGGAAATTCCTTTGGTGCCAGCCGGAGCCCCCTCTATTCTTGCAAGAACAGGATGGATGATGTTTTCCGTTAGATCGTGTTCCCCGCCTGAAATAAAAATCTTGTTTCCGGTGATGCTATAGGTGCCATCATCATTTTTGTGAGCGGTGCTGGTTAAGGCTCCGACATCAGATCCTGCTTCCGGCTCAGTTAGCAGCATGGTACCGGACCACTCACCGGAAAGCATTTTTTTGAGGAATAGTTCTTTCTGTTTGACTGTTCCGAAGGTTTCCACCAGCTTAGCTGCCCCGTGGGTCAAACCATTGTATAGCATGAACGAGAGGTTCCCCCCCATGAACAGTTCGTTTGCAACCAAATAGATGGAGTAGGGCATTCCGCCGCCGCCGGATTCCGGATCATCGGCCATGGCTAACCACTCACCTTCCTTATAGAGATCGTAAATTCTGTGAAAACACTCCGGGGCTTTTACTTCGCCGGAATCGAATTTACATCCTTCCTCGTCGCCCGGTTTATTAGTAGGAATAAATTCTTTTACGGCAAGCTGACGGGCTTCCGAAATAATCATTTTAATCGTTTTTTTATTAAAATCCGCAAATATCTCATGTTCGGACAATTCATCGATCTTAAACTGTTCAAACAGTGCAAATTCTATATCCCTTAAATCTGCAATCTGTTGTGCCATAATTATCTCCCTCCGATATTTTTTATGCTGCATCCTCAATAGGCAGCCTTTCAATTATTAAACAGATATTACCAAGCGATGAAAGCTCTCGATCGACCACACGATAACAACAAATGCCAGGCAATTTCCAACACATCTCTTCTGCTATGACTTTTGTACCTAATACTAAAGTATAATTGATAGAAAGGGCTGAGTTGTCAAGATCAGAAGCAGGCGAGTCTTGATTTTAGCTTCAATATTGGGAAAAAGTAAAACAAAGGTTTATCCCAATATATTTGAAGGAAGAGAGGATTAATCGGAAATGTTAACCTAAGATTGAAGGTCTGTCAGATTTAAAGGCAATGTCATTGAGAAGGCTACTCCGCCTTCGTTCAGATTTTCTGCCCTAATGATTCCTTTATGTGCTTTGACGATTTCGTTGCAGATAGCCAGCCCCAGTCCAATACCACCGGCTCCGGTTTTGGTTCGGGAGCTCTGATTAAATTTTTCGAAAACAGTATGAAGTTCCTCTTCGGGGATTCCCACCCCTTGGTCCTTCACTACCATCCTCAGAGCCGGAATGGTTTGGTTATCATTGAGCAGCGTATCTTCTTTGAAAAAAATAACGATTTTTTTATCCGTTGGGGAAAACTTGATAGCGTTGGAGACAAGATTATGAATTACCTGCTCTATTCTAAAACTATCGCAAATCAATCTTGTGGAAATTTCGGGATCGTTTATCTCAATTGTCTGGTTTTTTTCAGTCAGTTGCTCTTTACAATGTGTGACAACCAATTTTGTAAGTAACAGAATATTGTTCTCTCTCATATGGTATACTATTTTTCCTGCTTCCATCTGGGAGAGATCCAACAGGTTGTTTAAAAGAGCCATAAGGCGTTTTCCACAGATTTCTATTTTAGTGAAGTAGGACTGCAGCTTCTCTTTATCCGATCTATCGATTTTAGAGGTGCCAAGTTGAGCAAAACTTAAGATACCATGCATGGGAGTGCGGAGTTCGTGTGTCATATTGGCTAAAAACTCACTTTTTGCCCGGTTGGCTTCCTCAGCGTCCTCTTTGGCCGCCCTGAGATCTGCTGTCTGTTCAGCTACCAATTCCTGCAAATGGTTCCGGTGTTTCCTCAATTCCTCTTCTGCGCGCTTACGTTCTGTGATATCCTCTCCAACCGATTGATATTCTACAAGTCGGTTCTGACTATCAAAAACAGCCCGGTCAGTCCATTGATACCACCGCTTCTCACCCTCTTTGATTTCAAGGCAGCGCTCCCTGGTAATAACCGGATTCTCGATTCTTGAAGGCAATTGATCATCACTGCTTGCGTGTTCAAAGGTTTTCCCGATGAGATTGTCTTTATCAAAATGAAAATGACGGCAAAAGGCTTGGTTGGCAAAGGTCAAAGACTTATCTGGCAGAAAACGGCAGATCAATTCGGTCTGATCTTCAACAACTGCTCTATATCTGGCCTCGCTTCTGAAAAGTTTCTGCTCCAGTTCTTTACGACTCAAGGCAACCTCAATGGCTGCCTGGATATCATATATCTTTACAGGTTTAATCAAATACCCAAAAGGTGTTACCTTTTTAGCTTCTTTGATGGCACCTTCATCAGATCTTGCGGTAAGAAAGATTATGGGAACATTGTAGTCTTGCAGGATAATCCCAGCTGTTTCGATTCCATTGTATTTTCCAGGCATCATGATATCCATCAGGATAAGATCGGGAGGGCTCTGCTGAACCATGTTAATCGCATCCTCCCCCGAATTCGCGACACCTGCCACCTCATATTCCAACTTTTCAAGCTGGGCTCTTAATAAGGTAGACAATACAATTTCATCTTCAACAATAAGTACTCTTGCCATGATTTGCCTGATTATTTTCTGAACCCAAATGCCATAAATGAATAAAATCCTTGCCATCTATCTGCAAAATAAAACAAAGCAATGTATATTATAAAATGAAAACATATAAATGTCGAAGAATTATTCTTTGCTACAAACTGCTATTCACAATTCAATATATGGATTGGCGCTATGATTGGAATATCATCAGAATGGTTAACGGTGTTTTTCTGTTGTCTCTTCAAATCAGATAGGGTTGGTGTCTAAAAAGTGAGTGGATAGGGCTGAAATTGCACTATCAGGCCGGACTATCCATGGACAAAAAAAAGACAGCTTGTAGGTTAGAAATAGTCCTCAGTTATGGAGTAATTGTTTTTTGCTACTAATAGTGGATCATTGAAAACAGTTGAAATTTGACAAGATATGATATAGGGTGTCCACAATCTTATTGTTCTTTCAAAAAGCAAAAAGACAAATTAAGCTACTTGGATATCTGCAAAACCTTTAAAAATACTGACTGGATTCTGACGAGCTGTATTATTTTAATCTAAATAGTATGATTGTGATTTGGTTTGAATCTTGTATTGTTTAAAATCCACACTTTTATATCTTCCAGAGAGGTAGACGAACAAGAGTTCAACACATTCTTTTTATTTAATTAAAAAAATACACAGAACGGAGGAAAAAATGGGCGATCGTTTTTACCTGATATTGTTTGAATATGTCTGTGCAGTGGTCTTTTTATTTTGTTTTTTTATTCTCTTCCTTTAGTAAAATCGGGAACTTACCTGAATCCCTGAAACCAGGGTATTACTATAAACCCGTTTCCTCCCACACTTTCATCGTATTCAATTCTACTTTTATGGACATATAGCTTGTCCTTTTTGTTGAAGATAAACGTGATACCCTCAACCATCAATTTGCCATCTTCCTTTTTAAGCTCATCCAGAGTTAGCTGTAAATGACTGCCTTTTCAACCTAAACCATTAAAAACAAGTCTTGGATATCTATTGGAATTGGTGCTTAAAAGATCCAGAATTTTTTGCTTTGCCTTTTCGCTTATGTCGATTTGAATCATATTTTCCACTTTTTTGAATCCGCTATTAAATAAAAACCCCTCCTGCTTATGGAACACGCTACAGGCATAAATCTGTCTTTAAAATAGCAGCTATTGATATTGAAGGCCAGTAGTTCGAGGCCGCATCATTTGAAATAATCCCTGCAGATGATCACCTGGTAAAAATTGCCCTGAAGATCAAAAAACTGATTTTGTCACATAGGTTGCAATCTAAAATTAATAATATCTTTTTTATTTCGATAGAATTGTCTTACTCATTTGTGGTTATGAGATAAAAGCATATTTCCAAATTAAGCTTTGACTCAAAAAAAGTCGGTTGATGCTCGACAAAAATGTAAGATTATTCGACAAACAAGTGAAATATCTTACCCCATAAGGAATAGGGAATGAGAAAACTCGGCATATTGTTCATCCTTGGTATTTTTTGCTGTAGTTTATTGATTGCCAAGGCGAAAGATCCCATTTCCTTTTTGATTCATAATAAAGGAAAAAATACTATACTAAAAAAAACTAATACTGATGAACTGAAACTGGAATTGGCCAGACATGTCGTGTTATCTGATGAACATCCCTCTCTCGTCTGGGATAACCTGGGAAACCGGTTCAATTATGAACTAACCGTTGGGTCTTCAAAATACATGGTACCTCCCAGTAATGAAGATACAGTGAGTGTTAAAATAAAACCGTTCCAAAATACTGCAGCGGTATCGATCAAAGTGTTTAGAGACAGTAAGCTGATTACGGAACTGGCACCATGTGGAAACAGGGGATTCCCGAAGAAACATTCGGTACGCTGGATGACCGACTCAGAAACGGAAATGTTTAACCAAGTACTTCAAACCAGATCCAGAGATCATTCGGGTAACCTCTTAATGATAGGCAATTATTTGGAACAAAAGGAGATGTGGGTCGCTGCGATGAATTATTATCAACAGTATCTGACAGACAATCCCGACGAGATCGAAATGGCCCCTTATCTTTTCAGAGTCTACAAGAAGCTAAAGCTGAAGAAAATTTACCACAAAGAACTAACCATCTGGGTAACTGCAATGAAAGAGTAGAGATATGTTAAACTGAAGAACAGATCGTTTTACAGCTAGATAAACTCTTTCTGTTTAAGAATCGACAACCTTTTCATATCTTGAAAACCGCCTGGTGCACTATTCAGGAAATCTACCTACGAACTCTCTGATTTCTTGATATTAAAAACCTGATGTGATAGAGTACGCCTAAAAAAATCCAATCAAGCGTTTGAGATTTGTCTTTGTAACAGATATTCATGGCAGTCATGGCTTTGAAGGTAGAATAACCATCTTAAGCAGAAATATAACTATCATTATAAAAAACGGTATCAGGAGAGAACAAGATTAGAAGACCGAAAACAGACCAATTGGCTTTCAAATTTCGTTTAATGATAAAGTCGTTGCAAATGTTGGTGTGTTTTTGATAGATGGTGAGAGTCACGTTTACATAAAAGAAAACGAAATCATCCTGAAATTTTCAGGGCAATTCGTTTGAAAAGAACCAAAATCATATAAATAAAATTCAATAATTCCCAGAATATTCTTCAATATTGAAAATCTTAATGTGAAGTGAGTCGGGATGGAAAAACTTAAATATGACGATATAAAGGCTTTTGTTCACGATGATGACCTGATCAAGCTTTTATGTTATGACAAAACATCAGATGAGTTATTTGAGGACTTCGTAAAGGATGATTTTTTAAAGATTGATTCCGGCATGAAAATCCCATTTTTCGCAGAAATCAGGGATTACAGGGGAGCTATAGAGAAAAACTCGCCGGAGAGCCAGTGGCTTGTAAAGCCGATTAAGGGAAAAGATGTTATTGAATCCGCAATGGCAATGATCTCTTTTTTTATGGATCTGTTTACCCATACATTGTCTGTCCCGGTCATCGTTACCAAAATAGACAATGTTCTTTATAAGGCCACCAAGCTGATCAACAAAGCTGAGCAATTATCCGGAGCTAACTATACTGTTTATCCGGAATTGATTGAACAATTGGTACTAGATATCGTCAACCGATGGATCACATACGATGAGGATAGGAATCCGAATAATTATCTGATCAAATACAATTCCAAAAATCAAAATTTAGTATTAGCCATTGATTTTGGAAATTGTGATCTTCTCTATAAAGATATTAAAATTAAAGGATTAGCTAAAGGTTTCGGCTGGCAGAAGAAAGAAAAAACACGTTACCTGACCCCTCTTAAGACAGATAACTTTGTTAGTTATGGAATGGATTTTTACAATATCCGATTTGATTATTTTAGGAAGATGGATAGTAAAACGCTCTATTCAATCTGCAAAAAAGCCTTAAGATTTGACCCAGACAAAGATACATATTCAAAAACAATCACCAACAATATTCTCAGGCGTATTAACTATGTCTATAAATATTTTGCGGCGAAACTACCTGAGACGATAGAGAAGAAAAACGATTATAATGCAATGGGGAAAACATTTCAGCAGATGTAGAAGGTAAAATAGCTTTAAAAGGATTGGTTATTGCATATTGTGGAACCTAAAAAGGAACTGCGGACTATAAATTCAATTTCCATCTTGTCCTGGTCTATAAATCACCAATAATACACAACAATTGTAATTAAGGAGCAATTCGAATGAGACTCTTAACCCGTGATGATTTTGATGGTTTAGTTTGCGCTACACTGTTAACGGAAAAAGGAGTTGTGGATGAATTCAAATTTGTTCATCCAAGAGAGGTGCAAAATAACCTGATCGAAGTAACCGCAAATGATGTATTGGCTAATGTCCCTTTTGCTAAGGGTTGCGGATTATGGTTTGATCATCATTCCAGTGAAGAGGAGCGCTTCGAGATTCAAAATTTGGAATACCAGGGTGATTCTCGTGAAGCTCCCAGTGCGGCTCAGGTAATCTGGGATTACTACGGCGGGGTAAAAACTTTTGGTGATCACTTTCTACCTTTACTTGAAGCCGTTAATAAATACGACTCAGCTGATTTAACACTGGACGAGATTCTTCATGCTGAAGAATGGATCATGCTTGCCTTTATCATTGACCCTAGGACAGGATTATCGGAGTCCACTGATTTTACTATCGACAATGAGCGATTTGTAAGAGATATGATTCAATACTGCAGAACCAAGACAGTGCAAGAAATATTAGAAATCCCTGATGTTAACGAGCGGGCACAGCGATACAATGAACAGCAAATCCTTTTTAAGGATATGTTGAGACGCTGCACCGAAACTGAACGAAATGTGGTTGTAACCAATCTTCTAAACGAAGAAACAGTATATTGCGGAAATCGATTCATTGTTTTTGCCAGTCACCCTGATCAGAATATTGAGATTCGTTTGGGCTGGGACAAGGAGAAAAAGAATGTTAACATCTCCTGCGGCCACAGCATATTAAATCGCACCAGCAAAACAAATGTCGGCAAGTTGATGTATAAATACGGGGGCGGAGGACATGAAAAGGTTGGTTCTTGCAGAGTTCCGGTTGAACAATGGAAACAAGTGGTTCAAGAGATTTTGGAAAAGATGCAGGAAGATGGGTAGAAGGTTGGCCCATGATTTACTAACTGAGGGATGGTCAAAGCCAACCCTCAGTTGAAATCAAACCTACTGTATTAAAGACTTTAACTGCTTTAAAAACGCCTCCATTTGCTCTCGAGTTCCCACGGAAATTCGAATACAACTCTCCAGTTGTTTTGTAGCAAAATACCTGATTAAAACTCCTTTTTTTTCCAATTCCACTGCCAGTGTAGAAGCTCTGTAATTTCTGACTTCACAAAGTATAAAATTTGATTGGGATGGATGAACAGTTAATTGTTTAAACTCCCTTAATCTATCCTGGCTCCATTCCCGAACCTGAATGATGGTATCGACCTGCTCCTGATAGTAAGGCAGATTATCCAGGCAAGTTTTTAAAGCTGCTTCAGCAGCAACATTGACACTAAAAGGTGGTTTTATTTTCATCAAGGCATCTATCAGATTGCTAGATGCGATTCCATAACCCACTCTAAGCCCTGCTAACCCAAAACATTTGGAAAAAGTCCGCAGTACAATCAGGTTTTGGTGCTGCCTTACTTTATCTTTGAAACTAATTTTTGAGAATTCATAGTACGCCTCATCCACCATTACAATTATGTCCCTACCTAAAAAATAATCCAAAACCTCTTCTTCCAATAGGTTCCCGGACGGGTTGTTTGGAGAGCATAAAATCACTAGTTTACAGCCTTGCAGGTCAATTTTTCTGACCTTATTCATATCAATAGAATAATCCGACTCCCGCGGAATTGTAAGAAACTGTCCTTTATTAAGGGCAACAACATGAGAATAATATGAAAAGGTGGGTGTAAAACCAAGAACCTTTTCTCCCTGTTCCAGAACCAATCTGCAGACAATATCAATAATCTCATCAGCTCCTGTACCTGCGATAATCATGTCCGCATTGACACCAGCATATTTCGCAATGGATTCTCTGAGCTGAACCTGTGCTGGATCAGGGTAGATGTGATAATAGCGTACAGCTGATAATGCTTTGATAACGGCCGGAGAAGTGCCAAAGGGGTTCTCATTGGCATCGAGTTTTATAATACTATCCTCATTCAGGCCAAGGCGTTTGGCGATCTGGTCAGGTGGTTCGATTGGTGAATATGGGGTCATATTCAATGCCGATTTACAAAATAACTGTTCAATTGGTTTCATTTTTTCTATGGAATAGTGATCTTTTATGGGAAATATATCTTTATTAGTATAAAAATTACAGGCAGTTGTATGGCGATTATAATTGTTTTATATTGCTTCTGGTTTCTGAAAAGCCTGAGGCAATTCATTAAAAAAAACAAAAGAATTCTTGCAATTATTAATAAGTTAGCATAAGAATGAAGTGAATCAATAATCAAGTAACATTTAACAGGTTTTTGATACTATCTCAATATTTTGTCATTTTCTCGATGCAGGTAAAGTGCAGATCGAGATCTCACTTTGGATATTGAATTTAGGAGAATCGTGGATAATGTTAGAGTTTATGTCGGAAATCTGCCTTTTAAAACGACTGATGAGGAATTGCGTAAGCTATTCGATACGTTTGGAAAGGTTGTATCAGCCGATGTAATTCGATATCGAGAATCAGGACGATCCAAAGGATATGCTTTCGTAGTAATCGATGAAGAAGGGGCTCAAAACTCAATTGCTCAATTAAACGACAATGAATATGAGAACAGGGTTCTGAAAGTTCGAGTTGCTAAACCTCGTGAGAACTATCCTAGAGACAACAAAAAAAAGAATCAGAATGTAAAATCGATACGTTTGGGCATTGATTAAGTTGAAGCCTTCTCCAGGAAATCTAAAGCCGACACATTAGTTCTTTGGTAATTTTTAATCACAGACCAAAACTGTTTCTTACATTATGATTTTAAGAGGTGTTGCATCGCCCCTTGATGTGACCTTTAAGAGTATTCTAGTATTTTCCTGGTCGCCTTGAATTATAAAAATCGGAATTCAATTGGCCCTTCTCCGTTTTCCATACCATCTCTATGATCGGGATACAATTCACCTGGTCTGGCAAAGGAATCATTCTCGTCCCGATCTTTCAATTGATGCTTTACAGGCTATCAAAAATAGTAATGGACCGAAAATGCAGGAAAGGAGCTAATTGAAAGATCAGATGATTTGTATTCATCCGCAGTTTTTGTACTATAGCCGATTTCACCGGAAAATCCAAAATTGGGAAGGGAATTAAAAAACATCTCCGCACCCACAAAGACGCCATAACCGGTACCGGAGCCGTCAATACCGTTTGAATCATCTTTTACCTGCATATACCCGATCGAACCGCCATAATAGAGTACAATATTCTGAACGGTCTTGAATGTTTTCCCCATTCTATAATCAAGGGCTAAGAGCTGAAGCTTATCTCCGTTATATGAAGCATTCCCGTATGCCAGTAAGATATTCCCAAACAGAGATTTACTGATAAAGAATTTGTAACTGATCTGGTTACTGGTGTACGTTGTCATACCGGCTGATGTATCCAATGTTGATCGCCGTTGAACATATCCGATCGCATCTCTTTGGTTAAGTTCAATGTGCGATTTGCCGGTTGTTAGGAAGTTTACACTTGATATGGGTATCTGAAGAACACCGTATCCTTCCGGAGATTCTATTGTTAAAAACTCATTTGTGAATTGGGTAATTATTCCTTCTATTATCTCACCATTTTTAAGGTACAAAATGAACTTATTGCTGGTCTCATCCTTCTGTTGATATTTTTGAGGAGTGCTTAGATAATCAACCAGTCTAATTCTTGAGGTAGGAATCTCTTTTGTTTCAGTTTCTGTTTCAACGACAATAGCTTCTTTAGTATACTGGGTAATTTTCCCCTGGATTATTTCATCATCCACTAAAATGATTATTTCTGCGCTTACCGTTATGCAAAATATTCCCAAGATAAATAGAGCAAAAATTATTATTTTTGATAAAGTTTTCATATAGTTAGCCCTTTATAGATATTGGTGTAGATAATTCGTTTTAATGAAAATGCAAATTGAACACCACTCCGGGATTTAAAACCAATCAATCCAAATAGCTGCTCTTTTAAAATAGGGTATATGCCTAATAAAAAGGTACGGAAAGCCAGCCTGTTAAAAAGAAATTGCTGATCTCTGCTGATAAATAGACTTCATTTTGTTTTTATCGGATATGTTGAATTTCTTTTGATTACCACCTTATTAATCTCAGACATTGCCAATTCCTTTCCAACCTTATAATCTTAAAAACCATATCGTGAAAGCTAACTTAAAAAACATTAAAGCTGAGACTATCAATATAGAAGTTTTTGCCCCATTTTAATTATTAGATATATTATGATTATTGCGATCGACGGACCTGCCGGATCTGGGAAAAGTACAATCGCCAAGCTATTGGCAAAAAAACTTAACACTGAGTACATTGATTCCGGTGCAATCTATCGCACCATCACCCTATTTGGAATTCAGACTTTTGCTGAAGGCTGTGAAGGCAATGAATCACGAATCTTTGAACTGCTCAAAGACAATCCTGAAACCATAAAAATATCATACGAGGATCACACTCAAATTATGTGGCTTAATAATGAAAATGTTTCTCAGAAAATTCGTGATCCCAAAGTTACTGTGCAGGTGAAATACATTGCAGATCACCAAAATTGCCGGGAACTGGTAAATCAAAGCATTAGAAAAACAGCTGAAAAATATTCTGTTGTGATTGATGGCAGGGACATTGGAACCATTGTCTTTCCCAAAACTCCCTATAAGTTCTACTTGGATGCTAAACCTGTTATCAGGGCTGAACGGAGAGCAAAAGAGTACAGTATTCCTCTTGATAGTCCGGGATTTGAACAACTGGTAAAGAGTATTAATACAAGGGATAAAGAAGACAAGGAGCGAAAAATTGCTCCCCTGAGAAAAGCTTCTGATGCGTTGCTTATCGATACTTCAGGGTTGGATATCGAAGGAGTTCTGAAAGAGATATTACCTCACATACAACCATTGAAAAGTTGAAAGTTGCTGATCGATAAATGGTTACTCAGATTGCCCGCATAATCTTTTTAAAATGAGTTTCCTATAGTTGGGATGTTTCAGGAAATTGGATATTGTACTCCTTTAACAAAGCATCGGGATTGATTACAAAGATATTTTTCCTTTTAAAGCGTCGGACAAATTGAAAGACAGGTTTGGGGAGTTGTGGTGGGAAATTTTTTACCACATCCGGCTCGATCCTTTTGGGTTCTGCTCTTTTATCGTTTATGTGCATGTAAAAATCATTCATTAACAATCCAAAGGCAGGAGAGTCCGGTTGGTTTCGGATAAACAGAATACTCTTCTGACTGAATTTTATCTTGCCAAAACCGAACAACTCCATCGGATGGATAAAATATCCGGATTCGCCAGTATCCGTTGCTTCAAATTTCCATAAATTCGGGTGTTGCTCATCCTGGCAAATAATTACATGATTAAGTGACAGGTATTTGTCAAACTCACCAGATAGTATTCCAAAAAGGTAGGTCTGCTCTCGAAATACAAATAGTCTACTGCTCATTGGTAAAAATGTTGTTTATGAATGATAAGATAATTATTTCTGATTGATAATTGAGGGTACTGTTTCATGCTCCATTTGTCTAACTATATGAGCCATAATCAACTCAATGGTTGATCTATTTCTTATCAGCTAGTACGATCATCCCTTTATTGCTTGTTTTGGTTTTTTTATCGTTATTTTAATTCAGGTTTATCACCCCGTTGAAACAGCATGCCTGGTGTTAATGTGATATTTTCCATCATCTGAACATAAACCTGCTCAATCGCGCAATTATACAATAACTGGCTGAGATTCATATATAAATCTGCTCTTACTGGTTGCATGTTTAAGGATTATATACCTACTCTCTAACCCGATAGGAATTATTATGTTAAAGGATGAACAACTGACATTACTGGATAAATTGCGATTTGGCGACACTGCTGCGGAGAGGAGTCAGGCTTTAAAAGACTTGATGCTGATTGAAGTGGAAGGGAAATTTGAAAAGGATGATTTGTTAATCCTTTTGGAAGAAAATGATTCCGTTACTCAATCCTATGCCATTGGAGCAATTGGAAGGCTAAAAACCAACGAGGCTATCCCCAGACTTAAACAGCTGTTCATGAATTCCAATGATCCCCTGATTCTGCCCACTCTTTTGGAGACATTTGCTAAACTGGGTTCAAACCAGTTTGTTGAAATTGTGGTAAAACGACTGCGAGAGTTCGCTGCGAAAAGTAGTCATGACAACTCCACCAACGATCCCTTTTTATTAGATCAGGTTGCTATTCCTTCTTTGAAGTATTTTCAAGTGGCAGGTGAGAAAAACATTAAAGATGCAATTGGCTGTTTTCTGTCAGATTCAAATCCGACCCTGAGATGGCATACTTTAGTGACTTTTGATAAGCTGGGTATAGATATTAGCGATGGTGAATTAATAACAATTGAGGAACAGGACAAATACGCTTTGGTCAGGGAACAAGCAGCTATCATGTTAGAAAAAAGAACCAGAAAATAGAATATCAGAGGCGAGGTGCTAGAAAAAATTAAATGCAGTGATGATGTTCAACAGCTTTCTTTTGCTGATCTGCAAATCTTGGCGGATGATTGTCGAAAGCATATTCTCGAAGTTGTCAGTCAATCCGGTGGGCATTTGGCGTCTTCTCTTGGAGCTGTGGAATTAACAATCGCATTGGCCAAGATTTTTGATTTTGAAAAAGACAAGATCATCTTTGATGTTGGGCATCAGACATATACCTATAAGATATTGACTGGCAGAAAGGACAAGTTAAGTGGACTGGGTAAAAAAGGGGGCATTTCAAAATTTCTATCCCGCTTTGAATCCAAGTATGATCATTTCGGGGCTGGACATGCTTCAACCTCAATATCCGCCTCCTTGGGAATCAGCAAAGCCAGAACCCTCAATGAAGATGATTTTAAAACTATCGCAGTCATCGGTGATGGCGCCATGACAGGCGGTTTGTCCTATGAAGCATTAAATCATGCAGGTCATTTGGACGAAAATATAATTGTTATCCTCAATGATAATGAAATGAGTATTGACGCCAATGTGGGCGCTCTATCCAGGACTATTCTCAATATCTCATCCTCAAAATCGTTCAATATTTTACGTGCTGAGATTATCAGGCAAATCAGAGAACATAAGCTGCCTTTAGCTGTTAGCAACACGTTGGACAAGGTAAATGATTCCATGATGGCCTTTTTTACCAAGGGTATCTGGTTTGAGAAGTTTAATTTCAGGTACTTTGGGCGTGTTGATGGTCATAACATCAAGACACTGGTCTCTTTTTTCAAACTGATCAAAGATTTAAGGGGACCTATTCTTCTCCATGTGGTGACTCAGAAAGGAAAAGGGTACTCCTTTGCCGAAGTTGATCCAATGGCCTATCACGGAGTGGGTCCGTTTGATTTAAAGACCGGTAAATCTTTGAAGAAAAAAGATGTTGCCAAAAGTTATACCGCTATTTGGAGTGAAAGTTTCTCACAGGTGATGGCAAAAGATGAGAAAGTGGTGGGGATCAGTGCTGCCATGCTCAACAACACCGGACTCGCTTCAATTAAGGAAAAATACCCCCATCGGGTTTTTGATGTTGGAATCGCCGAAGGACATGCCGTAACATTTGCCGGGGGAATGGCGACTCAAAACATCAAGCCATTTGTTGTTATCTATTCGACTTTTCTGCAAAGAGCTTTCGATCACATCGTCCATGATATTGCCCGTCAGGATTTACCGGTAAGATTTATACTGGATCGGGGAGGATTTGTCGGTCCGGACGGAGCGACACATAATGGTGTAATGGATTTGACCTATTTACGTATGATTCCGCAAATGGTCATCATGGCTCCGAAAAATGGCTGTGAATTGCAGTCCATGGTTAATTTGGCACACCAATACGATAAAGGTCCGATTGCCATCAGGTTTCCTCGTGGAAAATCCGATCAATATCATGATCTTGCACTGAACGATATCCCCGCATTAGAAATAGGCAAAGGCGAGTTGATTCAATCCGGAAACCAGGTTTTGCTGATAGCTATTGGCTCCATGGTGGAAACGGCCGGGAAGGTAGCTGAAAAACTGCAGGAAAAGGGGGTGTCTGTTGGAGTCATCAATGCCCGCTTTGTTAAACCTCTGGATCAGGATTTGATTTTGCAGGAAACAGCAAAAGTCAAATGTATTGCCACCCTTGAAGAAAATGTCAAAATAGGAGGATTTGGAAGTGGGATATTGGAACTACTGGCAGAGAGAACAGTATTAAAACCCACCATTCAGTTCGGTATTCCGGACTGGTTTATCCGCTACGCTTCAAGAGAGGATCAATTGGAAATGGCCGGGCTGGATACCGAGTCAGTTGTCGAAAAATTATTGAGCTTTTACAATGGTCTGCAACAATAGCAGACCATTGTATTTATAGGCAGCGAGGAGGTGGTGTGAATCCCCCGACCAGATTCTTGAGTAAATATGCGAATTTTATCGAGGTTTTGTCTTCGAGATAGGGTGCAACTATTTGTAATCCTATGGGCAACCCCTGTGAAGAGATTCCAATTGGAGCAATGGTTGATGGCAAATAAACTGCCGTTGTTAACCCCGCCCAACCCATGAGATTGGCATAGGGGTAGGTTTTGCCATTAACTTCTATCGTTCGCTCAAACCAGGGACCATGGTCATGAGTAAAAGCCGTTACCGGTGTTACCGGACATAACATAATATCAAATTCTTCAAAGTATTCCGCCCATTTCTGTCGCACCAGTTGCCTTTCAGCATCCACCATCAGCCAGTCCCTGTGTCGCTGAATCGCTCCCTTGATCTGTCTTGTCTGGTATTCTTCAGCATCGTTTCCCATTTCACTCTCTTTGGCAATCCACTTCTGAAAAACCTTTGGTGGCGCTGACATACCCATAACCGCATTTAGAAGCGAGGCAAACAGATCAAACGCCTTTTTAAAATCCACCTGAGGATGTTTCTCTTCTACCTTAACACCGGCATTGGACAGGGCATCAACCACCCTCCTGATTCTTTCAAGAATCCTTGTATCTACAGGGCATGCAGGATCATCAATCCACAATCCTATTTTAAAATCGGAAAGTTTTGTTTTCCTGGCTGGAGGAAGTTTAATTGACCAACCTTTACGATCACACGCTTCCGGCTGCACAATCAGATCCATCAGCAAATCCAGATCTTCAGGCGCACGCGTAATCGGACCGTTTACTGCAATATCCACATTTAAAATATAATCACCTGTAAAAATTCCTGGAGGAGGAGGAACCATTCCCCTGTCCGGAACAATTCCGTAAGAGGGCTTATGACCAAAAACACCGCAGAAATTGGAAGGGTGTCGTATTGATCCTCCAATATCATTTCCCATGTCAAAAGTTGTCATTCCTGCTGCTACTGCAGCTGCAGATCCTCCTGATGAACCACCCGGGGTTTTTGTAAGATCCCAGGGATTATTGGTTTGGCCGAACAGCTCGTTGTACGTTTGGAAATCCTCTGCAAATCTGGGGAGATTGGTTTTGGCAAATACAATAGCACCCGCCTTAACTAAAGACGCTACAATGTCTGCGTTTTTGCGGGGAATATACCCTTTAAAATCTGTAGAACCTGCAGTACATGTCATACCGGAAACCTCAAGGTTGTCCTTTATGGAAATCGGAACTCCATGGAGCTGTCCCCTCAGATTTCCTTTTGCCAGCTCCTTATCGGCTTTGTGTGCCTCTTCCAGGGCGGCATCAAAATCAGTTGTAACAATGGCATTGATATCAGGATTTAATCGCTCAATTCGTTCCTTATATAGTTCCAGCATTTCACTGGATTGTACGGATTTGTTCTGTATTGCTTTTGCTATTTCACAAGTGGATTGAAAATGCAGGTCTGTCATGGTGATTCTCCTGTACTCTCTTGGGAATGGGTCTCCTAGACCTCAGAACGGGGGGAGCATGATAAAAGTGTAATGATAACAAAATGATTAAAATTAAAACAAATAGCCATGGGTGTCAAGATCAAAGCTGTAAACCCTCAGGGCAATCGAACAAAAACCCTTGCAAGTTCCCTTTTTTTCATCAGACAAACCGGATAAAAAGTTCCCTATTTGATTGACCAGGATCGTCCTTTAATCTCAAGTTTGTATGAACTTAACAGTCATAGATGGCGTAGAATAACCGGAATAATATATCTGTGGTCTAATACAAAATCTGAACGCCGACAATCAATCCATGGTGAAAATTGGCAAAAAAAAGATGCAGACAGGGAGCAAAAAAAGATGAGTCTTATTGAAGCAATAGGGAATACTCCCCTGGTGGAAATCAAACGAATCTGGAACTCGGATGAAACCGGGGTCAGAATTCTGGCAAAACTGGAAGGTTCTAATCCCGGGGGATCGGTGAAGGACAGACCCGCCTATTACATGCTGAAAGAAGCGATTGATTCCGGGGAGTTAACCCCTGGAAAAGTGATTCTGGAACCAACCTCCGGAAATACCGGTATTGGTATGGCGATGATCTCTTCTGCCTTGGGATACCGAATCAAACTGACCATGCCGGCCTGTGTCAGTATTGAACGGCGTTCGATTTTGATCGCTTTGGGCGCGGAACTGGAGTTGACCCCCGGTTGTGATAAAACAGATGGTGCTATCGCCAGAGCCAGAAGAATTATCGAAAAACAGGGTGACATCTATTATATGCCGGATCAATTTTCAAATCCCGCTAACTGGAAATCACACTACTATACTACCGGCCCGGAAATCGTGAGAGATACTAAAAGTAATGTCAATGCTTTCGTAGCCGGTATGGGTACCACTGGAACCTTAATGGGGATTTCCAGATATTTTCGTGATAACCGATTGAAGATTGATGTGATTGGAGTAGAACCCTCCATGAATCATCGAATTGAAGGATTAAAAAACATGGAAGAGGCGATTGTACCAAAAATTTACGAGCCGGGATTATTGGATAAGAAAATAACCTGCTCCGATAATGATGCTTTTGATACGGTTCGTGATTTGGCTTTGATGGAGGGATTGTTTTGCGGAATAAGTAGTGGTGCAGCCATGTGGGCTGCCATGGAAGCAGCCAGAGATATGCCTCGTGGATCAACGGTTGTTGCCCTTTTTCCGGACCGTGGTGATCGTTATTTATCAACGGAGGTTTTCCGTTCTGTTTGCGCCGAATGTCCTCCTTAGATTTTACAATGCCCGATAGATTTCAGGTTTGAGAGGGATTTTCCCCGCAATCGCCTCTTCAATCAATTTTATAGTTGCCTCCTTGTCGCGGGGAAGCCTGGCTTTGATAGGCAGGTAGTTGGAAGCATGATTTGCAAAAAACTGTCCTTGCGAAAGATCAGTATGAGCAATCATGGCTCCCAGCTCCTCCAGCATTTTTTTTGAATCTATCAATTCAAATCTCCCTGCCTGCCAATCATCATATAGAGAGGTATTGGGTATCAGCATCAGACTCAACGCCCCAACATACTCGGGATCGATGGCAGACAAAACCCTGCCTGTTTCACGAGCATGGGTGAAAGAGCGTTCCTTACCTCCCAAACCTAAAAGAACCGTAATCGAGAGTTTTATTCCGGCTGCCTTGACTTTTAATCCCTGTTCAATCATGTCATTGGAGTTCCCCTTTTTGTTCACCTTTTCCAGGGTTATATCATCACCGGACTCAAGACCCATGTAGATGATTCCCAAACCAAGCGCTTTCAGTTCTTTCAACTCTCCCAGACTTTTTCGTTTTAGACTTTTTGCGTTGGCATAAAGCCCAACCCGATTGACCCAGGGGAGTTGTTTTTTGATCTCCTTAAATATGTTGGGGAGTCGTTTTTGGGAAATGATCATGGCATCACCGTCGCAGAGAAAAACCCTCCTTTGCTGCTTGCAGTATTTGGCAGCAAAGGCAATATCTTCCATAATAATTTCGTCTTTTTTGATTTTGAATCTTTCTCCCTTGTATGCCCCACAAAACGTGCACTTGTTGTGGGAGCAACCCACGGTTACCTGAAGCAAAATACTGTTGGCTTCACTTGGAGGGCGGATGATGTTACCTTCATAATGCATGTCAAATTCCTTTTCCTGTCATCCTCGAAAATAGGTGTTATGCTGTCTTCAACCTTAATAATATCCCGAGTGCAAAACTAAATCAAATTGCGAGTTTCTATTGAAAGGCGGCCACATAATAGGGCCGCCCTACCGTTATTCTGGGGCTATACACTAAATCCTGCACAATCAAAAATGAAACGGTAGGGCGCCCTTACATGGGCGCCTGATGATCTCTGGAAGCTCAGCAGTATTACTTCAAATCACCAAAAATATACTGTAGAACACTCAAGGCAGCAATGGCAGCGGTATCGGATCTTAAAATCCTGGGCCCCATACTTACGCCGATGGTGTTAAATGGATCGAGTTCTTTTTCTTTCCACCCTCCTTCCGGTCCAATTAGCAGATTTAATTCACTGTTTTTGATAGATACGGAATGTAAATCCTGGGATTGACCACTTGTTATCATATTTACTGTAGGGATGTTTTCGGAGCTGAGATGGCATTCCTTATTCAGACTTGCCAAATTCGGATGAAAAAAGATGTGGGGAGGTTTCCGTCTGCCCGACTGTTTACAGGCTTCCAGACTTATTTTTTCCCAGCGGGAAAGCTGCTTTGGTACATCCTTTTTAAAAGTCTGAGAGTAGGCACTGTGGAAGATCCGGATGGTTGCCACTCCCAATTCTGTTGTTTTCTGAATAATGTAATCCATGGCTTTTTCTTTAACCAAAGCCTGGCAAAGATTGATTTTAACGGGCGGCTCCAGCGGCGGCTCTATCGTTTGTATTGGAATTACATTGAGCTCTCTTTTACCAACTGTTTCCACTTTTACCAAAAACCGGTTAAAAGCACTATCCTGAACTTCGATTAAATCTCCTTTTTCAACTCTTCTGGATTTAATCAGGTGTATGGCTTCTTCGCCTTTAACAGTAAAAAGCTGGTTTAATTCGACTATTTCATCAATAATAAAATAAGACACGGATAACCTTGCCAGAAAAGAAAAACACAGAATAATCTTTAAATTAAGGGAAATAAAAATCTCTCATATTTAAATGAGCCTTACAAGACTTTCCTGCTCAGTTTGAAGGTGAAAACCGGAATAACGCAATTGGATTGAATCAACAGGAACAACAACTTAATAGTGGAGCTTCAAAATGACCGATAAACTATCCCAATTGAAAAAGATGACGATTGTTGTGGCTGATACCGGTGATATTAATTCCATCAGGGAGTTCGCTCCCGAAGATGCTACAACCAATCCATCCCTGCTATATAAAGCTGCTCAGATGGATCAATATAAAAATCTGGTAACAGAAGCTGTCAAGTGGGGGAAAAGTCAGGGGGGAGGTTCTGAAAAAGAATTGGAAAACACTCTTGATAAATTGGCAGTCAATTTTGGCAAAGAGATCCTCAAAATTGTTCCGGGAAGAGTTTCGACTGAAGTTGATGCAAGGCTTTCTTTTAATACAGAGGCGACAATTAATCGCACCCGAAAACTGATCTCTCTTTATGAAAGTGAAGGGATTCCCAAAAACAGGGTCTTAATCAAAATTGCCGCAACCTGGGAAGGCATCCGAGCCGCAGAAATCCTGGAAAAAGAGGGTATCAATACCAATTTGACACTGCTCTTCGGTTTTGTTCAGGCAATAGCCTGTGCAGAAGCCGGTGTCTTTTTGATTTCTCCTTTTGTGGGCAGAATCCTGGATTGGTTCAAAAAAAGTGAAGGGAGAGAGTACACAGCCCAGGATGATCCGGGAGTTCTGTCGGTTAAAAAGATTTATCAATATTATAAAAAATTTGGCTATAAAACCATTGTTATGGGCGCCAGTTTTAGGAATATTGGTGAGATAGAAGCTCTGGCCGGTTGTGATCGGTTAACCATCGGACCAAACTTTTTGGATGATCTGCAGAAGGATTCCCAGGAATTAAAACGTCACCTTAGCCCGGATATGGATTTCCCTGTAGAAATGACAAAGATCGAGATGAACGAGGGTATCTTTCGCTGGATGCTGAATGAGGACGCCATGGCCACCGAAAAGCTGGCAGAAGGTATTCGCAATTTTAGTAAAGATTTGGTCAGGCTTGAGGACTATGTGCGACAGTTATAAATCAAAGGATTCTGCCATAAAAATCGTCAAAACTGTTACACCGTTATTCAACGCGTCCAGGGAACCAACCCCCAGGTATGACTGCCAATTTGTTCAATTTGATAACGGTTTAAGACTTTGCCTGGTTCCGTTTCCGGGTATTAAAACGGTCAGTATACGGTCATTCGTGTTTGTTGGTTCTGTTTATGAATCACCCGATTTAAATGGGATTTCCCATTTTCTTGAGCATATGCTCTTCAGAGGTAACAGCAAACTTGGCAATGCCGTGTCCCTAAGTAGAAAGATGGAGGAACTTGGGGGTGAATTCAACGCCGCAACATCGTTCGATATGACAGAATATTGGCTTGATTTTCACAAAGATTATTTGCAGCTCGGATTAACCAGATTTTGTCATTTCCTCCAATATCCTCTTTTTGAACAGATCGAGGTTGAAAGATCCATTATTCTGGAAGAGATAAAAGTAGATTATAATGAGGACAATAACCTGATTGATCTGGACAGTCTTACTTCGAAACTTCTGTGGCCCAACCATCCCATGGGAATGCCGATTATTGGAAATGAAACCACCATCAGTGGGGTTTCCAGGGAGGATCTGATCAAATGGCATCAGGAGTATTATCAACCGGGAAACATTGTGTTGGGAATTACCGGAGACTTTGAATTTAATGAAGTAATCGACCTGATTGAACAGCAGTTTCAAGCAGGTCGGTCTCAAAGTGATTCGAAGCGATACACTGCCATAACCAAACATACAAAAAAGAGAACACCCCTCCAGCTTGTGCAGGACCAGGACAATCAGTTCGGTTTTCAGTGGTCATTTCCCTGCTATCGCCTTTCCAAGGAACTGAAGGTTGAATATGAGCTGATTCGCAGAATTCTGGACGATGGAAACAGCAGTCGCCTGCAACGTTTAATCCGCGAAGAAAAAGGTCTGGTTTATGATATTTCCCTCGACAACACCTATTTTGCCGAGGGGGTGGTGATGTCGCTACAATCACTTGTGGGGATCAATCGTCTTGAAGAGTTGATAATCGCATTGGTTGAACTTATTGGCAGTCTTATCGCAGAAGGTATTGATGAAGAAGAACTGTCCCTGGCCAAACTTAGATACCGAAGTGCGCTGGAATGCAATAATGATAGTGCCCAGGGAATTCTGTACAGCTTATTGACGCCAATACTATATCCGGCCAGTGGTACATTTGAAGAGGTATTACTCCTAATGGAACAGATTACGACTGACAGAATTAATAAGACATTGCGAACATTGTTGGATCAGGGATTAACATCGTTTGTGCTGGTAGGTCCTTGGAGAGATGCTGACAAAGCCATGCTCACAGACAAGCTATCTCATTGGATTAAAGGCAGAAACATATCATAAAATCGGGGGAAAGTTTTAGATACACATGCCGGGTTTTGGATGATAACTCCGGGGATCTTCAACCCCGCCAGTGTTAGAGACATTGCCATACGATGATCATCGTAAGTCTCTAATTCTGCGCCATGATACTTACCAAGCCCCATAACACTTAATCCATCCTTCCACTCTTCAACCGTGGCTCCCAATTTTCTTAATTCCGTGACTGTTGCAGTAATCCTATCACACTCTTTTATTCTCATGTTACCAACATTGCGGATTCTTGTAGTACCGTCTGCAAACAGGGCAATTACGGCCAATGTAGGAGCAACATCACTCATGGTGTTCATATCCACATCAACCGCCTTGAGGCTGTGTCCTTTTACTACAACACCTTGATCATCCCAATTGATGGAACATCCCATTCGCTGAAGAATATTCAACAAACCCAGGTCACCCTGGGTACTATTCTTTCTTATTCCGGAAATTCTTATCTCTCCTCCCGTGATGGCGGCCATTCCGAAAAAATATGAGGCAGAAGAGGCATCGCCTTCTATTTCGTAGGATCTCCCCACATATTCCTGCTTGGGCGGGATTTTCAACTTCTGCTGATCCAGCCATTCACACTGAACAGAAAAATCTCTCATAATGTGCCGGGTCATTTCAACATAGGTTCGGGAAACCAGCTCTCCTTCGATGTTGATTATGGTTTCCTGCATAGCATAGGGTGCAGCCATCATCAGGGCGCTGACATATTGCGAACTTTTGTCTCCGGGGATTGTAACAGTTCCCCCGTTAAGACCGGAAGCCAGGATTTTTACAGGTGGACATCCACTATGGTTCAGATCAACAACGGTTACTCCAAGTGAGTTTAGTGACGAAATCAGATCCGAGATGGGGCGCTGTTGCATCCTTTCGTTGCCGGTCAGGATATACTCACCTTTTCCCAATGGCAGCACTGCAGTCATGAACCTGGCTGCTGTTCCGGCATTGCCGACATACAATTCCTGTTCGCATTTTGACATATTGCCGTTGCATCCGAAAATCAGAAGATCATCTTGCACCTCTTCAGATTTAACCCCCAGTTTTTTCCAGACTTGAATCATATATTTGGTATCATCTGAATGAAGAACACCTTTTAACTGACTTTTTCCCCGAGCCAGAGCTGATATTAGAATAGCTCGATTCGTCAGGCTCTTGGACCCCGGTATTCGCACTTGTCCGTTAATGGGTTTGGATGTCGGAATCTCAATGGAAGCTGGTAAAGTTGGCATTTTTGGACACCTGGTTAGAAAAATGTAAATAGCTGAATATTACTGATCAGGAGAATTAAAACTAAGGTTTAAAAGGAAGCACCACAGGCGTGTCTGAAATGGTCTTCTTCTTAATAGGGTTTATCTGCAATGAGAATTTCCACATCTCCGAAATTTACCTTTTCACCAATTTCCAGTTGTCGGTTTGTAAAGGGGGCATGGGTGTGACCCAGCACAATACGGCCGGACTTATCTTCGGCAAAATCTTCAGCATCGCCATGTACCGTCGGTCCTCCAACATCTATTTTTTTTACGTCAACCTTTATACTGAAGAATCGTTTAATCTTCTCAATATACTCTCTGGATAATCCTAACTTTCCCGGAGTTTTAGATGCCATTTTTTTAAGCCAATCAATGGCAGCAATGTCTGTGTAATGGCCATATGATTTGTAACCGTTTTTATCCTTTACTCGAAAAACAAACAAAGTAGTGTCAATGGGGTGAGCTGAAGGGATGGGGTGAATTTCAAGACCTTGATAATCATTCCATTCTTCTCTTTTTAACTCATGAAAGTCAAATTGATGCGTCAGCTCCTGTTCCGATACGGAAAGTAAGGTTCCCAGTTTTTGAACGATGGTTGCTTTTACCGTGTTAGTGGCAAATACCTTAACTCGCGTTTTGGTGTTAATCAGCGAGTATAATCCGGAAAAATGATCATCGTGCACATGAGTAAAGAAGACACCATCAATCTGGCTGGGTTTAAGTCCGAAAGCCTTCAGGGTATATAGAATATTGGGACCGGCATCAACCAGAAAAATCCGATTATCATGAAGCAAGATACTGCTGAGACAGGGTCTGGATGGGTCCCATCCATCACCTTCACCCGAATGAACCACGGCAAAGTAGTGCTTCGGCAAATCTGTTTTAGGCAATCGGTATGTCGGCTCATATTTCTGGTATTTTCGCAGATTCAGGTTTATTTCGACCGATTTATCTTTGTAGCTGATTATAAAAACGTTGGTTTGCTTTCTTTTTATTAATACGCCATTTTTAATCTCAAGCGGTTTATTCCCCAGAAAAATACCTTTCATGAGTTCATCAGACGGAATAAATCTTCCCATGGCAAACTTTTGCTTCATAAGAAGGTATTCTTCAGTAAAACTTTCTGTCTCACCCAGTTCAAGATACTCTTTTTTTGTTACAATTCCGTAATTCCCTATAAAAATGTACTTCATCTGGGCTTGAACAAATGATTTTTTTCCTACCAATATAGGAGTGGCGCCGTTATTAGGATGCCCAGGCAAAATCATCCCCTGGTTGTAGAACATGTGAAGAACGGGGAACTCGGAAAGATTGGATAAAGCATTGTTTTGGATAAGAGTATCAGAGAGTAAAATGGCATTTGGACCGGACTCGAATTTGATCCCGTCTTTCTCAACAATTGGAAGAAACCCTTTTGCAGACAGATGCTTTATCGCATCGGCAGGACATCCACAAAGCAACTTTAGATCTGCTTCGGGAACATTAACCAGGTAAACTCCGTTTAGTATTTTCCGTTTGATTATAAGTGTCATGAATGAAAATAGTACCGAATTAATTTGCGGGTTTTGGTTAAGTCCTTATTTTATTATTACTGATGGTGTGACGGGCTTAAAATGAGGGCTTGGTTTTACGTTACAAGTCTTTTTTTAGAGCTTTATCTACTTTTTCATTTAATGCGAAAGTGGTCTGCTTAAATAGCTTTACATCCTTCTGCCGTGCCCATCGGAAAAACATTTCAATAACATATTGATACATGGGATCGTTATGATTATGGTCACTTAAACTCGATGTCGCCTGGGCAAAGTTGATAAGCTTGTGAAATTCTTCGTGTTTCAACCCAATCAATTGTGATATCTGGGTAAGCATCAGACGTTCGGGTTCAAGAATGACTCCGTCGGCCGTTGCCATGGCAATCAAATCAAGCATGAAACTGTAATGCAGATGGTTTTTCTTCAACTCATTAAAGACTTTTTTAACCTGTTGATCGCTAAAATCCTGCTTTTTGAATATCTTGTCTTTATGTTTTTCCGCTATTTTGAATTGAACAGTCATCTGTTTAAGTAGCTCAACTTCCTTTTTATCGAATTTCCCGTCGATACGAGCCATATGCCCGATTAAAGAAAGGTATTGAACTCTTATATTTACTTTTTTTCTGCTGATGTCAGGAAGTCTCATTTTCGGTTTCTATTATAATAAGATCACTGAAATTCTCTAATTAGATCAATAAAACAGTTTAATAGATGGGACTATCTATTCAATTTGCTTGCCATTTATTTTTCTGGTGTATCGACTCTAAAAAAAATGCTATCAAAATATGAATAGATTATCAAACGGTGATCGTCATTAACAAAATGAAGTGATTCATTTTTTTCCTTCAAATGATCTCCTCGAACATAAAAAATGTAATTATCTTTAAAAGTATTTAACCACAAATTTTGAGATCATATTAACCCTTAGTACTGTTTTTGGTACTCAGACTATTTTATTATAAGATGCAATATACACTGCAGAAATTAAGTGAGTTACTAGGCCTGGAATATACAGGCAATGGCAGTATTGTGATCACGCATGCATGTGGCTTGGAGAAGATCGGCCCCGGTGGAGTAGCTTACCTTACAAACCCGAAAGAGATGGCAAACCTTCCGGCTCCAACCGGGATATTTGATGGCAGAAGAAGGGATCTGGATGACGTAGAAGTTTCACCCGAAGCAGCAATTATTGTATCACCTGACATTACCAGTTCAAAACACAATCTTCTGATATCAGATGATCCCATGGCTCATCATGTAGAAGTTACTCTTCTGCTGCACGAAAAGACCACGGTCAGTTGCAGAGTTCATGAAGATGCATTTATCGGTAAGGGCGTACTCATCGGCCACAATGTGACAATCGATCCAAAAGCCGTTATTTATGACAATGTTTCAATTGGTGATAATACGGTTATCAGATCGGGTACAGTTGTTATGGAAAAATCCGTAATCGGCAAAAACTGTCTGATTCATCCAAATGTAACTATCCGGGAACACACATTAATAGGCAACAACGTCATCCTGCATCCGGGCGTAGTTCTTGGGGCTGACGGGTATGGTTTTTTCCAGCGGGATGGACTAAATCTCAAAATACCCCAGATAGGACAAGTAGTAATCGAAGATGATGTGGAGATTGGATCATGCACTACCATTGATCGAGCCAGATTTTGTCAGACAATAATTCGTAAAGGGTGTAAGATTGATAATTTGGTGCACATCGCACACAACGTGGATTTGGGCGAACATTCACTGGTTACTGCGCAATCAGGTATAGCCGGCAGTACCGTTATTGGTCACCATCTGATGATGGGGGGGCAATCCGGAATCCGGGATAATTTAAAAATAGGTAACAATGTCACATTATTGGCCAGAACCCTTATCACATCAAAAACCGATGACAATGCCATCGTAGCAGGAATGCCTTCCAGACCCCTTGAGGTCTGGAGAAAAATACAAGCCCTGATTAACGGTCTGGACAGTCTTTTTGAGAGAATAAAAAAAGTTGAGAGATCAGTCGCAAAAATGATGAAATAATTGAATGCCCAGGCCAATTACACTTCAAAAAAGCGAATCTTAGATGTTTTCTCGAATCAGGTCAAAATAATTCCGTTTTTCTCAGGACTGTTTTTGAATACAAATCTGGCGTTTGTTCATAAAGGCTGCTTCTGATTTCCGGGAATTTTCTGATCGCAGGTTTGCTTCTTATAATTTTTCTATACAGTTCTTGTTCCTTTAACTCATTCCATGATCGCGCCTCGCATAAATCTTTAATTAGATTCTGCACATCGACCGGTTCTTCAAAATAGTAAAGATGCTTTGTAATGAACGCTTCCAGTTTTTCAATTGTATCCGATTTTCTACTCCAGTCTATCTTGGTTGAATAAGGATGATAATAGGTTAAATCCCCGTCGACAATCAGATGTGATTTTAGATTTTCATTCAGTTCAGATTGAATTGCCGATCTGAATGTTGACATTTCGCCTGCCATGTTTTCAGCAATAAAATAGTTTAAATCATTTGTATCACCCAGGTGATGGTTTTCATATCTGGGAAGCAGGTGTGTATAAATAATAAGCTCTAAAGTCTCTTTCTTTGTTAAGAGAGAATCCGGCCTGCCGCTTAATGCCTTAATTAAAAGATCTCTGTCGATTTCCCAGTATCCATTAATCTCCTGATATAAGTCGGGAAATATTCTTCTCAATTGCGAAAAGGATTTCATCTTTTCCTGAAGATGATTAACGTTGATTTGCCATAGTCCAAATGTTTGAGGTTCATGCTGTAATTGCTCTTTCAGGGACTTCACATCAAAAAACCACTGACCAACCTGAAGGAATTGTTCATATTCCTCCATCACAGTCTGCAAAAACCGATTTGTTATCCTGCTCCACAAGTAAAAGTCAAATTCCCTTACTCCTTCATCTTCAGGATTTGTGATCTTGTCCAATTCCAGGATTAATCCATCCAATTCCTTCTTGTGATCATCTGACAGTATTAGGTTGGATATGGCTCCGGGAATTGATGATTTGAGTTTTAATAAAACTCGATTAAACCTTTGTTTCAACGTTCTTTTTTTTGGAATATTCAGTTTCGGATTCCATTGAATGGTCGATTCCTGGGCGCTTAAAGCCATTATTGTTCTCAACCCCTTCGGGGATGGAAAGAATCCGGTTTCATATAATGCTGCCTCAAAATCTCTGGCAATGCTTCTTGGAATCAAGGTATTGCTGAAAATGGGTTCATACAGATCTTTAATACCCATAAACTTTAGTTCCCCTTCATAACCGTTTTGATGGGGATAGCGCGGTGAAAATCCGAACTCACTACAGGTACTGTGGAATCCATCCCAGGACGGTCTGTTTCCTGGTTCCTGAATTAAAGGGACCAATTTTACTTTGATATCAGGTATTTTTAGATGATGCCCCCCATACAAGGGCGGTATCGCTTTTGTTAAAGCGTCTCCTATAGTTTTGGACGATTTGACAAATTCTAGAAATTGGTAGGAGGGACTTTGATATCCGGAAACCAAGACAGCATTCCAACCAGCATGTTGCCAGTTAAACCGTTTTTGACAGTGTTTCCACATCGATTCCAGCCCCGGCGTTATCAATGCACCACTAAATACAATATATCTATTGGTTTCCGCTTGATCAGGCATCCATTCGAACCCGAGTGGATAAACTGAGGCAAGGTGCTGCCCGTTGTTAATCAAATAATCGGCATAGAATAGTACCATCTCTCTTTGGATATTCGATGACTTATTCAAGCTGAGATTTTGGTCCAGTAGGATATTGAGATCGACTTCAGTGAATCTGGAAAAGTTCTCCTCCAGTTTTACATTTCTAAGAAGACAATGGCTTTGAAAATGAAGCACTTCTAAAAATGGTTTTGCCTTTTCTCGTGACGAAGTTTGACTTTCTCTTGTTGAATTTTTGATTAATGAGAAATAATCTTTGACCAGATTTTCCAGTCCTGCAACCTTTGATAATCTGTTTTCAAATTCCTTGCAGGGTGTTGACAATAATAGCGGTAGATCGATGATCGTCTGAGAACCAACCACGGAATTCTGTATATTCCTGACTTTTGTGTTTTCCGCTGACAACAGGGTGGAAAAAATAATAATCAAAAGAAGAAGAAAAAACTGTAATTTTACCATAACAAAGAAAAAACTGTTGATTGATTATTTTTCATTTAGGTTGCATTTAGGAGTCTTCATTCAACCAATTCACCTGATTCTTAACTTTTGTTTTTTCTTTTTAACATTCTGTGAGGAATTGGTGTGGAAAAACTTGACAAATCATTTTAAAGGGTACATATGTTCATTATGGGTTGAACCAAATTGGTACATTTATGTTCAATTCCTGGTTTGGATTAGTGCTAATTTTTCGATGCTGTATTGATCGGATAACCATAGACAACAGCTAAATATGAAAATAACCAGTCGTCAGCAGGAGATATTAGATTATATAAAAGATTATATCAATGAAAACCATTATCCCCCAAGTATCCGGGATATTGCCGGTCATTTTTCTCTGGCATCAGCCGGTGGTGTTCATAAACACTTGAACAATCTTAAAAGAAAAGGTTTTATTACCTTTGAAAATAATATCTCGCGTTCGATCCAGATTTTGAGTAGTGAGAGTTTTTACCCGGAAAGATCTACCGGATCAAATCAAAATACAAGATTGATCGAATTACCTTTGATGGGAAAAGTTGCAGCGGGCCAGCCGATTCAGCATTTTCTTGAAAACGAAACCATGGAGTTTCCCGAATCAATGATCCGAAAACCGGATAAGTCTTATGTACTAAGAGTGCAGGGGGATTCAATGATTGAAGAGTGTATTTGCGATGGAGATTATTTGATTGTTGAACATCGGAATTATGCTGAAAATGGAAACACGGTTATCGCCATGATTAATCATAAAGAGGCGACCGTTAAGAAGTTTTATCATGAAAAGGAAAGGATTCGATTGCAACCTGCAAATCACACAATGGAACCAATTTATGTTGATCCCCGGGAATTATCGATTCATGGTGTTGTAGTTGGAGTTTTAAGGCACTATTAGTACCTTTTTGAGTTATGTTCTGCTTTTTTTTGCAGAACATAACTTTTGAGTACTTACCCGGTTTTTTCGGAGAAAGTATCAATCTATGTTTTCAAATATGTGGTCTCTTATCTCTCTCCAGGTTTCATAGAGTGGTTTCTTCGGAAATTCTTTCCATTCCATCATGGACATAATGTAGCCCTTTACCTTACCGCGAGTCAGGTTTCTGTTTTCCCACTGCTGATATATCTCCTCCTCAACATTTGTCAAAGCTTTTCCGTCCAATTGCTTTCGATACAGGAATTTTAGGGCACTGTCCGGGAATTTGTGAACAAAGTGCATGGTGGCAGCATCTGAGATAGGTCCAGATCCGTAAACAACATCATCTTCGCCTTCAGTCACATCTTCGACTTCAGTACTGATTTCCTCCACATGTTCAATGATCTCAACGACTGATTCCACGGGAGGAGTAACCTTTTCCATAGGTGGAGGTGCTACAGGAGCAGCCGCTTTATCCGATTTTGGATCTTTGGGTGTTACGACAACAGCCGAAATACTGCTATCATCTCTATCAACCTTAATAGGTTGTGGGGCATCCTTTCGTTTGGTGACAGTTTTTCTTTCCTCGGAAGGAAGAGCAATCATAATCATAATACTGGCTGACACTACGAGAAAAGATAAGGAAAAAATAAATGCCCGCTTATTTTTTCTGTACTGATAATGATCAAGTACATGCTTTACCGGTGTCACTCCATTCTGAATCAGGATATAATTACCATTCATCTGGTTCAAAAAAGTTATACATCCAATAGTCAGAGCACCGATCAGCAAAATCAATGCTATCATAAAGGCTGTCGAAGAATTGGATCGTCTCATGTGAGCCTCCTAAATTAACATTTTATTGTCTATGTTTTATTATCGGTAGTTTCTGCTTTAAACTTTAATGGAATGATCAAAATAAGTTAATTGTTAGATAGCCCTACTGTAAACCAGTTAACATTACTTTATAAAATCTCTTTCTTGAAGATTTTACTATTTACTGATATGTATGATATAAAAAAACTCACTGCCTTTTATTTTAAATTCTATTCATAGAGTTAACTCATGGCAAAAGGAAATCTAAAAACTCAAAAAACGCTGAAAAAACAGACAGATGATCAAAAGAAATCGGGGAAAGGCAAATGGATTTTTCTGATTTTTATCTTAATACTTGTTTTATTAGGTGCCGGATTGTTTTATTGGTTTGGCAATCCTTTAACAATGTTTTTTAACGAAAGAGAGGGTTTTGAAGAATCCCAGATGCAATTTGAGTCTGGCTTAAATACGGATATGGCAATTATTCAGGATGTTGAACAGGTCATTGAAGTGGAAAAGAAAACACCTGTTGTGAAGGCGGTAACACCGAGTAAGACTCCCTTGAAAAGATTTTACATCCGAGTTGAAGATTGTACAGCCATTACCTGCGAACAAGAGGTTACTCGATTCCTAAAACAGGAAAAAATTCCCTATTTGAAGAGGTCGTATTCTAGAAAAACAAAGTATTTTGAATTAATCTCAACCTCAATTTATACCCTGCAGACTGCCAAAGCTAAAATGGATCTGCTAAAAATGCAGAAAGAATTGGTGAGTGATCCTTTTTTGATTAAAGAGAATAATCGATACAGAATATCGATGGGGACTTTCCCACAGGAAGAAACCGGTGTCAGAATAAAGTCTGAGCTGGCTCTTCTCTATCCAAAAATCAAGATTGAATTTGACATCAGACCCAAAAATCAGCAGTACACAGTCACATCAATTTATGCGGGGCCGTTTAAGAAAAATATTGCAGAAAAGGTTCTGCAACGGATTCATGACTATCTCCAATACGAAACATCACAAATTACCCAAAAGCTCTAGCAACCTGTGTTTTGCGAATAGCATTTAAAGGGAACAGAATAATTCTCTGATTCCCTTTATATTGACGGGCATCCCCGATTTCCAGCCATATTCTATCCCTTGATCTGACAGCCGTACTATTTCCTCGTTTCTCCTATCTGAGTCTAGTTTTTTATTTCACATTTCCATTTTTCACCGTCCATTTTGTTCGATTTTGGCGTTTTTTCAATTCACCGGTTACAACATTTTTTCTTCCTGGTTGAATGGTTAAGTATGACATAAATAATTGAAATAAAAGTTTATTGATGCAATTTGCAGATTTTAAGGTTTACCCGTTCACTATATTCCGGCTATATCCTGAAAAAAATATCTCGAAAATGGACTTTTTTAGTTGTAAAATGACACAAAACTTACCGGTAATAGTAACAAGACAACTGCTCAATCTGATTTTAAGCAATACCATGTATCAGAAAATGCAGCTGTAAAATGAAATTAATCGAAAATAAACGATTATTCTGACATTTAGCGCAATTTCGATCAATTGCTGGTGATTGATCGAAAAATGGCCAATTTTGAATGAAAGTGGTTTTTTGATTAAGAGTGAATCATCAAGCAAAAATGAGAAGATATACCCTTGAAGAATTCTTTGAAAGCAACTTGATTTTAACAAGTTTGGAGGATTTACAATGTTACAGTATTTAGATAATGCTTCTTCAAGTATAGTTTTTTCGATCGATGAGTCTGCGTTTTCAGGTCATGTAAAAATATCTGGAGTTCTCACTGAGAGAAAAGCCAACGAGATCAGAAAAGCCGTGGAAAGATCTGCAAACGTTGTTGAGTATTTTAAATTAAACCTGGAAAATGTTACCGCAGTTGATGTTTCCTGTATTGAAGCCCTTTATGCAACATGCGAAAACCTCGGAAAGTCAAACAAGCCTGTTCAGATTGAAGGAATCTGCCCTGTGGCTTTTACAAGCGCTGTGGAAGATGTTGGTTACTCTTACCACAAATGGCTCTGTTTTGGTCCATAGGATTAAACTACTGGGATGGCTTAACAGGCGTTTTGATTGAAGAGAAATATGCAGTGATTGCTAAAAGACCTTATTTAAAGCCACTCTGGCAGGAGGAGTGGCTGTCAATGTTTGCAGGGTCGTAAGTGTAGCTGCAGTAAGACACCAAGCACAACTGGCTCCGATTATAAAGGGTTCTAAGAAAGTGAGATAAATGAAGAATCCAACTCCACAGACCGATGTCCCCCAACCAAGAATCACGAAATATGCATTCAGAGTTTTGTTGGCTAATTTGCTTTGTATCCAGCAGATTAAACCGACACAATAGTTAACAATGCCCAGCAGACTCACAGGGATTACATTGAATAGCATAGCATATTTGCTTTGTTGAACAGTGTTGCATTCTCCGACAGGCCCACACATCAGTTCAGATTCAACAACACCCGAATAAAAAAGGTAACCTGCGATACTCAACGCTGTTATCCCCAATATTGGGTAGGCAACTGAAATAGAGCAAGATTCGGTCATTGGTCTTTTAACAAAGAGAATAATACCAAAAACGACTGCCATCAGCATCCCGATCAGCACAATTAACGCTATTGAATTGCCGACAATATCTTTCTTAAAATTATATTTAAACGTATTGACTGTTTCTGAGAATCCTTGCTCCGTGTTCCCGTCTATCCATTTTGCAGATGGTACGGATTCCATTTGTTGGATTTTTTTTACCAATGAATTGATGGAACTAACTTGCGGCCAATCGTAGACTGTAGCATCAGAAGGTGCCGAAAGAACGCCCGGGAGATTCTGGTTAATATCATCCAATCCCGTTAGTATGTGTGAACCAATTATTAAAATCGGAAGCTGAGAATATGCAGGAATATTCAAGGTTAGCAAAGTGTCTAGAAAAACACTGGCGCCCTCGGATATGGAATTATTTATGGCTAGAATTTTTAGTTTCGAATCGAGCTTTTTAACATATTTGGGAAGAATATTCTGAATTGCAGTTTCACATTCCTGACAGTCCGTTTTATAAAAAAGAACTGCTTTCAAAGTTGTTTTTGAGGCAGCAACGCCGTTTAGAGGAAGCAGATAACCCAGGATCAAGGAAAAGCAAAGGACTCTAAAAACAAAGGTCGCCACGTTGTGAAAGACGTTTTTAACGATGTAGGAAAAGGCAGGCATAACTCCGTAAATAATAGTAGAAACATCTTTCATCCGCAAACCAACACTCCTATCCTTAGTAATTAAATCAGAGATTCGTGTCTTCAAATGGCATATTCAATTTATAAACTCCGTATTCAAGTTTTGCCTTAACAACGCCCCCCTTTTCAAATACTTTCATCATGCCGGTATTTGAAGATAACACATCTGCAGTAAAGCCTTGCAAACCTCTATCTTTTGCCAATCGAATCAACATTTTGTAAAGAAAGGTGGCGATCCCCAGGCCGCTAAATTCTTCATCCACAACAAAGGCAACATCTGCCCAGGGTTTATCGGGCTCTTTTACAAATCTTGCTTCTGCAATGATGTGTCCTTGTCCAGGATCATTAATCAACGCCACTATGGACATAACTTGGGTATAGTCGACATTCACATATTCCTGCATTTTTGTGTGAGGCATCGTTTTAATAGATGTGAAATATCTATAGTAAACCGCTTCGTCAGAAAACCGATAAAAAAGATGTCGCATTTCATCTTCGTCGGAAGGTTTAATGGCTCTTAATCTTAGCCTTAAACCATTACGCAGGGTGTGTTGCGTCGCGATATCTATAGGATATAAATGAGCGTTGTTTTTAAGAAAGATCTGATCGGCGTATATGATGTTTTCTTTCTTGGCTTTTTCGATTAACTCTTCGCGATCATCGGGATGGGCAATCTCAATTAACGCTTGAGCTCTCTCACGCACTGTTCTTCCGTAAAGATAGGCTACTCCGTACTCTGTTGCTACAACATTTACCATTTCTGGAATATTCAGCAGATTAGGGTAGTTTTCAACGGAGGTTAAAAAATTGGATTTCCCTTTGGCATTACGGCTTGTCAAGCCAAAAACAGTATATCCTCCTTCGGATATCTGGGCTCCCGAGACTACTGCCGTTGCTTGAGCCAGTCCGGCAATTACCCCTTTGTTGCCCACATGCAGGGTCACCCGTCCGGACATGTCAACCTTTCTTGCCTGAACAACGGCCACAAATTTTGGATTTCGCCCGATCTGCAGCGGATTAAAAACTTTATCAATTCCCTGGAATTCAATTAATGGGTTACGATCAAGCCAATCCAAGAGTTCAGGAGATCCAAAAGCATACGAAGTCACAGATTGTCCCCTGTAGGTATTCTTCTTTCGGTTGGTCACCGCTCCGCTTCTAATCAGATTCATGATGTTATCACTTAAAAACGGAGTATGAATCCCCAGATCCCTCTTATGTACCAGATGCTCTCCCAAATGCTCAAAAAGTGTTCCAATTGAAGACGCAATACAACTGCCATCCTCGATTATCGCTGCAATGTTTTTTGCCACCTTGTCAAAGTTTTCACTCCTCGGCCAGGGATCAAAATATATCGGCAAATCTTTTGAATATATCAGAAAATCAAAGTCGGCAATGGGTACAAATGTATCACCAAATGTCCTGGGTATTTTGGTATTGATCTCACCCACCACAATAGATGCCTGTTCCATGGCATGACGCGCAACATCAACGGCCACCCCCAAACTGGAGTATCCGGCTTCATTAGGAGGGGTAATCTGCACGAAAGCAACGTCAATGGGAATTCTTCTGGATTCAAGCAGTTTTGGAATCTGATCGAAACGGCTGGGAATCAAATCCACTTTTCCGGATGTAATGGCATCTGAAGCAATCCAGCCGGAAAAGAATGTCTTAAGGCGATATCGCTGAAGTCTTAATTCTTCGTGAGAAATCGCATCCCCGACACTAACAAGTTGAAGCAGTTCAAGATCTTGCAAATTATATGCTTCCGAGCCAGTCAGTGCTTTGACCAGTGTTCTGGGTTCGGCTGGGCCTGTTCCTAAAAAAATACTCATCCCGGGTTTAATCTTCTCTAAAATCTGATCGGGGGTAACTATTTTTTTTTCCCACCCTTCTGAAGTAGTATGCGGCATGGAATGCTTTTTAATAAATGGAATTAATGAAGAATTAGGATCATCAGTTGAATTGATCCTATTTTACGGTTACAACCGGACAGCGTGCTTCCAGTATAACATGTTGAGCTGTGGAACCAAACAATAATTTACCAACTTTTGATGTTCTCTGGATTCCGATGATGATTTCATCAATTTCGTTTTCGTTGGCAAATTTTACCAAGTCTTCTCCTGATTCAAGACCACGGATCAGTAATCTTGTTTCACAGGATATGTTTGCCTTTTCCGCAAGCGATTTCCCATAATCCAAGTGACTTTCTGCGATTCTGTGGTCTTCGACATTGTCTTTACTTCCTCCAACCATCGAGGTAACAAGGTAAACCTTGGCTTCAAATTGTTTTGCATGCTGAAGAGAAAGCTTCAACGCTTCCTGCGCGGATTTGGAATTATCATAACAAACCATTATTTTCATGATTCCCCCTGGATTCGTTAAATTAACAATAATGAAAATCAATCGGATACAGAACGCTAAGAAAAGCTTGTGGAAAAACAGGTTGTTTCAAATGTAACTGTTTAGGTGAATAGATTGAAGGCAATTCATTGTTTGCCTGTTCAAATAAAATCAAACCGGTCGATCTTCTTTTACTACTGTAATGCCGTGTTTGGTGAGCAGTACTGTAGAAATCTCCAGCTCCGCCCTTACCCCTCCAGCTTCTCTTTTTGTTTTCGCTAGATAATTACAGTTTGATCGTTAGTTATTTCAATAGCTATTTAAATATCAATGAATATTGGTTTCAGACAATTACAAACATTTTTAAAAACTGATGCATAACACATCAAAGATGAAATACTAAAATACCAGAACAGTCTAATTCAGAATGCCTAATATTTTCAGTTAAATAAAACATTTATAATAAAACAAAACTTCAATCTATTTTAGCCCCATGTTGCACACAAACTGAGATTCATATAACATGGAATAACAGTTCTGACAATGTTTTATCTTTTTGCCATTTGTTATGATTGGTTAAACACATACCATGCTTCGGAGATCTTGTTCAGCCTTGACATGGAATCAATCAACAATCACATCAGGCATTATACATCCCATTTTCTAGAGGACAATTTACTATAAAGAATGATACCAGTTAGCAAAAATGAGTTTGTAACTTTATGGAGTGGAGATAGATAACATGCACATATTGGTAATTGATGATAATGCCCAAATCCGAAAAATGCTTTCGAGTTACCTTATTAAAAACGGACATACTGTAGAAACGGCCAACGATGGCAAACAGGGATGGCATCTCATTAAAAACATGAGTAGTGAATATGACCTGGTATTTACTGATATAAAAATGCCTGTTATGAATGGCCTTGAATTATTGGAAAAAATCCGCGAAAAAGATTTGGATATTCCCGTCATTATAATGACAGGTTATGCTGTCATTGAACTGACTCTCAAGGCATTTAAACTTGGCGCCTATGATTTTTTAACCAAGCCATTTGAATTTAAGCCTCTGTTGGCAACTTTGGACAAGATTGAGTCTATTAAGGCTACCAAACAGGAACTGGTTAATATAGCAGAGTTTTATTCTGCAACTTTGAGCTTTACTATTCCCAGCAGAATCAAACTCCTCAAAAGCTTGATCCCTACCATACAAAGTCACTTCAAACCATTATGTGAATTACACAGAACAGACAGCCACGCAATTGCCTCCTGTCTGTTTGAAGCAGTCAAAAACGCGATTGTCTATGGTAATCTGGAAATGGATCCCGGCCTAAAGGAACAGTCCATTGACAGATTTAACGACACAATCATTGAACGTGAAACAGATCCCAGGTATTCCCATAAAAAAGTCCATTTAAAGGCTGAATTGAATTCCGACCAACTAAAATTCGAAGTAGAAGACCAGGGACCCGGTTTTGATACATCACAACTACCTCGCTACGATGATAGTATGAAAACTCTGCCGTCTGAGAGGGGGATTTTTCTTGTGATGTCTAGCATGGATGAAGTGACATGGAATGAGACTGGAAATCGAATTACCATGATTAAGCGTTTTAGATAATTAATTCTGATCACTCTTGTGACTTTTTCCAAGAGGTAAAGCCATAACCCCAATAGCCGTTTGCTGTTATCCAATGGAAGAGCTAAATCTAGACTACACTTTTAAAGAAAATATCGAGATTGTGGATTATTTAAAAAAATCCCGCCTATTTGGACACCTCTCAGATGAGTTGTTAAACCAGTTAGTTCCACTATCTGAGTTTATTGAACATCCCCAAGGTCATAAAATTCTGTCGGAAGGCCAGGAAAACGACAAGGTCTACTTTTTAATAAAAGGTGAGGTTGGGGTTTATGTTGGAAATGATTCGATTCTAACACTAAAAAGGAAGGGGGACATATTTGGAGAAATGAGCGTAATCAGCTCTAAATCATGTTCTGCTACAGTAATAGCCAAGACACCTGTTACTGTGTTCAGTATCATGGCCAGAGGTATAGGAAAATATTCCGATTTGAAAGCCGATAATCTGCAGAATTTTTTCTACCGCATTTTTGCCATGGTACTCACCGAGAAATTGAGCTTAACCACCGATAAAGCCAAGCAATACGAATTTACGAATCGATTACTGGAGCAAACTCAAAAAACCCTGGAAGAAAAGATCATAGAGCAGCAAAAAGCAGAGGAAAAACGAGTTCAGTTGGAAACCCAGTTAAAACATTCCCAAAAGTTGGAGGCAATTGGAACCTTAGCAGGGGGAATTGCACATGATTTTAATAATCTCCTGTTTGCTATCTTAGGATATATATCAATGGCTAAGGAGGATTTACCTGAAAACAGCTTGATCCGGGATGATCTGGAAGAGGCAACAAAAGCGGCTAAGCGTGCAAAAGATTTAATCCAACAGATTCTTACCTTCAGTCGACAACAGGAGGGTGAAAAACAACCCATTCAAATATCACCTCTAATTAAAGAAGCTTTAAAAATGATAAAAGCTTTCCTTCCGGCCAGCATCGAAATCCGTCAGAATCTGGAAAACCAATCCAATGTGATTCTGGCAGATCCCAGTCAAATCCATCAGATTATTATGAATCTGTGCACAAATTCCGGTTATGCAATGAGATCATCTGGCGGATTATTGGAGATCGGTCTGACAGAGGTTGCAGTCGATGCAGGATTCGCTTCTTCTCATGCCATTATGGAAGGCGATTATTTGAAATTGACAGTGAGTGATACGGGGCATGGTATTGAAGAGGAAAACCTGGACAGGATTTTCGATCCTTTTTTCTCTACAAAGCCGGTAGGAGAAGGAACAGGAATGGGATTGGCGGTTGTCCATGGTATTGTGCGCAATCACCAGGGTACCATAGCGGTCTCCAGCGAAAAGGGTAAAAAAACCACATTTGATCTCTATTTCCCAATTGTCAAAGGAGAAATAGAGATCTGCAAAAAGGAAACCGAATCGATGCCAAAGGGCAATGAGCACATTTTAGTGGTCGATGATGAGATTTCCCTGGTAAAATTGGAAAAAAGAATTTTGGAAAAGTGTGGCTATAAAGTCACAACTGCCATCAGCAGCCCGGATGTTCTTGAGCTTTTCAGAGATCATCCTGAAGCTTTTGACCTGGTGATATCTGATCAAGCAATGCCCAAATTGGTTGGATCGGATCTGGCAAAAGAACTGCTTAAAATTCGACCGGATATAAAGATAATACTGGTCACAGGATATCATAGTGATGAGTTTATTTCTAAAACTAAAGAACTTGGGATAAAAGGGTGTGTAATGAAACCGATTGCTCCTCACGAATTCAGGAAAACCATTCGGGATGTACTTGATGGCAAAAAAAAATAGTAAATGAAATTGTCTTATGTTTAAATATAAGCCAGCTTAATGATAAAACGAGCCAACCTCTAACAATGTTTGAAAATGCAAGAAATCATCAAATCGGTCAAACTTATCAAGGATCAAACAGGCAGCGATAAGATGTACATTCTAAAACAGATGTCACATCATATGTTGGGTGCCAAATGGAAGTATTATCATAAGATAAAGAGCGGAGGTGAGGGGCTATCCATTTTTAAGGAAAAAACCCTGATGGAGCAGATGAAAGCAACCCAATCTGCACTAAGATTTACTTCAAAGAGCGCAAAGAAGTCCTATCGAACGGTATATCAATCCTGCATAAACGACATTGCGGTAAACACAGGAATTAAAAAGGATAATTTTCCCGTTTTACCGGAAGCCGAAAATGGAAAAGAACCTCCATCTCTGACATCCCAGTTTGATGAGGTGATCATCTCCTGGACTCCGTTGAAATTCTTTCTTCCGGCAAAACAGATAAGGGACAAAGGGAAAGCAACCCAACGCCATACCGAGGGGTTGGTAGCAAAGCTCTTTTTCAAAGTGGCAGCTTACTATGCAATCCCTGATAACTGGAACAAAGAAAAATTATCCATCTATACCAGGCGCATTGAGGAGGGGGCTTCCTATCAAGAGATAGTTAGTTTCATGGAGCCGTTAAAAACCGATCTCAACCAGTTCGTTGAAGCCTATGAACCTTTTTTATTCGGACAAGCCACGCTGACCAAGGGAGCAGAACAAGAAGGTGATTCCTTTGATGATGCCATGGCTGTTGAAAGTTTTGAATCCCAGGTTAGAACCCTTTATTGGTACAACGTAATCTACCTGGGTGTTGAGCTGTTTTTGTTTCGGTATTTCCTGACCTTGATAACATCATGTCGAAATACACAGGCGATTCGCTATTTATCAATCATTTTCGAATCAGCCTTTGAAAAGGTTATTGATAGCAGAAGTATATTTTTGGGTTCCTTTGAAACCGACCGCTCAAAGAAAAAATTTCGAGAACCTTTTGAAGAATATAAAATAAAACGATTGGACGATCCCCGTTCAACCAAACTAAAAACAAGAAATGGAGTATATGAAACCTATGTCTATAATCTAAAACTATTGGAAGAGCTTGCTGTCAGTTTTGAAATTAATTCGCCGCCTGATGATAAATCTCAATGGGCAGATTTTATCCGATACAATTTCCTCAATTTGACCCCACCCCTGACTGACTCTGTGAGAACGGATATTGATGAAATTTTGGATGAGAACCCTCTTCCGGCGATTCCACTTAATGCCAGAGAATATGCTTTTATGCAGCTGCTGGCGACAACGGTTAAATGCACTCGGCTCAGGCGCAAAGCCAGGCATAAAATCCTGGAACGGTTTAAAAAAAGGGTGTTAACAAATAAGGAATTTGCAGAAAAACAGATAGCCGAGATCAAAAAAAGAGGTGAGAAAACTCTAAGAAATCTGCAAAGTAAGGCTGCCAAGATTAAGCGCTTAAAACAAACAGAAGCATCCGAGGCATTTGATAATGATGTCGAATCCTTTAAAAAGAAATTGGATGAAAGATGTCTGGCGATTCAACAGGATGCGAATAGAGAATTAATTGCGCAAAAGGAACGGTTGCAAGCGGTATTCAGGGAGATCTCCGAGGAGGATTCAATCAGTGCCGGGACATCAGGTAATTATATTTACCAATCATTTGAACAGATTGATGTAAAAGGTGATTTTACGTCCGAGTTTTTAAAGTATACCATAGAAAATGTTCAAAACGACTATTCCAAAGAACTGGAGCCATTTTATGAAAATATATTTGAAATTCTCAATCCATCAATTCAGGAAAAAATTGTAATTATTCAAGCTCTAAAAAAATCAGGTGGGGAAAAAAGCTTCAATTTGACTCTTGCTCCTGAAGAGGAGCTGGAATTCGAGAATATGATTAGCAATATGAAATTGCAGATCGAAAAGTCCATGCCGGATGTATTAAAAAGCAAACTTATCTTCCTCTCCCTTGCATTTCCTGTGGAAGATGTATTCCGAATCAGCATTAACAATCAGAGTTTAAAAAGGCTGTTACGGTTGAAAGTTGCATTGCCAAAATCCGGAAAACAAACCCATCTGCCTTCAGAAACCGCTAAAGCAATATTGGTACTAAATATGGTGATAAACCCAGTACCTGCCAATAATTTGATTATGGCAGGAAAGGAAAACGAGCAAGATCCTCAAAAAGCAATAAACAGTGCCTTATTAAATAAACTTTTGGGTGATCTTTCTTAAAATATTGATTTTGCTGATTATATTGAATTAGTCTTTGAAGAGAACGAACAATTGAAATAGTATAGGATTGGATTGTGTACCAAAGTACAGCATCGTCGAGAAGATTAGTCGATAACGGGCCTATCTTTAACCCTACTTGTCTCTTTAACGAAAAAGAAAACAGTAATGGCCTGTCACGACTGATTTGTTTTTGAAGTAAGCTTCAGTTGGATAATGCGCTTATCCAACTTTTAATACGGGTTATTTGCAGGGATTTTTGAAAAGCACTTTACTATTGTTTGGTTATCAAATCATCAAATTATATCGATTTACTGTAGCATTATTTTAGAAATTGGAAGGAAACTTGCAAATCCTTCCAACCACAAGACAAATCTGTTAAATAGACGAAACTCAGGATGCTTTTCGCATCCGATATAATGGCGACCGATTAACATGCTGGATATTCTGAGTTCCACAAGACTTCTAAAAGATCAAATCCCAAGTGAAAAGGTCTACATTTTAAAGATGATCGCACACCAGATGCTTGGTTCAAAATGGGTGTATTTCCGCAAAATCAAGCATGCTGGTGAAGGCTTTAAGTTGTTTCGGGAAAAGAGTCTCATGGAGCAGATGAAGGCAACCCAGGCGGCCTTAAAGTTTACCTCCAAACATACTCGTAAAAAATATCGAACCATTTATAAAGAATCATTAAAAGACATAAAGATAAATGCAGGCGCCAGAAACGAAATTTTCCCTCCTTCTCCTGAATATGAAGAAGGGAAACAGGTTCCTTCCCTGACTTCCGAGCACGATGAGGTATTAATTACCTGGACTCCAATAAAGTTCATGTTGCCAATCAAAACTATCAGGGAAAAAGGGATTGCAACCCAGAGACATAGTGAAGGACTTGTTGCCAAGCTTCTCTTTAAGGTTGTTGGTTACTATGCTGCTTCTGAAAATTGGGATGAAGAAAGACTAACTTTTTACCTACGAAAAATAGAATCAGATTCCTCCTACCAGGATGTTTCTGCCGCATTGTCCCCTCTGAAAAATGATCTTCAGCAATTCACTGAAGCTTATGAACCCTTCAAATTTGGAAAAGCATCATTGTCAAAAGATAAGACAACGGATGAAGGGGTTTTTGATGATACTTTTGGTATTGAAACTTTTGAAGACGAACTAAGGACTTTGTATTGGTATCATTTTATCTATTGGGGAATGGAGCTCTTTCTATTCCGTTATTACTTGATCCTGGTTACCAGTACCGAATGCAAGCAAGCTATTCGTTATCTGACACAGATATTTGAACCGGCACTTCTTAAGGCTATCGAAAATAAAATAGTGTTCCAGGGATCATTCGAAACGGATAGGGCGAAGAAAAAGTACCGTATGCCTTATCGAAAATACCAGCAGGATAGGGCGAATGAACCTCCGGTGAAAAAGATAAAAACACAGAATGGTTTGTTTGAGTCTTATACTTATAATCTTCCAATGTTAGAAGATGATAGCATTGATTTTAAAATAGAGAAAATACCTGCTTCTGAATCTGAATGGGCTAATTTTATAAAATTCAAAATTCTCAATGCGTCCTCCTACAAAAGAGTAAAAGAGGAGAATGTTCCGCAAGAGATTCCCTTCGAAATGACCGAATATGCTTTAATGCATATCTGCAAATGCATGGTAAGCTGCACCCAATTTGAACGTAGAGCGAGGCATAAGATCCTGGAGCGTTTTAAAAAACGCCTGGAGACCGATAAAGAATTGATTATAAAAAGGGTTAATGAGGTAAAAGACAGAGGAGAAAAACAGATTAACCTGATGGAAAGGAAGGTCACCAAACTCAGACGAATGAAGCAGATTGATGCTGCTGAAGTCTATTTGAGAGACATTGAGAATCATAAGAAAAAAATTCAAGAGAAATCCATTGAAATCCAGGAAAGTGCCCAACTTGAAATGACCATGCAGAGAAGACGTCTGCAAACCTTGTTTCAGGAATTGTCCCAGGAAAAAGATATCGATGAGGGAAGATCGGCAAGAATTTTCTTAACCCTGATAAAAGACCTGACACCGCAGGGAGATTTCATCCACGATTTTATAAAACAGGTGTCAAATTATATACGAATGGAATATGAAACGGAGATGGAACCGTTTTATAAAAACATGTTCACCATCCTTAATCCTTCAACCCAGGAAAAAGTTATTCTCATTCAGTCACTTGAAAAATCCGGTGGGGTGGATGCTGTCAAGTTGTCCTTGACTGATGATGAAAAGGAAAAAACCCAGAACATGATTAATCTCTTAAAGGCAAAAATAAAAGGGGGAATGCCGGACATTTTTAATTGTAAGATCATTTTTCTGACCTCATTAATACCCATCGAGGATCTTTTCAAGCTCAGCATTGACAATAAAAGTCTCAAAGTTCTGCTGTCTTTGAAGGTAACATCCCCTAAGAATGCAAAACCCACTCATTTGCAGGAGGTTATTGTCAAAGCCTTAATGGTTCTGAACCTGGTTACTAATCCAGTCCCCAGGCACAACATCATTCAGCCGGGACGAGAGCATGTAAAAGACCCGCAACAGGCGATAAATCCTGCTGTTTTGTCTCAACTACTTGAGGAACTTCCAAAAGCCAAAGCCATCAGCTAATCTTTAGATATCCTCGAAACAGTCATTTTTTGCTTCGTCAATCTTATTGGTGATCTGTAGGAGTAGAATTTTGTAATCGGAAAGCTTCTTTTGTTGATTCGCAATCATTTTGGAAACCGATTCTGAGGAAGGCCCTCCAATATGATTTTTCTGATCAATCATGGCTGAAGGAGCATTTAAGTAATCCACGTCTGCCTTTGTGATCTCAATCTCAATCTCATTTTCCGTCAGTGCTTTGACAAGCCCTTCGTAGGTCAACTGTCCTGACTCTTCACTATATTTGACTGCCAAGGAAAGTACATTGTAGCTCTCTCTGAATGCCAGATTGTGTTTTTGCGCCATCCAGTCTGCAACATCAGCACTGTTCATAAATCCTTTTTTAGACTGTGACAGCATCTCATCTCTTTTGAAAACCATGGTAGAACATGCACCCGCTAACACATCAGGCGCCGAAGCAATTTCCCGGAAAAGATCCATGATCAGGTATTTGGTTTGCTGAGCATCGCGGTTGTAGCCGCTCATAGAGCCCTTTAGAATGCTGAGGAGGCTCATCAGCGTGCCCTGGCTGAAAGAAGCTTTGCTTCTTATTATTTCCGCGAAGTCTGGGTTCCGTTTCTGGGGCATAATTGATGATCCCGTCACATAACGATCATCAATGGATAACATGTTGTAATACGGCGTACTCAGGAGAATGATATCCTGGGAAATCGTACTCAGGTGATTCATCATCAAGGCGATACTGGAGGCAATATTTGCTTCAAACTCTCCCCGGGCGCTAATGCAATCAAGGGTGTTCTCTTCAACCCCATCAAATCCCATAAGTGCAGCGGTATATTCCCTATCGATTGGCCAGGATGTTCCAAAAGAGGCTGCCGCCCCCAGCGGAGACAGGTTTATTCGCTGCAAATCTGACGTTAATCTTGCAATATCACGTAGCAAGGCTTGACTCCATGCCGTTAACCAATGTCCCGTTGTCGTAAGCATTGCTGGTTGATAATGAGTAAAACCAGGCATGATGGTTCCCTTTTCGTACTCTGCTTTTTTCAGGATCGTTTCGACAAGTTTTGACAGGCTGTTGATAAGGCTTATAATCTGATCCCTCATAAAGAGGCGCATGTCAGTAGCAACCTGGTCATTTCTGCTTCTTCCGGTATGCATTTTCTTACCGGCATCTATCGATTTCGTATGAGTTATAAAATGCTCGACATTAATATGAACATCCTCTTTTTTGGGATCGAGAGTAAATCTTCCCTGTTGATGTAACCGATGAAGCTCAATTAATTCTTTTTTAAGTTCGGAAGTTTCTTTCTGGGTAAGAATACCGCATTTTCCAAGCATTTTCGTGTGAGCCAGATTGGTCCAGATATCATAAGGAATCAAAACTTCATCCGCCATAGGCAAAACGATGACGTCCCTACCGGCACAGAATTCGACATTTAGTTCATCTGGTGTGGTTATTAGTCTTGAACCCCAGACCTGGGTTTTGGGTGTTTTTTCCATCATTGTATTCTTTTAGTTTATTAGGCAAAGCTGGGAAGGTCACTTGTGAAGTTTTAACAAAACAGGATTATTCAGACATCCTTTTGAATGGTTTTAGCAACTATCATTTACTGCATAAGTCATCAAACGGCTCTTTCAATAGCAGACTGTCATTTGTTCAAAACACAAAATTAGGGGACAGTGGAAGAATCAAATTTATCAGCATTTGAGTTCAAATCTTCAGGTTGTATTTCGTCCACAAACACAATCTCACGAATGAAAATGAAGGTTGTTTGAAGAATTGAAAAGAATGGAACTGCTATCAATGCTCCAAAAATCCCATATGCCTTTTGTCCTGCCATCAGGGCTAAAATAACCAGTACGGGGTGAATTTTTGCCGATTTCCCGATAATCTTAGGATTGAGGATGTTCCCTTCGATAAAATGAATCATTAATATCCAGGCCAGTATCAGCAGGGCAGTAATAAAGGAGTTTGTCATTGCCATCAGTATGATAGGGATAGATGAAATAAAAACTCCGAAAATGGGTATTAAAGAGGTTACGGTTGCAAGCAGAGACAAGGTTAAAGCAAATTTTACATCAAATATCAAGAGCCCAATACCTGTCAAGGTTCCATTAACTACGCAGATGATCAATTGACCACGAACCACACCATGAAGACCGATGTTTTGCTTTTGCAAAAACATATCAACCCGACTCAGCAGTCTTTCCGGGAACAATCCCCGAAAGAAGTCCAGTATCTTTTCATGATCGATAATGATAAAGGCTGCAACCATCAAAGTGATAAAAGTCTGGAAAATTGAGCTGACAATGGAAATGACAATTGCCTGTCCAAAATCGAGAAAACCAAGCAAAATACTCTGCAAGTCTTCAAACATGTTCCCGATAAAGTCGTTAATATATTGAGCCAGATTGAAATTTTCAACTTCATCATCAAGCTTTATTTTGGTGATCTTGTGGGGTATTATTTCAAATCCGTTTTTACTCTGATTCACTTCGAATCTCGTGTTTTGAAGGAATGTTATTATCTCATTTTGTGATTCAAATTCCGTATTTTCAACAAATTCTTTAACCTCTGCCGATGTTTTCTCTTCTTCAATTAAAACGTCAGTTTTTTGAACGCTAGGCAAGTACTTGGATATGTTTTGAATCCCTTTGCTAACAGCTGGTACCCAGTTTTTTGAAAACTTTTCGCCATATTGCGGAATATCTTTGACAAGGATTTGAATCTCATTTGACAAATTAATTACAAAAAAAGCACCCCCAAAGGAGATACTGGTTATCAGTACCAAATAGATAAAGATTATGGCAATTCCTCTGGGGATCTGCCGTTTAAAGACCTTCTTGGATGACATCCAGACCACAATGGGTGTCAGGACATAGGCGAGAAAAAGGGCTAAAATAAATAATGGAAATACACTGCGAAATTTATATATCAATGCCAAGGTAATGGCAGAGATTATTATTATAATCAAATACTTCAAACGTTGGGAAATATTCATGTATTCCTATTCATTAAGTTATTCAATTGATATTCCAACTATCTGGTGTATTTCACTTGGGAGATTAACACTTTCAGGTTTATTTGTCCTTAGGGTGTGCCATGAAATAAAAGGTCAGCTTTCTATTAATCAGGGTCCGAACGAAAAGTCTCAACTTTCTACTATGGTACTGTTTGAAATAAGAAGATTCAACCTGAAGCTTGAATTGCCTTCAGCTGTCGGCGATCAGCTTTCAGCTAAATACCAAGACATTATAGGGTGCTATAAGTCTGAATGCTGATCGCTGAAAGCAGAAATCTTCATCTAAAATGTCTGACTTCCATGCTAATAACCATAAGGGCTGACGAGGTATTTGCTCAGACACCAATTAAGTACCTACATTATCATTATGTACAGAAATAAACAAAATACCCCAAAATGATCAAAACAGAAAAAAACCACCATCTTCCATTAATGCTGTGGTCATCGAGCTGAGTATAAAAATCTTGAGCACTGTCGAATCCCTGCGTTCCTTGGCCTATTTTTTGATGAAGTAAACAGTCACTAAAAATTAAACTTTTTTATCCCCAATTACAAGCTGGAAAACAAGTTGCAAATCCTGAACAGTCACAAAACCTATTTTAATGGGGTATCAGAAAGAAATCAAATAGGTTCGAGCATAACTCAATCGATTCACGGGACAACCGATAAAGATGAGCTTACTGTTTTGTTGGACCCTTCAAACAAAACGAATCCATCACTCCAAAAAGTTGAATCTGTCTCTTTGAAACCCGCAGAAGGTGAAAATCATTTAAATCCACTAAGATATTGGGGAAAATTGGTTTAAACGTAGATATGAATGGAATTTCAATTGAAAAACGCAATAGAATCAATTATAAGTGAAAAAACCTTGGTGGCGTTCATACGATTCCATTCTTGTTCAAACAATTTTTCCCAATCCCTAGAGGAAAGATGAAAATTCTCATAGTCGATGATGATTTGGTTTCGAGGAAATATTTACATGGAATATTAAGACGATATGGATACTGTGAAATTGCCGTGAACGGAAAGGAAGCAATCGAGTATTTTGAGTTAAGTATTAAGAAAAAGGACCCGTATGATATGGTGTTCCTTGATATTATGATGCCTGAAATGGATGGTGACGAAACATTGGAGATGATCAGAAAAATTGAGGAAGATGCCGAGATTGCTTCAGGTCAAGGTGCAAAAATTGCTATGATCAGTGCATTGAATGATAAGAAGAATATTCTGTCTTCATTCTCCAAGGGATGTGAGTATTATCTCGTTAAACCGGTGCACCACGATAAAATTCAGGAAATAATGGAAGAGGTCACTTCACCAACGATTTAATCCATTAAGCAGTAAAAATAATCAAGTCATTTACTGCTCCAACCATGGAAATGCCTCCTTAACCCAATCGGTTTTGTTTAGCAACGGAATCAAGATCACCGTTTTTTGGATAAAATCAAGTCAAAGGCAATCATCGAACATGCCAAATCTCCTCTATCTTGCTCCTCTGTGTTAATGAACGTGGTGCAATAATGGTAAAATACGATGATGGATTTAGTTTCCAAGGTTGATTTGATTTGATTTGATCAAATCTTATGCTATATTGGACACAATCAAAGAATAAAAAACAACCTGATCATAAGTGCTAATAGCCTGTGTTGAAGCCGTTCGATAAAACCTGACGATTCAGAAATGGTTAAAAACAGTGAATATGGACTCAATTGGTTTCTCCCGGTTTTATGATAACAAAATGGCAGGTTAAATGGTTAAAGGGGTTTATGGATAATTAAGGAGTCTTCATCATTTAAAATTAGACATTATCATACCTTTTTTAATACAATATCGGTTCCATCAGGTTTACAGTCAAGAACAAAGGAATAGACCACAGGTCTTCAGTGCATTGTGGTTTAGGTTTGTTTTGATGTTAGAATCAAAAAAGACATAACAAAGTTAATCTACTCAATCTACTCAATATACCCATTTGAGTCATAGTATTAAGGGAATTTAATCTGGATAAAACATCTAATGCATGAAGAAACCAGAGTTTTAGCTGTAGATGATGATCAGACCAATCTGAAGTTTTTGAAAGAAATATTGGAAGATGACTACTCCTTAAAGGTTGCATTAACAGGAGAAGAAGCATTAGCTGCCATTCATGCGTTCAATCCGCAAATAGTACTGCTTGATGTCATGCTTCCCGGTATGAGTGGTTACGATGTCTGCAAGCAGATACGTGGAGACGACAGGCTATCAGGTATCAAGATTATTCTGATCTCCGCAAAGGCTATGATAAACGAGCGACAGAAAGGATACAGAGTAGGAGCGGACGACTATATTACGAAGCCCTTTGATCACGAGGAATTGCTGAAAAAAGTCCAGTCTGTTTTATCCAAGGTTTCGTAGTGATAAGGAATTATCATGAGTGAGTTACTTAAGAGTGTTTTTTAAAACTGATTATTCAATAAATGTAAAAGGGAAATATGAAATTTTTAATCGTAGATGATGATCTGACTAATCGTAAGCTGTTACATACAATGTTAGAAGATGTTGGTGGTTGTGACATAGCTGTCAACGGTAAAGAGGCGGTTGATTATTTCCAGTTAAGCCTTAAGGAAAAGGAGTTTTATGATGTCATATTCCTTGATATAAAAATGCCGGTTATGGATGGTCACGAGACATTAAAACGAATCCGAAAGATAGAAGAGGAAAACGGAATTTTTGTCGGAGCTGGTGTTAAGGTTGTCATGGTGACAGCACTTGGTGACAAACAAAATATTCTGTCTGCTTTCCATGAAGGCTGTGAGTATTATCTTGTCAAACCATTTCAACAAAAGAAGTTATTTGATCTGCTTGAAGAGATGGGATACAGCACTTAAGCTGTTTCGTTTTCCCTTGTTCAATGTTATCTTCTCAGATTGATCTCCGGTCGGATTGGCGGGTAAATGAACTGCCAATTGATTACAAGCTCATCTTTTGGAAAGGGATCTGGCATTGGGGGTTGTTTTAAAGAACCGACCAATGCCTGAATGACCATCAATTCCATCTCAGCTGTAACGGACGATTGTACAATTCTGTATCCCAATAGTCGTCCCGATTTGGCCAGTTTTACTTGAATCCACATGTTCCCACCTTCGGGAACCCTTCCATATTTGTAATCCAGGGGCGCTTTCCACCATTTTTGAATATCGACAGCCCAGTTTTCCATATAACGTTTAAACGACCACTTGTAGGTATTCATCGAATACTCAAGGTTTTCACTGGCAGTGGGCTCAGGCGCATCATTGCGGAAGGTTTCCTTGATCTCTTCAGGGATGATTTTTTTATCCTCTTTATTCTGTTGATTGCCCGCAATCTCAGGTTCCGATTTTTTGAGGAACAAGGGTGAAACAGCATTATCTTCTTCCGTGGATTCGATTAACTCCTCTGTCCGAGATGTTTCAACGGGTACCTGTTCCTTTTTTTCTTCTGCAACTTGAGAGATCTCAACAGGAGGCTTCTCCTCTTTTACCGGTGGGGAAGCTTCTGTAAGAGGTTTTTCTTCCTCCGGTCTAACAGTTTTCCGGGCGGAGGGATCAGGGAATGGTATCTCCTGCTTCTGATCAATAACAACATCTTTTTCTATTGTCTCATCCAACAATTTCTTATGTTTCGGATTTAAAATAATCTCTTTTTGTTTTTCCGGCAATTCAGGTATGTCAATGGGTTTGGTTTCAGGGGGTGATAACGGTACAACTGGATTGGGAGGTATCTGCTCAACTGCCTGTTTAAGGGGTGGCTGTTTTTTTAACTCGGAGATATCTATCTCTATGCTTTCATCGGAAATCGCAGGCAGAATGGTTTTGTTTAGCCATTTTGATAGCGGACTGATAGCCGAAAAATGGATCACACATGATACAATCAAGGCTGCATAAAACCATGATAAGTTACGATCTGTCATAGGTTCCGAATACCACTTTTTTATACTGATGAATCTTTAAAAAATCCAGCAAACTCACCACCTTACCGTGAGAGATTTTCTTATCAATATTCAAGATAACTTTTTGTTTTCGATCATATTTCTCCTTCTCAATCTCTTGTGATACTTCGTTCCATTCAACCGGTTTGCCGTTAATAAACAGATCCTGTTCATCCTGCATAATGATAATCAGCTTTTCGCTGGTGGCAATTGCGCTTGAGGAGACAGTCTCCGGCAGATCAACATCAATGGCTTGCTGATTTGTAAACCGCGTCGATACGGAGAAGAAGATAATGAGAAGAAACAGCACATCAACCAAAGCTGTCAAATTGATCTGGGTTTTCCTTCTTTTAGGCGAAACGAGCTTCATGACAAGGTTTAAGGTTTCAGTTTTTAACTATCAATTGGTAATAGTCGTCAATCAGGACATTCAGTTGATCTTCGGTGATGAGCAGAATTCGCTCAATGTGTCGGGAAAAAAGATTAAAAGCGATCAATGCGGGAATTCCAATGCAGAGTCCCGTTACTGTCGTGAACAAAGCCTCCGAAATACCTGAAGAGAGAGCACTTATTTTTGCTTCACCAATGGCGGAGAGACGTGAAAATACCTCCACCATTCCCAGTGCTGTTCCCAAAAGCCCAAACAGGGGTGCAATCCCGGCAATTGTATCCAAGAAAACCAACCCTCTTTCCAACCTGTGCTTTTCCTTTCTGGCAAGATCAGCCAGACGTTCTTCCAGCCTTTCTTTAGGCAAAGGTAAATGACCTTCGATTGAAAACAGTATCGCCCCCAGGATTGAACCTGATTTACGACGGGGAAGCTCCATTCTGCTCATTTCAAAATCAAACCATCTTTTCCAGGCATTGAACTGCTTTTTTGAAACCAGTCGATTCATCCTCAAGCTTAACAGTCGTTCAACAATGATAAGCAGTGCAATAAAAGAACAGATGCCCAAGGGAATCATCATGACACCACCTTTTTCCAGAATGATCTTAATTTGATCCAGTGTTTCGGGACTAAAAAAAGGAAGTACCGATAGTAAACGCGATATCATTTCCATATCCAAACTTTTAAGGAAGATTGACCCTGTGGTTTTTTATCCAATACTAAGAACAAGGTCAGGATTGTATAAGGTAAAATCAGGTAAGTACACCGAACTGAAATACGGTTTGTTTTAATAAACGCAATGGTAGCTTATCCGAAAAAAAAATTAAAGATGATAACCAAGGTAATCTTCAGTACATCGATGTACTCTTTTTCGACCTGGATATCAACTGTATCAAGTCTTGATGCTAAATAAGAAATGTGTGGAAAATATGAAGGATGATTTTTGATCATGGTTTGTAATTTTTTCCTATTTCATATAATCACTGTTTTCAGGGCTGGTTGATTGCTCATTCAACAAAAAAAGATCTTCAAAAGCTCACAGCTTCTTTTAAATTCCTAAAATAACAGCATAGTACGAATTTTATTATTTAGTACTATTTTAGGACAAATCCGCCAGCTTATGTAACATTTGAATTAAACTCTCAGCCTGTGAGTCATCACAGCATTCCTGCCTAAGCACTGATAAAAAAGTGTTATAGTGAGTTGTTTCTTTTAAATAGTCGCCCAAACCACCTTTCTTAATCTGGATTCTGGTCTCATAGGCTGCATTGGGACTATATTGGCAGGCAAACCTGAATGCTGCTAAACTGATGGTTTCATCACACCAGTCAAAATGGTCGTAAAGGTCAAAAACTAATTCCGAAACACAAAGAGGTTCATTCCCTGATTCAACCAGTTGACTTTTCAGATAGGATATCAAAACACGGATGAACCTCTTGTCAGATAAAACCAGGCATTGGATGGCATGGAAGAAACAAGGTGTGGTCTCACTATACCAGAGAGGCCCAGTAGCAGTTTTCATGAGTTTTTTTGCAGTTTGTTCCAACAAATCAGCCGAGATTGGAGTTAATTTAATTCTGCCAAAATAGTCAATTTCGGAAAATGTTCCTGTGGAATGATTAAATCCGAACCGGAGGATTTCCTCATATATAAGGTTTTCAAATTTATCGAGTAATCGATCAATCTGCAAGAAGGCATCTTTCTGCCCCTCTTCTTCAAAGTTGGTAATATATACCGCTGCAACCTTGAGTTCAGCCTCAAATTGACTATTGCTGTCAATAAAGTTATCTGAGTTATGTTGCCACATGTTTGAAAGTGGCGGGGATGTCTGCAAATCACTTTCGCCTTTCTTATCCAGATCGAAATTATACAATCCCAGATTTGCATATTTGATTTTAGTTTCTATTTCTTTATATTCCAGATTTAATTGGCTTAACCTATTAATCTGTTTGTCATTTAACTGAAGATTTAACATGTGATTGTATTCAATTTGATTGATTTCATTTTGCAGGGTGAATTTTCTTCTGTGCAAATCATCCAGCTGCTGTTGAACAAGCTCTTCGTTGGGGCTTGCAGTTTCATTCAGTACCTGTATCAATTCTTTTAGTGTCAGGTATCCCGCTCCTTTTACTTCGGCACCTGCACTGATCAAAAGATTTATGATCTCCCTGTTATTAACCTCAAAAGCCAGTTCCAAAGCAGTTAAGTCGAAATCGGGATGAATTATACTTAAATCGGGCATGAGTGTTAAAGCTTCCCTCACCTTTGCAGTATCTTCAGATTCGACGGCATTGAATAAAGAATCTTCAAGGGGTAGAAGAATTGAGAAATTCTCTTCAACAAGAGAGAGATACAGAGTGTGATTCTTAAAATACGTTTTGTTTTCAGGCTGGGAAAAAAACTGTTTAAATTCAGGGGAATCAAGATAACGTTGAAGCTGTTCAATACCACGTTCATTTTGGAAATAAGCTCTGGTTAAAATCAGGTTCACCGTATCCTGGCACCAACCGTATTTTTCTATCACCTGATCAATAAGTTGCCCCGGTTCCTCTTTCTCTTTTTGAGAATCCACAAGGCTGCCCAGATATGAGACCAAGACAGGCAGGTACGATTTTTCGGAAAAAACAAGTTGCCTGACGGCGAAAAACGCGGTGGGAAAATCATCATTGAACCAAAGGGGTTTGTCAAAAAGGATTAAATTTTCAACGTACTCTTTTATTAAATCAAGTAATTGATGATGTTCAGCAACCATTCCGAAAAAAGTATCTTCAGAGATAATCCGGTTGTGACAATGAAATTTAAACCTTAGAAGATGACCATCTCTGATAGCATCAGCCTCTTTAGAAAGACAGACAAGCTGCTCCAAAGTCTGCTGCAACGATTCAACCCTGTCAGCAGATTCAATATTGAGATGATTCCATGAAAAATCTTTAAATCCTTCATCTGAACTATCCTGTCCAGTGTCAGCACAGTTCTCCCATTGGATTTCAATGATCTCTTCATCCGAATCAAAATCGCCAATACTGGCATCAATTGTGGCCGGAGGAGATCCAAAAGTGACAAATGACTCATCAGGACTTAACTTCAGTGGAGTGTCAAAACCGGTTAGAAAATAACGACTGGAAGTTTTATTCACGTTATCTCCCGGGTGAGCAATAAGGGGTAATCTTTTCTGTCCGTCCAAAGAGAGCCGTCTCAAGAGACCATGTTGAAACGTAATCCATATGGACTTGTCTTTCTGGCTATAGGCAAATGAATCAAAACGTTCCATGAACTCATCCCTGACATCTTTATACTCATCAGCATGGGGGGAAAGCTCAAAGCAGGATAATGCGTATCCGGGATCATCATCTTCAAACACATCTGTCGCAAGAAAATCCCTGGCTGCAATCAATCTCTTTTTTTCTCCGGTTTCAAGATCAAATACCATTATTTTGGCTGAATACAGGGTTCCTGCTTCACCCGTTTTAATCTCTATGTTTTCATAGGAGGGTCTGATACCGATCCCAAGATCCGGGCAGAACAGCACGGGCGGATCGGAAAAATTTCCGCTGGGTGATGGCGTAAGCGCTATATATGTGGTTTTACCGGAGATAAGGTCTATTTGTGCAAATCCATCTCTACTATCCGGACTGTTCAACCCGCCTGCAGGAATGTACGCAATAACCTGGGATTCTCCGTAGTTTGAGAGGGTATTTACGCGATTAATATTCAAACAATTATGGGTTGCAAGGATTTTGCCCGAATTGAGATCGAAGCTGGCTATTGTTACATGTGTGTCTTTTACTGAGGAGTAGGCTATTACGCCGGCAGTTTTTGATTCGCAGGTGACAGCGCCCCATAATTGTGAAGCGTTTAATTCAATTTTTTCCCATTCAGCTTTAGCCTGCAAATCAAAGAAACAAATAGTTGCCTTTTTATCAATTGATAACAGGGTTTTTGAATCTATTATCTCTGCAAATTCTATAGCCGGATTATTGTTTTCCGGCATTATTTCCCAGTAGAGATCATAATACGAATTGGACCTTAGCCTAAAAACCTGGAGATATCCACAAACCCCCGGTGTTGTCTTTATGACGGGAATAAATTCTGCCTGATTGTACCCGGGAAAGTACATGCTAATCTCAAATTTTGGATTTTTTAAAGAGTGATCCTTTATTTGTTTCCATTATAATTAACTGGCCAGTCAATTGCCAGTGTACTGTAACATTTGTGGAGAATTTTGAGGAAAGTGAAAAGAAAGGGAAACAGCTTTCCTTCCAGGGGAAGAAATCTGGAGTAGCGCTGTTTCCTTCTCCGGGGGGCTAAATCGTCTTTACTTCTGCAGGTATTGTCTCAACGGTCGCCGTTAATCCAAAATCATCGGCAATGGCATAAAAACAGGGAATAACCACCAGAATCAACAAAGTCGATGCCATTAATCCAAAAGCAATACTGACTGCGATTGGAATGAGCATTTGAGCCTGCAGGCTGGTTTCAGACAATAAGGGTATAAGACCGAAAATTGTTGTAACAGAGGTCAAGAACACGGCCCTGAATCGTTGTCTGCTGGCTGTTTTAGCCGCAGTCATGGGATCTATTCCTTCCATCCTCCTTTTTTTGATGAACTCCACCAGTAAAATGGAATCATTCACCACAATTCCGGATAGTGATACGAATCCCAATAAACTTGGCATTGAGAGAGAAATTCCCATGATATAATGTCCCCAGATCACTCCGATCAAGGCAAATGGAATTGCCATCATAATCACAAATGGTTCACTATAACTTTTAAACTGGAAACTGAGTAGAATAAACACACCGATGATACCTACCAGAAACATCTTCATCATGGAACCGGATGTTTTTGCAGTCCGCTCTTCAGATCCCCGGATCTTGACGCTAACCCCGGGGTGATTCTTCTTGAATTCCGGCAGAAAGTCAGCTTTCATCTTGCTGATAACTTCGCTGGAATTGGTGATGGATGAATTGACATTTCCTGCCAGAGTCAAGGTTCTGATTCCGTCAATCCTGACAATTCGTGCAAATCCCCTTTTTCTCTCAAAATCCACAACGCTGGTGACCGGAATTCCGGTTCCATCCCCACTGTAAACATGGAAAAGTTCAAGATCCTGGAGATTATCTTTATCCTGTGGATCAAGTTGGACCGATACTTCATAGGATTCCTGTCCCACCTGGATTTCATTTACCGTATTGCCAAGAAAGGCTGACCGAACCTGGCTGGCTATGGAGTTGGCAGTCACACCTAAAATAGTGGCGCCTTTTTTGAGTTTCATTACGATTTCCGGTTTCCCCGGTCGCATATCATCAAATACATCAAAAACACCATCAAACTGACTCAACCAGGTCATCAATTCCAGGGAGGATTGTTTCAATTCATCAAGATCATCAGCCTGAAATTGGATCTGTATGGGGGTTCCACCGGGTCCTCTTTGTGATTCCCCGTAGTTGATGCTGATAACATCCGTAATGCTCCCGGTTTCCTTGCGCCACATTGAGGTGATTTCCTGAGTTGTATTATTCCTTAATCCATTCTCCAGTAAATCTACAGCAATGGTAGCAAGATGAGGCCCCGATTCATTGGAATCCGAGTTCTGTCCATAAGATATTCTGATATTCTGTACCAGTTTTTGCCCCTGTTTCTGCAGAGGAGTCAACTTTTCATCAACCTTGTTCAAGGCGGCCAGAATTGTTTCTACAACAACTTCGGTTTTATTAAGCGGAGTTCCTTGGGGCAACAGGATTTTTGCCTCGATAACATCACCTTCCGATTCAGGAAAACCGATAAATTTTAGCCTCCCTCCTGCAAGCAAGGCAATTGACGTAATAAACACCATGATGACGATTCCGACTGTCAAATAACGCCTGTTAACCGCTGCATCAACTATCCGACCCAGAATCCTCTCCCTGATAAACGAGATAATCGATTCAACCTTGTTCCGAATACGATTTGAAGTCTGAAACGGGCGATTTTTAAAAGCATGCCCAAGATGATGAGGAAGAATTAAAAAAGCTTCTATCAAGCTTATGGACAGGACAAACAGAAGAATAATCGGGACAACCAGCAACACCTTTCCGATTCTTCCTTCCAGAAATGCCAGGGGCAGAAAAACACATGCTGTTGTTAAAAAAGATGCAATGACCCCGTTTTTGACTTCCAGTGTTCCTTTGATGACCGCCTCAACAGCATTCTCTCCTTTTTGAAGATAAACAGCGATATTTTCGGCAATGACAATGGCATCATCCATCAAGATTCCTATTGATAGTAACAATGCCAGGGTTGTCATTATATTTAACGTATAACCGATCTGAGCCATGAGAAAAAAGGCACCCAGAAAAGATATCGGCAATCCCATTGCTACCCAAAAAGCGGTACGAAAATTAAAGAAGATGTACATGGCAATAAATACCAGAATCAAGCCCTGCCAACCGTTCATAAACACCAGCTCCAATCGATCTCGAATGATGGAAGCCATGTCATAGGTCAGAGTCAACTTCACCCCATCAGGTGCCAGTTCTCTTTCCTTTTCCAGGTACTTCTTTACGGCATCGTAGATAATGAGGCTGTCTTCCTCTTTTGATTTAACAATAGAAATGTAAGCCGCCCGTTCATCGTTAAAGATGGTCTTACTTTCATCAAGTTCAAAGGCGTCGACAATGGTGGAAATATCGCCCAACTTTATCTCCGCCCCGCTGGAACCGGAAACAATGACAATATCCTTGAATTCTTCAACAGCCCTGCGTTTATCAGCAAATCGGATCAACATTTCCTGTTCATCGGAGTCAATGGAACCGGCGGGAATATCAAGACTTTGACTGGCAATGGCAGTAGCAATATCATTGATGCTGATTCCGTATTGCATCAGTTTATTTGCTTTTACCCTGATCTGAATCTGCCTGTCGGAAAAACCACTGATCTCCACAATTGAAACTTCGGGCAATTGCTTTAATTTTCTTTTTAGGGATTCGCAATATTCTTTCAGATGTTGAACCGACATCGGACCTGATACGGCAATGGCAACAACATGACTGGTTCGATTCATCTCGGTAATAACCGGATCATTGGCTCCTTCCGGAAATGTTGTAATGGCTTCCACGGCTGTTCTGATATCATTGTAGAACTCCGTGATATCTCCATCTTCCTGCATTTCTATCGTAACATTGGTATTGCCCTCTTTGGATTCGGCTTTAATCTCTTCCACATAATTGATGCTGCTGATGGCATCCTCTATGGGTTGACCAACGGCTTCTTCCATCTCGGCTGCAGATGCTCCGGAATAGGAAACACTGACACGAACCTGATCAGCTTCAAATTCCGGAAATGTTTCTCGCCTTAATGACGGAATACCGATTATCCCGGTGATGATAATAATGAGCATCAGAAGATTAGCTGCAGTCGGATGTGATGCAAAAAAACGTATCATTTTATACCTCTGTTTGCTTCTGTTCTTATCTTTTGAGTAATCGCCTGATCAATGACAGGATCAACTGACATGCCCTGTACGGCAGGAACCACATCGGTTATTACAACTTTATCGTCTCTTGATAACCCCGAATGAATCACGGTAAAACTATCCTGTGAGAAACTGATTTCAATGGTTCTAAATTGCAGCTGATTGTTTATATCCACAACGTACACCATGTTATTCTCATGTACTGCTGTTCTGGGTACTACAATCTGATCTTTAAAGGGACGTCCAAAAAGTTCAATTTCACAATACATCCCCTTTATCAAAGGTCTTCGCAGTACATCTGCTTCCACACTAAAAGGATCATCAACTTGAATAATAATGCCCGGTGTTCTTGTTTTAGTATCAATGGAAGCATTAAAACGCATTACCTTCCCCTGCCATACGGCTCTTTCTTTACCAGTCATGGGCTTTACCAGTGCCTGAATACCAAAAGCCTCCCCTATGGGGGTATTTTCCAGGAGGATTATATCCCTGGTTTCTTCACTTTCCCCAGGTCTGAACACGTATAATCCATTTGAAACCTGGGCTTCTATTTCCACAGAATCAATGTTTTCCACCTCGGCAACAGTCTGTCCTTTCTGTATAAACTGTGCCCGTTCCACATTTACAGTAGAAATAAGCCCTGTAAACGGCACCTTGATTTTTGTGTACTCCAGTTGCAGAAGAGCTGATTGGAGTTTTATCTTAGCCTGTTCAGATTGCGCTTTCAGCAGTTCATAATCCGAAGCCAGCGAATTTAAAGTATTCTGGAGCGACTGCACCTTGTATTTTTGAGCGATATAATTGGTCTCAGCCAGTTCATAGTCGGACTTAGAGGAAAACTTATCTTCAACCAGTTTGGATTGACGAGTCAGCTCCTTCTGTTTAAGTTTCAAAGTTTGCAATTCCAGTTTGTGTAACTCTTTAGTACTGAGTTCCTTATCATTAAGCTGTTTCGCCTGAGCCTCGATACTCCTTAGGTTTGCTTCTGCTTCCAGTACTGACAGGCGATATTCAGTGGGATCTATATCGATTAGCACAGTGTCTTTTTCTACTCTTTGTCCTTTTTTTAATAGCGGATTGATATTAATTATTTTCCCGCTGACCTCAGCAACAGCCTGCCAAACATTAGTTGGTTGTATCAGTCCATAACCGTGGGTTTTAGGAATGACACCCATGGGTTCGATTTTTATCACTCTTACTTTACGGGTATTGGTCACTCTTTCTTTTTTTGGAGGTTCCGGTTTTGTTTTTACGAAGAAAAAGAAGATTAAAACCCCGATGAGAATCGGTAAAATAAGAAATATGAGCCTTCGTATCCTGTTCGATTTACTGTGCATACTACTCCTCTTGATTTGAAAGGTGCTGTTTTACCATTTGGTAAAACAGCCGGTTTGATTGGAAGCTATTAGGGAATTTTTAATCTGATTACAGAAACAATCAGATTGTATCAGGAAGACCGAAGTATTCGAAAATGTCCCCGGTTAGAACCAGCAATGAGATGAATGTTTGTTCATTGCCCACTCTCACAAGGGTTTCACCAAGTTTTGCATCGGTGTAGGTTTGTTGTGCCTTGGAAACATTATAGCTTGTGCTTTTGCCTATTTTTAACTTTTCCACCTCTTTTTCCAAGAGATCTTTTGCCAGATTGACGGACAGCAGGGCTGTTTCCTTTTCCCTGATACCAAATTTTAAATTTCTCAAAATTGTCTGTAGACTGACATGAATCTGAGACTGGGCATCCTTAATCTGGAGTTCAAGTTTGTTTCGTTCTATCTTTCGCTTCATGATCGTTTTTGGTGTGACCCTGTCGAAAAGCGGAGCCGACCAGGTCAGCCCAATGGAATATCCCTGGTATTCCTGGTTGGCAAAGACCTCAACTGATTCAGAGGTTGAGCTCCCCCACCCGGATAAGGTATAGGAGACATTAAGGTCGAGATTTGATTTATCACTGTTGTAAGCCTCATCAAGATCATAGCGATTGGACTTCAGGGAGATCTCAAGATTTTTCAAGGTATTGCTGTTGGCATAGGCCTTTTCCAGCAGCGAGTTAAAACCAAAATCCTCGCCATGAATCCTGGGCAGATCAGCCGGTTTAAATCCGTAAGGTATAAAGCCGAAATTCAAGGCAACCCTGATCTGGTCCTCAATCTCCTGCTCTTGAATTTTTTTGGTTAACAGACTTTTTTGATTATTTGCCAATTGCGTTTCCGCCTCTTTAAGATCGGTTGGATTTAAGACACCTACCTCAACACGCGCCTTTGTTTCTGCAACCAGTTGCTTTGACAGTGCAACTGCATCTTGAAGAGTCTTGATGTTTTCCTGCACACCAACCATTGTCCAATAGGTTTTGGCTACTGACTCAAGCAGCGAGTTAGTAGTACTTTGGGTTGCAACCTTGCTCTGATCCACTGAAAGTTCACTTCTGCGGATACTGACATCATTAATATCACCCCAGTCCTGAAAAATAGGAACCGATACACTGGCTTTTAATGAAGAACCATCGTAAGGGTCGGTTGACCCGGATTCGTTGATGCTGTCCCCCCTGTCTGCCATTTCGTATGTGGTTGTTTTACTGGTAGTAGACTGCAGGGTTGTCGAGAACGAGATCCCCAATGAGTTTTTCTTGCTAAGACTGGTTGATAAGGTAGTGCTGTCGGTCGAATAACTGGTCAAATAGTTTGTGGAGGCTGTATCACTTGAAAAGCTGGAGGCCGAAGATGAAACGCTGGCTGTTTTTGCAGAGGTTGCCGATGCTGACAAATAAGACTGGTATATTCCCTGAGCCCCCGCAAGTCCTTCCATGGCTGCCATTTCTCCCATTCGATCGGCTTCGATGGTCATACTCCTTTTAATCACCATCTTCAAAATATCGCTCAAGGTGACTTCCAATAGTTCTCTGTCTTCTTCCTTCACCAGTTTGACACGCTCAAACAGCTCCGGCTCTTCTTGTTGCAACGCCTGAAGAATTGCTGTATCAGCTTCACCCAAACCGAATGCGGGAAAACTTAACAACACAAATGATAAAAAGCAGAAGATCTTTTGAAATTGATGTTGAAATTGCATTTTCGAAACTCTCCGGTTAAAGATAAATAAGGAATAAAGTTTGGTTCTCATGCATGGTTAAAGTTTAATGATTTTATACATGATTAACAATATGTACTCGATGTTTTTTGATGAATTGACGAAAATAGTTGACAAAGCTTCATTGGTTTTTGGAATTCTTATTCAAAATCTTCTCCAATCGATCAATCTCTTCCTTGAGGGACTCCTCCATATCAAGGATTATATCCAAGCCGATTTGTCGGGCATGCGAACCTGTTTCTACCTTTTCCAAATCATTACAACCCTGAACAACTTCTCTCTGGATTTTTAATTTCGTCTTCCATTCCACGCTGGCGAATTGGCAATTCACAAAAGAAACAAAGTCCTGAAACATAAAAAATAAGGAAAAAAAGAGAACCTGCCTTTGTCCGAACAGTTTCAATATTCTTGCTGTAAATCACAGATTTACAGCAAGAATATGAAGAAAAGATGAAGAAAGTGTAAAAAAAGATTAAGTATTCTCCCTAACACTTTAAAATCAGTCTAATTGGATGATGTAGACATCCCCCTATCACAGATTCTAAATCGATTGAATAATGACTTTCAGCCAAGAATAAGTACCAAAGATATTCCTGTTTACATTTTGATACAAAATATTACATTTAAGAAATGTTTGAAATAATGAGTTCAGCTAGATTCAACAGATAATCAATGTTTGCATCTTTTCTTCGCTTCAAACGGAAAATTCCATGATACTAGTGCACATCAAACAGAAATATTTAGACAGTTCCATTTTCTTAAAAATTCTGTCTGTCATTATTTTGTCGGCTCTTATCGTCAACATTGTTGTCACAATATTTTTCAACGTACTTATCTTTACACCGGTTAAAAGTGTTAATCAGTTCGTTTTTAAATGTGCCAATTATGTAATGGATGATCTGGAGTCATCAATGAGTACTGAAAAAGGATCAGCCATAGCCGCAGACTTCGGCCTGGAATATCGTCATGAATTTAATGGGAGGGTGACTGCATCCACAAACAGAATTCCGGCTTTGAGCGAAATCACAATTCAGAAGGTGATCGATAAATCAAATCAATTTCTGGGATTTCATGAGGGCAAACTTTTCTTAATTCTAAAAAGAGATTCCGGTACCTATATCCTGGTTCCCAAGTTTTACCTGGACTCAATGAGCCCGGAAATCTGGATTATTATTGTTTTACTACTGTTGTCGATCATTTTTTTTGCCATCTACCATTCCTTAAAAAAACTGCTCAGTCCGATTCATGAATTAAAAGAAGGAGTGGATCAGCTTAAAGGCGGGAATTTTGACTATAGCCTGAAGGTGACGAGTAAAGACGAACTGGGGAATCTGACTGCAGCTTTTAATAAAATGACTCGGCAGGTGAAGGATCTGCTTTTCAGTAAAGAGCAACTTTTGCTGAATGTCAGTCACGAACTCAGATCCCCGTTAACCAGAATGAAACTGATCATGGAGTTTATACCGGAAAACACCAGGAAAACCGACCTGTTGAATGACATTTCTCTCATGGAAGCCATGGTTACCGAACTGCTTGAAACCGCAAAACTGGATAATATAAACGGGGATCTCACCAGGCAGAAAACTGATCTTATTCCTCTGATTACAGATGTTTATGGTAATCTTAGACACATTTCTCCGGGAATAAACTGTATTTATCCACTGGAACCCGTCATGCTTCCAATGGATGCTGCGAAAATTCGCACCGTATTAAAGAATATCCTGGAAAATGCGCTTAAGTATTCAATTGAATCAAGACAACCTGTTTCCTTGTCAGTAAGCAAATCCACCCAGGTTGTCACCATGGAGATTTCCGATTCGGGCGAAGGTATCCCGGAAAAGGATCTTCCACACATATTTGAGCCATTTTATCGGGTTGATAAATCCAGATCGAAAGAAACCGGTGGTTATGGATTAGGTCTGGCAATATGCAAACAGATTGTTGACGCCCACCAGGGTAAAATCAGTATTAAGAGTATACCGGGGCAAGGAACAACTGTGACCATCGAACTCCCTCTCAATTAAACCAACCAATATTCCAAAATCCGTCTTCTATTCTTTCGACTAGAGTACTCCCCCCCTCCACTTTCTCCATTCTACCAAAGAAGTTATTAATAACACCAAAATCATTGTTTCAGAAAAATTTCTGCCTGTTATTGCAGAATCGTCCGGGGATAAAAGACATAAATTGACGAGAGATCTTTATAAATGTAGAATCAAAATCGTGAATTGCATTGCTTAAAAATTAGCTTTTAGTAATGGAACCATGGTTATAAGATTGCTGATTTCGGGATCGGTATCTCAAAAATCAAATGAATATGGACAGATGTCATGGATAGAGAAATATTGTCAAAAGCCAAATCCTGGTCGGATAATCAGCATTTTGATATTGAATTTCGCAATGAAATTAAAGCGTTAATATCAAACAACAATGATGCTGAGTTGACTGACAGGTTTTACAAAAATCTTGAATTTGGAACAGGTGGTTTGCGGGGAGTCCTTGGAGCTGGTTCCAACAGAATGAATATCTATACCGTGAGAAAAGCCACCCAGGGATTAGCGGATTATGTTCTGGAATGGACATCCAAAACAGGCGAAAAGCCAGCAGTCGCAATAGCTTATGATAGTCGACACAAATCCGATCTTTTCAGCCGGGAAGTTGCTTCCGTTTTGGCAGCAAATGGAATCACCGTTCATATTTATCCCGAATTACGACCGGTACCCATGCTGTCATTTGCAGTAAGGGAACTGGGAACAACTGCGGGTATCGTTATAACAGCAAGCCATAATCCTCCTGAGTACAATGGCTACAAAGTATACTGGTCGGATGGATGCCAGGTCATCGCTCCACATGATCAAGCCATTATCGACAGGGTCTATGCTATTAAAGAATTTTCCGAGATTAAAACCGTCGATTTTAAAACCGCCCTCAGTCAGGGGCTAATCAATTATATCCCAAAATCCCTTGAAGAGATCTACTTCAGTAAGGTGGATGCCCTGACCAAAGGGAATAAAGCATATAACAAAAACTTCGGAATAGTCTATACACCACTGCATGGCGCAGGTAACTACCCTGTTCGCGAGATGTTAAAGAGACGGGGATTTGAAAGAATCTCCGTTGTCAAATCCCAGGAAAAAGCCGACGGGGATTTCCCCACCGTTACCTCACCAAACCCCGAAGAGCCCTCAGCCTTGCAGATTGCCAGGGATTCTGCAACAAAGAATGATCATCTGATTATCGGCACCGATCCGGATGCTGATCGCATCGGAATAATGGTCATGCATGAGGGGAAATGGCACAAAATAAACGGCAATCAGATAGGTCAGCTTATTCTCGACTATTACTTGGATAAGTTAAAAGAGACCGGAACACTGCCTGCAGATGGTGTTTTTGTGACAACCATCGTCACATCCACTCTTGGAGAAGAGATCGCAAGTAGCTATGGTATTCGCACTGAAGAAACTCTAACTGGTTTTAAATATATCGGTTCGGTCATTCGCGAACTGGAAATGAAAGGAAAAGGAACCTTTATCTTTGGCACTGAAGAAAGCCATGGGTACCTCATGGGCGATTTTGTCAGAGATAAAGATGCTGTGATCGCTTCAACCATTTTTGCCGAGATGTGCGCTGAACTTCATCAAAATGGGTTAACTGCCATTGATCGATTGGATCAGATCCATCTGAAACACAGTTATCATTCAGATTCCCTCATCAACAAAGTATTTAAAGGTCAGGCAGGTGCCCAAAAAATAATTGACATTATGGCTTTCTTAAGGAAAAGTCCATTGGAATCCTTGGCAGGAATTCCAGTCCTGTCAGTTAAGGACTATCTTGAGAAAAAAGTGATCGACAGGAAGACAGGCAATGTTACCGGATTCACCTCTCAACCGGAATCCAATGTTTTGGCGTTTTACCTGGAAGACGGTAGTCGAATCACAGCCAGACCTTCCGGGACAGAACCCAAAATTAAATTCTATTTTAACCTGAGAGGGGATGATCCACAAACATTGTTCAAGAAAAAAAACGACTTTGAAGCAGATTTTGAAAGAATTATCAGTCAAGCCTGAGCTTGTCGCAGTCTGTAATCTACTTTTAATACTATTTTTGTTCAATTTTTTTTACAGCAAATTTTCCTTGAAAACATTATTAATCAAAAGGAGGAACCTTGGAAGAAAGCGATCTTAAACTAGTTAAGGAGCACGCAAAAGACAATAACGAGCTTGATAGGCTCTACAAAGAGCATGTCAAGCTCGAAAAGGAGATAGAACAACTTCAGAACGTGAAAATCAAGAGTCCCGAAGAAAGCAAAAAACTGAAAGAATTAAAGGCGCTTAAACTGGCGGGAAGAGACCGCATGGAGGAGATTTTCCAGACCCTCAGGTGACAAAACCTGGATAGACGGCGATAATTGCTTATAAAACAGGGGATAAACGATTGCATAAATGCTCAGGGTTAGCTATGTCTAATTAATTATTGATTTGCTGAGTAGTTGTTTTTTCCGGTTTCTACTCATAATGACCTGCTCGTTTATTCTACTGTTTTTGTTTGGATTATCAATGCTATTAATCTCCGTATTTATATTCGTTTTAGGTCTTGCCCTAGGATCATTTATCTTTACGACTGCAACTCGTCTGCAAGATGGCGTCTCCCTGTTAACCAGATCAAGTTGCGATTTCTGTCGGGAGAAAATCAGCATTGTCGGATTGATTCCGATATTGGGTTTTATTCTCCTCAGGGCAAAATGTTCAAAATGCGGAGTAAAAATAGCAGGTACTTATCCGCTCACTGAGATTGCCAATGGAGTGCTGGTATTAATCATTTTTACTAAAACCGGGTTAAGCATTGAGTTTGTTTACGCAATCCTGATATTTGAGTTACTGCTTTTAATTGCAATTATTGATTTCAGATCCCATCTGATTTTTCCACAGCCCATTATAATCGGGCTTGTGATTCAGAGCGTCTGGCTGTTTTTTTTCTTGCAAACTGAACTTCTGAATGCCCTGTTAGGGTTGTTTCTAGGCGCTGGCATCTTCCATTGGGTTTCCTATTTGTATCAGGTTATCAGAAAGAGAACAGGTCTGGGAGCCGGTGATGCCACTTTGCTTGGTTTAATCGGATTTCTTTTCGGATGGAAAATTCTGCTTCCCATTATTTTTTGGGCTGCTGTTTTTGGAATACTGGGTGGAGGCATAATACTGCTTATTAAAAAACAATCTCTGGCCAAGGAGATCGCTTTTGGCCCCTGGCTTGTTCTGGCAGCTTTTTTATGCTGGAGAATTCCTGATTTTTTTCAATCCTTTCCGGTAAAAATTCCAAATTTTAATGCCTTATTGTTTTAGACCAAAAAAGGAAATGGTCAAACATCTAATCTTATGTACCAATTTTGAGAGAATAATTTATGACTGCAAATAATCTTAAAAAGAAAGACCTGGATTGGGGGAACCTGGGTTTTTCTTATATGAAAACCGATTATAGATTTGTTGCAACCTGGAAAGACGGTAGCTGGACCGAAGGGGAAACTATAACTGAAGAGATGATGCAAATTCATGAAGGATCTCCTGCATTGCATTATGGACAACAGTGTTTCGAAGGCTTGAAAGCCCAAACCGCTAAAGATGGTCGGGTTCTCCTCTTTAGAGCTGATCTGAATGCAGAACGGCTGAGCAATACGGCAAACAGACTATTAATGCCTTCTGTTCCCAAAGAGTTGTTTATGAAAGGCGTGGAGGAAACAGTTAGAAACAACTATGCCTGGATACCGCCACATGGATCTGGAGCATCCTTATATATCAGACCTCTTTTGATTGGTGTTGGAGAAAATCTGGGACTAAGACCGGCAACCAGCTATGAATTTCGGGTTTTTGTTTCACCTGTCGGACCGTATTACAAGGGAACCGGTCTTTCCTTGATCTCACTAGCTGTTACAGACTACGACAGGGCTGCTCCAAGAGGAACCGGATATGTAAAAGCCGGGGCCAACTATGCTGGCGGATTATTATCAACAAAATCGGCTCAGGAGATCGGAGCTAATGAAGCGCTTTACCTCGATTCTGCAGAAAGAAAATATCTTGATGAAGCCGGATCAGCCAATATTGTGCTGTCATTAAAGGACGGAACTATTGTCACCCCTAAATCCGCCGCAATTCTGCCCAGCGTGACCAGACGATCAATAATGGTATTAGCCAAAGAGGAGCTAGGGCTGACAACAGAAGAGAGACCAGTCGAATTGTTGAAGGAATTGACAAAGATTGAAGAGATGGCAGCCTGCGGAACAGCGGCTGTGATCTCTCCCGTCGGTAAAATCTTTGTGAACGGCCAGTGGCATACCTTCTATAAGGATGGGAAAGAAGTAGGCCCTACAATGCTGAAGTTATACGAATTGCTTACTCAGATTCAAAAAGGTGAACGGCAAGATCCTTATGGATGGACACAGGAAGTCGTCATTTCATAACAATGTCCTTCCCTAACGACCTGCTTGAATGCGACATCTCGATTGAAACCTAAATTGTTAAACAAATTAACGATTTAGGTTTTTCTTTTTATCCTGGTGTAAATAATCATCATTCGGATTAAACTGAATGAAAGCGGGTCACATATCAAATTGTAACAGCAGAAACAAAAAATCAATCAATGGTTGAGAAGGAAAAAAAAATAAAAATAAAATGCCCCACCTGCAAAAAACAAACTGAGTGGCATAATAATCCTCATCGTCCCTTTTGTAGTGAGCGTTGTCGACTGGTGGATTTGGGACGCTGGGCTGATGAAAGCTACTCCATCGAAGGTTCATATCCCCCTGATTTTGAAGAAGAGACGTGATTCCAACTTGAAAAATATTTCTCATATGAGTAAAAGCGTTATTACAATTGTACTGAGTTTGCTTCTCCTGTCTTTTTTCTCAATTACAGGTTCAGCTGATTCAACCAGTAATGGCCCGACTTCATCAAGGGACCTGGTTGATTTTTCAGCCAGAGTTTTCCCAGATCCAGCCAGGTTCGGGGAGAGTTTTAAGTTGATAATTAAAGTTTCTTTAAAGGAGGGCTGGCATATCTATTCGGTGATTCCCTCAAAAGAGATAGATGCACCTCCCCCCACAACAGTCATCATCGATTCAAACCTGTTTATTACGGATGGTCCCGTTTTTGAGACAAGACCCAGCTACCGCTTTGAAGAGATTCTGAATCTTGGAATTTACTATCATGAGGATAAAGCGGAACTATATCAGAATCTGCAATTACATTCATCACAATCCACAGGATTATACACATCAAGCCTGGAAATCCGATTTCAGTTATGCACGGACAGAATCTGTCTGCCCATTGAATCTAAAAAGTTGGACTATAGCTATCGCATAGAGGCCGGCGAACCCAGAGAAGAGTTTTTGATAGCTGATCGCTCCATCAATCCACTACCGGTAAAATCGGGGGTTTCACGTTTAGCAGGTATGCTTTCCGGTGGAATCTGGGCTTTTATGGGTTTGGCCGCTTTGATGGGTTTGGCTTCATTGATGACTCCCTGCGTCTTTCCCATGATTCCCATCACTATTACTTTCTTCTCCAAACAAGCCGAAGGCAGTCAGACAAAGGTGATTAAACTGGCAGTTCTTTTTTCAGCGGGTATTATCGTTACCTACACGGGTTTTGGTCTGCTGATGTCGATACTGTTTGGTGCCGGTAGTGTCTTGACCATTGCTTCAAATCCATTTGTTAATCTCGTGATCGCAGTGGTCTTTATCATTTTTGCCTTCAGTCTGATGGGATTGTTTAATATATCCCTACCTACCGGAGTTACCTCCTATTTCGATCAAAAAGCCAGAACCATGGGGGGAGCAACCGGGGTTCTGTTGATGGGATTTACGTTCACCATAACCGCTTTCACCTGCACGGTTCAATTTGTAGGAACAATGCTAATTGCAGCTTCCCAGGGACAGTGGATATGGCCTTTGCTGGGAATGCTGGTGTTCTCAACAGTGTTTGCCTTTCCTTTTTTCCTTCTGGCTGTTGCACCCAGTTTAGTAAAAAAAATGCAGGGGAAATCAGGCGAATGGCTGGGGCGCAGCAAATTCGTCTTAGGTGTTCTGGAACTGATGGCATCGGTAAAATTTCTCTCAAACGCAGACCTGGTCTGGCAGACAGATCTGATATCCCGGAATACCGCCATTATAATCTGGATTGTCTTATTCCTGTTTATTATTGCATATTTGATCTGGTTGGATATCAGGGCAAAAACGAGAAAATCGATGGGGCAGTGGTTAAGTATCGCTGTTTTTGGGGCCTGCGTTGTATTACTGAGCCGGGGCCTGAATGATCGCTCTCTCGGCAGTCTGGTTGACGCGGTTTTACCCCCTCCCAGTGGCGTTCACCAGTCTTCGGATGTATATGTTTCAAAAGAGGAAATGGAGGCGGTTAAATGGTTTGATTCGCTTGAAGAAGGGATTAAACAGGCTGGTTTAAGCAATAAACCGATCTTTTTGGAGTTTACCGGTTATACCTGCGTCAATTGCCGCTGGATGGAGCAAAATATTCTGGCGCAAAAATCGATTCATGGCAAGCTGAGCGGGGATTATATTTTGGTAAGGCTCTACACCGATGGCGGGGATTCTACTACTGAAAATCTGAATTTACAGATCAATCAATTCCACACCGTAGCGCTGCCATTTTATGTGATTTTAACAAAAGACGGCAGCCCTCTCAAAACCTTCAGCGGTATCTCTCTGGATCCCAAGCTGTTCCTGGATTTTATCTCGGAAAGGTAAGAATCTTCTATTGCTTATAAAAGTCGGGTTATTGAGTTTGATGTCCAAGATTTAAAGCATGAAATCTAGCCAGTCCTCCCCTGGAAGTCTCGCGATAGGAACTCATCAAATCGCGTCCGGTCTGCCCCATGGTTTCAACCACTTCGTCAAAAGAGATGCTGTGTTTTCCATCTGAAAGCAATGAATAAGCGGCGCAATCAATGGCCCGGGTTGCAGCCATTGCGTTCCTTTCTATGCAGGGTATTTGAACCAGTCCGCCGACGGGATCGCAGGTTAGCCCCAGGTGATGTTCCATCCCCATTTCCGCTGCATATTCGACCTGGGCTGGCGTTCCACCCATTAACTGTGCCGCTGCCCCGGAAGCCATTGAGCAGGCCGTTCCGATTTCACCCTGACATCCGACTTCTGCGCCGGAGATGGACGCATTTTTCTTAACCAGATTGCCGATCAGACCGGCTGTTGCCAACGCCTTAAGAATCCTGTTTTCACTAAAATCATAGGTTTTTGACAGATGATAGACGACTGCGGGTAGAACTCCTGCTGATCCGCAAGTCGGAGCCGTAACTATCCGACCACCTGAGGCGTTCTCTTCTGCCACTGCCAGGGCATATGCAAATATTTGGTTCCTGTGCCTGATCGGACCGGAAATGTTCTGGGATTTGACAAAAAAGGAAGACGCCTTTCTGGCAAGATGCAAATCCCCGGGTAATACCATCTCATTCTCTAGTCCCCTTTCAATCGATGCTTTCATTGTTTCCCAGATTGAAAGCAAATACTCTTCAAACTCTTTTCCTTCGTGATCGTAAACATATTCCCAAAACTTCTTACCGGTTTTTTCCAGGTAGTCAAGCACTTCCTTCATGTTATTCTCGGTATAAAGAGGTGCTGTTTCCTCTTTTTTCCCATCCTCAATAATTGCTCCGCCACCAACACTGTAAAATACCTGCTGACTACTTAGTTTGCTGACGGTATTAAACGCTTCAAACTTGATTGCATTGGGATGTAAGGGAAGTGTGATATCCGGTTCCCAGACGATTTCAACCTGTTTGGGTTTAAACACTTCAACAATCACTTTGTCAGTGAGGTGACCTTTCCCGGTAGCAGCCAGACTACCATACAAGACTGCCTGAAAGGAGGTTGCATTGGGATGATTTTTCTTGAAAATTAAAGCGGCCTTTTGCGGTCCCATGGTATGACTGCTGGAAGGACCCAGACCAATTACAAATAGTTCTTTTATCGATTTCATATCTGCTACCCGCTTTCCCCGTGAATTAAACGCTGACTATGCAAATATCCGTTACCAATTAATTATGATTTATTCTGTGTCCGCTGTCGAAACACTTGGGTCAATACAGGGTTAGCTGCTAGATTTCTTAAGCAACAAATCAGAATAATCGCTTTTGATTAATTATAATGGAGTTTTAACTGACACTTTCTAATAGGAAATGAAAATTTACTATTTTCAGTAATTCCCTTCAAGTCTTTTATTGGAGATTGGAGGAGTTGAATCGCTGTTTAATAGAATCAAACTGTTTTGCAATCAAAATCGTTGTTTCCCGCTTATATTCAGTTACCAGCTGTTTTTTTTAATATTCGATGAGAAAATCCTGGATAGATAATCAGGGCAGGATATCTGTTAAAAAAAATTCCTGTTTGAAGGAAGATTCAAACAGGAAAATACAGTCATAAATTCAATTTCATTAGAGATGATCGTCCAAATCAGAGCAGATAGGATTTTTACACGCCGTTCTTAAGATCATCCAGTACGCGGATTCGCTCCACCAGCTCTTCAACCTCAAACGGCTTGGTTACATAATCATCTGCTCCAACGGCATATCCTTTCTGTCGCTCATCTTCCATTGCTCTTCCGGAGATCAGAATAATCTTAATTGCATTATAGCGCTTATCTGTACGAATTCTGCGACAAACTTCATAGCCGTCGATACCTGACATCATAATGTCCAACAGAATTAAATCGGGGTGAAATTCGGGTATGATCTGTAAAGCTTCTTCTCCCGATTCGGCAGAACGCAGGGTGTAGAGATCCTCCAGGTCATCCATGAGAATATCGATATTCATAGGATCATCATCTACAATCAGAATTTTGTAATCCGAACACATTGTCATTAACCTTACTTATAAATTAATCTATTTATCCCGAATAGAATTGCCATTGAAATAAAACAACAAAATATACTCTTACTTTCAATAAAATATACGATACCACATATTAAAAAATAGATCCATATGATATTAATTAACCTCTTCGGGATGGAACAGTTCCCTATAGGTGTCCACGAAAATTTTTCACCAATAACGGATAAACAGATAAATCTTTACTCATTTTGATATCCCAATTCTGTCTGAGATAATTTTCTGCTCCCTGAATCAATCCAGGCAGAATCGATATGCAATCTCCTTTGTGGATACTAAGCCACTTGTTTTTGCATAACAATAATTAGTCATTGCTTGTAAATCGAAGCTTCTTTGTATAACATAAGGAGCAGTAGCTCCACTTGTGGAAACATTTGGGATCAATAAAATGCGTCCTATTCACTTTTCCAGTAATCTATCAATAAAATCAATGAATTCTATCGAGGATACATGAATATTAAACAGTCAAATAAACCGGAGAAGAACGTGAATGAGAAGAGTGAACTGGCTAAATCCTTCAAACGTCACATGAGATTGACCATAGCTCATGATCTTGATAACTCAAGTAAACTTGACAAATATCAGGCTCTGGCGTGTGCGGTAAGGGATAAAATCATATCCAAGTGGATTAAAACTCAAGACACCTATTACCAAAAAAATCCCAAACGGATCTATTATTTTTCCCTTGAGTTTTTAATGGGGCGAACTCTGGGAAATGCAATATTGAATCTGGATATTGATGAAATTGTAAGGGAAACCCTGGCCGAAATTGGGTATTCCATGGAGGATCTGGAATCAATGGAGTGGGATGCAGGATTGGGAAATGGAGGTCTTGGCCGACTGGCTGCCTGTTTTCTCGATTCAATGGCAACCCTGGAGTTACCTGCTTATGGATTCGGTATTCGGTATGAATATGGGATGTTTAAACAAACCATTGTCAATAACCAGCAAATAGAACATCCCGATAACTGGTTGCGTTATCGAAATCCCTGGGAGTTTGTAAGGGCGGAAGATATCGAGATAGTACGATTTTATGGTAGGGTTCATCGGGTCCGGGACACCCGGGGGAATATTGAAACCAAGTGGTTGGATACTGAAAGTGTAATTGCCCTGGCTTATGATCTTCCCATTCCCGGATACCAGACAGAAACCGTTAATTCGCTGAAACTCTGGTCTGCTGTCTCATCCCGTGAATTTAACCTGGAAAGCTTTAACGTGGGTGATTATGTCAGTGCCATTGTTGATAAACACCAATCGGAAATTTTATCAAAAGTACTCTATCCCAATGACACAAGTTATCAGGGCAAGGAATTGAGACTGAAACAGCAGTATTTTATGGTTTCAGCCTCCTTACAGAATATATTAAAACGGTTGGAAAGATGCGGAGACAGCCTGGAAATGCTGCCGGATAAAGTTGCCATACAATTGAATGATACTCATCCATCCATTGCAATTCCGGAGCTGATGAGAATTCTGGTTGATAATAACCGATTTTCCTGGGACAAGGCATGGGAAATAACAACCAGAACCTTCGCCTATACCAATCATACCGTTTTACCGGAAGCCCTGGAAAAGTGGCCGGTTTCACTGATGGCCAAAGTATTGCCCAGGCATCTGGAGATTATTTTCGAAATTAATCATCGGTTCCTTGATGAAGTAAATATCCGGTTTCCAGGTGATCTGGAACGTCGGGAAAAGATGTCGATCATCGAAGAGGGAGACTCACAGTCAATCCGCATGGCTTTCCTGGCCATCGTCGGAAGTTTTTCCGTAAACGGTGTGGCAGAGCTTCATTCCCATCTTCTCAAAGAAGGTATTTTTAAGGATTTTTATGAGCTTTTTCCGGAAAAATTTAATAACAAAACAAACGGCATCACTCCCAGGAGGTGGTTAAAAAAAGCCAATCCACTCTTGTCAGCCCTGATAAGCGACAGGATTGGACCAAACTGGACAAAAGACCTGGGTCTCTTGCGAGAACTGGAAAACCACCTGGATGATGACCAGTTTGTTGAGGACTGGCGGCAGGTAAAACTGGAAAACAAGAAAAATCTTGCCCATATCATCAAATCCAATTGCGGTATCGAAGTAGATCCCCACTCAATGTTTGATGTACAGGTTAAACGGATACATGAGTACAAACGCCAATTGCTCAACCTTTTGTACGTGATAACCCTGTATAACCGACTCAGATCCGGAGAGCCTGAGAAAACGGTGCCCAGAACTGCCATATTTGGAGGCAAGGCTGCCCCGGGGTATGCCCAGGCCAAAGAAACCATTCATCTGATAAATCTGGTGGCCAGCTCAATAAACAGAGATCCTACAATAAAAGGAAAGCTGAAAGTCGTTTTTATCCCCAACTACGGCGTTTCTCTGGCAGAAAATATTTTCCCGGGCTCTGACCTGTCAGAACAGATCTCAACTGCCGGTATGGAGGCTTCCGGAACCGGGAATATGAAATTTGCTTTGAATGGAGCTTTGACCATCGGGACTCTGGATGGGGCAAATATCGAAATTATGGAGGAGGTAGGTAAGGAGAATATTTTTATTTTCGGAAAAACAGAGCAGGAGCTGAAAGAGGCAAGGCAAAACGGATATTACCCCAGAGATTTCTATGAATCTGATGATGAATTAAAACAGGTAATGAATCAGATCAGGGATGGTGTTTTCTCACCTGCGCAACCGGATCTTTTCCGCGGACTGTTTCATTCTCTTGTGGATGGTGATGATCATTATTTTCATATGGCAGATTTCCGATCTTACGTTGACTGTCAAGATTCAGTATCCAAACTCTATTTGGATCAGAAAAAATGGAATAGAATGGCTATTCTGAATGTTGCCAGAATGGGGAAATTTTCTTCCGACCGGGTAATTCAGGAGTATGCTAGGGAAATATGGGATGTCCAACCTTGTCCTATCGATAAGAATAAAGATTAACCGCGAGAATATATGGAAAATTTAACGCAACGGATTGACCTTTCAAAGGAAGAGAAGATTGAAAGATTCAAACAGTCATTTGAACAAAGATTGGCCTTATCAATTGGCGAAGATATAAAACATTCCAATGATCTCGATAAATTCAGGGCTTTGGCGCTTGCAGTCAGAGATGAAATGATCGCAAAGTGGCTGAAAACCCAGCGCTGGTATCATGAGAAAAATCCCAAACGGATCTACTACTTTTCGCTTGAGTTTCTCATGGGAAGAACCTTGGGAAACGCCATTATCAACCTTGACCTGGAAGGCATCATTCAAGAATCTTTGGAAAAGCTGGGAATCTCTCTGAACTATCTGGAAGAGTTGGAATGGGACTCTGGTCTTGGTAATGGCGGTTTGGGAAGGCTGGCTGCCTGTTTTCTTGATTCCATGGCAACTCTGGGATTACCAGCTCGCGGATATGGAATTCGATATGAATTCGGTATGTTCAAACAGAGAATTGAAAATCTGCAGCAGCAGGAGTATCCCGATAATTGGCTGCGTTACGGCAACCCTTGGGAAATTAGTCGTACGGCGAACCATTATCGGGTGCATTTTATGGGACGGATCTATAACTATCAGGATATAAACGGGGTTCAGCATAGTGAATGGATCGATACCGATACCGTTATTGCACTGGCCTATGATATTCCGATCCCGGGTTTTCGTACCAACACTGTAAACACGTTGAAGCTATGGTCTGCTACCTCCACCCGCGAGTTCAACCTGCAAACCTTCAATGCCGGTGATTATATCGGTTCTGTATTCAATAAGGCTCAATCGGAAACAATCTCCAAGGTGCTCTATCCGAACGACAACAATTACGAGGGGAAAGAGCTGCGATTAAAACAGCAGTATTTTATGGTATCCGCTTCCCTCCAGGATATCCTGTATCGATTGGAACGATACGGAGACAAAATTCATAATTTACCGGAAAAAGCAGTCATCCAGCTCAATGACACCCACCCTTCCATTGCAATCCCCGAACTCATGCGTATTTTAATGGACGATGCAAAAATGAGCTGGGATGAGGCTTGGGATATAACAACACACACCTTTGCCTATACAAATCATACAGTGCTACCTGAAGCGCTGGAAAAATGGCCGATCTCCATGTTTGAAAAAATCCTGCCTCGTCATATGCAGATTATTTATGAAATCAACCAGCGCTTTCTAGACATAGTCTCCGCGGTCTTTCCGGGGGAGTTTGATCGACGTCAGAGGATGTCCATCATTGAAGAGAGCGAACCCAAAAGCATCAGGATGGCAAATCTGGCAATCGTGGGAAGCTTTTCCGTGAATGGCGTGGCCGCACTTCATTCAAAATTGCTGTGTCAGGGGATCTTTAAAGACTTTTATGAGCTTTTTCCGGAGAAATTTAACAACAAAACAAACGGGGTAACACCCAGACGATGGATACGAAAAGCCAATCCGCAACTGTCTCATCTCATCACGCAAAAAATCGGGGATAGCTGGATAAAGGATTTATCCGGATTGAAAGACCTGGAATCTTTTGTGGACGATGAAGAGTTTGTTCATAACTGGTCTGATATTAAGTTGGCGAATAAAAAGGCATTATCCGCTTTAATCCAACGCCGTTGTCGTGTCAGTGTCGATCCTGATTCCATTTTTGATGTCCATGTAAAGAGGATTCATGAGTATAAGCGACAGTTATTGAATGTTTTGCACGTGATTACACTCTACAATCGTTTGAAGGAGGGCAAGACAGATGGGTTTGTTCCGAGAACGGTAATATTTGGAGGCAAGGCAGCCCCCGGGTATCTGATGGCAAAAAAAATAATCCATTTGATTAACTCGGTAGCAAACCTGGTCAACCGGGATAGATCGATCTCCGGATTGCTGAAAGTTGTTTTTCTTCCAAATTATAATGTATCTCTGGCAGAAATAATCATACCTGGTTCCGATCTGTCAGAACAGATTTCGACAGCTGGTATGGAGGCGTCCGGAACCGGTAACATGAAATTTGCCCTGAATGGCGCACTGACCATCGGAACGCTGGATGGAGCCAATATTGAAATTCTGGAAGAGGTTGGAGAGGAAAATATCTTTATATTTGGAAAGACCTCTGACGAATTAATGGAACTGCGAAGATCAGGCTATGATCCGACAATTTACCTGAAGCAGTATCCTGAGCTGGAAAAAATAATGAAGCAGATCAATAGCGGTTTTTTCTCCCCCAATGAACCGAAATTATTCGAATCAATTCATGATAGCCTGCTCGCTCCTAACGCCCATTATTTTGAGCTGGCAGATTACAAAGCTTATGTCGATTGTCAGAAAAAAGTCTCAGAAGATTATAAAAATCCCGTTGAGTGGCATAAAAAAGCGATTCTCAATGTGGCCCGCATGGGAAAGTTCTCAACGGATCGCACCATAAAGGAATATGCCGATGAAATCTGGAATGTTGAACCCTGCCCGGTTGAGTAAGGATATACATTCAATTCTACCCTCACAGAATTGACATCAGCCGAGCAACCTTTCATACTCAATATTATTAAACAACTGATCCAATCGACCCATGAACCTGTTTATTACAATTATTGCTGTTTTAATGGTTTCGGATGCGGCATTTACACTTTTAAATCTCTCTAAAGTGGAATCCCTCATTACAAACCATTTCCCCAAAATGAATGTGAAAAAACTTGCCACGGTTGAAGGAATCACCGGCATCGTAATACTTTTTCTTAAACTCGCCACCGGCACCATTGTATAGGCTGATTATACTTTTTGCTCAAATCGGTTCCAGGTATCCATTCGATAATTGTGAAAGATGGGATTGAAATAGTGAAAGCAAGGCGCTATTTTTGAGTTAAAGGTCAAACCCATTCACTTTATCTGACCGGTTCATTATTAAGGAAATCCATGCCGTTCAATAGATACTTTTCAGTCGTTATCATCCCCCGGAAAACTTCAACCTTTAAAAAGGTCAGGATTCCCGCTTTTTTATTTGGATTGCTCGGAATTCTGATAGTCTGCCTGATATCCGGATTTGTCTTCATCGTTTTCGATTACATCAGCATTAGAGCAAAACTTGCCAATGTGGAAGAGGGGGAAGAACTGAGACAACAGCAGCAGGAAAAAATAGAAGAGTTCTCCCGGCAATACCAGGAGCTGCAATTACATTTTAACCACCTTCAATCGCTGAATAAGAAGTTGAAATCGATGGTTATCACCAACATTGACAAGGAAAAAAAATCAAAACTGCGAGAAGAGGATGCTGAAATCCTGAAAGCAAAAATTGAAACGGCTTCCAGATCATCGATCTTGGACGTAATCGCTTCAAACACGTCTGAGCTGGATTCCGACTTGAAACATGAAAAAGTACTTTATTTTAAAAACTTAATCGCATTTTTTAACAAACAGAAAAATCCTTTTTTAAGGATGCCTTCAGGACTGCCTGTTACAGGTTTCCTGATTAATGAATTCGGAATACATGTTGACCCCTACACCGGACAAACGCAACCACAAAACGGAATAGATGTGGCAGCCAACCTGGATTCTCCTATTATTGCACCTGCCGATGGAATCGTTTTGGAAATACTGGACGATGAAAATTATGGTAATATGCTGGTGATTGATCACGGCAACGGCTTTCAAACCCGCTATGGGCATATCGGTAGTTATGAAGTGGACAAGGGAGATGTAGTTACCAAGGGCGCCGTGATTGCACAAGTTGGAAATACCGGAAGAACCACAGGTCCCAGGTTGTATTATGAAGTTTTGTTCAACGAAGTCCCCCAGAATCCTGTTAAGTATTCCATTGACTAGTTAAATGATCCCCGAAGTGCCGGGATTGAATCTCTGAAAACCCAGGTTGAGACAAATTCGATTGCAGATTATAGATCCTTTCCGTTTTAGAAAAAATTCCGACCTATACCAAACGAAGTGGACCGCTCATCTCACTGAGAAGAGTTTATAAAAAAGTAAAAACAAGCAATGCAGGCCAAACAAAAGTATTTCGTAAAAACAGAAATACAGCAATGAAGCATCCAGCATCATAAAAATTATTAACACAAACAGATGCATGCTATTGGCAAAAATAGAGAAAAGATGACTGGCAGCCATGTAATTTCTAAACCGAATGTTTCTTATCAGTAGCGAAAATAACACAACAGAGATGAATCGCCAGGAATAATGGAATATCAGATTCAAGTAATGAATTTTTTTTGCATAGACAAGATCCGACGGATAATCATTGGCAAAATGGCAGATAAACTCCTGTGCCGCATCCTCCTGTGAGTTGTGTTCATTCGTACTTAGGCGAACAGTAAAAGATGCCGTTGTTGCCGTGATAACATTTGAAAAAAAGGCAAGTATACACACCGGAATCGCCAACCATGCTGAGATACTGTCCCGGGCTATCAAACAAAATGCAATACTTCCGAATAACAGTAAGGTGAATATAAAATCGGCTACAAGATCATACAATGCACCAAGATTGCTGGTTTTATTGCTGTGCCTGGCAAGCTGACCATCGGTATAGTCAAGCAGAATCCTAAGGAGAAGAATCGTACTCGGTAATGCCGTATGAAAAAGCGGATGGTTGGAAACAAGTAAAACCAAAAATAGCACTCCGAATAGCATGGAGCTAAAGACAATACGGATCGGGTGAATATTCAGCTTGTTTAAAAAAACAGTCAACGGCCAGGTAAAATAATAGGGAATTTCATCAATTCTGGGAAAGGTCGCTTTTCCAGCTTTGGTAGAATGATAAAAATCTCGAAAAAACCCGTCAAAAAAATTCGCCATGTGGCAGTATTTATTTAAGATAATTGGAAAACTAGTGAACTCAATCTGAAGAATAGTAGCAAATGATTCGGTTGAGAGCAAATGCTCACGGTCGAATGTTCAACAGGTGGATTTTAACAAAGAAGAAAACCATAAGGAGATCAAGTGAGTATACATATTGGTGCAAAACAAGGAGAAATAGCCCCAACAGTTCTGATGCCGGGAGATCCCATGCGAGCCAAGCACTTTGCGGAAACCATGCTGGAAGACGTATTCTGCTACAATAAAGTCCGGGGTATGTTGGGGTATACCGGTAACTACAAAGGTAAGAGAATCTCGATTATGGGGTCGGGGATGGGAATGCCGACTCTCTCGATCTATATCAACGAGCTGGTGACTGAATATAATGTGAAGACATTGATTCGAGTGGGAACCTGTGGAGCGCTTCAACCTCATTTAAAGGTAGGTGACATTGTGCTTCCCATGTCTTCCTCGACCAATTCACATATTAACAAACTGCGCTTTAATGGAATGGATTACGCCCCCACAGCCAGCTTTAAACTATTGATGAATGCCTGGGAAGAGGCCAGGAAACTAACATCCAGAGTATATGTGGGAGGCATGTTCTCATCCGATACTTTTTATAATGATGATCCCGACTGGTGGAAAAAATGGGCTGACTATGGCGCTCTTGTTTGTGAAATGGAGACCACTGTTTTGTACACACTGGCTGCGAAGTTCAAGGTGGATGCCCTTTCGGTGCTAACGGTCAGCGATAGCCTGGTGACTGGCGAATCCGCTTCAGCCGAACAACGGGAAAAAGACTTCCCCGTAATGGCAAAAATAGCGCTGGAGATCTCACCATGATCCAAAAGAACATAACAGACCGCACTTGTTGATCTGTTGTGCGGTCATGCAGACCTGCAGTTTTACCCGGGCTTTCGTTGAATCACATCTGCCCCCCTGAGACGATTGAAGGCGAAGGCAAGTTCCAGCCCCCTGAACCAGGCGAAGTGACCGGAGATCCTATCGCTTAAGATGTCCAACCCCTTCTCTTTAATGTCATTCATCACCTTGGCTACAATCTCTTTCAATGAAGCATTTTCATCCATATACTTCCGGGCATAATCCAGAGCGTATCCGATAGCTTTGGTTTGCGACAGCTCGATCAGTTGCTCCAGATCTGTCAGGTCTATGATCTCTCCACCAAAAGTCAGCCGATTGACCTCTGATGCGTAGATCCCCTTTTTTCCGTATTCATTATACGGATTTATGCTCTCAGGGAGAGGAATCCTGTCCCGGACAGAAAAAGGGCAGTCTTCATCTTCTTTTATTCTTTTTTCCGGAGATTTTTCAGATATTTGGTGGGCCACATGAGTAACATCCAGCGGCTTATATTGTTTCATTTGGATAACCTGATCGGCGACGTCAAAATAATCGCCGGCTCCACCCAGGACAAGGATTGTGGATATGTTCTTCTCCACATAGAGTTGCCTGACTTTATCAATAAAAGCAGTGATAGGTTCGTCATCCTTACTCACCAGCTGCTGCATTTTATAATCACGAATCATAAAATTGGTTGCGCAGGTATCTTCATCCATTAACAGGATCTCGGCGCCAACCTCCATTGCCTCGATAATATTTGCCGCCTGAGAAGTGCTTCCGCTGGCATTTTCCGTTGTGAATGAAGTGGTATCCTTGCTGAAGGGCAGGTTTTTAATAAAGGGTGAAATATCAGTATTTACAATATATCGCCCACTGTAAGATCTCACTTTAACGGTCTGCGGCAGGGATACACACTTCTCTCGGCCGTCGTTGGGAATATGATTATAGATGCCGGATTCAATAACCTTTAACAATGTGGATTTACCATGATACCCGCCACCCGCAATCAATGTAACCCCCCTGGGGATTCCCATTCCCGTTACCAAACCGGCATGGGGCAATTTGACATCTATTTTCAGGCTTTCCGGAGAACAAAAACGAACCACGGATTCCTGTCGCATAGGTTTATCGCTGATGCCGCTTTCCCTGGGTAATACGGCATCATTGGCGATAAAGGACACCAATCCCAGCGTCTCAAGCTGTGTACGAAGATACTCCGCGTCTTCAACGATATCGACATGCTGATGGAGGGTATCCATGTCGAGATTTTCTTTGAACAGGGACAGGTTAACAATTTCTACGAGTTCATTCAGCAGCATCTCTTCGGCTATTTCCGCATTAATCTTTCGTCCTGAAGCAGGCAAACCTAAAAAGCAGCGAACTTCGATGATATGGTCATTCACGACAACGGAACTTCTCTCCAGAACGCACTGACCGGGTTGATTGATGGTAATGATGCCGCTGTAACCCGTTCCCCTTCTGCCTTTTGAAACTTCGAGACTTGCGTTGTAAAAGCGACGAGCCAGAAAATCCCGAAAGGCGATCTCCTGGATTTTTGAAATCATCTTCAGATTTATCACCTGATCCTCATTACGCTGTACCTGAACACGATATATACTTGTATGGGGAGGGGCATAAGGATCTTTGGGAATCTGCTGGACAACCAGTTTGAACCTGGAAAAGTCATACTCTCCAATAAGCGACTGGTACGCTCCATAATCCTGACCGTTGATAGATCTTAATTTGTTTTTAAGAATATCGCGATTTACCATCGGGTCCTCCTCTGTAATAAAGAAGCCATCAGATCTCACTGACTTCGTGAGCCTGTGTTACCAACTTACACTGAAGGTTGCATAACAAATATTGTTAATCTCGTGGCTCTTTCTTATCATCTCTGACGTCATTTGCACAAGAATGAGTCACGACTTTGCTAAATCTGGCTTGATAATGGTGTTTGGTCAAAATATTATTTTCACCGTAAAGCCATGATATAAGGGACTTAATAAGGAATTTTGGCCCTGAATCCCACCTGTTCTACTCAAGCTGCTGATCTGTAATAATATTTTAGCATTCCACTAAGCCTTTTATGATATTTTATCTGTCCTTTGTTTGAAAGCAATTTTAGGTTTGGGAATAACAATAAATTATTCTTTCCTTGGTGATTTCTCTCCCTGTGATAATGATCTGTGTATTCAACAAAAGCATTTCTCAGGCTTTCTTCCCCAAAAAAAATAAGTTTGTTCAAGCATTCTCTTCTTACTGAACCCACAAATCTCTCGACGAAAGAATTCATTTTTTGCGACTGAGGGGGCAGGCGTATTGGTTTGATGCCCATTGATGCAATAATTGCCTGGAATGATTTACAGAATGTCGTATCACGGTCATGAATCAAATACTTACAATTTGATAAAAATCCCCAGTCTTCCATAGTGACATTCCTGGCCATTTGCTTCATCCACGACTCATTAGGGTGTGGAGTTATTCCTGCAATGTGAACTTTCCTTGAACCTATATTAATGAAAAATATAACGTAGTAGGTGATCAATCCTACAGGAGTAATAACTTCAGTTGTGAAGAAATCACAAGCGGCTATGACATCCTGATGGTTTTTGATAAACGTTGACCATGTTGTTTCCTGTGAACGGTTTGGAGCGGGAGGAATTCCATGTTTCTTTAAGATATTCCCAACCGTTTGATCACTCACATCAAAGCCAAGATTTGATAAGGCACCAACAATTCGGTCATAGCCCCAGCTTGGGTTCTCTTCCGCAATTTTAACAATCAGAGATTCCAGTTCAAGATTTGTTTTTGGTCTCCCAACTCTTTTCCTAAAAAGGGAGCCATCAAACTTTTTTGCTACCATTTTGCGGAACCATTCCAGAATAGTTTCCGGACGGACGATACACGAAATTTCTTTCAAAGCTTTGAGTCCGATTTGTTTTCTGATTTTGGCTAATCTTATCCTTTCATGATCATTGAAACGGAGAGTTTTTCTATCTTTGATTTTGGATTTCATTTTCTGCAGCAAGATATTCATTCCTCAGCAGAATTTCTTTTTCAACACGCCCACTAACCAAAGCCATTACCGCAACAGTTTCCATTTTTTCTCCATTTTTGTTTCAAATACAAATTATCCAAATGCAAATAGAAACTTATCAAAACCAATCACTTGAGATAACATTGGAGAGTACCGATGGGAATTCTGCCACATTTTAGGCTTAAACTTGCTGATGGTAAGGGATTATGGAGGAAGTAATATTTTGACCCTACAGGTTCAGCTTTTTACTCCGAATACCCGTAAGCTGAAGTGTTTTCTTAATACGTTGCTTTATTGTATTCAAAATATTCACTGTTTAAACTCTGGGCCGTTTCGGAGTCTGTACACAGTACATGAATCAGAGGAGACACTTTGTATAACTTAGGTCTCATCAAAATGGTCCAAATAGCATTGAACTTCACACTGTTTCCACCCGCAACAGCAAGAACATATTTGATCATTCCCAATTGATCTTCACTTACAGCTATTATTCGGTCATTAACAGTGTCGATTAGCCCTTTTATCTTCTTTACTTTCTTTTCAATCTTTTTTCTGATATTTTCTTTCAAACGTGGACTATAGTCAGATAAGAATAGCTTGTTGCAAATATCACCGACGGGGTAATAGAGGTGTTGCGTTTCACTAGCGATTTCTTTTGATAGACGGCCCAAATCAGATATCTCTTGCCTTATTGGCTCCAGTTCGAATCCCTCTTCCGGTTTTACAAACCGGTGTCCCCCCGCTAGGCTTCCAATTCCAACCACGGCAATGTTCGGAACACAGTTATCTATATTCCTTTCCCATCTTTTATGATTAAGCAATAAACCCGAGCCTTGAGATAACAGATCTTCTTTCGTCTTGGGTGTCGCTACCGCAATAGGGAGAAAAGTCCGATTAGGCTTTGCTTGAAATGGCTGCGCAAGTCTCAAAGCCAATGAATCAGGATCCAGATAACTTATATGCTTGTCATCGGTATTCCATGTCTCTGTCTGCATTGAACCTGATAGCGCGGTGGTCTGAATCTTCTTAGGAATTGGAATTTCCGTTTGGTGCTCACGAATTGTATCAATCGTATAGAATGGCCCCCGCCCGCCACCCACACCTATGTTGTCAGAATCCCGTATCTTCCCTATTAAGAATTCGCCAAGCGTTGCCCCCAAAGCCTTATGGATATCATCATCTCTTACTCTATTCTCACTGCTAAAATTATATCCATCCGCTTCAGGCCTGCTACCGTTACATTCTACGACAATAGCGTCAGTTAACCCAAAGTTGGTTATCAAAGCATCTTCTAAATTATGGTTCCTTTTCTTTTTATTAACGCTTTCTTTGATTTTAATTTCTACAATTCCATGCTCTCTAGCATATTTTAAGTGCCTATTAACCTGGGCCACGCTTAGATTTTCTGAAGTTGCTATCTCCTGTATGGTTCTAGGTTTACGGTTGTCCTTTCCATAGAACTTTTTTGCTATTCTGATAGCTTTCTTATGGTTTTCTTCACGAGTCATCTTTATCTCCTGACTGAATATATCTTTTTATGTGATATTTTATTTCGTTTTCACCTAAATCTCATATCATGATTTAATGGTCGATGCAATATATAAATTGTCAATTATTAGCACTCCATATTTTTTAAGCCATTTATAGTGTCAGGTTTTTAATAATGCTGCCAATTGAATATTTTAAAACAAGAGACTGAATAAAATCGCAATGACCAATATTAAGTTTATTTTCTGATATATAATCATTCTATAAAATGTATTTTTATATTGCTATTTCGTAATTTTACTAATAGAAATTCATTATATCATGTCATATTATATGATATGATGTATTTTCATGTGCCAACTTTTTCATGCAAAAGATGCCAGCAAATGGTAGTTCAAGCCTGAATCGGACATTGTTTAGTTGCCGATAAATAGTGGACAGATTCGGGCCATCTTTATGTCAGTAACATGACATTCCATATCTAATAGGAGACAGATATGCAGGAACCCACTCATTTACCAGCTAAAATGTTGGAGAATCCACCGATTCCAGCTAGCATGAAACCAATTGAGTCTGTCCTTATCATAGGCCATGGCGATATTGCCGTACGACAGAGTCCAACTTATCAGCACTGGTTCAAGGAAGGTGTTGAAGTTCATTGTGCGGATGTTGAAGCATCAAAGTTAGACGATTGCATTGGGAGAGCATTCAAGTATATTTTGCCTGATGAAAAACAAAAATTAGCTGCATTTGGTGCTAATTATTTTGATCTGCTTCTTGTCAATAATGTCCCTGAGTTGCACCTCGCAACTGCCCTGGAATTCAGCCCTTTTGCAAAGCAAATCGTGATACAGAAGCCACAAGATCTTAACTTCCCATTTATAAGGACAATAGCGACCGCAAAAGGATTTGAGGATTTCCGAAGTAAAGCCAAGATTTTTGATCATTACCGGAACAAAGGGGCAGTCCCTGCGCTATTATCTGTTCTACCAATGCTTAACACAGATTATGGCCAGTTTCGACGTTTAATGTTTTTCCTGACTGAATCCAAAAGCGTCAATGATGAAATTGATAGAGTAGGGTCTCTTGAATGCGGGATGATCCAGGATCTAGGCGTTCATCTGCTTGATCTTTTTTTAGAATGCATTTCCGTTGGAGTCAAATGGAGAGATAATTCGCAAAGTGATCAGTGGCATCAGAGAGTGGGCATAGAGTTGAAAATCGTGGCCTGCCCAAAATATCGCATGCAGAATTCACACCTTGGTGACAAAGTGGAAACTTTCGCAGCACTGGATATTGAAGTTACAGAGCACATAGAATTCCCAGTCGGTTCTAAACATGCTAAGATCCGACACCACACCTTCGATACTCTGATTGTAGTGGGTAAAGGTCTGACAATTGAACAGGGTGTTAAGGGAGATTTAAAGGTAGTTGTTGCAGAATATGAGAGAAACGGCTATAACGCTCAAATCGATCTGACAACCCAGGGTACTCTTGGAATCGATCCCTATTTACCGTTGGGGGGGCAGGAAATCAATAGGCACCATGGTGGCCTGAACCGCCCCCTGCTTCTGATTTCCCCCAACCCGCCTGAACACGCACTTACCGGGCTTGGAGGGATTGACTATCAACAGTGGCAAGACCTCACATTTGCCCAATATGTTGCCACTTATGTTGAAGAAGCTTCACGATTACAAAACGGTACATACATGGATGCCTATCCGTTTCAGAGACCCCTTGGCGACCAAATCAGAGAATTGGCTGCAAAAGGGAAAGTTCGATCTCGCTGGGGCGACCTAAAACCGCTCACAGGTTACCTGAGTAATGCTGTTAGACCTGGACTATATATGTTATAGCAGAAAGTAACCAGCTTACGTGAAGCATCTAATTGGACTAAATGAGTTAAATTTCCTAAGGAGTTTCAGATGAATCGACTTGAGCGACTCAAAGCTTTTCTTTCCGAGCAAAATTATGAAGCTATCATTCTTTGCAAGCCCTCAAATATCGCCGCCTTCTTCAAGGGTGCCCAGATCTCACTGGGATTTCGCCAGGAGCCAGCAGGCAGAGCAGCGATATGTATCACCAGGGATGCAACGATATTAATAGCAAATACTACTGAGGCAACACGTATTGCCGAAGATGAGTTATCTTGGGTTCAGGGCTTAAACGTATTCCCATTTCGATGGGATCACTGGAATCTTAAAAACTCGGTCAGTGAGTACCTATATTCATCGGGTCTTGCAATGGTTTGTGACGACGTAGGAATATATGGTGTTAATGTTGGTGCTGCTTTGGAAGGTATGTATTATCCTTTATACAGTGAAGAACTCGATAGCATTAAAGAGCTTGCCAATGTATCAGCCTCAGTAGTGGAGTCGGTAGCAAAAAACATCTCACCGGGAATGACTGAAGCCCAGGTCGCAGGAAAGATAAGTGGACAACTCATCGCTTCATCAATATCCCCCGAACTTGTCTTGGTTGCGGCCGATGAGAGAATTAGCAAATTTCGCCATTGCATTCCAAAACATGCAGAGATTCGGCAATTGGCTCTTTTGTCTGTTACCGTTCACCGTAGAGGACTTTTTGTAAGTCTATCTCGACTTGTATCTCATGGAGCGGTGAATTCAGAATGGCGCCAATTGCAGGAAACATGCTGCCGCGTAGACGCAAGGGCAATTTATCTATCAACTCCGGGTGCAAGTGTTGGGGAGATTTTCGAATCGATAAAAGGATCATATAACAATGAGGGACACCCAAATGAATGGCATGCGCATCACCAAGGTGGACCGGCTGGGTTTTCCGGGAGAGACTATAAAGCAATGGAAAATGAAAAGCGTTGCCTGGTTAAAAATCAACCGGTTGTCTGGAATCCGACGATACAGGGCACCAAATCAGAGGATACAATTCTGACCACCCAACCGGACAAACAGCCGGATATTTTAACAGATACAGGAAATTGGGAATATTATTACGCTCCGATAGGCAGCGGTAGTGTAATTCGACGACCTGCTATTTTGGTAAAATAAGGTTAAATGATCTCTGGCAGCATTCCCGCAAACAGTCTGTTACTGCCAATAAGCTTTAAGCCAGCGACAGACTCCAAATAGCGAGTTGTATTGGCGAAATACAAAATTTTGTTTTTTTCAAACTTGTTGGAAATAATACTGTGGCGAACTCAATACTCTTCAAACAGTCTCATTTTATGCAAATCGATAAAACCTGGTCGGAGTGAGAAGATTTGAACCACGAGGAGATTAATGGATTGATTTATAAAGTAATTTAAATACAGTATTATTTTTTTACTCCGAAAATGACCGTTGGAGTGTATTCTTACGTTAGTGATTGAATTTATTTCCTTTATTGTACTATTTAAAAAAGAGAAGGCAAGAAATGTCCAGAAGAAAATTAGGTGGGATTTGAGGAGTATTTTGAAATCAACCAAGGATTTGTGTTTTTGTTTTCATTGATCAGGTCTTGGCATACTTCTCCACCAAGTTTTAGGAAAACCCGAGTCGGTTTATTGAACCAACACCCCGTATACCAAATATCCTAAATATCCAAAGTAACAAGCAAGCAGGGCCGATCCTTCGAATCTGTTGACTATTCCTGGTACTTTAAATCCATACCCGATGGCAAAGAGAGAAACCGTTAAGCCCGCCATGACTAGCAAGTCTCTGGTAATCACTTCCGGGTACACCGAGATAGGGGCAATAGAACCGGCTATTCCAACGACCGCCAGCGTATTAAAAAGATTGGAACCGAGTACGTTTCCGAGAGCTATTTCATGCTCCCCTTTGCGGGCTGCGATTACGGATGAGGCGAGTTCGGGAAGCGAGGTTCCTACCGCTACGATGGTTAGACCGATGATCAGGTCACTGACACCGAAATCATGAGCGATTTCAACGGCTCCCCAGACCAGCAAACGGGAACTGACAATGAGTAGAATAAGCCCTGTGATAAGCTTAAATACGGCTTTGCTGATGGGTAACGCCCTGCTGTCCAGATCCTTCTCTACTTCACTTCCAAAGGAATCGGTTTTCGCTTTCAATCCTCCCCATATCGTCCAGGCCATAAGAGCGAAAAACACAAGCAACAGTATTATCGCGTCCAGGCGAGTAATTTGATTATCAAATATCTGCCATCCCGCCAATACAGTCACCAAGGTAAGGATCGGCAGTTCTTTCCTCAAAATCTGGGACTGCACATTGATCGGATTGATCAATGCTGTAATTCCAAGGATAAGCGCGATGTTGGTGATGTTTGATCCATATGCGTTTCCAAGAGCGATGCCCGGATTTCCTTGATATGCCGATATGGCGGATACCATCATTTCAGGTGCCGATGTTCCAAATCCGACAATCACCATGCCTATCAAAAGCGGTGACATTCCCAAGTAACGAGCGGTGGAAGCCGAACCATCCACAAAGCGATCAGCGCTCCATACCAGAAGTGCTAATCCAAAAAGTAATGCGATAAATGCGAGCGCCATTAAAAGAAACCTTGAATAGTATTTGATAAGTTGAGAGGATCGCTTTTTACAAAAGACTATGAATCTTATCACATTACACAGAAATGGGCGTTATCAGAACTGACTAAAAGCAATATCATGCAATTAATGTTTCAGTTCCATGTATGCTAGTCGTTGGATTTTGTACCTTACTTTCTGGATTCAGGGAAATCCTGTGGAACCTTTAAACGGGTTTAATCGCCCCAATATATGCGGAAACAACATACTTACTGGCTGCGCTTTCTTTTGACGGACTCCACTGTTCGATCAATTCCTGGCTCTTATCATTCGGTTCAATCTTGATATTCTGAAACCCGGCTTTGTTTAGCATCTGCTTTGTGTTTTGAATGGTCGCCGCCCCTCCGATACAGGCGGATACCAAGTTCAGATCGTTTTTTATCGCGTTCGGAAGTTCTATTTTCGCTAGTACATCCGATATTGACAAACGACCCCCCGGTTTCAGCACCCTGAAGGCTTCGTCATAAACGGCTTGTTTGTCCGGAGACAGATTGATCACACAATTCGACATGATCATGTCCGCCGTATTGTCCGCAATTGGTAAATGCTCAATCTCTCCCAATCTGAATTCGACATTTTCAACAGATGCTTTTTTTGCGTTATCTCTTGCCTTGCTGATCATATCAGCCGTCATGTCCACACCAATGACTTGTCCTTCTTCACCAACTTCTCTGGCCGCTAAAAAACAGTCGAATCCTCCACCACAGCCTAAGTCCACCACGGTCTCTCCCTTTTTTAATGAAGCCAGAGCGACCGGATTGCCACAGCCAAGATTCATATTGGCTCCTTCCGGGATTGCTTTAAGATCTCCCTCATTATATCCAATTAACACCGCCATCTGTTCTGAAGTGATTTCTGTTGATCCACAGCAGCTAACGTTTTGCGTTATATCTGAATTCGATCCACAACAACTGGTGGGAGAGACTGTTTCAAGCGTTATCGCGTTGGGACCACAGCACGATCCAGAGGCGCTCGGAAACTCATTACTATTACTATTTCTATTCGCTCGGGCGATTGATCCGTATCTTTCTCGAACGGTTTCTCTTATCTTTTCACTATCCATTTTTATCCTTCTTTATTGACAAAGGACACCGGAAATACCCCTTGTTCTTGTTTAACTGTTTTCTAAAACCATTTTTGACTTTTTTCGAGACAGTGTCATCACGGATTAACCTCAAACCAACTGGTTGTACGCTTGCATATCCCAACCAGCATTAACATTACGGGAACCTCAATAAGGACGCCAACGACTGTAGCCAATGCCGCTCCCGAAGACAGCCCAAAGAGCATAACGGCGGTAGCGATGGCCACTTCAAAGTGATTGGAAGCGCCAATCATGGCGGCTGGGGCGGCATCCTCATAACGCAGTTTGAGTACTTTCGCCGCGCCATACCCAAGTACAAAAATCAGGACAGTTTGTAAAAATAGCGGGATTGATATCCAAAGGATGGTCAGGGGATTTCCAAGAATCGTCTCACCCTTGAAGCTGAAAAGCAGCACCAAGGTCAATAGCAAAGCAACTATCGTCACGGGAGTGAGGACATGAAGAAAGCTATCTTTGAACCATTCCTCTCCCTTTCGTCCAATGATCCATTTACGGGAGAAGTATCCGGCCACCAATGGCAACGCCACATAGATCGCCACCGACAACAGCAAAGCCTGCCAGGGGACGGGAAGTCTGCCGATTCCCAGCAGAAAACCACCCAGAACACCGTATAGAACCAGCATCAAAAGCGAATTGACAGCCACCATCACCAGTGTCAGTCCGTCATTACCCCTGGCCAGATACCCCCAAACCAGAACCATGGCGGTGCAAGGCGCGATCCCCAATAACACGCAACCGGCAAAATAACTTCTCCAAAGGGGAACCCGCAACATCTTGATACCGTCATGAAGCACCACGGTTCCCGCTCCATGCCCAGCGCCAATCGGCAGGTCTAAACCGAAAGGCATTTTAACCAGATCCATGGCGTCAACGCCAATCAGACTTCGAAACAGAAAGCCAAGAAAAAAGATGGCGATAGCGTACATGGTAAACGGCTTGACGCACCAATTGATGAACAGGGTCAACAGGACAGGTTTTCCACTTTTTCCCGCTTTTATCACACTGGCAAAATCAATCTTGACCATTATCGGATACATCATAAAGAACAGACAGATCGCAATGGGAATAGAGACAACCGGAGCCCCGTTTACCCGGATGGAGATTCCATCCAATGTATTAGCCAAACCGGGCGCTATTTTTCCCAGAAGAACACCTCCGACAATACACAATCCGACCCAGACGGTCAGGTAGCGTTCAAAGACGCTGGTCATTTTTCGATTGTTCGTCGCTTCCGTCATGATTCACTCCCATTTAACAATAATGATTCAGGCAAAGTTTCGACAAAGGTTTTGATTTCGTCTCTGACTGTTCGATAACACTCCAGCTGTTCCTCTTTTGAGGCTCCTTTTCGCTCCAGTTCCTCAGCCTTTTTCGGCGGGTCCTCAAAACCGACATGAATCCTTTTCTTCGCTCCCGGAAAGAAGGGGCAGGTTTCATTGGCGTGATCACAAACCGTAATGACAGCGTCAAACTCCTGATCGATGAACTCATCAAGATGTTTGGATTTATGACCGGATATATCGACGCCGACTTCCGACATCACCTTAACAGCGTTGGGATTGAGTCCATGAGTCTCTATTCCGGCTGAATAGACATCAAGCATATCCCCTTTAAGATGACGTACCCAACCCTCAGCCATCTGACTTCGGCATGAGTTTCCAGTACACAGGAACAGTATTTTCAGTTTTTCCTCCATAAATCATCCTTAATATTCGATTTATCTTACTTTTTTGGACAGCATGTTTCTCCACGCTGTTTTCCGCACAAGTCTTCAGGTTCGCAGGATAGGATTTCTTTGAGTTTTCTCAAGTCCTCGTCCGCTTCGGGAACTTCAGCCATTCGCTGTTTTATCCATTCGACTAAAACATTGAGAGATGGGTTGTCTTTAGCTAGGCGGTAATAGACCCAACGTCCTTCTTTCCTGCTGGTAACCAATCCGCAGGAGATTAACAAACTCATGTGACGGGAAGCTGTGGCTCCGGTCACCTGCAAAAATTCCGTGATCTGACAGGCGCAAAGCTCGCTGTGTTTTGTCAAGACGACAACCACTCGGAAGCGGTTTCTATCAGAAAGCGCTTTAAAAACTGTTATGATCCGGTTCATAATTGGTTAACCGTTGTTTGTTATTTAGCTAATTAACTAACTATAGCTTATTAACGATAATCTACTATCGTCAATATCTATTTTTGATAGACTGCAAAAAAAAACCGACATCATGTCAAAGGGTTTATCTACCGGATTGACTTTGAGTTTAGACTTTCTTTTGACAATTCCTAATACTTTATAAAATCAATCTGATTGTTGAAGTATTGAATGCAACTAAGAATGGAATACAAAGTGCAATTAGTAATCTAATACGTTTGTCAGGGGCGCAGAGACTATAGCGAAGAATACATTAATTGATTGGCTTTAAGGTAATCATTAGTACATTAGTTGAACTTCATCAAATTGTGTTTATTGAGGAAACGATATGTTATTTCCCATATCTGGTGTTGAGGTAAATCCATTCGTTCCATTTCTGGTAGCGTTATTCGTCTCCTTTTTCACCTCAATGGGTGGCGTTAGCGGCGCGTTTCTGCTCCTACCCTTTCAGGTCAGTGTACTTGGATATACATCTCCATCCGTCAGTGCCACCAATCAAGTCTTCAATATTGTGGCGATTCCCAGCGGTGTCTATCGCTATATTAAAGAAGGACGAATGCTCTGGCCGCTGTCAAAGTACATTATCATTGGTACGCTTCCTGGTGTTTTCATTGGGGCTTGGGTTCGAGTTGAATTTCTGCCCAATCCGAGGAATTTTAAGTTGTTCGTGAGTTTTATACTTATCTACATTGGATACAAATTATTTGTTGATATCCTTAAAAACAAATCAACCACCTCGAAACCAACGCCCAATAAAGAAACCGTCTCAACGGTTACAATATTGGAATCCAGTTTTAAAGAGGTGAGATTTGAGTACGATAAAAATGAATGCGCGTTCAAGCCTTTGCATATCCTGACACTTTGTTTTGTAGTCGGAATCATTGGTGGAATTTACGGGATTGGTGGCGGATCAATAATAGCTCCTTTTCTGGTAACATTTTTCGCTTTGCCCGTTTATACAATCGCGGGCGCTGCTTTGTCTGGAACTTTCGCGACATCAATCGCCGGAGTTCTGTTTTATCATCTTCTAGCTTCATTCTACCCAACCCAGAGCGTATCACCTGATTGGCTGCTGGGATGTTTATTTGGTATAGGAGGATTTATTGGGATGTATTTCGGGGCAAAGACACAGCATTTGATCCCATCGAAAGTGATAAAAGGGATCTTGTGTTTTAGCACTCTATTTATCGCGGGAAAATATGTTCTAGACTTTATTCAATAACGTTTCTGTTTTCCGCTTGTTACTTCGTACGTGCCGAGTCTCTGCCTTACCTGCTTTTATGTCGCAATGATTGTTTCCGTGAGTACTTTTTAAGGAGAAATTTAGTGGTCGGAGTGTGGTGGTGGGAGTGAGCTTTTAGTGGTCGGAGTCCAGCTCCTCATTGGGCAAGCCCAATGTTAAATGAATGAAACTCGTTTTTCGGTGCCTTTATTGAGAATATATTCCTGAGAGTATAAAATTTTTAAATCACTGTTCTTTCTGAATAAAAAAACGAGTTCCTTATAAGAGTGGACGTGAGAGTGTACCCTAAAGGATAAAACTCGGAGGTGAAATTTTTAGGATTTTCAACTTTGGATACAGATCCAATAACATACTGAAAAAATGGAGTAAAATCCTATAATTTACACTCCGACCACTTGGACGTTTTTTGCCCAAAATTTAACTTTTTTGAAATCCCCGCAAAAGCTTATCAGTAGCCTGTTGAGGAAGTATCTTCTTCAAATTTGAATTTCCAAAATTGGCTTTGTTAGACAGGATGTATCCCTTGTTATTACTAGGTTACGTGGCGATTACTATGGTGGAGTAAATGAGAGGAATCGAACCACCTGGCCCCTACCTCCCGAAGGTTTTGGGTATTTTGATAAGGTGAAATACTATGTGAGTTAAAAATTCAATGAATATAGATGTTTAATCTCGTATATTCAACAAAAAATCGAAGCGTTTTGTCATTCAAAAGGCACTCAACAGGTACTCAAATGGCAACCTTCTGTCAGTATTTCGTTAGTCAGATTAAACTAATCAATTTGGCGCTATGAGGGATTGGAAATAACAGCTTGGAAGCAATCTGATTGTCATCTTTCCCTTTATAATAGGGAAATTGGATTCAAACGTTATCCATAAGGTCGAAATATTATTCTCGGTTCAAATCCCTTTATTTTAGTATGCTTACATTCGATTTTTCACCAATTTTCCATTCATTGATATCAAGCAGCCTCTCGATGATAGTATTTCAGCTTTCCTCCCAGTGGTGACCGGCAGTCAATTCTGCCTGTTTGATCATCTTTTCCTTTTCTGAAAAACCCACTCTTCTTTCTTTGTTTGGTCTTATATTTTGACTTTTTTTCTTGGCATCATTTCGCATGAATTGATATGCTGTTACCTGATTTAACCTAAGTTTCCCCGTCGGGATACTGCCAACCCCAACCCGGCGATGACCATCAACCCTCCTGCTGCTTTTAATAGGACTTGAATAGCTCGTTGTCCCCGTAAATATTCGCTGATATTACCAGCAACTAGAGCCCAAACGGATGTGACGGTGAATGTGATCATAAGAAATGTAGGAACGATCAGAGCAAACTGTAGCCCTAAAGGTCGAGTTGTATCGATAAATTGGGGAAGAAAGGCGGCAATGAAAATCAAACTCTTGGGGTTGGGAATCGTAATAACCATTCCTTGAATAAGGAGATTCTTTTTAGAAACTGATGAATTATCAAACGACAAGGGCTCCCCAGCGTTTCTCCACTGTTTGATTCCGAGATATACCAGATAAGCTGCTCCAGACCAGCGGAGCAGTTCAAACAATTCAGCAACTGCATTCAGCAACGAAACCAAACCGATCGCTGCAACGATTAGTTGAAAGGCGATTCCCAAGGTTTCTCCGGTAACTGTGGCCAGGGCTCGTCGCCAACCAAACGAAATACTGTGTGCAACTGTTAACAAAACACTGGGACCGGGCAAGGCGATCATGATGGTGGTGGCAATAAAGAAAGCAAAATAAATGTGTAATTCCATATTTGGTCACTCCTGATTATAAATGGGTTTTTAACCATTGGATGTATTATCCCCCCAACCCTCTCATAGGATTGCGAAATATCCGGATCAGGATTCCAAAGTATAGAATTTTAATCGATGTTTATTGTATAAAATTGACTTGATATTCTTTTGGGGTCACCGTTGTTATTGCTTTAAAATGCCGGTGAAAGTGACTTTGATCGAAAAAACCGCATTCCAGAGCAACCTGTGACAAATCATGGCCTTTTTGAAGAAGTTTTTTGGCAAAGTCGATTCTGCAGTTCAGTCTATAGGCATGTGGCGTTATGCCCATGGCAGCTTTGAATTGTCTTAGCAGGGTGTAAGGGTTAGCATGTAATTCTGAAGCCAGCTGATTCAAGAAAATATCTTCCTCTAGATTTGCACTTAACCAATGCTTCAACTGCTTTATTTGCAAAGAAGTCTCTTTTCTCCAAGCAGTAGGTTTACAAGCCCCCATAAAGATGTTTTCGATTAGTTCAGCCAGGTGTTGTTCTTTTTCCAACAAATCCCCTTCACCCATTAACAATTCCAAAGTCCTAATACATTGTTGATAGATCGACGCGTCTTCCAACAAGATGGTCTTCACAGGACGAAATGTTTCTGTTTGCCATAGCGATTGCTGTAATTGCAGACACCAGCCAACATCAAGAAACAGTATGTAGTAGCTCCGTTTGCAGGACTCTGTGGGATTGCAGGAATGAACTTTTTCTGGATTAATTAACGCAAGATTACCCGGCTTTAGCATTACCTTTTTCTCGTCAATTTGGTAGATCACTTCTCCTTGGTCTAAAGCGCCAATACAGAAGGTTTTATGGATATGCGATTTATAATGTCGTCCGCTATCTTTTGAATAGCGGCACTCCGCAAAAGGCAGTACTTGCTTTAAAAAATGTTTTTCACTCATAAGGATAGCTGGTAAGGAGCGTTTTGTAGACTGTTGGTATGAATATCTGAATCATAACTCTTTTACTTCTCCTCAATTAGGACTTAAAATGAGAAATGATAAGAACTTGCTTTTCGTGTGTCAAGGTATTGAACATGAATTTTGAAGAAAACATGGCTCAATCTTGGATTTGAATCTCAGAATTCAGGTTGAATCTAAGAAAACCTTGGGTAAAAGGTAAGAAATACCGAATAAGTCCTCAAAGATGAGCCATATTTATCAAGATTTGAACAAACTTCATAGTAAAGCCGTCCTTTATTCTATCAATCGATTCAAAAAATACCTGTCTGATTGTCATGGAATCGATTCTACAGTTGAAATAGTTGCCTATACGGAAATTTACCAGGAGCATCTTCGCTGGCTTTTCGAAAAGAGATTCCTGGAGAAGGGCCCCATTACTCCCCTCAGTTGCTGTTTGAAGCAGTTCTTGAATTGGTACTGCAATAAATTAGACGCAAAGAATCTGTATACGCTTAGCGCTGCCAATGTCGAAGCGTTTTATAGTGAAGGAATCGGCAAGTGTAGCAAGAGTTATAAACGCGCGTTTCAGGCTGCTTTACGAAGCTTCTTCGATTTCTGCTTCGAACAGGGATATACCTCACACAACCTGAGATACGCTCTTCCAACTGTCAGAACTTACCAGCTTTCAAGCATTCCAAGGAAAATAGAAGAAAGTGAAGCTAAAAGGCTCTTGGATAGCGTCGATCGCACTTCGGCATATGGCAAAAGGAATTACGCTATTTTGTAGATTCTCTATACTTACGGTGTCCGCGGCGGTCAAGTAAGAGAATTAAAGCTTGAGGACATCGACTGGCACAAAGAAGAAATATATTTTGCGCCTTTCAAAGGCAGCAAAAGCTGTCGTTTCTCATTAACCATCGAGGTAGGTAATGCTCTGGTCGATTATATAAAGAATGCCAGGGGAGTGTCCAAGCATCGTCATCTGTTTCTGACGGTAATATCCCCAATTTCTCCTTTGAAAATTAGCAGCCTTACCCAATTAATCAGAATAGAAATGTTAAAGGCGAATATTCAAAGCCCCAAATTAGGCTCTCATTGCTTTCGACACTGTTTTGTTTCGAGAATGATAAAGCAGGGGGGGGGCTTTCAAACACATCGCGGATCCCGTCGGCCATCGCGTCATTCAATCAACATTTATCTATACAAAAATCGATTTTGATTCTCTTGGCGAAGTGGGTCTGGAGCTGCCGGAGGTTCAAGATGAAAACAATTAAATTTACCTGTGTTCTGGCAGAAGAGTTGGAGCGTTTTGTCGAGTTTAAAATGTCCTGCAATTTGGATTACTACAGCCGTTCGAAACTGCTTCGAAGCTTTGATCGTTTTCTTGTTTTGCATAAGTTCAACGACAAGATATTGAGTAAGCAAATATGCCATAATTATATCGGAACTCTCAATCATCTTTCCAGACCGGCATTATCAGAGCTGCGAGCCTCGCTCCTCATTCAACCGATGGCCTTTTCACCGGTAATGGTTTGTTCTATGTGATGAGAGAAACAGACTTAAAACCTTTGTAAGATCTGTTTCGAGTAGAAGTGTTCAAATTCTTGAAAAAGGAGGGAAAAATCAATGCCGAGATTGTCCAGAAACTGATGGGCTGGAAACACTCTGGTTTCAGCGTTGATAATGGCGTGCGTATTTCAGAAAAAGATGAAAAAGGAAGAGAATCAGTCGTTCAATACATCATGAGAAACGTTTTCAGTGAAGGAAAGATCAAATATATCGAAAAATCCGAAAAAGTGATTTACCACGCCAAGCTGCAAAGATGGAAGTGAGAAGTGTAAAAGCTGAAACCGGCAGCGCCAAACAAAATTTCAAGGTCTATACTGCTGAAGAGTTTATCGCTGCTATTACTCAACATATCCCTAAAAAATCGTTCCAGATGACCCGTTACTATGGCTTCTATTTAAACAAGTCACGAGGTCTCAGATTGAAAAACGAGGAAATTTTCCTAACAGACAAGGAGGGAGAAAAAATAAAGGAAAGGGATGTCGAAATCATTGATGTGTCAAGGCACCAGCCTAGGAAGGTACCCTCTTTAAAATGGAGAGAGTGCAAAAAAAAATCTGGAAAGATCATCCTTTGATTTGCCCTGAATGCTTGAGCGAGATGAAGATTATTTCTTTCATTGCTGAGGTCAATATCATCAAAAAGATCCTCAAATATCTTGAACTTAGGGATGAGGAGTCCTCAAGAGACCCACCTGTCATGCCAGACATTCCGAATGAGAGCGTATATGCACCCATCGATGATGGCTGGATGTTCGGACTTTTTAAGCTAAGTTTCCGCGAAAACACATTTCCGAAGAGTGATGAAGTTTGTTCGAGCACTCCAAAATTTCTAAGTTTTGTTACCCTGTCCCTCTTTCTTGTCCGTTTTCTACTGTTTTTTTGTCCTTCAGTACTCCGAAACGTCCTAAATTTTGTTGTCACTCCTCAAACCGACTGGTAAATGACTTGACTCAGTAATAGCAAATTCTTACCCCCTAACGGGGCGTGCTAAAGACCTGATTATCAGAGGAGGACATAATATTGATCCGGCTGCTATCGAAGAGCCCCTGTATATGTTTGAAGGGATACAGGTTGCCGCCGCCGTTGGACGGCCAGATCCACATGCCGGAGAAGTCCCTGTCGCTTTTGTGCAGCTTCAAAAGGGTTCCTCCTTGACAGTCGATCAGATCAAAGAACATCTGAACAAAGTGATTGGTGAGCGAGCTGCCATTCCCAAGGATGTCTTCATTATGGAGGAGATCCCTCTGACTCCGGTCGGAAAGATATTCAAGCCGACTTTGAGATGGGAAGCGATCAAAAAGCACTTCTTATAAATGACCGTTCTAACAACAAGCTAATGGTGTTGCTTGCGGGAAGTTAAGCGCCAGCATTGGACGCAAGTAATTCCATCAGCTTGGCGGGCTAAGGGCAAAACCTACTGAATAGTTACGTATTTTGATGCATTTCCGACAACTCTTCTGTTTCTGCCTTGAGAGAAGAGAGTGGCAAAGCAGATCAGGAAGGCTTACTGGAAGTACTTGAGACTGGAGAAGATTTGGAGACTACTATTCATCTCCTGAGATGGGGTTTTCAGCATCCAAATAGAGCAGGCATTTTAATGCTTTATCAAAATGACAAATTGATAAAGGAAACCTATTCTGCAGTTTTGAAAAACGCTCGTTCCATGAAAGGCATAAACAAGATGGTAGCAGATTTTGTGATTCGAAAACGGTTTGAACTTATCGATTGATACAACAATTGCTTGTCATTCTAAAGTTGTTTCCCGCTTTTCGTAGTGTGAACGAATTGATTTAGCGGGACATTTTCCTGAACTGGTAAATATTGACTTACTATTCTCAAGCCTCAGCAACAATTACTTCTATTCCTTTTGCTTCAAATGCTGCTTTATCTTCCGGTTTTATGTCTTGATCGACAATAAAAGCATCGACTTTTTCTACATCACATAACGGAGCCAGCATTGTTTTTCCGATTTTCTGGGAATCCGCTACCAGATATATTTTCTCAGCGGAATTTATCATGGCACGTTTTACATTGATATCGTTAAACCCTGGGAAAGTCAGCCCACCGCTTATTGAAACAGCACCAACCGCTAAAAAAAGTTTGGAGATATGGATCTGTTCAAAAAACTCAGCAGCTTTCTCTCCTGTCAGTGATAGAGTGGGAGCTTTAAACTCACCACCTGTAACAATGACAGTTATGGAAGGATTACTACCTAAGAGTAGAGCAATATTCAAAGAATTAGTAACAACTGTGATGTTCTTTTTTTCTAAAATATTCTTTGCAATTTCAGTTGTTGTCGATCCTGAATCCAACACAATTGAATCCCTTTCCTCTATAAACTCAGCTGCTTTTACACCGATTGCAGCTTTTTTATCCATATTCACCATATGATGTAAGGAAAGGGATCTTACTTTGGTGGAGAAGTCTTTAATTTGAGCACCACCGTGCTCACGAGTGATATGATTATCGGCCTCAAGTTTTTCCAGGTCTTGTCTGATAGTTGGTTCTGAAACGTTAAATGTTTCACTCAGTGCCTTTACACGGGCGCTGCCTTCCTCCTCTAAGAGGTCTAAAATTTTTTGACGTCGTTGCTTAGCAAGCATTTTATTTTAAGATTGGAGATTCAACGAAATTTATTTTTAACTAGTGTCCCTCTATTCATTATGATTATACAAATTCCAAGACAGATATTTTGATACTGCTTCATCGACAATTTCCGCCCAGGAGCCTCTCACCATTGCTACATGATGTTCAAATCCTTCCTGGCACATATATTTTAATAATTTCTGAAGATTTGGAATCCGACATACGGCTATTCCACCGTCCATATTAAATTCATCATCTGTGAAATCACCTTGCCCCAGATACGACTTGATACATCCTTTTGTATCATCTGTTGAAATTCTAAAATATGTCAATGGTCCTTTTACAACATGACCTTTGATAGCACCAAAGCAGTTCTCTCTACCTAAGGTTTCACCTAAGATATCAAGATTAGAAATTTCGATTTCCTGCCCCATAAAGCTTTTGGGATAGTTACTACAGTGAGTACAGACACACATATTTGTGTCATTCCCAAAATTGTTATTCCAATCCAAAAATCCAGGCGCCTTACCAGACGCAAGCAGCAGAGTGTACATGGAAACTGCACCAGCAACATCTACTTCGCATGCACTAGGTGAAAGATTTTCACCCATCATGCTCATTGAAAGACACGTGGCGCATCCATAATTATTTTGAACACTTTCCCAGCATTGTATCGCACTTGCGTCACATTCATTTTCTGCCATCCAGTTGTCAATGGCGACAGACAACTTAGCCTGCTTTAAGATATTTTTATGATTAATAGATTTTGGAATATGCCCATAATTTTGAATGGCTTCCAACTTTTTTGCAATTTCAGTTGCTGAGTCATCAAACTTCGTGGCAGCGCCTATAATTTCGGATAGGTCTACTGTCACAACTGTAATCCCTGTTGTCTGCAGCAATTTCTCACTAAATCGTGTTGTTTGAAATGGTGCCGGGCGTGCTCCAATCGCTCCAATCCTTGCGCTTCTCAATCCATTAACGGTACGACAGATATTCGCAAATCGATTGATATCATTGGCAAACAGATCAGAGTCAATATCACTCGTATGTGTTGTTGTATCTGTGAATTTAATCCCATATTGATAGAGATTATTGCATACAGACAGTTTTCCGCAAAAGGCGTCTCGCCGGTTTTTTACATCAACTTTGTCAATTTCATCATTACATGCCTGAACCAACACGGGCACATTCAGTTTTGCCATATCAAGCGTTTGTACGATTCCTAACTCATCGCCAAAATTAGGTAGAATAACAATCACGCCATCGATGATATCTCTGTTTTCACAAAATAATTTAGCATATTTCTTAGCATCAGCAAGTGATTCAACAGCACCGTTAGGTGTATCTGTCACATCCAAAATCACTGAGTTATACCCCAGTGCTTGAATTTTGGAGATGATTTTTTTCCTCTGCTCAGCCACTAACAAAGGATTGAAGAATGCCCTGGTTCCAACTAAAACGCCAAAAGTAATTTTTTTGTCTATTTTTCTCATTGTGGGACTCCTTATTCTTAATTTATCCTTCCAAAGTTGCTTTTGCCTGCGCTTTGATTTGAATTTGATCAATGACAACTGCAGCGATGATTACAATGCCTTTGATAACCATCTGCCAGAATGAGCTGACTCCCATCATGACCAAACCGTCCCCCAGCACACCAATAACAAATGCTCCAACGATTGTACCACCAATGGTTCCAATTCCTCCCATAAGAGATGTACCACCCAAAACAACGGCGGCTATCGCATTTAATTCAAAAGTATTTCCGCTGAGTGGATGAGAGGCTACTAACTGAGATGCTATCACAAGTCCGGCAATTGCAGAGCAAAAACCCGAAAACATGTAAACAAGAATCTTGACTTTTTTTACTTTTACACCTGATAGTTTAGCTGCATTCTCATTTCCACCAACCGCATATATGTGTCTTCCCAAAGGGGTTTTCATTGCAACATAAGCTGCTACCAAACCAACAATTATCATTAACCAGATTGAAATTGGAATTCCGATAAAGGTTCCTGTTCCCAATGTGGGAAACCCCGTGTTACCAAATTCTGTTTTTCCTACAAGGTTGGAAAAAGTTTTCCCATCTGAAGATAGCAAAGCAGCTCCCCTGGCAATATAGAGCATACCTAAAGTGCCAATAAATGGGGCTACATTGAATTTTGTTATGATTATACCGTTAATACCACCAATAAATGTTCCCAACAGTAAGGTGATCAGTATGATTGCTCCAACATTAAAATAAACCGTGACGCCGAACATAGGTAAAATCAAACCTTCATTTATTAAGAAACCAGCCGTCATACCTGCAAGACCTACAATTGACCCCACCGATAAATCGATTCCACCGGTGATAATCACAAACGTCATACCTATCGCTAAAAAAGCATTGATCGCAACATGTTTGGACATAATAACCAGATTGCCCATTGATAAAAAATTAGGGACTAAAATACCAAAAAATATAGTAATTACAATTAAAGCGATGAATGTCCTGAGTTTTAATACCAACATTGTCAAAGACTTCTTATTTGACTTTTTTTCAACCATGTAAAACCTCCATACTGTTCTGATGTAAATTTGGGCTACATCTAATTATAAGCTACTGATAAAATGAAGAAAAATAATGACCTTGAAGTTACCCTGCTAAAGGAGTCTCTAATTTATGTCCAATAGCGGAAGCATTCACCAAGATTTCTTCCGTAGCCTCTTGCCTGTCAAACTCACCGGTTATTTTTCCTTTGGACATCACAATGATGCGGTCTGAGATGGAAAGAATTTCTTTAAGCTCCGTGGTTACGAATAAAATCCCTAATCCCTTTTCAGCTAAATCGTTCATGATTTTAAAAACATCCGTTTTCGCCCCCACATCGATTCCCCGCCCTGGTTCATCCATCAACAGCACTTTAGGAGATGTCAAAAGAGCTTTTCCAATGACTACCTTTTGTTGATTTCCTCCACTCAAAGAGCTAACAACCACTTGAGGTGATGAGACTTTAATGGAAATATCATTAATGCATTTCTCAACACTCGCCTTCACTTTCTTTGCTAAGATATGGAAACCTTTTAAATATGCCCATAAGCTGGACAATGTCATATTGTCTGTTACTGACATAACTTGAATTAGACCTTCGCGCTGTCGATCTTCAGGAATCAGTGCCATCCCCTTTTGAATACGCTGGACAACAGAGCTTTTACTTATATCTTGCCCGTCAAGAATTATGGTCCCTTTCGCTTCAGCTTCAAGCCCCATAAGACAATCAAATAACTCTGAACGCCCCGCGCCCATCAAGCCATATAGTCCTACTATTTCACCCGCTTTCAGGCTAATGGAAACATGATCGACTGTAAATCCTCCTCCTTGCCTGGAAAGACAAACATTTTCAACGTTTAAAACTTCCTTGTCCTGGGCTTTATTAGTATGGTTGATTTTCTTTTCAGCGCTTTCTCCCACCATTTTTTCAACGATCCATTGAACATCAATGTTTTTAATTTCCGCTTCCGCCTCTAACTTGCCATCTCTTAAAACAGTAATGTAATCACCGATTTGAATAAGTTCCTCCAATCTGTGAGAAATATAGATGATTGAAACACCTCTTGCTTTTAGCTCATTAATCATTTTAAACAGAATCGACACTTCTGCTGAGCTCAAAGCAGAAGAAGGTTCATCCATGATCAATATGTTGACATCTTGGGACAAGGCTTTTGCAATCTCCACAATTTGCTGTTGCCCAATTCTCAAGTTTGAGACAAGTTCTTTAGGGTCTATGGCCTGTTCGAGTTGCTTCATTAACGCTTTGGTTCTCAAGATTTGTTCCTGATGATCGATCAAGGGACCTTTGCTGCGAATTTCCCTCGCCATAAAAATATTTTCAGCTATATTCAAATTGGGAAACAGGTTAAGTTCCTGATAGACGATACCAATGCCGTATTTTGCCGCATCATCGACATTCCTAATGACTATTTCCTCATCTTCCAACAATAGCTTTCCACTTGTGATCTCAATGGCACCCGCAATAATCTTCATTAAAGTGGATTTGCCAGCTCCGTTTTCCCCAACTAAAACATTTACTTTTCCTCGATACACATTGAAATCCACTTGATTCAATGCAAGTGTTCCGGGATATTTTTTGGATACTTGCCTGGCCTTTAAGATGATGTCTAATTTGTCTGATTCTTTCTTCACGCTTCTACTCTCATTCATTATTTCTCCCTATTTAACCTCAAGTTTTACCGGCGTAATCAAAACTTTACTTGAATAGGGAACCTGGGTGAATGCCCCTTCGAAATAAATATCTTTTCCAACAATAGTTTCCCGATCAAACTTTGATAGTTCTGTATCATATGCCTTTCGATTTAACGCATTCGCCAATTGGGCATATTCAATCTGATTTGTGAACATACCGAATGTTACAAAATCTAATGCGTCTCTTATTGAAGACCCCTTGATGACAGGTCCAATTTGTATTATCGCATCTTTCTTCCCATCCATTGGTTCAAGGTCAATTTCCATGACCGCTGCTTGAGATTTTGTTTTTGCTTTAATAATTGTGCCAGTGCCTTTTACCTTGAAAGTCCAGGGACTACCCTCAGTCTTTTCCCGGTATCCATAGGTTATTCCAGCTTTTTCCGGGTCATTTTCATACACGGTTAATATTTTTTTTAAATCGATCGATTCTGTTTGGAAGTAGGGAACCACTTTGCTATCCCAAATACCAGATACATATTCTTCCGCTTTAAATGTATCATCGACGAAATATATATCCAATTTGGAGTCGTCCTTTTCATCCTCTTCATTATCAACAACCGTGCAAGATGAAGAGGCAAGAATAAGAAAAGACAAACAAAATATAGCTATTGTTAACACCGTGTTTTTTAGAGATTTGCGTTTTGTTTTTCTCAGTCGTATCATCAACTCGTTGATTACTTGCATAGATATTTCTCCCAATTTGTTTGGGTTGTTAAATATATTTTTCAAAAACGCTGACAGTATTAGTTTTGTTTATGAAACCTTGGGAGATTTCACAGCAAAGAGTTTTCTTTGTTTCATCTGACCAGTAATAAATGTCCGCTTTATATTTATAATATTTACAAACTTGTTACAGCTTAATTTTGGCAATAATCTTCTGGAAAGCGTCTTTTGGATCTTCCAGACAATTTGTGCTTGGTTCACTGAATTGCTTAAATTTCGATTCTTTTTTATTGAATTACCAGAATAATAAGTGGTTGCAAAGCTTCTTCCAGATTGAAAGTCTACCAAACAACTTCTAATAATGGAGAAATTCATGGATATCATTCCGTATATTCAGGATAATGTTCTTCATTTCTATCAAATCTTCGGTTGTTTTTTTTTCTATTTGATATTCAAAATAGTCTTCCATAATGTGATACCAATCCAAACCGAGATGATTCAAAGCTGAGATCATTTCGATTAATAATTTTTCTCTATCTTTCATTTTACTTCTCTTGCTTTTTAAAATGGAAACCTAGAAAAAAATCAAAAAGAACACATTGTAGCCCGTGACTTTAAACTACAGATAGTTAAGTATTCAATTTCCACAGTATCAAATGGTTGGATGAACCTATATTGTTGAACCACAGTGATTAATCGCAAGTACTAAATCAAGTGTTTGAGATTGTGAGTCCATGGTATTGTTTTTGGTGAAATGCTGAAAAACCTTATAAAAACTGGCGGTAGGGTAAAAAATTATAAGAAGTAATCCCCTTACACCCAAAAAGTGATTTGATTTTGGCGCCAAGAAGTAATTGCCTTACACATAAACAGTGATTTAACTTTGGCGCTAACCTGCCATAACAATCTCTTGACGCCTGGGGGAGTTTAGTTTCTATTTCATTCCAAAAGTCTCTAAACGATGAGCATTTTCCTTATTAATAAGAACACAGTCCATCAATTGTTTTTCTTTAGCCGGTTTTTTACCTGTTGTTAGATAAGTATGTGCTTGTTCAACAGCCAATTCAGCTTCACGGAAAGCAGGTTGAAGAACAGTAGCTTTGATATCACCGGCTAAAATGGAATCTCTAACCTCGTTAGAACCATCAAATCCAACTACAATAACATTTCCTTTCCCAGCAGCTTTCAATGCAGCCATTGCACCCATTGCCATTGTATCGTTTCCACAGATTACACCTTTGATGTTTGGATGCGCTTGAAGGATTGTCTCCATTTTTTCAAAACCTTCTGTTTGACTCCAATTGGCACTTTGTCGAGCTACCATTTTTAATCCAGGATACTGATCAATTACATCATGATACCCTTTGGAGCGAATTCCAGCGTTAGTATCTGATTCTCTTCCCACTAATTCAACATATGTTCCCTCTTCATCCATCAAAGAAACGAATTCTTCCGCACCAAGTTGAGCCCCTTGGTAATTGTTTGAAACGATTTGTGCTAAAGCAACACCTGAAGCATTGATTTCGCGGTCAATTAAAAAAGAAGGTATTCCAGCGTCCTTAGCCTTCTTTACAGCAGCAATTGTTGCATCAGCACCTGCGTTATCAAGGATAATTGCAGAGGCATCTCTGGCAATAGCTGTATCAAACAATTCATTCTGTTTGTTAACATCATCATCATGAACTAAAACCAATGTACTATATCCAAGCGATTCAGCTTTCAGCCGAGCACCATCAGCTTCTGATTTAAAGAAGGGATTATCGTGGGGAGGAGTAATGATAACAATCAATTTTGATTTTGCAGAAGCAAAAGCCATGGAAGAAACCATCAGCAACACAGCTAACGTTGTAACTATTTTTGCGAGCTTTCTCATAATAAACCTCTCAAGTTATGTAATTGAATCCGTTTGAATGAAAAAAAACAAATCACCAAAACAAAGTTTTTGACATTTGTTTTTCGTAACCTTTCACAAAAAAATGAAAATTACTATTGTTTTTTTTTCTTTTTTTAGAAAAGCATGAACTGTTTTCAAACCTCCTCCTCCAAAGGCAATCACTATAGTATTATCCAGTTTTATTCGGAGACTGAGAGGTGCAGAGAAATTAATTTGAAAAAATATTACGTTCATAATAAGCCGTGGGAAAGAAAAGACTTTTTCCGATAATATTCGTTAATTTTCGATATTTTTCGGTTTTCATTGACAATCTTTACCTTTAAGGTATAGTTTGTTGTAAAAAGACAGAAAAACCAAACATCTCATATTGTATTAACATTGATCAAAAAAGCAGTAATTCATACGATAAAAACGGGAAACCAGAATTAAGGTTTTAATGCATTTAAATATTATATATAAGTTGTTTAAGCTACAAAGGTACTCACATGACAAATGATGAACTAATGTTAAAGTCACTACAATATCGGAAAAAAACATTAAACCTAATAAAAAAAGCAAATACGGGACATACTGGAGGAGATCTATCTAGTACTGATATATTAAGTGTCCTTTACAATCGAATTCTCAATGTTTCACCTGAAAACTTTCAAGATTCAAATCGGGATCGTTTCATCATGAGCAAAGGGCACTCAGTGGAAGTTCTATACACAGTGCTGGCTGATTGCGGATTTTTTCCTGAAACTGACTTGAATTCAGTTGGAAAATATCAGTCACCATTTGTTGGTCATCCTACTCGAGACATACCTGGCATAGAACAAAACACCGGTGCACTTGGGCATGGCCTTTCTATAGCGACGGGTATGGCAATCGCTGGGAAAAAAGACAAGGCTCCCTATAAAGTATTTACTCTTCTAGGAGATGGAGAGATGGCAGAAGGGTCCAATTGGGAAGCTTTTATGTTAGCTGCGCATTATAAACTAGATAACCTGATAGCAATAGTTGACAGAAACCAGCTCCAAATAACGGGTCATACTGAAGAGGTTTGTTCACTTGAGCCTTTAAAGGATAAAATTATGTCTTTTGGGTGGGCGGTTAAGTCCATTGATGGACATAATGTTTCAGAATTAATCGATGCACTTCAAGATTTACCGTTTCAAACAGACAAACCAAGCTTCATTATCGCCAATACCATTAAAGGGAAAGGTGTCAGCTTTATGGAAAACAACAAGAAATGGCATCATGGCGTTCCCAGTGATGAACAATTTGAATTGGCTATTGCAGAACTTGACAAACAAATTAACGACCTTAATGCAATGAGCGTAAATTAGGAAAAAGAGATGGAATCTAACAGAGCAAACCTTGTTGTTTTTTCAGAAACGTTGGCAAATTTAGCTAAAGCAGACCCCAGTGTTATGGTAGTTACTAGTGATTCGAGAGGATCTGCCAAACTGGTGCCGTTTGGTGAGTCATATCCCGATCAACTAGTTGAAGTTGGCATCGCAGAGCAAAATCTGGTTGGTATATCTGCCGGTTTGGCGTCAACCGGGAAGAAAGTATTCGCTGTTTCACCAGCTTGTTTTTTAACCGCAAGATCTCTGGAACAGATAAAAAATGATATTGCCTATTCAAACAATCCTGTGAATGTAATTGGTATTAGTGGTGGCGTTAGTTATGGAGCTTTGGGATCAACCCATCATTCATTGCATGATATTGCAGTATTAAGAGCGATAAACAATATAGACATAATCTTACCTGCAGATAACTTTGAAACCCAACAAGCGATTCTGCAATCAGCAGCCAGCAATCACCCTGTCTATATCAGGTTTGGGAAAAAAGCGATGCAGGACATTCATAAACCAAACACGAAATTTAAAATCGGAAAAGCCATTGTAGTTTGTGAAGGAGAAGATGTCGCTTTTATCGCTACAGGAGAAGCTGTATATCCTGCCGCACTTGCAGCAAGACAATTGGCAGCCCAGGGAATCTCATCTACTGTTGTCAGCATGCATACAATTAAGCCTTTTGATATCGACGTCTTATTACAGGTAGCAAAAAGAAGCCGCGCACTGATCACAGTTGAGGAGCATAGCATATTTGGTGGATTGGGAGAGGCCTGCGCAGGATATTTACAAGAAGCTGGTGTTCATATTCCATTTAAGCGAGTTGGGATTCCCGATGAGCATACGGTGACAGGTAACCAGAATGAGATTTTTGAGCATTATGGACTTTCAGAAAATGGTCTCGCAAAATTAGCGAAAAGTTTATTAAAGTGAAATATTGGCAATCAGCACATGCTATCAATGATTTGATTTATTCAAAAAGGATAAAGTGAAATACGTACTAGCACTTGACCAGAGCACTTCTGCAACAAAAGCTATTTTATATGATGTTGCCGGAAAGCTAATCGATAAAGTCTCCAAAGATCATCAGCAATGTTATCCCCAACCTGGCTGGGTTGAACATAATGCTGAGGAAATCTGGCAAAACGTATTACATGTTATTTCATCTCTTGTGGAAAAAAACAGTGATCTGATTACTGATACAGTATGCTTAAGCATCACAAATCAACGTGAAACCTTTCTGGTGTTTGATAAAGAAACAGGCAAACCACTTTACAACGCAATTGTTTGGCAGTGCAGAAGAGGGGATGAAATTTGTGCAAATCTTTCAAAGGAAGGACATGATGATCTGATACGAAAAAAGACAGGCCTGAAAATCGATACTTACTTCTCTGCATCTAAACTAAAATGGCTGATTCAAAACCAACCGAACATCAAACAGAAGCTCCTAAATGGAGAGGCGTTGATTGGGACAATTGATACCTACTTAATATATCGCCTTACCAAGGGTAAAGTGTTTACCACTGATTATACGAATGCCAGCAGAACACTTTTATATGACATTCAAAGTCTCAAGTGGAGTGAAAAACTTTGTGAGTTATTTGAAGTACCGCTTCAAGCACTTCCTGAAGTATTGGAAAGTAGCGCTCAATTTGGCGAGACATCTCTTTCTAATTTATCATTACCCATCTGTGGCGTTATTGGTGATTCTCAAGCGTCCCTTTTTGCGCAACGCTGCTATTCTGAAGGGATGGCTAAAATTACATTTGGCACTGGTAGTTCGCTATTGTTAAATATTGGTGAGCAGTTGAACTACACAGAAAGTGGTGCTGTTTCAACCATTGGTTGGGTTCATGATAAAAAACCTGCTTATGCTTTTGAGGGGATCATTAGCTATGCAGCAGCCACTATTTCCTGGTTACAAAACCAATTAGGATTGATCAATGATCCGAAAGAAACTGAAGCGATAGCCCTGTCTATAAAAGATAATGGGGGCGTTTATTTGGTACCGGCATTTGCCGGATTAAGTGCTCCTTACTGGAACTCCTCCGCCAAAGCGGCCATTTTCGGTATGACTGCCTATAGTACCAGGGATCATATTGTTAGGGCCGCTTTGGAGTCTATCTCGTACCAAATCCGGGATATATTAGATATGATGAAAAAAGATGCTGGTGTTGATTTGAAGCGTGTTTATTGCGACGGAGGCCCCACCACAAATTCATTTATCATGCAATTTACTGCTGATATCACCGGTCTCGAATTATATGTAGCAAACACATTTGAATTATCCCCAATGGGGGCGGCACTTTTTGGTGCTCTGGGAATGAAAATCTATTCATCACTTGAGGAATTAGCAAAATTACCTTCCGACTTCAAAATATACCGTCCAGAGATGCCCCAAGAACAAGTTCAAAAGAATTATGACGGATGGCTTAATGCTGTCGAACGTCTAATTCGTTGAAGAATAAAACATCATAAAGTTCTCTATCCCCCGCACTTATTGAACCATGTGTCCATTGCTCAGAGTTTGGATCTATTGAAATCGTCCTTCTGCTTCGAAGTAGCCTGAACTAAGAAAGAAAAGCTCAGCGCACAAAAAATGAATGTTTCTCAGAAAATATAAACAGACGGATTATCTATATACAATTATGCGACTTTGTGTCGCACTCCAATGCCAGTTTACGTCACGGCTTAGATGATTTTAGATCAACAATGATGTTACCATAGAATTTAGAAACTTGAAGCCAATGTAGGCTAACTGTGGGCTTTATATGCGTTTGTAATATTCTTATTTCTCCTTTACCGCAACATATAGAGATATTTCTGGATTTTTACCTAAACTCTTGTCGTTATGGTCGTGGGGTGAAAAAAGTAAATCAGCTACTAACTCCAGAATAGAACGGATCCATAAGGGATTTTTAAGTTGTATGGCCAAAATATTATTTTCAGCCTGAATCCTCATCATACCTGCCTTTGATGCCCAAGATGTAGCAATATTTCCACCTGTATTCTATATTGCTCCAAGTTCAACCTATTGATACTATGTTGTTTTTTAGAATCTAAAAAACAACATTTGTGAGGAAAAAATGGAAATGGCAGAAGCAATGGCATTGGGTAGTGGGCGTGTTGAGGAAGAATTACTCGTGAGAAATGAATATCTGACAGCGGAAAATGAGATTCTCAAATCAAAAATCAAAAAACCTCTCCGTTTTAATGACCATAAAAGAATAAGGCTGGCTAAGATTGGTAAGAAAATTGGACTGAAAGCACTCAAGGAAATTGCTTGCATTGTGAGACCAGAGACAATACTGGAATGGTTCCGAAAACTGGTAGCAAAGAAGTTTGATGGCTCCATGTTTGGGAAAAGAGTAGGAAGACCAAAAACAAATCTTGAATTGGAATCTCCAATTGTAAAATTTGCGGAAGAAAATCAGAGTTGGGGATACGATAGGATCGTCGGCGCCCTATCTAATCTCGGCTATGAAGTAAGTGATCTAACTGTAGGTAATATTCTCAAAAGGAATGGCATTCCACCTGTTCCAAATCGGTCGCAAGATACAACCTGGTCGAAGTTTATTAATAGCCACCAGGATGTCATGGCCGCTTGTGATTTCTTTACAACTGAAGTCATCACCCCGGCTGGATTAATTACCTATTATGTTTTGTTTTTCATTCACATAGGTTCTAGAAAAGTGCATATTGCTGGAATAACACCACACCCCAATGAGGTCTGGATGAAGCAAGTCGCAAGGAATGTAACCATGGCAGACTGAGGTTTCCTAGAGGGTTGTAAATATTTAATTCATGATCGGGATACGAAGTTCTGCAAGTCCTTTCGATCAATTATTGCATCAATGGGCATCAAGCCAATCCGGTTACCTCCGCAATCTCCAAAAATGAATTCTTTTGCGGAAAGGTTTGTGAGATCTATCAAAGAGGAATGCCTGAATAGGCTAATCTTTATCGGGGAAGAGAGTCTGAGGATAGCTATTGCTAAATACATCGCGCACTATCATGAAGAAAGGAATCACCAGGGAAAGGATAATTTGCTTTTATTTCCTGAAACGAAACTGGTGTCCAATCAAGGAAAGATCCAATGTTGTAAACGGCTGAATGGGATGCTGAAATATTATTATAGATCAGCTGCTTAATATGGGCAGGTGAGAATTCTGGTAAAGATTCCCTATCAAGCCTTTCTGTTATTGGATTTGCGGGGAAAATAATATTTTGGCCTTACAGGAAGACAAAAACGGAGATGATCAGAATGAAAAAAGCTGAAGATTGACAGTGAAATTCAAGTTGTGAAATTTTCAGTGTATCGAGTTCGTCAATAATATAGCCCTAACTGTGCATCACTGGACGCTGATCGCGTGGGTGATGCTGGTGTTCGGTTTTGAATTGCATTGAGCAATTTATTAAAGTACAATTGTACTTATGAAAATAATAGCAGATGCGAATACTTTTCTCGCCGTCGCTCTGAATGAGCCAGAGAAAACGCAAATAATAAAACTTACAACTGGGCATGAACTAATTGCACCTGAAGTATTACCTTATGAGATAGGCAATGCTTTAACAGCAATTATGAAACGGCATTTACTTAACCCGGATGAAGTAACGGAAGCTTGGAATAATACCCAACTGATACAAGTTGAATTACGTCGGACGAATATTAGAGAAGCTTTAAAGATTGCATCAAAATTCAATATTTATGCGTATGATGCTTACTACTTAGAATGTGCTTCCAATCTAAAACTTCCCTTAATGACACTCGATAGGCGTTTGATGGAAGTGGCTAGGGAAATCCAAATTAAAACAATTGAGGTGTTATGAAAGTATATTCTTATTCTGAAGCGCGTCAGAAACTGTCAGAGGTTCTGGATATTGCTCGAGGGGAAGAAGTAGTGATAAAAAGAAGAGGAGGAGAAACCTTCTCAATAAGATTTAAGACCTCTCAAAAATCACCTTTCGACATTCCTGGAATTGACACAAAAGTCAAAACATCCGACATCCTAGAAGCAATCAAAGAATCAAGAGCCGGTAGAACCGAACAATAGTTTAGAGCCGACGGTACTCGCCCTCGGTGAGGTCAAGTTTGTTTATACATGGCAATTTTACCATTAATCAACTTTCAGCTCAGCCGCGGCTGAAACAGGCGTTCGACCATATAAATTTAAAGGAAATGAATGTTTGAAATTCAAAATTATGGCAGTTTTATTCTAGCAATCCTTGCTTTTCAGCTCTTCCCTGGGGCAGGTACCGTTACTATTTTAAATGCAACCGCTCGTAACGGTATTAATGCAGGGATGAGAACAGTCTTTGGAACTATCACCGGGGACTTCATTTATATGCTTGGTGCTGTGTTAGGACTTGCTGCAGTACTAAGTGCTCATCCTAGAATGCTTGCTGTAGCACAGTGGATAGGAGTTTTCTACTTATGTTGGATGGGAATTAACTTCTTTCGTTCAAAAAACTTTGAAACACCAATTAACAACTCTCAGCAAGTGGTAAATTGGAAATTTTTCAGACAAGCCTTGGCAGTTAGTTTAACCAATCCAAAGGCAATAATGTTTTTCATGGCTTTCTTCCCTCTTTTTTTAAGCAAAGATTCAGGTCCATTTATATTGATTATTCTAATGTTA
>Ga0180009_10000127_pt1 | contig 122666 bp, 100 predicted proteins | sample OS_PC_MetaG_FD_123537 | JGI IMG/M metagenome (GOLD analysis project Ga0180009, IMG submission 123537) | Groundwater microbial communities from the Aspo Hard Rock Laboratory (HRL) deep subsurface site, Sweden - OS_PC_MetaG | ecosystem: Environmental > Aquatic > Deep subsurface > Groundwater...
TCCAGTTTTCTGAGGAATCTACCAAAAATTCCGTGGATTGGGGGAATTTAAGGTGTTCACTTTTCATCTGTAAATGGTTCACTTTTCAAGTTTAAACAGTTCACTTTTCAACTTTAAATGACACCTTTGTTGATTTGTTTGACATAAAACACCCCGCACGGTATAATCACCCTTCGTGAAATTTGTAATGTTTATCGGAGAGAAGCGCTATGGAACAACAAGAGATTAAAGCTAAAGAGCGCTATACGGGGACGGTGCTTAAGACCACGTTGCAGGGTGCATTGGTTGATATTGATAGTGAAAAACCTGCATTTATCCACATTTCGCAAGCAGTCAAAGACGGCGACCCAAAGAAACAAATCAATAGTATTGAAGAAGTTTTGGAAAAGGGTCAGAAATTGGACTTCTGGGTCAAACGTATCCGCAAGGATCGCATTGAACTGACCATGAAAGAGCCTCTCGCCATGGAATGGCGCGAGATCAAACCCGGTATGACCATCAAAGGACAGGTCGTCCGGCTTGAGACCTTCGGCGCCTTTGTTGAAATTGGGGCTGAACGGCCCGGACTGATCCACATCAGCGAGCTTTCACACAGTTATGTCCGCACCCCCGGCGAAGTTGTCCGGGAAGGCGACGAAGTGGAAGCCAAGGTTCTGGAAGTCAACCGACGGAAGAAACAGATCAAACTGAGCATCAAAGCACTCCAGGAATTGCCTGAAACTCTGCAGGTGCAACAGCGTGGCAGCAAACAGAAGCAGCAAGTAGAAGAACCCAAAGAACCCGATCTGACCGCTATGGAAATTGCCATGCGGCAGGCCATGGAAAAAGTCGAAGGTGACGAGAACGACGCCTCCAAGAAGAAATCCCGCAAGAACCAGGGATCTTCCACTGAACAGGAAGAGTTGCTCTCCCGCACACTGGAGAATAAAGTTGGTCAAGAATCCTGAAGTTCGATCCTCATCTACCAAGATGAGGCACAAGATACGAGCATAGAGACACCGGGGAGGTGCCGGAAATAATCGGCCCTCCCCTCAACTTTTAATAGGATAAGCCGAGCCATATATCGTAACGGTAATATTATTGAAGAGTAGGTCGCCTTTTCCAAGGCAAGGAGGAAAGATGACAACCAAATTCATATTCGTCACAGGTGGTGTGCTCAGTTCGATTGGCAAAGGTGTGACCGCTGCTGCCACCGGGCGCCTGCTGAAAGCTCGTGGTTTTGACGTCGCTGTGCAAAAACTGGATCCCTATATCAATGTCGACCCCGGGACAATGAGCCCCTATCAGCACGGCGAAGTCTTCGTCCTGGATGACGGTGCAGAGACCGACCTGGATCTGGGGCATTACGAACGCTTTATTGACACCCGGCTTAATAAGGTCTGCAACGTCACCACCGGACAGGTCTATGCTGAGGTGATCAGCCGGGAACGACGCGGTGATTACCTCGGTGGCACAATCCAGGTTATCCCCCATATTACCAATGAGATCAAACGGCGGGTGCGTTTGGTGGGCAAGGCGACCGGCGCGGAAATTGTCCTGGTAGAGGTTGGCGGTACGGTAGGTGACATCGAAGGTCTCCCCTTCCTCGAAGCGATCCGCCAGATGCGTTTTGATCTGGGCCGAGAGAACACTGCCTACGTTCACCTAACCTGGCTGCCGCATATCGGCGCGACGGGTGAGCTGAAGACGAAACCCACCCAGCACTCCGTCCGCGAGCTGCGGTCAATTGGCATCCTGCCCGATATAATCGTAACCCGTTCAGACTACCCCATTGAAGAAGACATCCGGGAAAAGATCGCCCTCTTTTGTGATGTGGACGCCAACGCGGTTATCCCAATAGTCACCACACCGATCTTGTATGAAATCCCCTTGCTCCTAGAAAAAACCGCTATTGCAGATCTGCTCCTCAACCGGCTCCACCTGAAAGCACGCCAGAAACCGGATTGGAAGGAATGGAAAGCGCTGGTGGCGGAAGTGCAGCGACCCAAACCTATTGTCAATGTCGCTCTGGTTGGCAAATATGTCGAGTTACACGATGCCTATATGAGCGTGCGCGAAGCCCTCAAACATGCCGCCCTTGCCAATGGCGTGGAATTGAACCTTTACTGGATCCACTCAACCGATCTTGAAAAAGACCAGGGTTGGGAGATCCTCAAGCAAGTGGATGGTATCGTCGTACCGGGCGGATTTGGCAGCCGTGGAATTGAGGGTAAAATTAAGGCAGCTACGTTCGCGCGCGAGAACAAGGTCCCATATCTGGGTTTGTGCCTGGGTATGCAAACAATGGTGATCGAATTCGCCCGTGAAGTCTTGCATCACGGAAACGCCAACTCGTCAGAATTTGACCGTTCAACCCCCGCCCCCATTATTGACCTCATGCCGGACCAGCATGATGTCACTGAAAAGGGTGGCACGATGCGCCTCGGTTTGTATCCATGCCATCTTCTGCCGGGGACCAAAGCCCGGGAAGCGTATCAAACGGAGCTGGTAGAAGAACGGCACCGACACCGCTTTGAGCTAAATAATGAGTTTCGTCCCGCGCTCGAAGCTGCCGGTATGATCTGCTCAGGTGTTTCGCCGGACAACCGGCTGGTCGAAATCACAGAGATCAAAGGTCATCCCTTTATGCTCGGGACCCAATTCCACCCGGAATTCCTCTCGAGACCGAACCGGGCGCACCCTCTGTTTTCCGCTTTCATCAAAGCGGTTAGTGAGCGGGTTGGTATCACCAAAGAAGGAAAATCCCCTGCTAAATCGGAAGGTTCGGAGGACTGACAAAAAATGAAACGTAGAATCTCATCTTGGACCATTCTTCTCCTGCTCCTGCTGGCACTCATTGCCTGCCAGGCTAACCAACCTGCGCCGGCTCTCAATGAGCAACTGGCAGACAATCCAGCTTACCTAGCCGGGGCAGAATCCGGTGACGGAGCCTACCCCGCCCCAGAGATCGCCATTTCTCTCGGCGATGAAGCCTATCCCATCAACGAGCAGGACCTCGAGCTGCTCATCCGCACCTGGACCTTATCCACTTATGCGGAAAATGACGTCATTAAAGATCCAGCTATCAAGACATTAACGTTCAATGCTGACGGCACCTACGAACTCACCACTGAAATGGGAACCACCACTGGAAACTGGACTGCCCAGTTAATGGCGGTTGAAGCCACCCTGATCCTGGACATCGGGACTGAACAAGTCGCAACTTTTGAGATCGTAGACTTAACTGAAGTACTGCTCAACCTCCGCTCAATGCGAGAAGGCATTCAAATTGACGAACAATACCTGCCTGCGGAATGAACGCTCAGGTTTTTTGTTTATAATTCATCCAGATTTTAGAGTAACGAAAGGAAATTCTAAGGTAACCCTATGGATACAACAATCATTTCTGTTAGTGCATTACAAATTCTCGACTCCCGCGGTAATCCCACCGTGGAAGTGGAAGTCATCCTTGGCGATGGCAGCTGGGGCCGGGCGGCTGTGCCCTCCGGTGCATCAACCGGCGTGCATGAGGCATTGGAACTGCGTGATGGCGACAAAGATCGCTATGGCGGCAAAGGCGTCACGAAAGCTGTGGAAAACGTCAACACCCGCATAGCAGAAGCGCTGATTGGCGCCGATGCCACCCAGCAGATGGTCATTGATATGGCGATGCTGGTATTGGACGGCACCCCCAATAAGAAAGTACTCGGTGCAAATGCGATCCTCGGCACCAGCCTGGCTGTTGCCAAAGCCGCTGCCAACTCGCTCTCGCTGCCCCTCTACCGCTACCTTGGTGGTGTCTATGCCCACATCCTGCCTGTCCCAATGATGAACATTCTCAACGGCGGTGCCCACACCAGCTGGCAGTCCACCGACGTGCAGGAATTTATGATCATGCCATTGGGAGCAGCAAGCTTTTCTGAAGGTCTCCGCTGGGGTGCAGAGATCTATCACACCCTCAAGACTGTCCTCAAGGAAAAAGGCTATGCTACTCTGGTCGGCGATGAAGGCGGCTACGCACCCGCACTCAAAGCCAATGCAGAAGCCGTTGAGGTCATCCTGGAAGCCATCGAAAAAGCAGGCTATGTGGCTGGCGAAGATGTCACCATCGCCCTCGACCCTGCCGCTTCCGAATTTTATGATGAGAATGAAAAAGTCTACAACTTACGGACCGAGAACCGCAAACTGAGCAGCCAGGAAATGGTCGCTTATTGGGTCGATTGGATCAACAAGTACCCCATTGTCTCTATTGAAGATGGCTTTGCCCAAGACGATTGGGAGGGCTGGAAGCTGTTCACAGAACAGGTCGGGGATCGCATCCAGATCGTGGGCGATGACCTCCTGGTCACCAACCCCAGCCGCGTATCCCGCGCCATTGTGGAAAAAGCCTGTAATTCCCTTTTGGTGAAGGTCAACCAGATCGGCTCGCTGACCGAGACCATGGAAGCCGTAACAATGTGCCAGACGCATGGCTGGACCGCTGTGACCTCCCACCGCTCAGGTGAGACCGAAGACGCCACCATTGCAGACCTCGCTGTCGCCATGAACACGGGCCAGATCAAAACCGGCGCCCCCGCCCGTTCAGATCGGGTGGCGAAATATAACCAGCTCCTGCGGATCGAAGCTGAACTCGGTGACACGGGACACTATGCTGGTTGGGAAGCACTGAAGCGGTAAGTATATCGATTTCAGAATTTCATAAACCAATACCATACCGTAGAGACGTTGCGCGCAACGTCTCTACGTTTTTTTTCTAATCCACTCCTAAACCAGCTATGTTGACACACACTCAATTTTCATTGCATAATGGAGGTAAGCCAGTCTGCAATAAAGCCCACATCATCCAAATTCAATAAAGGAGCGGAAATGAAATGCCTGAATGTTCTGTTGCCACTAAGTGTGTTGTTGATCGCAGCGCTTGCCTGCAATCTCCCCTGGGAACCAACACCCGAGACACCACCGGTCGTAACCGAAGAGATCACCGAGACAGTCCCTGTGACAGAGGAGCCTCCAACAGAAGAATCTCCAACTGAGGAACCTGCCACCGTGGAGCCGCCATATACCTGTGCGCCAGATATGCTCCCCGCAACTGCCCTTACCGTAGAATTCTGTTACCCTGCCACGCTCGCAACTGGTTATACCCAGTCCCTGATACCTGAGAACCCGCCAACGCTCGACAGCGCACCCTGGGAGTTTAATCCCGATACAATTGAAATCATCCTGACAGGCTACCCCGTTGATAACAGGTACCATGAACCCCAGGTCCTCATCTATCCGGTGGATGACTATATCGCTCTCGGCCCCAATATCCTGACAACCGTCACAGAACTTCAAGCTTTGCTGGCTGCTCAACCTCCAAATCCCGACTTCATCCCCTTCCTGCCAGTTTATAATGCTGCGCAAATGATGCAAGCCAAGGTGAGTTACATTGATTTCCGTAGTGGCAGCGGCGTCCGTTTCATCACGCAATACAGCCAGGCGGCTGCCCCCATCACTAATGACAGCGCTATTTACTCCTTTATGGGCCTTACAGACGATGGTCAATATTTCATCTCAGCTACCTTCCCGGTCACTCACCCACTTTTTTATGCCGATGTATTGACCGAGCCGCCAGAGGGTTGGATGACTTTCGCTGAAAATTTCGAGACTTATCTCAATAACATGGAATCCGACCTGGCTATGCAACCGCTGGACTCCTTCACGCCCAATCTCCTACCCCTCGATGAGATGATGTCCTCCTTCCTGGTCCCACTGGATGCCATCCCATAAATCGAGCAGCATCTGTCCAGATGGAAGAAAATTAAATCTTGAAGGTCACTCGTAGAGACGTTGCGTGCAACGTCTCTACGCTAAATCTAGCGTATTTTGGGGTTTCTAATTTTCCCGGGGATTTGGATGCCAATAAACGGGCTCCCTTTTAGGACAACTTCTCTGCGCATTTAGATAAATGCCGTTAAAATAGACCCATGACTGATTCATTACACTCCCTCGAAGCTGAAATCATCACCTGTCGGAAATGCCCGCGATTGGTCGCTTGGCGGGAAGAAGTCGCCCGGACCAAGCGCAAAGCCTATCAGGACGAAACCTACTGGGGCAAACCCGTGCCAGGGTTTGGCAATCCGGATGCGAAGATCATGATCGTCGGGCTGGCGCCCGGCGCGCATGGTTCCAACCGCACCGGGCGGATGTTCACCGGGGATGCCAGCGGCAACTTCCTTTATCCGGCGCTTCACCGGGCAGAGTTCTCCAACCAGCCCACGGGAAACCAACCCGGTGACGGTCTCAAGTTGCACCAGGCTTTCATCACCGCTATCTGCCGGTGCGTCCCCCCCAAGAACCGCCCAAAAATAGTTGAGATCAAGAACTGCCTGCCATGGATGGAAGCGGAGATGGACCTGCTGCCCAACCTGAAGGGGTTCATCGCCCTGGGACGGATCGCTTTTGACGGCATCCGGCGGATGGTTCAACTCCAGAATATCAAACTGCCTGAAATGGAATTTGGGCACAACAGTTTCTATGAACTCGGAGAGGGTCTGCCCTGGCTGCTCTCGTCCTACCACCCCAGCCAACAAAACACCCTCACCGGCAGGCTCACCGAAGCGATGTTCGACGACATCTGGACCCATGCAAAGGTATTAATTAATTGATCATCAGATACCGCCTTAAAACATTTTCAATCATTATGCCTTGTTCTTAATTCCTTTTCTCCAGCACATGGTATCTGAAACCATTCACCATGCCCGATTCACAATTCACCAACAAAATCCATGATAAACCTTCGTCTTGACAAAGTAACCTTTTCCTACCCTTCAAAACCGATCCTGCAGGAAGCCTCTTGCAAGATCCAGGAAAGGTGTTACGGCGTGATCGGCCCCAACGGCAGCGGTAAAACCACCTTGCTAAAGTTGATCCTGGGCGAACTTAAACCCGATTCGGGGTTCATCGCCCGTGATAAGCTCCTGACCATCGCCTATATGGCGCAGGACGTCGCGTTGGACCCTGAAGCTGTCGCTTTTGATGTGGTGCGCCAGGGCGCAGGCCGGGTCCTGGCTCTTAAAGAGGAACTTGCGGCTCTGGAAGCGTTGTTCGCAGATCCCGCTTACTACACCAACGAGAAGCGACTGGCAAAGCTGATCGACCGGCAGGAACAAACCCTGGCAGCTTATAACGAACTGGGCGGTCCGGGACTGGAAGGGTACATCAAAACCCTCCTCTCCTCAATCGGATTTGATGAACACGAAATGGATCTGCCGGTAAAACACCTGAGCGGCGGGCAAAAGAAACTCCTCGGTTTGGCGCGGATCATCATCGGTCGCCCGGATATCCTCCTATTGGACGAACCGGACAACCACCTGGACCTGGACGGCAAAGCCTTGCTCCATAAGCTGATCGAAGACTTCCCGGGGAGCGTGGTGATCATCTCCCACGATCGGTATTTCCTGGATATGGTCGTGGACGAGATCCTGGAAGTGGATCTGGGACGGATCACGCAATTTACGGGTAATTATTCGGAATTCATGTTTGAAAAACGGCTCAGGTTGGGACGGCAAGCAGAACGCTTCCAAGCCCAACAGAAAGAAATCTCCCGTCTGGAGCAGGCTGCCAAACGCCTGCTGATGTGGGGCAAGGTCTATGACAATGCCAAATTCTCCACTCGCGGCAAGAATATCCTCAACCGGCTTGAGCGGATGGATAAAATCGAGAAGCCGCTGCTGGAACGCGACCAGATCGAAATCAGTCTGGGGGGCTGGCGCGGGAGCGAAAAGGTGCTGGAGATCACAGACCTGGTGAAAACATTCCCGATGCCGGAAAGCACAGAGTTGGATCGGGTTCTCAGTGATATCAACTTATTATTGCGGTATGGCGACCGGGTGGGCATGATCGGCCCGAACGGTGTGGGAAAGTCGCTCCTCATCCGGCTGGTCCTCGGTGAACTTGAGCCAAATTCCGGTACGATCACCATTGGCCCGAGCATCAAATTGGGATATTATGCCCAGGAGTTTGAAACTTTAGATCCGAAACCGGGGTTATTGGAGACCATTTGTAAAGCGGGGAATTTCTCCGAACACAGAGGGGTGGCATTTTTGAAGAAGTTCCTGTTCTCCTATGAGCAACGGGATACCCCCGTGGGCGCTCTCTCGGGCGGCGAACGTGCCCGGCTGCAGATCGCCCTAATCACCCTCTCCGGCGCTAACTTCCTGTTACTGGATGAACCGACCAACCACCTCGACATCCCCTCCTGCGAGGTGCTGGAAGATGCCTTGCTGGATTTCGATGGCACAATCCTGGCAATCTCCCATGATCGCTACTTCATGGACCGGATTGTAAAACGTGTGATTGACTTGCACGGGAACGGGATGGATGAATATCTGGGGAATTATTCAGATTATGAGAATCAACGTCTTCTGAAGACTAAAACAGCCCATTAAATAGTTGAGCGCCAGGGACGCCGACCCTGGCGCTCATCAGAAGGAGAAGAAAAGTGTCTTAGCTGTTTATATTGTAGCAAAAGAGGGGGTGAATAACTTGACGATTACCCTACGATAACCCTACAAATGTCCGATAAATGAGTGTTTTTCAACGAAAAACATAAAAAAGGACGGCGGAGCGTTACTAAACTGCTCTGCCGTCCATATTTTTGATTAATCCTATTCGTATCGCAGTGCCTCCACCGGCGCCAGCGAAGCTGCCCGGTTGGCAGGATAATAGCCGAAGAAGATGCCTACCGCGGCTGAGAAGAGCGTTGCCAATAATACAGAATTCATCGTCACAGAGATTTCCAGCGGTGTACCGGACTGCATGGCAATCTGGCTCACGCCAATCGAGATCACCCAGCCCAAGGCAATGCCGATCAGACCACCAATCAAGCTGAGCAGCACCGATTCGGTCAGAAATTGCATCAGGATATCAATCTTGCGGGCACCCAGGGCTTTGCGCAATCCGATCTCACGGGTCCGTTCAGTGACAGAAACAAGCATGATGTTCATAATCCCAATCCCGCCAACCAGCAGCGAGATCGCGCCGATCCCGCCCAGAAAAATCGTCAGCACACCGGTGATGGACGATGCCACATCTAACATGTCCTGCTGGTTGAGGATGGTGAAGTCATCCGGGTTGCGGGGTGGAATCCGATGAGTCATCCGCAACACATTGGTAACTTGTTTAATAGCCGCATCCGCTTCTTCTGCTTCTGCCACGGAAATCAAAATATATTGCAATTGCACCCTTTCAGGCGAGCCGGAGCGGGGTAAGCGTGTTTGCGCTGTGGAGATGGGGATATAGACGTTATTATCCGGATTGTTGAAAGCACTACCCCCCTTTGCTTCTGTCACACCCACAATCCGGAAAGGATACCCGCCAATGCGCACGGTCTGTCCAACAATACCTGAACTTCGTCCGAAGAGTGTATTGGCTATCTGGGGTCCGAGGACCACTACGGCACTACGCCCCTGCACCTGTGATTCGGTGATAAAATTTCCCTCTGCCATGGTCAGGTTCTGAACATTGAGATAATCTTTGGTGATACCGGAAATGGATGTCTCCATACCAACATCACTATGGGAAATCTCGCTGGCACCGCTTACCACCGGTGCGACGTAAGCGATCTTATCTGCAAGGCTAGAATTAGCCAGTGCCTCAGCATCTCGAAGCGTGAGGTCTTTGGGATTTGTGACCTTATCGTCATCATTCCCATTGAGAATATAAATCACATTGGTGCCAATGCTTTCGATTTGGCCAGTGATCGAGCTCCCCGCGCCTTCACCTATCGAAAGCAGAGCAATCACTGACGCAACGCCGATCACAATGCCCAGAATGGTGAGCAACGACCGCATCTTATTGGCGTTCAGGCTTTCAAGCGCCTCTTTGATATTCAATAAAATGTTCATGCCCGCACCTCCTGATCCTCGATCTGCCCGTCACGCAGGTGGGTAATGCGCTCTGCCCTTGCTGCCACCTCTGGATCGTGGGTCACGATCAGGAGTGTCGTGCTCTCGGTCTTATTCAAATCCAATAATAAGTCCATGATCTCATCCCCGGATTTCGAGTCCAGGTTGCCTGTCGGCTCGTCCGCCAGGATGATCGCGGGGTTATTGACCATTGCACGAGCGATTGCCACGCGTTGCTGCTCACCGCCGGACAACTCATTTGGCTGATGGTATATCCTTTCACCCAGGCCGACAGATTCAAGTGCCTTTTGCGCCATTTCTTTTCGATTGCCGTTCTTTCCCGCATAGCGCAGCGGCAGCTCGACATTCGCCAGGGCAGTTGCCCGTGGGAGAAGATTGAATGTTTGAAAAACGAACCCGATTTTCCGGTTGCGCACCAGCGCCAATTGGTCTTCATTCAAACTCGAAACCAAATCCCCCTCCAGGTAATAATTACCCTCAGTGGGGATATCCAGACAACCGATCATGTTCATCAGCGTGGATTTACCAGATCCAGAGGGCCCCATGATCGCCAGCACTTCGCCGGACCTCACGGTGAAACTGACGCCGCGCAGGGCATGCACCTGAATCTCACCCATCTGATAGACCTTGGTCATGTTTTCAATTCGAATTACTTGATCTTGCTCGCTCATCTCAGACCTTAATTCCCGAACATGCCAAAACCACCGCTTGGAGGGCCACCAAAAGGCATTTGCCCGGTGATTTCCGCTGGAGGGTTGAGTACGATCAATTCTCCTTCGGCAATGTCCGCCTCAACCACCTCACTATAGAAATCCGAGTAGCCCCCGAGGCTGATCGCCACAGCCTCAAAAGTCCCATTCCGCCGGACATAAACATATTCCTGTCCATCGCTCATCACAATTGCATCATTGGGGACAACGAAAACATCTTCCTTTTCATCGACAACGATATTAACCGCAGCAGTCATGCCGGGTTTGATGCGGGCATCGTCATCTTTCATTTCAATGCGGACCAGGTATTCCACCACACCCTGGACAGATGTTCCCACCGGAGCAATCTCAATGACTTCACCGTTAAAGGTACTTTCAAAATAAGCATCAAAGACCAGTTCAGCCGGCTGTCCGACTACCACCAGGGGAATATCCACCTCTGAGATCTGGACATCCAGATACAACTTTGATAAATCATCCAGTTGGATCGCTTGCGTGCCAACCTGGACAACGTCTCCCTCCTGAACGGAAAGAACCGTCACAACGCCATCAAAGGTCGCTTCAATCAAGGGGCTTTCCAGCCGGGATTGCGCCATTGCCAGTTGAGTCTCAAGGATCGTCACCTGGTCTGGGTCTGGCCCATCGGAGAGCAAATCGACACGTTTCTGCAGATTTGCCACACGGGCTTCACCCAGCTCCACCTCAAGTTCAGCTTCGGCGATCTCACGTTCGGTGAAATCAGCCATACAATAGTTGAGGTTAGCCTGGGCAGTGTTGACCGCCTTCAGGGTATCCGCGTTCTGGCGGAATTTATAAATTGTTTCCGCCTGGTCGAGTTCATCTTCCAAATCCTCAATCCGTTCATCGCTGCAGCGCTGGTAGTTCATGATCGTACGCTCGGTTTCGAGGTCTTCCAAATCCTTTTGAGCATTGAGCAGGTCCAGCTTGGCTTGTGCCAGCTCTGCCCCCCAGTTGTCATATAAATCATCCAGCGAGTTCTGGGTATTGATCACATCAATTTGCGCCTGTAAAATATCAACAGAAACTGAATCCGGATCCAGAGACATCAGGAGTTCATCCTTTGCGACTTTCTCGCCAAGGGTAATATTGATGTCGCCTACAATCCCACTGGCAGACCAGGTCAGAACAGCTGTCTGATAAGACTGCACCGTTCCGGTGCCATAGATATTCGCACTCAGGGTATCGCGGTGATAGGGCTCGGTTTCAATCCCTGCCAACACCTGGTCAGCATCCTGGCGGGCATTCAAGATCCACCAACCAATGAAGAGTCCAATGATGACCCCCACACCCAACAAAATCCACCAGCCCCAGCGTCGTTTCTTCTTTTTATTTTTTGTTTCAGTCACATTCTTCCTCCAAATTTTCTTTTAATCATATCGCACACGCCATTATATCGCCTAGTGAAACGGGTCACCAGCGTTTGTGAAAGCTGTCATCAAAGAGGTGACAACTGTCATTTTTCTTATCCATTGGCGTCACGATGAAATATTAATGAAATATGCTAAGATAATGCCATGAAGGAAAATACCCAACTCGAACCCGGCTTGCCCAGGACATATCGCCTGTTATCTTGGGTCCTCGTCGGGATATCTATTATCCAGGCTATTTCTATCTACTTGCGGATAGGTTTATTCGACATCGCCATCCATCCGCTCTGGATCTTCCCATTCGGAAACATACTGATCCTCAGCTTATTATACTGGCCATGGGTCAGAAAGAAAACTGAAAAAATTTTCATTCCGACCCTTGTCGTCATCACGACGGTTAGCAGTATCCTGACAACATACCTGACCTCATTAATCCGTTCCAACCCGGCAGTGACCATCTCGATCCTGGTTGAGGGCAGCCGAAACCTGACAATCCCCTTCGAAATTTATGAATTCAGTCTCGTACTGGCGTCCTGGCAGTTAATTCCCTTGTTGTTTATCCCGCTGATCATGGTCGCCTGGCAATATAACTTTAAGGCAGTGATGGCTTATATCGCAGGATCAACTGTGCTGGATATCATCGTCTTACTTTCTATTTTGAATGAGGGTGAAGTTTTTATACTTGTCGTTAGCATTGTGGGCGTCATGATGACACGCACCCTCACTTTCCTTGTGGTCGGTTTCCTGGTCTCTCGCATGATGGCTGCCCAACGCCAACAGCGTCGTGAACTCCAACATGCCAACCAGCAGCTTCTGGGGTACACCATAACCCTGGAGCAATTAACCACCAGCAGGGAACGCAACCGGCTTGCCCGGGAACTGCATGACACCCTGGCACACACTCTGAGTGGGTTGGCAGTACAGCTAGGCGCCATCAAAGCACTCTGGAAGCGAGATGAGCCTGAAGCGCAAAACAAATTGGATGACGCCATCAGCACCGCACGCTCGGGTCTAAATGAGACCCGCCGCGCCTTGCAATCCCTGCGGGCTGAACCATTGGAGGACCTGGGGTTGGGTCTGGCAATAAAAGAACTGGCTAAATCCGCATCAGCGCGGTGTGGCGCATCGGTAACTTTGGAAATGCCGGAACTCTCTGACAAGCTCCCACCCAACATCAGTCAGGCTTTCTACCGCGCTGCCCAGGAAACACTAGAAAACATTGTGCGCCATTCGGAAGCCACTCACATCACCCTGATGATGACTTATGCAAATGAAGTCCTGACTCTCCAGATCACCGATGATGGGATCGGCTTCAATCCGGAGGACATTGAGTCTGACACCTATGGGCTGCGCGGCCTGCAGGAACGTGCCGAGTTGATCGGTGGCCGTTGCGTAATTGACAGCCGACCTGGGCAGAGCACAACCATCACCTTTAGTGCAGGAGTGAACCCAACATGATCAAAATAGTGATTTGCGATGACCAGATCATGGTCCGAGAAGGACTGAAAACGATCCTGAACACCACCGAAGCCGGGATTGAGGTGGTCGGTCTGGCACGGGATGGGGCGGAAGCTCTGGACTTGATTCCCAAGGTTGCACCAGACGTGGTCCTGATGGACCTGAGAATGCCGGTGATGAATGGCGTTCAGGCAACCCGGCACATCAAGGAAGATTACCCGGCTGTACATGTGCTGGTGCTGACAACATACGATGCTGATGAGTGGGTGTTTGATGCCATCCGCGCCGGGGCAAATGGCTACCTGTTAAAGGACGCTGATCAGGCGGCACTGATCATCGCCATCAAAGATGTTGCTGCTGGGCGCACACCAGTTGACCCCAACGTCGCCGGCAAGCTGTTCAACCAGGTCGCCCAGCATTCGCCTGAACGGGATACCACCCTGGCAGATAAACTCAGCCCCCGGGAACTTGAATTGGTTTCCCTGCTGGCAAAGGGATATTCCAACACCGAGATCGCTTCACGCCTGTTCCTCTCGGAGGGCACAGTCCGCAATTACCTCAGCTCGGTGTTCACCAAGCTGGGTGTTTCGGACCGGACGCAAGCCGCCGTCCTAGCACTGAAGCATGGTCTGATCAAGCCGGATTGAGGGTTGAACGAAAAAGAACGCCTGATCCCACAATTTTATTAACATAACTCAAAAACTAATCTCAAACCTAATGCCCGGATTACACGATCTAAACTGGACAATTCCAGTAGACTTTAATCCCGTCTTTATCTATAATATTAAAGAGTAACCATCTAACCAACAAAAACAAATTCCCCGGAGGAAGCATGGCACGAAAATCCCTTGGTTTTGTTCCCCTGATCTGGGAATGTCCCTTCTGCGACACCCAGAACCCCGGTCCCATTAAAACCTGCACAAGCTGCGGTGCCCCCCAGCCTGATGATGTTGAATTCCTGCAAGTTGACGAGGCGAAATTCAACTTCATAAAAGATGAAGCGCTGATCCGGATGGCAAAAGCTGGTCCGGACATCCACTGCCCCTATTGCGGCACACGCAACCCTTCTACCGCCAAACTCTGCAGCAATTGTGGCGGCGAGATCAGCCGGGGTGGTAAAGCCCGGAAAGCTGGCAACCGTGTCCGCGCAGTAGCCGAAACCAAGCAACCCCTGCCTTCCCCGACCGCTGAAGCAAAACAGCCACGCCCCGCCAGGTCCGCCATCATTGCAGTCATCGCCGTTCTGGCGATCCTTGCCTGTGTGATTGTGGTGATCCTGCTGATCTTCAAAACCGATGAGGTCAACGCAACAGTCTCCCGTGTCGAGTGGGAGCGCAGCATTGCTGTCGAAGAATTCACAACGGTTACCGCCAGTGAATGGTGGGACGAAATCCCCGAAGGTGCGGAAGTCCAATCCTGCTCGGAAGAATATCGTTACACTTCCGATGAACCTCAAGCAAACGCCACCGAGGTCTGCGGTGAAGAACATGTTGAGGACACCGGTACTGGCATTGGCGAAGTCGTCCAGGATTGCACTTACGAAGTGTATGACGATTATTGCGAATTCACTGTGATGGAATGGACTGTGGTGGAAACCCTCACGGAAACCGGGGAAGACCTGGGACCGGACTGGCCTGTAATCACCCTGACCACAGACCAGCGTGAAGGAGAAAGAAGTGAGGACTACACCATTACATTTAGCGACAACGGAAAGACATACACATACACCACAACCGATGTCGAATTGTTCCTCCAGGCTAGCCCTGGCAGTCATTGGACACTAGAAGTGAGTAAATTGGGGGGTGTACAATCTGCCAATCCTTCCAATTAAGGTCTAATTTGTGGTATAATTCACGAGTTGACATGCACTAACAAATTTTGATGGAGGAAAATCGTATGGAACTCTTTGAATACGCAAAAGTAGGCGGACCTGCACCCTATTTTGAGATGCTAAGTACCAAAAATATGGAGACTCTGGATGAAGCCGTCACTCTGGAAGATTATAAGGGCAGATGGCTCGTCCTGTTCTTCTACCCCTATGACTTCAGTTTCGTCTGCCCAACCGAAATCCTGGCACTTTCAGAACGCTATGAAGATTTTCAGGCTTTGAATGCTGATATCCTTGGCGTTTCAACGGACTCAGTCTATTCCCATCGTATCTGGCTGAAAACACCTGAAGAAGAAGATGGCATCAAGGGTACGAAATATATCCTGGCATCCGACAACACCCACGCGGTCTCAGAGGCTTATGGCGTGTTCGTGGAAGAAGAAGGCGTTGCTTTACGCGGCTTGTTCATTATCGATCCCGAAGGCGTCTTGCAATACTCCGTGATCCATAATATGAACATCGGACGCAGTGTCGATGAAACTTTACGGGTCCTGGAAGCCTTGCAAGCTGGCGGCTTGTGCGGCGCAAACTGGGAACCCGGCGAAGATACACTTTAGGTCGGAGGAACACCAATGCCAATGCGCTTGAAAACTCCGCTGCCTTCGCTGGATGGTGTGACGGAATGGATCCATGGCGAACCGGACCTGGAAGCCGCCGAGGGTAAACCCCTGCTGGTCTATTTCTGGGCAGTGAGCTGCCATATCTGCCACGACAATATGCCCAAACTGCAAACCTGGCGGGAGAAATATGTCCCCAAGGGTCTAAAAATGGTCGCCATCCACTGCCCGCGGATGAAAGCGGACACCGATATAGATAAGGTGAAAGCCGCCGTTGAAAAATATGGGATTGTCGAGCCCTGCGGCGTTGATAACCTGCACAAGGTCAAGAAAGCTTTTGACACTGAACTCTGGCCTGCCTATTTCATCTTCGATGAAGAAGGCAAGCTCATTCGTCGTGCGGCTGGTAACGCGGGTCTTTCGATGCTGGAACCTATCTTGGAAAAGATGTTCGACTGATTTCAGTAAACTACGCAAATAAAAACAACCTGTCTAGATTTTATCTGGGCAGGCTGTTTTCTTTATTCTACATGAAAAGTGAGAAAGATTAATTTGCCACGCTAGCCCCATCTGCTAATGTTTGGAGGTTGCGCTTCTCTTCAGGGGCATAAGTGGGGAACCGTAACATATTTTGTCATTGCTTCACCCCCGCTCCGGGGACTTCGCAGTAACAGGCACTTCCCCGCTCGCCCTGATGATTTCCTCACCGCCGATCATCTCGATCTGCTCACCGGGTTGCAGGACCAGGAAATCTCCATCCCAATCCCCATCCAGCAGGCGTTTAATTAGCACCAGATCGCCCGATAACCGTTCAAACCGCCAGCCGCGCCGGTCCGCATCGTTTTTAGCCCACTCGGCAACAGCTTCGCCCTCCTCCGCGCACATCTTAATATAGGCCGCGCGTTCGTAATGTGATTGCCAGGCTTCCATCACTCCCATCAGGTAATCCGCATTGTCATTCCCATATTTCTCAATGTATTCCACATACAGCGCGTCTGCATCAGCAGCAGTGTTCGCGCCAATCGAGAGCGGGATATCCTCCGAACCTCCCCGTTCAATGAAATCCTGGGTGTACCAGTAAGTACCGGGGCAGGTTTCAAACTCCCGGTCATAGCGACCCCGCCCGCCCAGAAACAGCGTTATGCAATCGTGCGCACGCGGGAGGACCAGCGGGATAGTTCCTGTGCGCAAGCCATGGGTAGCTTTCCCACAGAGACCATACGCTAAGATCACGGCGTCATAAATACCGGCTTCGTCTGCTACGTCAATCTGTGCTTGCAAGACGTCCCGCAGTTTATTGGGCGTAATATGCAAGCCAAAACGTTCCAGGATCACATCCACGATGTGCGGGGAATGGGCGGCGCTCAAATAGACCGGCCGCGCCAGCACGTCGCAGGCAATACACTTCAATCGCATCGGGGGCATCTACAGAACAGTCCAGAAGCTTTCCATGGCTTTGAAGGTCTTTTCCGGCTGCTCCCAGTGCGGCAAACCCTTGGTCGGAGAAATGCGGACCCCCAGCCAGTTCTTGTACTCCCGCAGCATGGTGGGCAACATTTCAAAATTGGTGTAAGAATCGCGGTCATAGATCACCAGCACCGGTTGGTCTAACGCCTTATAGACCGTCTCCCGCACTGCGGGCGTGAATAGCTTCCCGCTTAGGAAATAGGTCGGGGCATATTGCGCACCCGGCTGGTGGGCGGTGTGGTAAGCGTAATCCACAAAGCTGGCTGGGATCAATCCCTCGAAGCTCTTGTTTAGAAAATATTGGATACTGGGACGGCTGGAAACCAGGTCGTAAAACGGCCGGTTCCACAAGGGTACAGCCAGTCCAGCATAAACTGTGTTCTTGGTACCTCGCTTTTTGACGCGCTCGGAGACTTTATCCATTGCAGGCGGTTTGAGCCCGGTCGGTGAGATCATCACCAACGAACGGGTGAGTTCCGGGTTGTGCGCAGCCGAAAGCGCCGCGAATTCACAGGACAGTGAAAGCGCCACCAAGTCAGCCGGTTTCCCAACGACATCTCGCAGGAACTCAGTAATCGCGTTCTGGTAGAGCTGGGGACTGTAGAGCCGATCAGAACGCTCCGAAAAGCCGTAACCGGGTAGATCCAGTGCATACACCGACCGCACCCCGCGGAATTGCTCGAAGATGGGCTTCATCTCGAAGGCGCTGGGGGCAGCGTTGATGCTATGCAACAAGACCAGCGGGGTGCCCTTCCCACTCTGGTCCACATAATAGCTGAGCCGCCCAGCACGTTTTGACTGAAAATCCTTCCGGTCCGCGTCCAGTGCATCGCCCAGCTTCTGGTTGTGGCTGATATACTTCTTACTGTAGATGATCCAACCGGCAACGGCAGCTGTGATAGCAGTGATAAGACTTCCCAACCCCCATAGAACGCCTTTGACGATCTTTTTCATAGTTTTGCTCATGGTCAACCTCCAGGTTTTACGATCCGGTTTGGGTAGTGGTGTAAAACCGTTCTTTTACTTTAACACATTTTTGCCTCGCGCGTATCGTAATCAAACTGTCATTGCAAGACCTCGTCAGTGGTCGAAACAATCTTAACAATTGTAGGGTGTACTCCGTTCTTGAGTACACCAAATAAATGTGATAGATTATCATGGTGCGCTCTTCTGTTGAGCGCACCCTTACACGGCTGTGTTACCCATCGCAACCACTTACGAGGACAGGTGACAACATAACCACCCCTCCTCTGGTAAAATCATGGAATGAACCAACAGCAGGAGCCATTATGAAATCGAGGATCCTGTGGTGGGTCCTGGGCGGTTTGGGTGTGCTTTTCATCCTGAGCAGCCTATCCATCACCATCGTTGAATACAACCGCTTCAGCCCTAAACCGGCGACCTTCCCGCCCGGCAGCGTCATCGCGGGGGTACCCGTAGGTGGATTGGACAATGCGGCTGCTGAAGCCCGCATCTCTGATTTCTACAACCTACCCCTGGTGCTACAGATCAACGGTGCCACAGTCCACGCCCGTCCGGACAACCTGGGTTTAGAGATGGATGTCGCTGGCTTGGTGCAGGAAGGTATGGACCAGATCCAAACCGGCAGTTTCTGGGCTGCCCTCTGTCAAAAGACCACCAACGATCCTGTCGAGGTGCCTTTTGTGGCCAGCGTGGACGAAAATCAACTGCTCGTCTATCTCACGACCGAGATCGCGTCCCGCTATGCCCAACCAGGCATACCCCTGAAGCCAATCCCCTTTACCACCAATTTCCGTCTGAGCAGCACGGGGGAACAGCTTGATATGAATCAGGCTGTCACCGAGATTGAAGCCGCATTGCTCTCCCCCACCACCCACCAGGTCACGCTTCTGGTCACGGAAGACCCCGGAGAGACACCCACCAGGCAAATGCTGGAAACCTTCCTGCGGCACAACATCAACTGGATCGAATTTGACGGGCTGATCGAGGTTTATCTGGAGTCGATGGAAACAAGCGAGGTAATTCATTTCGCCGTGCAGGATGGGGTCACCGTGGAACCCGGTGTGGCGTTCACCGCTGCCAGCACGATCAAGATCCCGATCATGATCTCCGTGCTGCGCCGGCTGCCTGAGCCAACGCCGGAGGAAGTGGTGGCGCTTTTTGAGCGGATGATCGCGCTCTCTGAGAACCCGCCGGCGGACACTTTGATGGAGGTATACCTGGACAAGATGCGCGGACCGCTAATCGTCAGCGAGGACATGGCTCTCCTTGGCATGGAAAACACTTTCCTAGCAGGATATTTCGAACCAGGAGCCCCCATCCTGCAACTTTTTGAGACCCCAGCCAACACCCGCACGGACATCTACCTGGACCCGGACATCTATAACCAAACCGTGCCAGCGGAAGCCGGCCAGCTCATGTCGGCGATCACTACCTGTGCTGCTGATGGCAGCGGGCTGCTGACCGAGACCTTCCCGGGAGAAATTACTCAGGGCGAATGCCAATTGATGGTCGATATCCTATCGGCGAACCAGATCGGATTGCTGATCGAGGCCGGCCTGCCGCCGGAGGGCACCGCCGCCCACAAGCATGGTTGGGTGGTAGAACTGGACGGTTTGCTGCATTCGATGAGCGACGTTGCTATTGTCTTCACCCCCGGCGGGGATTACGTCTTGAATATATTCATCTATGACCCAGTCCGACTCGATTTCGACCAGGGTAGTAGATTGATCGCACGACTTTCGCAGACGGTATATAATTTCTATAACCTCGATAACCAGGCACATTGGTGGTTTGATTGAAATGAAAGTGATTCTGACCCACGAACAAGCGGATATGGACGCCCTGGCCTCCCTGCTGGGGGCGTGGTTATTGCAGCCCGATGCGCTGCCCGTATTACCGCGCAACATCAACCGCAATGGCCGCCGCTTTATCAAACAGTATGGTGAAGCGCTCCCCTTCATTGAATTCAAAGAGCTGCCGCGTGAGGAAGTAGAGGAGATCATCCTCGTGGACACCCAATCTCTCATCACTCTCAAGGGGATGAGCGAGGCAACTCGCATTGTGGTCTACGACCACCATCCGATGCGGGAGAACCTGGGCCCGGAATGGGAGCTGCATATAACCTCAGCAGGGGCTAACACCAGCCAGATGGTTGCCCACATCCGGGAAGCGGAGATTGAGCTAACGCCCGTCCAGGCGACCACTCTGGCGCTGGGATTATATGAGGACACAGGCTCATTTTCTTATGGGTCCACGTCACCGGAAGACTTTCAGGCGGCTGTTTATTGCCTCACGCATGGTGCAGATTTGGATGTGATTAGCCGCTTCCTCTACCCGCCACTCTCCACTAGCCAACGCAAACTCTATGACCGGCTGTTGAAAAACGTCCAGTCGTATCGGGTGGGTGACCAGACCATTCTTGCAGCCAAAGCCGACGCCACCGATGTCCGGGATGAGATTTCCAGCGTCGCGCATAAGATGCGCGACGTGCTCAATCCGGATGCGCTCTTATTACTCGTTTCAACACCACAGGGTATCCGGCTGGTGGCGCGCTCAACCAGCGACCAGGTTGATGTCTCTTCCATTGCAGAAGCAATGGGCGGTGGCGGCCATAAACGAGCTGCGTCAGCCCTTATCCGCCCGGAAGGTCACTTGGATAAAGCCGAGACCCAGCAATTCCTCAACGACCGTTTTGATGAGATGATTGCCACCCTGGACAAGCATGTCCACGCGGCGACGACCGTCGGGGGGATCATGTCCAAAGACCCACTGATCCTTTCGCCGGACACCCCCGTCCAGGAAGCCCATCGTTTGATGCAGCGCTATGGCTATGAAGGCTACCCGGTCGTCTCGGAAGGCAAAGTGGTGGGTTTACTCAACCGGCGTGAAGTGGATCGGGCTATCAGTCATGGGCTGGACCTGACCGTTGAAAGTCTGATGTCAGCCGGTGACGTAAAGATCGGGCACAATGCCTCCCTGGAGGAACTGCAATCCTTGATGGGCGCCAGCAGTTGGGGGCAGGTGCCGGTGGTTTCAGATGATGGCGAGATCATCGGGATCGTGACCCGCACCGACCTGCTGAAGACCCTGACCCCCAAACAGGATATGCCCTCCCAGGAAGAAGTGGCGGAAAAACTGGCGAAGGCAATCCCACCGGAACGGCTGGCGCTCCTGCGTACACTGGCGGAAGAAGCCGACCGGATCAACCTGCCTATTTTTGTCGTCGGCGGGTTCGTCCGCGATCTGCTGCTTGACCGTCCCAGCCTGGATTTTGACATTGTGGTGGAAGGCGATGCAATTTTCTATGCCAACCGTCTATCAGAAGCGTATGGCGGGCGAGTGATTGCCCACAGGCGTTTCGGCACAGCCAAATGGGAGATCAGCGATATCCATGAAAGTTTATTGGGTAAGTTTAATCTAAAAAGAGAAGTTGCTCCGGCGCACTTGCCGGAAAGCCTGGACTTGATCACCGCCCGGACGGAATTTTACGAACAGCCCGCCGCTTTACCAACTGTGGAGAGCAGCAGCATCAAAATGGACCTGCACCGCCGGGACTTCACCATCAACACCCTGGCGCTGCGGCTAGATGGTGAGCATTACGGCAAGATCCATGACTACTGGGGCGGGCTGAGCGACCTTCGCAAAGGCCAGATCCGGGTACTGCATGCGCTATCCTTTGTGGATGACGCCACCCGTCTCCTGCGCGCGGTACGCTTCGAGCAGCGCTTCGGCTTCCAGATCGAACCCCGTACCCTTGCTTTAATGAAAGAGAGCCTGCCCCTGCTGGACAAACTCACTGGCTCTCGGATGCGGCACGAGATCAACCTGATCCTGGTGGAACCCAAAGCACCAGCCATGCTGGCGCGTCTGGGTGAGTTGGAGATCCTTAAAGCGATCCATCCGTCGCTGCCCTGGGATAAAACCATCGAACATCACCTGGGGCAGATCGACATCAACCGGATAGACCCCGCCTGGAGCCTTCCACCGCAGTTCGATAACCTGAGCCTGAAACAGTCTCTGAGCTACCTGATCTGGCTTGGGCAGCTACCAGAGGCGACCCTTCGGTCAGTTGCTTCCCGGCTGCGGTTTAAAGGCGACCTCAAGAAATTGCTGGTGGCTACCAGCAAGCTCAACCACTCGCTGCCCGCACTGATAGATTCCCCACCCAGCGAGGTCGTGCATGAATTAGAGAAAGCCCCCCGGCTGCCGATATATGCTGCTTATCTCATCAACCCGGTCGAGAAACTGCGCGAACTGCTCTGGATGTATGTGAGTCGCTGGGTGTCGATTGAACCTGTCACAACCGGCGACGATCTGCGGGAATTGGGTCTGCGCCCGTCGCCAGCCTATGGCCAAATCCTAATGACACTCCGGGATGCCTGGCTGGATGGAGAAATCAACACTATGGAAGAAGAAAGAGCACTGCTTTCAGAACTGGTGTCCGAAATCGAGTAAGATTTAGCCGGAGTGGCTGGAAACATCCAGCATGAAACCTGTTGATTCGAAAATCCCCTTTGACCCTTCATCACTGGTTACCCGCCAGGTGACCAAAGCTGATTTGCCTGCCCTGGAATGGGGTGATGAATATCAAAAGTACCGGCGGATGTATGCGAACCTGTACCGGAATACACAATCCGGCAGAACGCTGATGTGGATTGTTGAAACGCCGCGCAGGGAAATGATCGGCCAGGCTTTTGTCATGCTCAAAAGCGATGAACGGGAAGCCGCCGACGGTGAAAATCAGGCGTATATCTTTGCCTTCCGGGTTAAACCTGCATGGCGCAACCGGGGGATAGGCACCGACTTAATGGCATTTGTCGAGCAGGATTTGCGTGAACGGGGGTTCGGTTTTGTGACGCTCAACGTCGCTAAAGAAAATCCGGGTGCGCGGCGATTATACGAACGATTGGGATACAAGGTGATCGGGTCTAAACCCGGGATCTGGTCCTTCAAGGACCACGAGGGCAACGTCCAGCATGTAAAGGAGCCCGCCTGGCGGATGATGAAGCGCCTGAAAATAGATTAGCCTTTGTTTGCAGTCCATTTTTCCAGGATGCGTTTGGCTGTCTGATAATCTTCGTCCCGCAGGTCTTTGGGGATGAGCAGGGTATTCTCATGAACTTTGGTGGAGACGATCAGCCCCTGCCGGACTTCGCGCACACCTGTGATGCCCGCCCTTTTCACTTTCATCTCCAGCATCTTGGGCGCCAACCGGATGAGCGCGTTATCCTGGATGGTTAGTTGGAACCCGTCCCAATACTTTTTCCGCTCCCGCAGGGCAAACCAGCCCGCCAGGGCAAAGACAAACAGGACGAAGGGGATCAGCATCCACGCCTGTCCGAAGAGGGCTTCCCGGATATAGAGGTAGAACACCACAAAGCCAATGATAGCCAGCACGATGTAGGTGATGATGATATTCCGGCGGACTCGGGGGAATTTATCCGGGTCGAGATGATATGTTTTCACTATTACCTCTCTAGTATCGATGGCTTTATTCAATTATAGCTGGGTTGGGCGTGTGTCGTCCTGAAATATGTTTACAGATAAGCGATTCACCATTCACAACTCACCATTCACAATTTTGTTATTAAAAGGAAAATGACCCTCCGGAGACTGGAAGGTTCTCCCCTTATGGGGACTACGAACCAACCAAAATCCTCTTGGGGGTTCGGTGTTCAAGATTTTCGAGTGACCCTCCGGAGACTCGAACTCCGAACCAATTGATTAAGAGTCAACTCGTTTTCAACGATTAAAATTTTACCCCCATATATCGTTTATTTTCGGTCAAAACAAATTACTTTCCCTATATATATAGGAGTATTTACAATGACCGAAAAACTATTACCCCAGTTGACTATAGATAAAATAGATAGTGATGATTTTATTGAAATTTGGATCGAACCTTTTTTAGTTGACAAAAAAGTTCAAAACAAATCAAAAAACACAATCCGATTTTATCGCTCTGAACTGAAACTATTTTTAGAATTTTGTGATACAGTAGCTATCAAAAGATTTTCTCAGATCACACCAAACGAAATCAGAAATTATCTGTTATGGTTAGAACAAACTGGACATAACCCAGGTGGACGCCATGCCGCGTATAGAAGCCTTAAAGTATTTATGCGTTGGTGGTGGGATGAAATCGAACCAGAGGGATTCAAAAATCCTATTTATAAAGTCAAAGCTCCAAAAGTCCAAATTGAACCGCTAGAACCTGTCTCTGTTAATTCTATTAGAAAACTAATTGAAACTTGTACTGATAAAAATTTTTATGATCTCAGAGATAAAGCTCTTTTCTTCTTTTTGTTTGATACGGGAGCGAGGGCAGCCGAAACTTGCGCTTTACACCTTAAAGACATTGACCAAAAAACTGGAACGGTTTTGATTCGTTCTGGTAAGGGCGGTTTTCATCGAACCGTGTTTATTGGTAGGATCACCCGCAAAGCAATTAGAGCCTACCTAAGGTATCGTATAAATCGTTTTGATGATGGTTCCCCTCTATGGTCTACGGTTAGCGGAGAGCCGCTTACCTACTGGGGACTGAATGAAATCTTGAAAAGGCGTTCGCATCGAGCATTAATAATAAAGCCAGGGCTTCACGACTTCCGGCGTGCCTTTGCGTTAAACGCTTTAAGGCCTGGTATGGATATCGAATCATTAAGGCTTTTATTGGGTCATAAAGATTATCAAGTGATTCAACGTTATCTAAAAGAGAATACTGAAGATTTGCGGATAGCCCATCATAAAGCCTCCCCTGTCGATAACAAATTTTAAGATAACTTGTTAATATTAGCGTTTTTGTAAAGCCATCCATAATCTAAATTGGACAAAGTTTATCTATATTAACAAATATTTAGGTACAATAAAATTGTAAAATAAATCTAAATTTGACATATTTATTATAATATAGTAAATCTAATTACCTTTAGGAGGAAAGTATGAAACTAAATCGTACGGAAAGATGGATGTTGTCGAATCAATTACAAATATTGTCCATTATTGATCCGGAACAACGTGATTCTTATGAACAAGCCCTAATAATTGTTGAAAATGGTTATGAAAATTTATATAGTAATTGTGCACAGCATATACTTGCTGACGAAGAAACAATTACATATGAAGAAGGAAAACATATAGTTGATATTTTTTCCATGTTTTGGGCGATTTACAGATCTCTAGAAAAAATTGAAGATAAGACAGAGATAAATGTCAACAATTTACGTTTTCATGGTTTTGATCATAATCTTGAGACAAAATATATGAATTTTGCAAAATTTTTTATTACAAAATATGAGGGGGGAAGATATAAAGAAATTAGTCCTGGTATAGATCATTTCGGTGATCAGTCCCATGCTCTAGAAGTTTATGAAAGAATGTTAGATGTTTGGAATAATTGCAATGATAAAAATAAATTAACAAAAGATGAATTGATTCAATTAGGAATTGCAACCATTCATCCTAACAATAGATAGCCATAATATTCACTTAGATTAAGAGTTGGTGAAATTTGAAAATTAACATAGATGTTGAATTGATAATAGCAATTTATGGAGCAATTCTTTCAACAGCTTTATTAATCTATGAAATTCTGAAAGAGCGCAAGAAACTTTCAATTATTCTTGAACATGTAGCATGGTATGAAAAAGTCCAAATAATCATCACAAATTCTGGTCATCGCCCTATTACTTTAACAGGAATGTCTATGGCTACATTAATTGGGGAAGGAGATGAAGCTCATTGGGAAACAGTCCCACAGAATAGTTTATTTGATTATGAAGAAAATTCAGATCCATTTCCAGTAACTATAAAGGATGGAGAATCAATTTCATTACAATTGGGTTTGGTTATTACTGGATATCTATTATCTAATCAAATGAATGCAAAATTAGCAATTTATGATTCTGAAGGTAAAGCATACTCGGACTTTGAAACTAGAACATTTGATGCAAAGTGGGGAGCATACATCTATAAGTAATTTATAACAAGCACATCTAAATAAACCTTGTCACTTGTAGCCAAATAGGATTAATCTTTATATCCGCTCGGTCGTAGGTTCGAATCCTACCGGGCCCACTTTTAAGGGTATTTTTATTGCATTTCTTTGCCAAATCAATCTAAATTTAATAGTCAAAACTATAAATCTAAATTGTGAATTTTCAAGAAACACGATATGAAATTAGATAAATGTATTGATTGTGGAAAGATTACACATAATGGTGTTCCTCTATGTAATGAGTGCTTTAAATACAGGTGGGAAAACCATAATGGTTTTATTAAACCAAAACATGACCCTTTCCGCTTGCCGTGGTCATTACCTAAATTTCGATCAGTAGTGACTTATGATTTTGTTACAAATAAGGAAGTTTTTATTGATAATATTGTTAATAATGGGGACTTATTTTTTGATCAGCAATATCAAAATTATTCTTATATATTGCACCAAGCATTGGGGACTGCGGCCGGCTCGGCTATTCCAGCCAATTTTTTTATGCCCACTTATCCTTTAGATTCATTAATTGTTGTTGATGCAATTAACAACCCTCATGCATACGCAATAGATTATTCTGTTGTAACTTCCTATATAAATTCTGGGAAATACGTTCAGCTTATTTAAATTATGGTTCTAATTTATTTAATATTCTTACCAACATTGATTTAATTTCATCATCTTCAGAGTATACTATAGTAGACCGAAAATTTTTAAACCAGTTGACTATATAAAAATTTGGAGGGTCGCCGTTAAGAATTCTCTTAAAATCAGGCGACAATTGAAAATTTTTTGTTATTAAAAGGAAATGACCCTCCGGAGACTCGAACTCCGAACCAATTGATTAAGAGTCAACTGCTCTACCAATTGAGCTAGAGGGCCATTTGAGTGCCCTATTATAGCATATTCCCCATGAAAATTTAAGCTTGCTTCCATAACATTTCTCTTAGAAAATTTGGACCGTCCTGAAATTAGTAAGTGCGATCTCACATTTCTTATTATCAGAATATTGTTAGAATATCTGTTCATAATTGACATAATCCATCCGACATGTTAGAATTTGATACTGAAATGCGACAGGTTTTCGGCCGATAACGGCCACTGGTAATTATTTGGCGTTATTGACTGATTGTAAAAACAGCAGTGCTTCGCCCTGACCGGCCTGATGCCATAGGGCGTTTTTAATTTCTAAATAGAATAACCATTATTAATTTGACCTCAAATGGGGATTCCCATTTCAAAAAATTTTTAAACAACATCAAATTTATTAAAGATGTACATAGGAGTACAAAAAGGAATACAAGAAAATGAGTAACAATAAAAAATTAAGAATTATCCCAATCGGGGGACTTGGCGAAGTTGGGAAAAACATGACCCTCTACGAGTATGGCAATGACATCCTGATCGTCGATGCCGGTCTGATGTTCCCGGAAAACGATATGATCGGGATTGATTACATCATCCCGGATTTCGAATTCTATTTAAAAGATAAAAAGGATCGTATCCGCGGCATCGTTATCACCCACGGTCACGAAGACCACACCGGTGCAATTCAACACTTGCTGGAACATGTCAATGCGCCCATCTATGCCACGCCGCTGACACGCGGTCTGCTGGAAGTAAAGCTCAATCGCTATGGCATGGCCGGTAAAGCCGATCTTCGCACTGTTAACGCAGGCGATCGGATCCAAATCGGGTCATTCCAGATTGAGTTCTTCCACGTGTGCCATTCAATCCCGGATGCCACAGGCCTGGGCATTGAAACCCCCGCCGGTCTGGTGGTCCACACTGGTGACTATAAATTTGACCACACACCAGTCGATAACTGGCCTACGGACTACGCCAAACTGGCTGAATTCGCCCAACGCGGCGTTTTAGCTCTGTTAGCAGATTCAACCAACGCGACCCAGCCTGGCTGGACAAAATCGGAGCGGATCATTGACGATGGCCTTGACCAGGTATTTGAAAAGGCAGAAGGCCGGATCCTGGTAGCTACCTTCGCCTCCCTGATTTCCCGCATGCAGCAAGTCGCCAATGCAGCCGAACGGCATGGCAGGAAGATCGCCTTCACCGGTCGGAGCATGGTGGACAACATGAATATGGCCCGGGAATTGGGCTATGTGGATTTCCCTGAGCGTCTGGTGATCTCTTTGGAGAAATCCCTCTCCATGCCGGACAATCAGGTGGTTCTGATGTGCACCGGGTCACAGGGTGAACCCCGCTCCATCATGGGACGGCTTTCCCGTGGCACAAACCGGAAATTCGATGTCCGCGAGGGTGACACGATCGTGCTCTCCTCCCAACCCATCCCCGGCAATGAGGAAACGGTTTATCGCACTATTAATAACCTGTTCCGCCGAGGTGCAAACGTGATCTACGAATCGATTGCCCCCGTACACGTCTCTGGCCATGCCAGCCAGGAAGAGATGAAATTGCTTCTCCATCTGGTCCAACCGAAATATCTCATTCCGATCCACGGTGAACTGCGCATGCTCAAGCAGCATGCCCAGCTTGCAGAGGAAATTGGGATCCCTAAGGAAAACATTTCCGTGATTGAAAACGGTCAAATCATCGAATTCATTGATGGAGAAATGCACATTGCTGAACGGATCCCCGGGGATTATATCTTCGTGGATGGCAGCGGTGTGGGCGATGTTGACCAAAGTATTGTTCGGGAACGGGAAAGTCTTGGCCAGGATGGGATCATTATCGTAAATCTGGATATCAATAAAAAGACTGGTGATCTCAAAGGGAAACCGGAGATCATCACCCGTGGCTTCATGATGCCGGATGAGCTGGAAGCCATTATGGGCAGGCTGCAAAATCAGCTTCAAAAAACGGTTAGCAAGTCTAACGGTAACCTGGAAAAGTCAGTGCTGCAATCCGTGAAATCTTATCTATATCAGGAAATGAAACGGAGTCCCTTTATTTTCGTAACGGTAAACCGGAGCTGATCCAAACAGCAAATCATCGAAGCGAAGTGGTTAACCGCTTCGCTTTTTTAGTTAATGATGTGAAGAAGAAAAGGTTGAAAGTGAGGTAGAATCGCCGTAGTTATCAAAATAGATCGGAAAAACAAATGGATTTCGTACTCACAACCATCCGGATTCTAACAGCGATCGTCGCACCGGTCGGTGCTGTCGTTCTGGTCATTCTAACGCTCCTCCGGCTCAGGCAGGATGAAGGGGAAACGCCGGAAGAAGGACAGGTGTGCCTGCGGTGTGAAAAAGCCCATCAAGGTGACGAAGGGCAATTTCAGTACACTGAAAGTGTTGGCAATGCTCGTGAACGCGCCGCGAAAAAGCAACTCACACCCTCGGACACACCGATCCTGGGGGCCGAGATTCATTTCATCTGCGACCACTGCGCCCGGCGCTATGTCCGCAATGAGATCATCCAGTTAATCCTGATGGTGCTCCCCTATCCGATCTACCTTTATATCATCATCCCGGTCTTTGCTGAAAACGGGATTTTTGCCAGCTTCCTGATCGAGACGTTATTGGTCGTGCTTTCTGTTGCGGGCGTGACCTCCGCTTTTGATCTCTTCCGCGCTGTCCATAAAGGCAAGGTGCCGCTGGCGGAAGCCCGGGACCGTGTGGCGATCAACGAACGCAAGAACGTCCTGGGAAAGAAATTCAGCTATTATACGCGGATAACAACGCAGTTAAAAAAATAAATCCCACCAATAGTATCAAAGCTCAATGGTTTGGGAATCCCCGATATCGGGAAATTTTATATGGAACTGTAATTGTCCTTCTCACGACAAAGAAAAGGAGGTTCTAATATACTGACAAAAATAATCATCGTCATGATCCGCCAAGAATATTGATGCTGGATAGCCTTAAAATAACATCAATTTTAAGACTTCTTAGAGTCTTTCGAGAATCCCTCATGCTATAATACATACAATCAAAGCGTCCTGATGTCGTAAGTAGGGCGCACTTTTTATCCGGGTGAACCAACACGAAAATTATTGATATGTCATTTGTCCATCTCCACGTCCATTCAACCTATTCCATCCTGGACGGATTCAGCCAGATCAAACCACTTGTCAAACGCGCCAAAGAACTCGGCATGCCCGCAGTGGCGTTGACCGACCATGGTACCATGTTTGGCACAGTGGAATTCTTTAACGCGGCGATGGACACCGGCATTAAACCAATCATTGGACTTGAGACCTATCTCGCGCCCCGCAGGATGACTGACCGAGACCCACGGCGTGATAAACGGGCAGCGCACTTGCTGCTCCTGGCAGAGAATATGACCGGGTATCAGAACCTGCTGAAAATCGCCTCCGACTCCCAGCTGGAAGGCTTCTATTACAGCCCCAGGATTGACCGGGAATATCTGGCAACACACAGCGAAGGGCTGATCACCACCTCCGGTTGTCTTTCCGGGGAAATTCCGCGGGCGTTGTTTAATAACGACCTTGGGCGGGCAGAAAAAGACCTGCAATGGTATCTGGACACTTTTGGACGCGATCACTTCTTCATTGAATTGCAATCCCACAATATCAATGGGTTATCCCAAACAAACCAGCGGCTGGTTGAGCTCGGTAAGCGCTATGATGCGCAATTCATTGCTACCAATGACGTGCACTATATCAACCAGGAAGACGCACGCCTGCAGGACATCCTTTTGGCGATCCAGACCGGAAGCCTGCTTTCAGACCCAAACCGGATGCAAATGGGTGATGACACGTATTACCTCCGCACCCCTGAGGAAATGAAAGCCCTGTTCGGGCATATCCCGGGCGCAATCGAGAACACGCTGATGATTGCTGACCGCTGTGAGGTGGACCTGAACCCCACGGGCTATCACCTGCCATTGTTCACTGTCCCCGAAGAATTTTCCACTCAATCCTACCTGCACCATCTTTGCGAAGTAGGTTTGAACCAGATCATTGGTGAGCGTGCCTCAGATCCCATAGTCCAGCAACGACTGGATTATGAACTGGAGGTGATTCAGGACATGGGATTTGATGCCTACTTCCTGATCGTGTGGGACCTTTGTAAGCACGCCAAAGAAAGAGGGATTTGGTACAACGCCCGCGGTTCTGCCGCTGGTTCGCTGGTAGCCTATGCTCTGGATATCAATTTAATTGACCCACTGGAACATGACCTGTTGTTTGAGCGCTTCCTCCAAAAAGGCCGTGTCAATATGCCTGATATAGACCTGGATTTTCAGGACGATCGCCGGGCGGAGATGATGCAGTATTGTGCCGAGAAATACGGCGAGGACAAAGTCGCCCAAATCATCACTTTCGGCACTATGGGAGCTCGCGCCTCCATCCGTGACGTGGGCCGTGTGATGGACATCCCCATCTCGGAGGTGGATAAGGTCGCCAAACTGATCCCGGCGATCCCGGGCAAATCCGTCACAATTGAAGAAGCTCTGAAAGAATCAGATGAACTACGCCTGCTTTACCAATCCGCTGACTTCTATCGCAAGCTGATCGACACCGCCAGCAAAATGGAAGGGACGGTGCGCAACGCAGGCACCCACGCGGCGGGCGTCATCATTACCGATAAGCCGATCGTGGACTATGTCCCCCTCCACCGCCCTACAAGCCAATCCGATGACAACCCAATCAATACGGTAACGCAGTACGAGATGTCCGTCATTGACCATCTTGGTCTCCTCAAAGTCGACTTTTTGGGTCTGGTCACCCTGACGATCATGTCCCGCGCCTGCGACCTGATCAAACTACGCCACGGTAAGGAGTTTGATCTGCGCTCCATCCCCACCGATGATCCGGAGGTCTTTGAATTCATCAGCCAGGGTCATACCACCGGCATGTTCCAGCTGGAAGGTACGGGGATGACCCGCTACATCACCGAGATGAAACCGCATGAGCTGGCACATGTGATCGCGATGATCGCACTCTACCGCCCGGGTCCTATGCAATTCATCCCGCAATATATTGATTGTTTGCACGAAAAAGAGAAACCCACCTACCGCCATCCGATACTCGAATCGATCTTCAAAGACACCTTTGGTATCCCAATATACCAGGAGCAGATCATGCAGGCTGCTATGCAGGTGGCTGGTTACGAAGCCCAGGAGGCTGATAGCCTGCGGAAGGCAATCGCCAAGAAGAAAGTCAAGCAATTGAACGCCCATCGCAAGAAGTTTATTGAAGGCGCTCAGGCTTTTGGCAATATCAGCCAGAAGGTCGCTGAATTAATCTTCTCGGATTGGGAGGAGTTTGCCCGTTACGGTTTTAATAAGAGTCATGCCGCGGATTACGGTGTGATCGCTGTTCAAACCGGCTATTTGAAATATCACTACCCGGTCGAATACATGACTGCCCTACTTTCCGCTTGGAAGAATGATATTGAAAAGGTAGCCACCTATGTCGCGGATTGCCGCACCATGGGGATTGAAGTGTTACCGCCGGATGTCAGTGTCAGTGAATATGACTTCAGCATTGAAGATCGAGGAGAAGAGGGTCCCGCCATCCGTTTTGGCCTGGGTGCCATCAAGAATGTCGGTCAAAACCCGGTCAACCTGATTATGGAAGCCCGGATTGATAGCCCCTTTGAGGACCTGACCGACTTCGCCCGGCGAGTGGACCTCCGCCAGGTCGGCCGCAGACCCATGGAATGCCTGGTCAAAGTGGGCAGTCTTGACCGTTTCGGACCCCGTCTGGCTCTCTTGCAGGAACTGGAAAGGATCATCGCCGTCAGCAGCAGCTTCTTCCGGGCTAAAGAAGCTGGACAAATGATGCTCTTTGATGCTTCCGAAGCGATTGATGACAGGATCGTTCTGCGCGAGCTGCCTTATACGGATCAACGTGAGGAACTCAACTGGGAACGGGAACTGATCGGTCTGTACGTTTCAGATCATCCCCTCAGCCCGTATCAAAAGATCCTTGCTCAACGTGTGACCCATTTTTCGCATCAATTACCGGAAGCTGGTGAAAACGAGAACGTCGTTGTTGCCGGTATGCTTGACCGGTTTCGCCAACACCTGACGAAAAACGGGAAAAATATGGGTTTCGCCACCCTCGAGGATATGTATGGCCAGATCGATCTGGTAATCTTTCCCCAAACCTGGGAGCGGTATTACCACCTGATTGAGATGGATACCATCCTCCAGGCAGAGGGAAGGGTTGATAACAGTCAAGGCGAACCAAAGATTCTGGTGGACAAGATCATCCCTGTTGCTTTGGAAGACTTTGAAGTTGACCAAATGGAAGGTGATGAGGACAAAGCAACACCTGCCCCGGAAGACGATTTCCTCGAAGAATATCTTCCGGATATTCCCTTTGACGTATTGGATCCTCTTGATGACCTTAGAAAACATAACGAAAATGGGGATTATGGTGAAGATGGCGAACTCACTTCTGAAGACGACGTCGAAAATGAGGTCGCAAACAAGCCACCACAGACGACCGGCCAGGATACACCCTCTGGAAAGGTCTATGAATCTCCTGATAACAACCCGCCAACTTCATCCCTGGTGCGCTCACCGCATAGTATGGATCCGGAAACCCCGCCTTCATCAGGTGGCACGGAGCCAACATCCAGTCTTACGGTAGAGTCACCGGCAGCAGACAGTGACCTGACACGGCTTCTGAATAAACCTGTAAATGGCAATAGAGACCACTCCCCCGTTAATAGATCAGCACAACCAGCGGAGTTAGCAAACACCGCTGCGCGAGTCATGGTCAAACCGCATAAGCAAGAAAACACCGACACTCCCATGAATTACCATATATACAAGGCTCCCTTGCCAAAACCGGAACCCCTCCCACAGCTTGATCAGAAACCACGCTGTATCTATATCACGCTCGATTCTTGCGGCGATAAGCACCAGGATGTCCGGCGACTGCGCCGGATTCACGATATTCTGGTCTCCAGGCCGGGACGGGACAAGTTTGCCTTCCGAGTGCGTGAGAATGGATGGTCGTATGAGATCAACTTCCCTAACGTCACCACTGGATTGACAGAGATCCTTGTGCATAAACTGGAAGGGTTGATGGGACCAAACAACATTGACATCGCCCATTTAGGTTGATCGCCGATTTAATCAACCTCATAAATAATTTCTATATTGGCTGATCTCGAAGGTAAAATATCCATTAAGGATAGTATGCGATCATCCATTCCCATGTTAATTCTGGTAAAATCTGGTAAAACCAATTATTTCTTGAATGGAATCTCTATGTCTCGGATTGATATTGATCTGAACCCGGTTACATTAATCACCGTTGATGCCATTGGTAAACCTGGCGAACGGGTTTTTTACCTGCAAGGAAAAGGATCCGACCAGGTTATCACCTTACTGGTTGAAAAATTTCAGATCCAAACCATGGCATTGGCGATTGAAAACCTCATGTCAGAATTGCGTGAAAAAACGCCTGATCTGGCGGAAGCCACACCGAACTACAAAGAAGAGGATATGACCCTGAAACCACCTTTAGACCCACTCTTTCGGGTAGGTGAATTGAGTCTGGGATACGATCCTGAGCAGGACTTGATGGTTCTGATCGCCAAGGAAGTCCCTATGGATGCTCCTGATGCCACTGGCGAAGTGCTTAGTGAGGTGCGGTTCTGGTGCACCCGGTCACAACTATGGTCAATGAGCCGGTGGGGCATTGAACTGGCAAGCCGTGGCCGCCCTGTCTGGCCCTCTACCGGAGAACCCATCCTCCCACCCGGAGAATTCTCGCCGAAAAACAACGGCCATAAGACCACCCCCTGAATGCCATCATGAAACTGGACAACAACCTGGTCCTGGAAGCGCTTCGTGAAGGCGCGCTGCGCCTGGAGGGTCAGTTTGTTTACGGTTCCAATTACACCTTCATGGTGGAATGCTGCTATCAGGGGCAATCCTTTAAGGCAGTCTACAAGCCCATGCGCGGGGAGCGATCTTTATGGGATTTCCCTCACCAAACCCTGGCTCGTCGGGAAGTAGCCGCCTATCTGGTCAGCGAAGGCATGGGCTGGGAACTGGTCCCACCGACCGTCTTCCGGATGAAAGAATCCCCAATGGGGCCTGGCTCCGCTCAATTGTTCATTGAACACGACCCCGAATACCACTACTTCAACTTCAAAGAAAAAGACCAGCACCAGTTACCTGAGGTGATGCTCTTTGACCTGTTAATTAACAACGCAGACCGCAAAGCAGGGCACCTGCTTATCGATCCTGAGGGAGAGCTCCGGTTGATCGATCATGGGCTCTGCTTCCATGTGGAAGAAAAACTCCGCACCGTCGTTTGGGACCATGCTGGCCAGCCCATTCCGCAAAAACCGCTGGCAGATATCAAAACCATGATTCCACAACTTGAACTGGGCGAACCGTTGCATGAGGCGCTATCCCCGCACCTTTTACCAGAGGAGATCAACGCCCTGCAAATGCGCGCAAAGGGACTGCTTAAAAGCGAAACATTCCCTCTCCCACCCGAAGACCGGCGAGCCTATCCCTGGCCGTTGGTATAATAGGGGGACCATGTCTTCCAGTTCCTATTTATTAATCATCCATAACGCTTCACAACTCCTGACACTGGCTGGCGGACCCCAGCGCGGCCATCGCCTGGGAGATCTGGGCATCATTGAACACGGCGCAGTCATCATTGACGACGGTGAGATCCTGGCAGTCGGTGAGAGTGGCGACCTTCTGGCGCAATATCCCGACGCCTCTGCTTTCGACGCGCAAGACCATGTGGTTATGCCCGGATTTGTCGATCCGCATACCCACCTGGTCTGGGCTGGAGATCGGGCTGCCGAGTTCGAGATGCGCCTGCAGGGAAAAAGTTATCTGGAAATCCTGGAGGCGGGCGGCGGGATTCTTTCAACCGTGCGGGCTACCCGGGCTGCCACAGAAGAGGAACTGGTCAGGCAGACCCACCAGCGAATCTGGCAAGCTTTTAGCCATGGCACGACCACCGCTGAGGTTAAGACCGGTTACGGGTTGGAGCTGGGAGCGGAACTCAAACAATTACAGGCAATCCTCACCCTGGATAACGAAGGCCCCCTTGAGCTGGTACCCACATTCCTTGGAGCGCACGCAGTTCCCCCAGAATTTCGCGGGAGAGCGGACGACTATGTGGAACTGCTCTGCCGGGAAATGCTCCCCGCCTTGCATATCTGGTGGCAGACCCGTGCAAATGAAAAACCGCTGCCCTTTGTCGATGTTTTCTGCGAGCAGGGCGCATTTGACCTGGTGCAATCCCGCCAGATCCTCAAAACCGCTGGTGACCTGGGTTTTCCCCTGAAGATCCACGCGGACGAGTTTGAGAACCTGGGGGGCGCATCCCTGGCAGCTGAACTGGGAGCAGCTTCCGCCGACCACCTGGTGAAGACCTCCAGCGAGGATATTCGGGCACTGGCGGAATCAGAGACGGTTGCCGTCTCATTGCCCGGGACGCCCTTCGGTCTGAATGAGGCAGAATACACCCCTGCCAAACAGATCATCCAGGCGGATGGCTTGCTGGCGCTGGCCACAGACACCAACCCAGGGACTTCCTGGTGCGAATCAATGCCATTCATCCTCACCCTGGCCTGCCGAAAAATGGGTTTGACCCCTGCCCAGGCTATCGCTGCCGCGACGATCAACGCCGCCGCTGCCATCCAACGGGACTCGCAAATCGGATCTCTTGAAGCGGGTAAACAGGCGGACCTGCTCATCCTAGGGGTCGACGATTACCGGCAGCTTGGTTACCGTTTCGGCACCAATCTTGTAGCCTATGTGATCAAACGGGGCAGGATCTACCCGGTCAAATAACCTGCACCAGACGCTAAATTTCCTGACCGGTGCGAGAGTACCATGACTGAAACGATTCAAAACATCCTATACCTGGTCGCTGCGGGCTTGATCCTGATCGCCGGGGTGTTCATTCTGCGGGGTGTGCTCAAGCTTGCCTGGAAGATCGTCCGGGTTGGCTTGATCATCCTTTCGCTGCTATTGATCGCAGGTTATTTCCTGGGAGTTCTGGATATTGCCATCCGTTAATTAACGATTATTGGAAAAGTGTAAATGGACCCTATCGCCATAGAAGAAGCCCGCCTCTGGTATCAGGACGCTGACCCGGTCCATGATTTCGACCATGTCCTGCGCGTCTATCGCATTGCGGAACGTCTGGCAAAAGCGGAGGGTGCTGATCTGGCTATCGTCCGGGCAGCCGCTCTGCTCCATGATTCCCGCGGCAGCGCACCGGGTGGCGAAGGGACCGCCCGCGCGGAACACCACATCGCTTCAGCTCAGTTTGCTAGGGCAATTCTCGCTGAAAAAGGATGGCCCGATAACCAGATCCATGCCGTCCAGCACTGTATCCGCGCCCACCGCTACCGGGGGCAGGAGGATAAACCTGAGACATTGGAAGCCAAAGTTCTTTTTGATGCGGACAAACTGGACGTGCTGGGTGCGATCGGCGCGGCGCGCACCATCGCCTACGCCGCGCTGGATGGTGAACCCTCTTATGCAGAGCCCTCTGAGCAATTCCTGGAAACGGGCAAGAAGGAATCGGGGGAACCACACTCCTCTTATCATGAGTTCCTCTTTAAACTACGCAAGGTGAAAGACCGTATGTTCACCGACAGCGGCAAAGCCCTGGCAGCAGCGCGGCATGCCTATCTGGTTGGTTTTTATAAGGAACTACAAGCCGAGATGCGAGGAGAGCGATAATCCAGAAGCCAAATGCATATGACTTAAAATCTATTAGGAAATGTGCCCTCAAGTTGCTCATTGTTAGTAAAAAAACAGGCTATACTATGAATGAAGCAAGGTTCATGGAATCCATGAGAGGATGTTGATGAAAATCTGTTTCGTTCATGACTGGCTGACCACCTTTGGCGGCGCTGAATTAGTGCTGAAGGCACTATTGGAGATCTGGCCACAGACACCGGTCTATACGCTCGTTTATGATGAGAACGGAAATTGCCAGGATATTATCCAATCCACCGAAGTAACAGCATCCTTCATCAATAAGCTCCCCTTAGCCAAACGCAAACACCGATCATACCTGCCACTGATGCCCCTGGCAATCGAGCAATTGGACCTCTCAGGATATGACCTGGTCATCTCTGACAGCCATGCCATTGCCAAAGGCGTCATCACCGGTCCGGACCAGCTCCACATCAGCTACATCCACACCCCTATCCGCTACGCCTGGGACCTGCAACACCAATACCTTACTCAGGCAGGACTTGAACGTGGAATCAAGGGAGTTTTTGCCAAATCCCTTTTACATTACATCAGATTATGGGATCTGCGGACGGTGAGTGGTGTTGACTATTACATTGCCAATTCCAGTTTCATCGCACGGCGAATTAAGAAACTCTATAAGCGGGAAGCAACAGTCATCCACCCGCCGGTTGAGATTGAGCGGTTCACGCCCAGAGAGGAGAAAGAGGACTTCTACCTCACCATCTCACGATTGGTGCCCTATAAAAAAGTGGACCTGATCGTCCGTGCTTTTACTAAACTGCTGGATAAAAAGCTGTTTGTCATTGGTGACGGTCCGGAAATGAAGCGTCTGAAGAAAATCGCCACCGGCAATATTGAGCTTCTGGGTTTCCAGAGCAATGCAGTCATTGAAGACTACCTTCAGCGAGCCAAAGCGCTGGTCTATGCCGCCGAAGAAGACTTCGGCATTGTCCCGGTTGAAGCACAGGCCTGTGCCACCCCGGTAATCACCTACGGTAAAGGGGGCGCTCTCGAGACGGTGATTGCAGGTGAAACAGGGTTCTTCTTTGGAGAGCAGGAGCCTGATTCATTAATCCAGGCTATTAAAGCCTTCGAAGCTCGCCCTAAACTTGACAGTACAAAAATTCGCCAGAATGCAACGCGGTTTAGTAAAAGCCGGTTCAAGGCGGAAATACAAGCTTTCGTGGATCAAAAATATCGCGATTATTTTCAATTCAGAAACTAACCAAAAACTATGATATATTGCAAGTGAATCAAGACAATCGCAATCCTCTCTTCTCACTACTCGGAAGGGACCAACCAGAGCAATGAACAATCAGTCTCACAATAAAGTCAGGACAACTCTTTTTGGCAACCGCAGCCGAGTGGTCAACCTCGTCCTGGTCCTCCTGGATATCCTGACCCTCAGCCTGGCTGTGATCCTCTCCGCCGTCATCCGGCACCTGCTGGAACCCCTGCTGGGTGGGGATGTCAACTGGCCCCTGATCCTGAATGGCTTAATCTTTTACGTCCTGTTCAATGTCCTGCTGGCATGGTCAACGGGTTTATACCCGGGTTTTGGTCTGGCGGCTGTCCACGAGATGCAGAAAATCCTGTATGTGGTAAGCCTGGCTTCCATTTTCCTGGGTGTCTACCTCTTCCTGCAGCAATTAGGGTTGGCATATTCCCGTTTGATCTTCGTCTTCACCTGGTTCCTCTCCGCTCTGTTTATGATGCTGGGGCGGTTTGCCCTCCGCAACCGGTTCTCCCGGTTTTCCTGGTGGGGGATCCCTATGGTGATCGTCGGCTCGCAGGATTTTATATCCCCTGTAATCGAAAAATTGCTCAAGAATCGCCGGCTAGGGTTCCGACCGGTGTATTATTACGACCCCGACCATTCTGTCTCCCAGCCAATCCTCGGCGTCTATCCCATCCAGACCAAAGAGGAACTCAGCGCTCTGGTAAAAGAATCGGGCATCCAGCATGTAATATTCACCAATCCAATGGATGAGGTTGCCTCATTCAACTTCCACTGGATGCGGGATGTTTTTCCGAACATCCTGTTCGTACTCAGCACCTCCCCCTTTGGGTCGTTGTGGGTACGCACAATCGACCTGCACGGCACTCTCGTGATCGAAACCAATTATCACCTCCTCAATAAACGCGAACGGATCATCAAGAGCACCCTGGATATGACCCTTACCTTCCTACTCCTCCTGATAAGCTGGCCGTTGTTCCTATTCCTGGCTTTACTGGTCCGACTGGATTCCAAAGGACCAATCCTGTACACTCAGAAACGTTTGGGACAGCATGGCGAGACCTTCGATAGTTTTAAGTTTCGCACGATGTTTGTGAATGCTGAAGAAAAACTCAACGAATTACTGGAATCTGACGCTGACGCTTACCGTGAGTATGCCAAGTACCACAAACTGGCTAAAGATCCGCGGGTGACCAATATTGGTAGGATCTTGCGCAGATACAGCATGGATGAATTGCCGCAGCTCATCAATGTGCTTAAAGGTGATATGAACCTGATCGGTCCACGGAGTTACCTCCCCCGCGAGCTGGCGGCAATGGGCGAGCACGCCAGTATCATCTTGAAGGTTAAACCCGGCATCACGGGCTGGTGGCAGGTGATGGGGCGAAACGCAACCTCTTTTGAAGAACGGCTGCAATTGGACGAGTATTACATCAGCAATTGGTCCATTTGGCTCGATATCTACATCGTACTCAAAACCGCCTGGGTGCTGGTCAGCGGGCAGGGGTTATAACCACAAGGTGCCGATCCGGCTTCACCTGAAAAATATCCATCTCATTACATTCAATTCTCCTCATCCTGCCGTTCCAATTGCCGGATGAAAATAAGGTAAAATTCTGGCATTAGTCAGGTTTAGCAGGTCTTTTCAACATAGAAGGAAGTCAAGCGTGGAATTTAAATCATTGTGTGTCATCGGGATGGGTTATATTGGATTACCAACGGCAAGCGTCTTCGCCAGCGATGGCATCCAGGTGACCGGCATGGATATCAAAGCGGATATTATTGATGGCTTGAAAGCCGGGAAACTGCATATTTTTGAACCGGGTCTGCGCAACCTGTTCTTGGATGCGCTGAAAAGCGGATATCTGGACGTTTCTACCGAGGTTCGCCCCGCGGATGCCTTCATCATCGCTGTCCCTACCCCCTTCTACGAAGATAAACGCGCCGACCTCAGGGCGGTGATCTCAGCGACTGAGTCCATCGTCCCTCACTTGCAGCCAGGCAACCTGGTAATCCTCGAATCTACATCGCCCCCCCGCACAACAACTGATGTCGTCGCCCCAATTCTGGAAAAGAGCGGTTTGAATGTCGGTAAAGACTTCCTGCTAGCATATTCACCGGAACGGGTCCTGCCCGGAAAGATCCTTCAGGAGCTGGTGGGGAATGCCCGGGTGATCGGCGGCGTGAACCGGGCTTCAGCGGAAGCAGGGCGTGACCTATATCGCACATTCGTAAAGGGTGACATCATCCTGACAGATGCCACCACGGCGGAGATGGTCAAGCTGATGGAGAATACTTCGCGAGATATTAACATCGCCATCGCTAATGAATTTGCACGTTTAGCAGAGCACTTTAACGTGGATATCGGGGAAGCGATCAACATCGCCAACCTGCATCCGCGGGTGGAGATCCTGCGTCCGGGTGTGGGCGTTGGCGGGCATTGCATCAGCGTGGATCCCTGGTTTCTGGTGGAAGCCGCGCCGGAGACTGCCCAATTGATCCGAACTGCTCGGCAAATAAACGATGACCAGCCGGCGTTTGTCGCGGGGTTGATCGAAAAAGCAGCCGGCGGATTGGAGGGGAAACGGGTCGGGCTCCTCGGGTTAGCCTTCAAACCCAATGTGGATGACCTGCGGGAAAGCCCGGCGGTCAAACTCGCCCATCACCTGCAGAACCGGGGAGCGACCATTTATGCTTACGAGCCCTTTAGAGTTGATGCTGGATTGGCGGGGATCGACCAGGTCGCAAGCCTGGAAACCGCCCTGATTGATGCAGACCTGATCGTGCTGGCGGTCGCCCATGACCAGTTCAAGGATCTGGACCCTGAAGAGATCCAGGAGAAGACCAAAGCTGAAGTTGTATTCGATGCTGTGCGCGTATGGGATAAAGCCACCTGGGAGCAGGCAGGGTTCCGGTTTGCGGGGTTGGCAAGGAAATACTGATTGGAAACAGCATCCAAAAAATAATTACACGCTTAACTTTGCGATTGAAATGAGGAGGAGATTATGTTGGGAGCCATGATTGGGGATATTATCGGTTCCATCTACGAATGGCATAATATCAAAACCACGGATTTCATCCTCTTCAAGCCAAACTGTACCTTCACCGATGATACGGTGCTCACCGCCGCGACCGCGCAAGCCCTGATGACCGATGGCGACTACACCCGAGCCTACCAGGATTTCGCCCGGCAGTACCCTGGGCGCGGTTATGGCAGTAACTTCAGCCGCTGGATCTATGCTGAGGATGCGAAGCCATACAACAGTTGGGGGAATGGTTCAGCGATGCGGGTCAGCCCGGTGGGGTACGCTTTCGACACGGTGGAGGAGGTACTGGCAGAAGCGAAACGCAGCGCTAACGTGACCCATAACCACCCCGAAGGCATCAAAGGTGCGCAATCCACCGCATTGGCGATCCTGCTGGCAAGGCAGGGCGCAACTCAGGCGGAGATCCGGGATGAGATCGCGGAACGCTTTGGCTATGACCTGGATCGTACTTTGGACGAGATCCGCCCGGGTTATTCCTTTGATGTTTCCTGCCAGGGCTCCGTCCCGGAAGCAATCATCGCCTTTTTAGAGTCAACGGATTTCGAGGACGCTATCCGCAAAGCCATCTCGATGGGTGGCGACAGTGACACCATCGCCTGCATCACCGGCGGGATTGCCGAGGCGTTTTATGGGGGGGTTCCGGAGGAGATCGCTGAAGAAGGGCAAAGTTATCTGCCAGATGAGTTTGTGAGAATTGTTGAGGATTTTCGGGCGTGGTATGAGGGGTGACAGCTAGTTACTGCGAGGAGGTGCCAAAGGCACCGACGTGGCAATCTCTGAAACACAAGAAGGCGAAGTCTCAATTGGACCCGGTCAGGTATTCAGTTCCTGTCATTCCCAGACTGCTTCGTCGGCCTGGCGGCTTTCCTCGCAACGACCAAAGTTACTGCGTCGCGCAAGCGATGCAAGGGTCAAACGCCCGTACGACTCGCCCTACCGCCTTCTCTAATTCCAGGTTGATCCCCTCAACCGAGACATAGCGCTCACCAGCAACCTTCAATGCCCGTTCAATCGCCAGCATATTATGCACTGTGGGGATGATGAACTCTGCCTCCTCAATCAAGCCGCCCGAGACCGTGTAATGATGGATCAGCGGACCTCGCGGCGCCTCAACCAGGCCATAACCCTCCCCATCCCTCAGGCTGTAAGGCAACGACGTATCCTCGTAATCCAGATCAGTTGAGAGCATCTCGATCGCGCGTTCGAAAGCGTAAACCAGCTCAATCCCGCGGCAGAGGTCAAACAGCAAGATCGGATGGGCGGGTTTGCCAAAGGTAAGGGTCAGCTTCTGCAAATATTCATCCGCCAGCGGTGTCCCCATCGAAAGCGCCAGGTTGATCCGCGCCAGGCTGTTTGCACGCATCACCTCACCCTGGTAGCTGGATTGTCCTGCATAGCTATATTCCGTCTCCTGGTAATCGAGGTAGTTGCGGAATTGGCTCGGGGGGAAACTTGCCCGTTCTGTTCCGTTAGGCCCAAGGATACGGATCATTTTGCTATTCAACTCCGGGCGGCTCCGCCCGGTAGAAGCGATATAATACGCGGGCTGGTCATCCCCCCAAGTACCAATGCGCTCTTTCATCGCCATGGACATTTCCCAATATTCATCAAAAAGCGTGCAAGCCACAGGCAGCATCGCTTCTACTTCTGCCAACATCTTATCAGCGGCTTCTCTTTTGATCCCGCTGGTCACGCCGCCGATGATGGCTTTAATAGGATGGATGAACTGACCGCCAGCGAGGATGATCAGGCTCGTGCCCACCTGCCGAACCTTCAATGCACGCTGTGCCAGGCTGAGCTGTTGCTGCGGGTCTGCTTCGCTCTCATCAATGTGGAAAATGCTGCTGGCACCCACCCGGTCAGGCATCGTGAAAATAAAAAGAGAGGTCGCCTGGTTTTGGATGAGCTGTCCCAGGAGCAATAATTCCCGGATCTCTTTCGCCAGTTCCGGCGGCTCCACGCCATAGACATCCTCCAACGCTTTTACCGAGGCAACATGGTGCGCTGTGGAACACACACCACAAATACGCGGGACGATCACCGGCATCTGCTCTGCTGGCGTGCCCTGCATAAAATAACGAAAGCCGCGCATCTCCATAGCCTGGAATTGCGCAGCCACCACCGCGCCATCCTGAACTTCTATTTCAACGCGGGCATGGCCTTCGATCCGGCTGAGTGGGAATCTGAGGGTAACCATATTAGAGCACCTTCTCTTTCGGGCGAGGTGGACGGTCGCCATTGGCGTAATCGGCGAACTGGAACAGGAACAGGGAAAGTTGCGGGGAATGCAAAGCCTCCCGGATTTCCTCAGGCGGGATATCCGTCAAGCGCTCAAAGACATGCTGGACCCGGTCAAACCAGACCTGGGATTCTTTCTCGATATAGGCATCCGATGGCCCCCGACAGCCCACACAAGGGTGCCCTGGTCGGGTACAGATCGCCCGGCAGCCACCCCGCGTGGATGAACCCACACAGAGATACCCCTGGTTGATCAAGCAGATATCCGGCAAAACTTCTCCCTGCTGAAAACCAACCAAATGTTCCGGTCGCATGTCCCTCAATTTCTTACGCCCGCACTCAATGCAAACAATACTGCTTGCTTCAAAGTTTTCCGGGTCGATCAGCGCAGCCATCAATAGCTCTGGTGTAGGCGGACAACCCGGCAGATACAGGTCCACATCCACAAAAGCGTCAATGGGATGGCTCTTGGGTAAAAGGTGCGGGAGGTGGTGCCGGTTGGATTGCGCCATGAACATGCTGCGGACATCATCCCGGTCACCCAGGTTGGCTACCCCACCGGAGATAGCACAGGTGCCAACCGCAACAACCCGGTCGACGATGGCAGCCGATCGTTTCAGGTTAAAGACATCCTCATCATTGCGGACTCCGCCGCTGACTAACAAGATTTCTGTGTCATCCGGTACGGTATTGGTTGAAACTACCAGGGGCATATAGACCAGCTGGTATTTATCCACCCATTCATTGGCATTGATCAACGACACTTCACAGCCCGCACAGCCTGAGAGCTGCAGCACCGCAAAGCGCGGGAGAGAGTGATTGTCGGGCATGGATTGCCTGTCCTTTCAGTTTGCCAAAAGGCACATCACGTTTATCCATTGAGATGGATAAGTGTTCATGAAAATGATTTCCTTATCTTTGATTTTACTGCAAACTCAACAAAATACGACCAGAAAAGGAATCCTTCGGTGGATTTCACAGAAGTGGATATGGTATGCTACAATGGAACGTCAATTAATATGAAACCATCACAAAGAGGACTCCTATGAAGCCTACGCTGGATTTTATTAAGGAAATTGCCCGCCATGCCGGCGAGATTTTAGATAGTTTCGTTGGTGAAGATTTGGATGTTAAGCACAAGAGCCGGACAGACCTGGTCACGAAAGCAGACCACGCCTCTGAGCAATATCTGATCGAAACGATCCGGAAGTCTTTCCCGGACCATGCGATCAACGCAGAAGAATCGGGGAAATGGGAAGGCGCTGCTGAACACCAATGGTTCATTGACCCCCTGGATGGCACCTTGAACTTCGCCCATGGCGTCCCGATCTATGCCGTCTCGATTGGCTATGCCTATCAGGGCAGAGTTGAGCTGGGTGTGGTTTATGATCCAACCCGGAAAGAATTTTTCAGCGCGGAGCGCGGCAAAGGGGCTACCCTCAACGATAATCCCATGCATATGTCCGGCTTTGAAGACCTGGTGGATTGCATGCTGGTGACCGGGTTCCCCAATGACATGTGGGGCACGCCGGATGACAATACCCGTAATTTCATCCGCTTCTCCAAGCTGGCGCAAACCGTCCGCCGGCTGGGTTCCGCGGCCCTGGATGTGGTTTACGTGGCTGCCGGAAGATTGGATGGCTTTTGGGAGGTGGAAATCTTCAACTGGGATGTGGCGGCTGGCGGGCTGATCGTCAGGGAAGCGGGCGGTGTGGTCACAAATCTCTATGGCAATGAAGATTTTCTCAAAGAACCGATCAGCATCGTCTGTGCGAACCCAACCATCCACGCAAAAATGCTGGAAGTATTGAAAGAAGAACGCGAGGAACGCGACCAGAATTAAATCTAAAAGAATTACAAAAAAACATAACCGCGGGTTTCATAGTCGAAACCCGCGGTTCACATTTTAGGAATCTAATGTAATCAGGACTTCTTTCGGGTAGATATCCCAAACGGCATATAGAGGGGGCAAACACCGATCAGGCTTGTGAGCAGGAATACCGCTGCCAAAATTCCTAAAACAATCGCCCAGGTGCCAGAAATGACACCTGTGAAATAGAGTACGGCGACCAACACAACCGCTGCAAAACGAATAATTCTATCCAGAACGCCCATATTTTTCTTCATAATCAATTCTCCTTTTTATCCTTTAGATGACTTTTATTGTTTTTGGTTACATTTTTATTAATCCTACCCCAGAGATTAAATCTTTGATAAAATAAGGACATCGTCAGGGAGGTTATTCAATGCAGAGCCCTGCCAGGAAACAATCCAGACCACGCTCACCCATCCAGGGTTTTTTGCCCTTCTTTTGGATGGCACTTGCCTGTATCACTGGGATCTTCTTTTCAGACCTTTTAAATTTACCTCTCTGGATCTGGGCAACCGGAGCAGGAATCACCTTCATTACTTTGATCCTTGCAAAGGTCCTCCCGAAATCCCTGGCACTGACACATATCCTCAGACAATGGACCAGGATCAACCACCGCCTTCCCCGCGCAGTCCTGGTATTGATCTTCTTTTTGGCTGGCTGGCTGCAAAGCGCCAGCCAACCCAACATTACCCCAGAGCATGTCGCTTTTTATAACAACCGTGGTACGGTGCAGGTTGTAGGAACCGTTGTGAGGCCGCCTGATCCCCGGGATAGCTATACCAACCTGACGGTGCAGGTGGAATCATTGCGTACTTTGGATGCCACATCCACGCAAGCGAAATCTCAACAGATTACGGGACTGGTCCTCGTCCAGGCTCTGCCCGGTGGTGAGTGGGCTTATGGCGATCGGCTGCAGATCATGGGTGAATTGCAGACGCCCTATGAGGGCGCAGATTTCTCCTATCGGGACTATCTAGCGCGTAAAGGTATCCTCAGCCTGATGCCTTATGCCCGGGTGGAAAGGATTAGTTCCGGCCAGGGTAATCCCATCCGCGCCTTTATTTATGGATTACGCGCTCAGGGTTTTGAAGCACTGCAAACCCTGTTCCGCTCCCCTGAATCAGATCTCCTGGCGGGGATCCTGCTAGGAAGAGATCAGGGGCTCTCGCCAGAACTGCAAGAAGCCTTCCGCAGGACGGGCACCACCCACATCATTGCCATTTCCGGGTTCAACATTGCCATCCTTGCCGGACTTTTCGCCGGTGTGTTCACCCGGCTTCTCGGGCGCAGGTGGGGCGCAGTGACCGCCATTATCGGGATTACGGGCTACACGATCCTGGTCGGCGCGGATGCGGCTGTTATCCGGGCAGCCATCATGGGCGCTTTAGGTGTGTTTGGCGGGATGTTTGGACGCCGCCAAAATGGGTTGAACAGCCTGGGCATGGCAGCCTTGGGGATGATGCTTGCCAACCCAAATATCCCCTGGGATGTCGGATTCCAGCTATCAGTGGCAGCCACCCTGGGATTGGTGCTCTATGCCCAACCCCTGGAAGAGCGCTTTTTGGAACTCCTCACCCGTTGGATGCCGGAAGAACGGGCGCAGAAATGGATCGGTCCCTTCTCTGAATTCTTCCTTTTCACAATCGCCGCCCAATTGATGACTCTGCCGATCATGGCTTACCATTTCGAAGGTATCTCCTGGATGGCTTTCATTGCTAATCCCTTGATCCTCCCTGTACAATCGTTGGTGATGATCCTGGGCGGGCTGGCAATGCTGGCTGGTATGGTCTTGCCGGGATTGGGGCAGCTTGTGGCGATCGTCGTGCTGCCTTTTGTGTCTTACACCATCCAAATGGTCACCTGGCTGGCACGGCTTCCTGGGGGAGAGCTTACCTTCCCGGATTTCCACGCCCTTTGGTTGGTGGTCCTCTATGCCCTAATCTTCATCGTAACTCTGCTTCCCCGGGAACAACGCCGGAGCCTTTTTCAAAAGGCACTGTCCCCACAATTGGGGGCGCTCGTTCTGGCAGGGCTTGTCTTTATCATTTGGAGCCGGGTCCTCAGCGCACCGGATGGGAATTTACATCTTACTTTACTGGATTCGGAGGGGACGGTTTTGGTGCAATCACCGGCTGGCAAAACCGTGTTGATCGGTGGCGGGCAGCGACCTTCCCGGCTTAACCAGTATCTGGGACAAATGCTTCCCGCTGGCGACCGCACGCTGGATGCTGTCGTTGTTGGCAGCGCCTACCGGGATGATCTCAATGCCCTGACCGGTTCCCTGGCAAAGTATCCGCCAGATTCGGCATTATGGGGCGTGGACCCCGAAGTCAACCAGACCACAGCGACCGTCTACACAATGCTGGAAGAGTCACAAATCGCAATCATCACCCTGGAAACCGGGCAAACACTATCATTGGGAGATGAGGTAGAACTCCGGGTGCTATGGACGGGAGAACGAGGTGCAGTCCTCTGGCTGAAATGGGAACATTTCACCGCCCTCTTGCCAACCGGGAAGGTGGAGGACTACTGGTTGGCTGCCCCGGAGCCACCAGATGTGATCTTGCTGCCAGATGGGCTTAAAGCAGAATCATTGCCGCTTCCAACAGTAAATCTTTGGGCGCCGTCAGTCATTTTGCTCCCCATGGCCGAATCGGACCTGCCACTTCACGGTGACCACGAATTAGTAACGCAGTTGGATGGCTATCCTCTGGTAAGTTCGCTTGACCATGGCTGGGTTCGGGTCAGCACCGATGGAGAGCGGTTATGGGTCAATAGCGAGTGGTGAAACAGGCATTGTGAATAATGAGTTGTGAATTATGATTGGTGAATGAACAATTGACTTGCCCAAAGACGAGTTAGAACCTAGAATAAAGTCTAAACAGCAAATAGCTGTTTAAGAATTTGTGAGAGGATAACCGCCTTGCTAACCACCCTACCCAGCCAATACGCTTTATCCAGAGAACTCATCCAGGCGCAGCAGATGGGGACACCCATTGTGGCGCTGGAATCAGCCGTGATCACCCACGGGCTGCCGCGTCCGGAAAACCTCAACCTCGCCCGGAACATGGAAGCGGAGGTCCGCGCCTACGGCGCCATGCCAGCCACAGTCGCACTCCTGGATGGGAAGATCCGCATCGGCTTAAGCGATTCTCAATTGGAGACCTTGGCTAACCTGGACCGTACCCGCAAGATCAGCCTGCGTGATTTTGGGATCGCGTTGGCGGGTGGTCTCAGCGGCGGGACCACCGTAGCTGCCACCCTGTTCGTGGCTGCCAACACCAGGATGCGGGTATTTGCCACCGGCGGGATCGGCGGCGTGCACCGCGGGGCATCTTTTGATATCAGCGCAGACCTGCCGCAACTGGGCAGGACACCTGTGCTGGTGGTCTGCGCAGGCGCCAAAGCAATCCTCGACCTGCCGGCAACGATGGAGGTTCTGGAGACCCAGGGCGTCCCCGTGCTGGGTTACCAAACCGGTGAATTCCCCGCCTTCTATACCCGCACCAGCGGCTTACCCGTCGACAGGCGGGTGGATTCGCCTGAGGAAGCTGCAGAAATTGCCACCCAAGCCTGGGAAGCGGGTCTGCGATCGGCAGTTTTGCTGGTGGTGCCGCCCCCGAAGGAAACAGCGCTATCTGAGGAGATGATGGAAGCAGCCATCCAATCTGCACTGGCGGAAGCCGATGCCCAGGGTATCCATGGCGCTGCAACCACGCCCTTTCTCCTGGGTCGGGTCAGCGAGCTGACCGGTGGGGAGAGCCTGCGCGCCAACCTGGCGTTGCTCAGGAACAATGCGAAAGTCGCTGCGCAAGTGGCTGTTGCGATGGGCGGTTTGGGAAAGGTTGGACCATTTTAGATCTATTCTGTTGGGGTCGGTATGAAAGTATCAGTGGGACGGGGTGTTCGTGTGCGGGTGGGCGTTACTGTAATGGTGACCGTTGCCGTTGGCCAGCGGGTTGAGGTGACCGTAGCTGTGCCGGTTTGAGTGGGAGTGCGGGTCGGGGTCGCTGTCTGAGTGGGCGTATTGGTGATGGTCGGGGCAGGTGGGTCGCCGATCACATTGAAGAATCCGGAAACCTTCCACTCCGTACCGACAAAGATTTGCACTTCATAGAAACCGGGCTGCCACTGGTCGCTCGAGGGTTCCCAGTCGGTGTATCCATACCCCCCGGTGCCACCTTCCCAAGGGCTGGTTTCGTAATAGACCAGTTCGCCTTCCCAATACCAAAGAGCACTCCACTGCACGTCGTTGGACATATTGTTATAGCTAAAGGTGCCAAAGAGATGCCCCACCGGGTTCTCAAATTCGAGTGCGGGAGCAATGGGCTGCCAATCTTCGTCAATGCGGCGGGAGAACTGGATCAGGCTGAAAACAGCATCAGGACTGGGGGTGGTCTCACCCTCAAACTCATCCTCGATATCCTTCGGCAGGCTGGGAGTGCTGGTAATGGAAGGTGTATCTGTGATCGTTGGCGTCAGCGTGATCGTGGGCGTCAATGTAATGGTCGGTGTGAGGGTGATGGTCGGTGTCTGAGTTGCTGAAGGGGATGGCGAGATGAACTGATAGACCACGGGTTCGGAATAATTCAGGATGACCCATGCCAACGGGATCAGTAAAATGGCAGCCAGGATCATCCGCCACCCACGAGCCATCCGGTCATGCCGTTTGCGATAAAATGGAACCTTCCTGCTCTTGACGATATGGTTGATCCCAAAGATCAGGGTCAGAATCGCAGCAATGCCGGTGATGATGGCAGCCGTCAATACAGTTGAATGAATGTCAATTTGAAGCATAAGGAGGCTTTCCCTCGGTCAATCCGAATTATAGCGTATTTTACCGGCGAGTGGTCCTTACAATAAGCCTGAGTTGAGTTAAAATCAGGGAAGATCAAATTTGATCAAGAAAATGCTATGCCCTTAGAAAACGGTTATCTTCTCAATCAAAGATATAGGATCGTGGACATCCTGGGTCAGGGTGGGATGGGTGCCGTCTATCGAGCAGTGGACGAAAACCTGGACATCACCGTGGCCATCAAGGAAAATTCCTTTTTCTCCGAAGAATATGCCCGGCAATTCCAGCGCGAGGCAAAAACATTAGCCTCTTTACGCCATCCAAACCTGCCCCGCGTCTTCGATTACTTTGTCATCGACCAGCAGGGGCAGTATTTAGTGATGGACTACATCGAAGGCGACGACCTGCGGCGATGGATGTCACGCGAGGAAAGCATTTCAGAGATCGATGCGATCCAGATCGGGATTGCCATCTGCAACGCGCTGATTTACCTTCATTCCCGCGTTCCGGCTATTGCCCACCGTGATATCAAACCCGGGAATGTCAAGATCACGCCCACCGGTGAAGTGGTCCTGGTTGATTTTGGACTAGTTAAGATTCTGAATGACAAGGAGATCACCACCACGGCTGCCCGGGCGATGACACCCGGATATTCTCCACCAGAACAATATGGGGCCGAACCCACAGACCACCGCTCGGATATCTTCTCACTCGGTGCAACACTATATGCCGCCCTGGCAAGCTACCTGCCGGAAGACAGTCTTGCCCGGACCACTGGAAAAGCCACACTAACGCCCCTTCGAGACCATAACCATGCCATCTCCAAACGCACAGCCGAAGTGATCGAAAAAGCCCTTGCCCTTCGCTTTGAGGACCGCTGGCAATCAGCCATCGCATTTAAAGAAGCCCTCCTGGCGGCAAGAGAAGCTATCCCCCGGGAAGAATGGCCAAGTCACCGCCTGGCGACAACCATGCAAACCGAGCTTGAGAGCGACCCTGATCAGGCTCAGAGAAAAGCAATGCCAATCTGGTTTCAAAATATAAGAAACCTGGCAAGCCGGGAAGGGGGGAGAGCAGACCCAGTGTGGGTCGTGTTCGGCTTCATAATCCTGTTGCTGGTGATCATGCTGGTCATTTCCCTGCTTCGCCCGGAAGGGCTGCGTGGGATCTTTGCCCGTTCTTTGGGAACCGACCCAGCTGAAACAAACGTCTCATTAACTTCCCAACCGGCAGATACTCAAACCTTGTTGCCGGATTCCACCGAAACTGAAACCACCCTTTCGACACAAATCCCGGCAGAACTCACCGGTCTTAAACCCACTCCCTCACCGACACCCAGGGGTGGTGGTGCCGGCATGCTTGCCTTTGTCTCCGAGCGCTCAGGGCTGCCCCAAATCTGGCTTTTCGACATCGCTACCAGAAAAACCACACAGCTCACCCAACTTGTGGACGGCGCCTGCCAGCCAGACTGGTCCCCTGATGGGAACCGGATCGTCTTTACCTCCCCCTGTCCGAAGAAGCGCTCGCGCTATCCCGGTTCGAGTCTGCACATTCTGGAGCTCCAGAGCGGGGATTTGACGACCTTACCGGCTTCCCTGGAAGGGGATTTCGACCCTGCCTGGTCACCCCATGGTGGATGGGTCGCTTATACCTCGCTTCTCAATGGGCAAATGCAGTTAATGAAGATTGACGTGGACACCCTTTCGGTTGTTCACCTTTCTAATGGCGCCTATGACGATTCTGACCCCTCCTGGTCGCCGGACGGCACCCGGCTGGCTTTCGTACGGATCCGCAGCGTCGGACAGATCTGGTTGATGGATGCCAATGGTGAAAACGCGGTCCAATTCACACTTTCGGGTGCCATCGATAACAGTAATCCCGAATGGTATCCCAGAGAAGAATTGATCCTCTTCAGCCAGGTCCTCGGCCTGGGAAGCCCATCCAAGCAGCTGTACGGGATGCGCCTGGAGGATATCGGCAAGCCCGAGGAATATACCATCATTCCCGGGATACAATCTGATTATATCCCCCTGATGGACAATGTAGACGCCTCTCCGGATGGTTATTGGCTGGCATTCGATTACTGGTATTTCAATGTGCTTTCCGATATCTATCTCATGACTTTCCCGGGTGCGAACCTGATCCAGATGACCGAGCATCCTGCCATGGACTATGACCCTGTCTGGCGGCCTATCCCTTGATTTTTAATACTGTCCCCAACTGATAGCATCCGGCACGCGGTTTGGTACAATAGTTTAGATATTGTAATTTTCAGTTCCTCTCATTTTTCAGCGTCATTATTGTTTCATTTTTCATCAGAACAGTGATTCATCCAGGAGGCGCAGGTGAGTTTAGAGATCCATTCCCTGTTAAGGGATCGCTATCGCATCAAGGAGAAGCTGGCTCAGAGCGGCATGGGGACGATCTATCTGGCGCACGATGAAGTCCTGAATGTTGATATCGCCATCAAAGAAAACTTGTATACCACCGAAGGGCATTCGCGCCAATTCCGCCAGGAAGCGACGATCCTTGCCAAACTGCGCCATCCCAACCTCCCCCGGGTGATCGACCATTTTGTGATTGAAGATGCGGGCGAATATCTGGTCATGGACTATATTGAGGGCCAGGACCTGAGTGAGTACCTTGAACACAAAGGGGAACCCCTCCCGGAAGAAGCGGTCGTCCGGATCGGCGCGGTAATCTGTGAAGCCCTGGATTATCTCCATTCCCGTACGCCACCCATCATCCACCGGGATATCAAACCCGCCAATCTCAAGATCACCCCTGGTGGCCACGTTATCCTGGTCGATTTCGGGTTGGCGAAACTTTATGAACAGGGTGAAATGACGGCGATCGGCGCTCAGGGCATCACCGCCGGGTATTCACCGGTCGAGCAATACGGTCAGGGCACAGATGCGCGTTCCGACATCTACGCCCTCGGTGCTACGCTCTATACCTTATTGACCAACCAGGTCCCGCCGGAAGCCCTCGAGCGCGCCATCGGGCAGGACAACCTCATAACCATTGAACAGTTCAACGCTGACGTCGCACAGCCCATCCAGGACGTCATTGCACAAGCTATGGCTATGGGAGCTGATGACCGTTTCCAGGATGCTAAGGCTTTCCAAGATGCACTGCTGGAAGCGCACCCCCTGCCTGATTTCTCGCCCAGCCAACCGGTGGTGCCACCCGCCTCAATTGAATCAAATCACGCGCCAAAGCCCCTCACTACGGAGCCGACCCTGCGCGCGCCAAAGAAAAAGGTGCGCGTCTGGATGCGGCTTATACTTTTGCTGGTTGTATTGGGCGCTGCTACGGCAGCCGTGGTACTCATCTTCGGTAATGGCGGTCCCTTCAACCCGGGGCCTGCCGTTGAGCCATCCGCTACCCAGGTTGCTGATATAGTTATTGTAGACGACCATCCCACCAACACGCCCACCCAACTCCCGCCCACCCATACCGAAACCGCGCCTGCTTCATCCCCCACCATCACGCCCACTCTTCCGCCACAGGGTACACCCCAGGGCGGCGGTCAGGGACAGATCGCTTTCGTCTCCGAGCGCAGTGGGTCTCCCCAAATCTACCTCATGAACAGCGACGGCAGCGGTGTAGAACAACTCACCTCTGAACCGGAGGGCGCCTGCCAACCCGATTGGGCACCGGGAGGGATGTACTTAGCTTACATCTCCCCCTGTGATGGAATGAGAGATCGCTATGATGGCGCCAGCATCTTTGTCCTGAATCTGGAGACCGGGCGTTCTGACCTGATATCCACCCTGGCAAGCGGTGATTATGACCCCGCCTGGTCGCCTGATGGTAAACGCCTAGCTTTCACCTCCCTGCAAACAGGTAAACCGCAGATCTTTATTTATGAATTTGACACCAGTGAATCCCACCTGCTGATGAACCGTTCAACAGTCAATCGCATGCCGGAATGGTCGCCAGATGGGAGCCAGATCCTGTTCGTGTCACCCAGCCCGGTCACCAACCGCCCGATCCTGTTCATCGTCGACGCTCAGGGACAGCAGGAGCCTCGAGGGGTGCTCGGACAGAATTATGAAGAAGCTTACCGCCCAACCTGGTCACCGGAGGGTGATCTGATCGTATTCGACCTGGGGGGTGAACCGCAACTGGGCGGGCGGTTATTCGCCAGCAACCAGGACGTGCCGATCAATACACAACTGGTGATCGCTGAAAACCCTGCGTTTTCTGAGGATGCGAAATGGCTGGTGTGTGATGGTGTGCTGGATGATCCCGGGCGGGACATCTTCCTGATGCTTCGTACCGGCGCCCGGCTGACCCGGTTGACGGATAATCCTGCGGATGATTACCAGCCCGTCTGGCGCCCGTGAATAATACCAAGATAATATTCTATCGACCGGAGAGTCGTCCTGGCGGGGCACCTCTCTAATATGAGGTAATCTAAGCTTTCGTTTGCAGCCATACAAACTGGAATGGCGCCAGCAACAGGTCTGTTTCGACGCTCAATATCTCCCCGCTTACTAAATCCTCTAACTGGTCTCCCAATCCATACAACCGCAGCATGTCTCCAGGAATATTTTGTTCCTGTTCGCTGAAATTATTCAAGATCAACACCTGCTCGTCACCGCGCCGCCGGATATAACCAAACACATGGGGGTTACCAATCTGAACAAATTCCGGTCTCTCCCCGCTGATCGCCGGTGTAGATTTCCGCAAGCGGATCACCTTTTGCAAGCCCTGGTAGATCTCGCCTGAGACAGAATCCGCGTCCTCCCGCATGGCAAAGTATTTGGGATCAACTTTTGGGCGGTGTACCCAGCGGCTGTCATCCGCTTTGGCAGGGTCATCCCGATAGCTGTAATCATTGCACATCCCGACTTCATCACCCAGATAAAGCAAAGGGATCCCGCCGATGGAGAGGACCACGTTGTGTATCAGGAGAATCCGCCGGATTGCCAGCCCAACCTCCACCTCTGTCTCTTCGTTCAAAGCTTTCTCCAGCCCAGCCAATGACGCACAGGTGCCGGAGATGCGGGCATCCCTGGTCTTGAGATTTTCCTGGAATGTCAAGCCACGAGCAAAGCTGCCTTCAAAACTCCCGGTGTAAAATGCATTCAGAAACTGCCGGTGATCGAAGGCATTGATCCCCAGAGCAGCCGCATCTTCATCAGAAAAGGTCCAGCCAATGTCATCGTGGCAGCGGACATAATTCACCCAGGCACATCCCTCCGGGATGTCAAACCGCTTCGCCATTGAATATTGCAGCAGGTCTACCTCCCGGGTAGCGAGAGTATTCCATAACAGCGCCATCAGCAACGGGTTATAGGACAGCTGGCATTCTTCCTGGTGGATATACCTGGCGACTTCATCCGGATGCACAATTGCTTCAGATTTGAACAGCAGAGCAGGCGCCGCGATCCGGGCGATAGCGTTATATGCCTGAATGATCAGATGTGCTTCTGGGAGGTTTTCACAACTTGTCCCCAATTCCTTCCAGATAAAGGCAACCGCATCCAGCCGCAGGACCTCCACACCCTGGTTCGCCAGGAAGAGCATCTCCCCTGCCATCCGGTTGAAGACTTCCGGGTTGGCATAATTCAGGTCCCACTGATTGCTATGGAAGGTAGTCCAAACCCATTTGTCGATGTCGTCAAAGTAAGTAAAAGCGCCCTGGTGCTCCTCTGGAAAGATCTCCCTCAGGTGGGTTTCATAGGAATCCGGCATCGTGCGGTCGGGGTACATGCGGTAATAATTTTGGTAAGTTTCCTCACCCTCACGTGCTCTCAGCGCCCATTCATGTTCATTGGAAGTGTGGTTGAAGACAAAATCCAAGACCAGGCTGATCCCCTCTGAGCGCAGTTCATCTGCCAGTTGCCGGAGTTCCTCGATTGTGCCGAGCCGGGGATCTACCTCGCGGTAACTGCTGATAGCATAGCCGCCGTCGTTCTCACCCGCAGGGGAACGGAAGAGCGGCATCAGGTGCAGGTAGGTTAATCCTAATTTCTTGAAATAGGGAATCTTATCCCGGATGCCGGCCAGGTTACCGGCGAACAGGTCCACGTAACACACCCCGCCCAGCATGTGGTGGTCCTGGAACCAGTTAGGGGCATCTTCGCGGGTGACGTCCACCGTTTTCAATGACCCGGCGCGAGTGACCCATGAATGAGTCATCAGAGTGATGAGTGATTCGAGGTGAAAGAAAAAATCGTAGCGGTCCCCATACAAACGCAGCAGGAGGTGGAAAAGCCGGGGAAAATGCTTTTGCAGACGAGCTCGAAATTGCATCCAATCGCCAGGATGGCTTGCAATAAAATCTGCAAATTCAGTTTTAAGTTTCGGGATTAATCGATCAAGGGTTCGCAAGGAAACCTTGCGAAGATCAATGTCATGGTATGGCCCGGGCACGTTCCACCTCGTATTCTAGATGCTGATGTATCTCTCAGGCATCATTTTCGTTGTTATTTTGCCCAACCAGAAACTGTTCAAGCTGTTGAAGTGTCGGCAAGGCTGGAATGGCGCCGCGTTGTGTGGTCGTGAGCGCGCCGACCGCATTAGCCAAGCGGCACACGGACCGCATCCGGTCTTCTTCCTGCCAGGCGTCAGGGTGCTTAAGCAATCCGCTTAATAGCCCGGCTACAAATCCATCCCCCGCGCCAGTCGTGTCGATCGAGTTGACTATGAACCCCGGCACCTCCCCGTGAAAATTTGGGGTGTAATACCGGCAGCCGGACTTTCCCAGGGTCACGACCAACAAGCGCAGTCGCTCGTGCCACAGACGCTCAACAGCCCTGTCAGGATCTTTCAGGCCGGTCAGGAAAACAAGCTCATCTTCACTAACCTTGATCAGGTCAGCCCGTTCCCAGACACTCAGCATCCCCGCCTTCGCGGCAACCGCATCCGGCCACAGCGCCAGGCGGAGGTTGGGGTCATAGGAGACTAACAGATTATTATCACTTGCTACGTCCACAGCTGCCAGCGTTGCCGAACGAGAAGGTTCGCTGATCAGGCTGATCGATCCAAAATGAAAGATTCTGGCACCCTCAATCAAGTCAAACGCAACTTCTTCAGGGGTATAGAGCATATCTGCGCTGGGATGGCGGTAAAACATAAACTCACGCTCGCCATCAGCCCGCAGGGAAACAAAGGCAAGCGCTGTGCGCGCCTCCTGCGAAAAGACCAATCCCCGGGTATTCACCCCCACCTCGTCCAGAGTCTCCTTCAGGAATTGACCAAATGCATCTTCGCCCACCTTACCCAGGAAAGCACAGGATACGCCTAATTTCGCCAGTCCCGCGGCGACATTCGCCGGCGCGCCACCGGGAGCCTTCTTGAAAGCTGGTGCTTCGGTCAATGAGACTTCGGAAACTATGGGGACAAAATCGATAAGCAATTCACCCAGTGTGACAACATCTGTCATGGTCTTAACTGCCCTTTTTAAATGGAATGGGTGTTTAATAAATATGTTAGAAACAAGTCATCTTTTATGCAACAAGAATTGATGACAACTTTAAAAGTAAGGTCAGGTCGTTTGTCGTTCCACAATCGTCAGCGGCAGACGCACATGCCTTAGAGGTCTTTCCGGGTCTTTCAGTCGTGAGAGCAGAATTTCCACCGCTAAACGCCCGGATTCGTCCAAAGGCTGGCGAATGGTGCTCAAACCGACATAATCAGCGACATCCAGATCATCAAACCCCAGCACAGCCAGGTCGTCTGGTACCCAGTATCCAAGCTGCCGTGCTTTATTGATCACCCCAACCGCTTGCAAATCAGTGGCGCAAAAGATAGCGGTAGGTGGTTCGGATCGTCGCAGCATCGGTTCAATTTTCTCTTCTGCGTCCTTGACTTCATAGCGCGACGTGAAGATCAGTTCTTCAGGTAAAAATAAGCCAGCCTTGGCCAACCCATTCTGGAAACCTTTTAACCGCAAACTGATCGGCTCAATAGTATAGGGACCCAAATCTGAGGTGTCGCCAATAAATCCTAACCGCTGATGGCCTTTGCCGATAAGATATTCCGCAGCCATTTCTCCCCCCGACACATCATCAATCTCAACCGTGTTCAGATCCTGGCGTGGATATTCAATCAGGACTGTTTCCAGGTAATTGTCTTTCAACTTCGCGGCTGATCCATCATTGACCCGCAATGACAACAGGATCAACCCTTCCAAATGACCGGTAACAGGCAATGTTGCCAGATAGTGGTTCAGATGGTCGATGGATTCAACTGTGAAAATAGTCAGTTCATACCGCGTTGAAAGCAGGCTTTCAGCCACACCTCGCAAACGCTGGACGAAAGCGGGAGCAGTGAAGAAGGGAGTCAGCACGCCAATCCGGGCGAAATCTTTCATCGCCCGCGCCCGGGCTTCCGCCTTGGGCACAAAGTCGAGCTGGTCAATGGCGCCCTGCACCCGGTCTCGGGTCGCATCACTGACATTCGGGCTCGCATTGATCACGCGGGAGACGGTGGAGATGCTGACACCAGCCACCTTGGCGACATCATAAATTGTCGGGGATCGATTGAGTTTAGAGGTCATAACCTATTCTTATGAAAAGAAAAAAGAGCTGGAACTGCTTCCAAAAAAGTGTTTCCATCCCCATATTAACATGAAGTTTTTATAGTGTCAAATGGGCTGCTTTTCCTCTCACTGGTATTTCTTGGGATTTCCAGTCAGGCCCGCGTATAATTGATGTAACGATGTGGGAAGATTTAGCATCTAAACAATAAAAATAATCAGCAGTCCTTTAAAGGAGGAACCATGGAATATCGACATTTAGGGAAAGCAGGAGTCAAAGTCTCAGAACTGTCTTTGGGCGCCTGGGTGACTTACGGGAACCAGTTTGGTGTGAAAGAAGCCAAGGAGATCATGTCTGCTGCCTATGACGCGGGTGTGAATTTCTTTGATAACGCCGAAGCGTATGCCAACGGACAGGCGGAACTCATCATGGGTAAAGCCCTCCAAGAATTGGGCTGGCAGCGGAAAGATTATCTGGTCTCCACCAAGATCTTTTGGGGCGGCGACGGCCCTAATGACCAAGGTCTTTCCTATAAACATATCATTGAGGGCGTGAACAATGCTCTCAAACGGTTGCAACTGGATTACGTTGACCTGCTCTTTGCCCACCGCCCAGACCCGGAAACCCCTATTGAGGAGACCGTTTTCGCTTTCAACCAGGTGATCCGCGAAGGAAAGGCATTCTACTGGGGCACATCCGAGTGGTCCGCCGCAGAGATCATGCGCGCCACCGATTTTGCCCGGCGCAACAACCTGCGCCCGCCTTCGATGGAACAACCCCAATATAACTTATTCCATCGCCGTCGTTTTGAAGAGGAATATACCCCGCTCTATAAAGAACTGGGCTATGGCACCACCACCTGGAGCCCCCTATACGGTGGCATTCTCACCGGAAAATACAATGAAGGCAAGCTCCCGGAGGGCAGCCGGGCAACCCTGGATGATTACCAGTGGATGAAAGAGCGCGCCCAGAACAAAGAAAAAATTGCTGTGGCGCGTGAATTAGCCAAAGTAGCTAACGATCTTGGCGTCTCCATGGCGCAGATGTCCCTGGCCTGGTTGCTGAAGAATCCTAATGTCAGCACGGTCATCACCGGCGCCAGCAAGGTCTCGCAGGTGAAAGAGAATATGAAAGCTGTGGATGTCAAAGAAAAATTGACTGATGATGTCATGGAACACATCCATGAGATTATCAAAGGTATTGAAGATTGATCCAGGCCTTCAAACGAGCACACTCAGGAGACTGTTCCCTAATGTTAGGGGCAGCCTCCTGAATTAAACAGTCACCCATGCTTCGCAGTGCGTGACTGTTTTCTTTGATTCCGTCCAAATTCGGGTTAAAATGATAAGGCTAACCCATTTTCAATAGCACAAAGGACAGCTTATGCCTCCTATTCTGTATCTCCTTGACGGTCACGGGCTGGCGTATCGGGCGTATTATGCCCTCACCGCTGGCGGGACTCGCACCAACGCTTTCCAAACCAGCAGCGGTGAACCCACTGCCGGTGTTTATGGATTCGCCAGCATCCTCTTGCGGATCTTCGAGCAGGAAAGCCCCGATTATCTGGCAGTAGTCTTCGATAAAGGGAAGACCTTCCGTCACGAAATCTATGAGGATTACAAGGGCACCCGCGCCAAAATGCCGGCTGACCTGCGTTCACAGGTGGAACGGATGCGGGAGATTGTAGACGCCTTCAATATCCCCCGCCTGGAACGGGAGAACTACGAGGCGGATGATGTCCTGGGTAGCGTGGCGCGCTGGGCTTCCGAGGAAAAGGGTTTGGGCGTCAAGATCATCACCGGCGATAAGGACCTGCTCCAGCTCGTCACCGACCGTGTCGTGGTCAACCTGGCAGGCAGCCGGCTCTCTGATGCCAAAGATTACTTCCCTGAGGATGTGAAGAAAAAGCTGGGTGTGTTTCCCGACATGGTTGTGGATTTTAAAGCCCTGTGCGGTGATACATCCGATAACATCCCCGGTGTAAAAGGTATCGGCAAGAAGACTGCCAACACACTGCTGGAAGAATATGGTTCTCTCGATGGTATTTTTGCCCATTTGGATGAGATCAGTGGACGGGCAAAATCCGCTTTGGAGGGCAGCAGAGAGATCGCTTATCTCAGCCAAAAACTTTCGCGGATCGTCACTGACCTGGATGTCAAACTCGATTTGGATCAGGCACGGATCGACCGTTTCAACCCTCGCGCGGTGGAAAACCTGTTTCGCGAATTAGAATTCCGCAGTCTGACGGAACAGCTTAACGCTCTGGTTGGCAAGATGCACCCGGTGATGCCGCAGGGAGAGCAGATGGACTTGTTCGCACAAACCGAAACCACAGCGAATGACAGCGAAACCCCTGGGGCGATCAAAACAACCCTTGTTAATACATCCGATGCCCTAGCTGAGCTTGTGAAAGTGCTAAATAAAGCAGAGATGATCGCCTTCGACACGGAGACGACCGATACCGATGTCATGCGGGCAAAGCTGGTAGGAATTTCCCTGGCAGTCAAACCCGACCAGGGTTACTACATCCCGGTAGGACACAAGTCCGGGCGACAATTGAGCGTGGATGAGGTCCTTAAAGCCCTTGAAGGTCCCCTCACTAACCCCGATATCGGGAAAGCCGGGCACAATCTCAAATATGATTATCTGATGCTCAAACGCGCCGGGCTCACCGTCTCGCCGTTATCCTTTGACACGATGATTGCGGAATGGCTTATTAACCCGGCATCCCACAATCTGGGTTTGAAGAACCTGGCGTGGGTGCGCCTGGGCTATGAAATGACCCATATCGAAGAACTGATCGGTAAAGGTAGCGGCCAGAAGACCATGGACCAGGTCCCGATCTCGGAAGCGATGGGGTATGCCGGTGCTGATGCGGCTATCTGCCTGCGCTTGATCCCCCAACTTCGGGAGGAATTGCAGAAGCAGAAAGCGGAAAAACTCTTCCAGACCATGGAAATGCCGCTGGTCTCCGTGTTGGCGGCGATGGAAGAAGCTGGCATTACCCTGGATCGTGATTTCTTCAAACAATTTTCAAAGGAATTGGAGACGCGCCTAGGAGAGATCGAAACGAAGATCCAGGAGGTCGTCGGCCATGAGTTCAACCTGAACTCCACCCAACAACTCTCAGACGCGCTGTTTGTCAAACTGGGGTTGGAGCCCCCCGACCGGGCACGCAAGACCGCCTCCGGTCACTATTCAACCGCGGCTGCCGTATTGGAAGCAATGGCGGGGCAACACCCAGTCATCGAGTGGATGCTCGAATACCGGGAGCTCGAAAAGCTACGCTCCACGTATGTCGATTCCCTGCCTGACCAGATCAATCCGCAAACAGGCCGGGTACACACCTCCTTTATCCAGACCGGCACGGTGACCGGGCGGATCGCTTCTTCCGACCCCAATCTGCAGAACATCCCCACCCGCACGGAGATCGGGCGGCGGGTGCGCAATGGGTTCATCGCCCGGGAGGGCTGGCAGCTCCTGACGGTAGACTATTCCCAGATCGAATTGCGGATCGTCGCCCACATGTCGCAGGATGAAGCGATGCTGGCAGCCTTCCGCGCCGGGCAGGACATCCACGCCACCACCGCCGCTGCCGTCCATGGCATTGCTCTTTCGGAAGTCACACCCGAAATGCGTCGGCACGCCAAGGCAATCAACTTCGGCTTGATCTACGGCATGAGCGCCTATGGCTTGACCAATGCCACAGACCTGACCCTGGCTGAAGCAGAAAATTTCATCAAAACCTATTTCGAGAAGTTCCCCGGCGTTGAAAGTTATTTGGAGGGCATCAAGCAAACCGCCGCCAAACAGGGCTATGTGGAGACGCTCCTCGGACGGCGGCGTTACTTCCCGAACCTCGAGCGCGGCGCCAGTTACAACGTGCGCCAGCGGGAAGAACGTGAAGCCATCAATGCCCCGATCCAGGGTACCGCTGCTGATATCATCAAGATCGCCATGCTGCATTTACCCGGTGAGATCAAAAAAGCCGGACTACGAGCCCAGATGCTCCTGCAGGTGCATGATGAGTTGATGTTTGAAGTGCCGGAGGCAGAGCTGGAAGAGTCCACCAAACTGGTCCAGCGCGTGATGGAAAACGCTTACACCCTGGATATCCCCCTCTCCACGGAAGCCAAATCAGGGCCCAGTTGGGGCGCGATGGAAAAGCGATAAAGATGTCGATGAAAGATTGGTTCGAGGCTATTACCAATGCAAATTGACCCCCTATTCCTCATCGCTATCGGTGGCATGGTGCTAGCTGTGGTGGTGATCGCGGTCTTCATGGGCAGGGATAAACACGCATCAGAGGTGGATTCCCAACCTGCGAAGGCAGAACTCACTTATAAGGATGATCAGGCGCAGCTCCAGCGCTATTTCTGCCCAGAATGCGGACAGCTCTTACGGCAGGAAGTGCAGCTATCCACACCCAAACCACGCCGCCAGACTGCGAAAACCGAAAGCGGATTTTCAACCGGGGACGTTGTTTGTCCCAAGTGCGGTAGTAAAATCAGGATCAATCCGGGGACCGAGTTGCCGGCTTAATCCAACTTAACGCCAACGGAATAACCAGTTAACTCAGCCATGCTCATGCCGGTGGTGCAGGTCCGGCCAATGAGGATGGCTGTGTTCTATGGAGTCATGTTCATGCTCGTGGCTGTGACGGTTGGGCTCCGCAATACCTCCGGGGTGGACATGGTTGTGGTGTTCGTCTGGATGGTAATGTATGTGCAGGTGTACAAATGGCTTATGCTGATGTATGTGTCCGTGGGTCTCTTTGAACAACAAATAGACCGACCCCAGGAACAACGCAAAAGCACCGCCTTGATAGACCGAAAGCGATTCCCCCAGCAGCAACGAAATCAGCAAACCGAAGAACGGCGCGCTGGAAAAGATCAATTGAGACCGTGTGGCGCCCAGGTGCTGTGCAGCGGTGATATAGAGCAAGATTGATATACCATAAGACACTGCGCCCAAGCTGAGCGCGCTGAAAATTTGCGCTGGGGAAGCCTGCAGGGGCGCCACCAACAACCCCAAGCCAAGGTTCACACTGCCGGCAACGATGCCTTTCCAAAACGTGCTCTGGGCGGGAGAGATGCCGTCAATCAAAGCTGTCAGGTGGTTGTCAACGCCCCAACAGATACAAGCCAGAGCGATCAAGCCCCCTGCCTTGAAACCTGCTAACCCACCCCCCCAGGCCAAGAGAGTCGCCGCCCCTAACACGCCGAGGCTGGCAAGCCACGCCTTTACCGAAAGATGGTCAGCGAAAAAGAAATAGCCGATCACCACCGTTGCCACCATTTCCATATTGAGCCAGAGCGAAACGGAGGCTGCGGCAGCAATGCGCAGTCCAGCCAGAAGGAACACGGGACCCAAGATGCCCCCAAACAAAATCGCGCCCGACAATCGTAAGGCATCCCGCCGGGGCATTTGCCAGGGCAGCATGAATGTCTTCTCCCGGAGAAGGATCAGCAATACACCCAAAGCCGCCCCCAGATACAGCAAGCCAGCCAGTTGAAAATCGGTGAGAAATGCTAACAGGGGTTTACCCAAAGGCGCGGCTGCGCCAAACAGCAGAGCAGCGAAAAACGCCATCATAATTCCAAACCGCTTTTGATCGTCCATAGGGTAATTATAATTTATCCGGAACGAATCCAGGTCAGCACGACCTAATGCAGCAGATCCATTTGTTTTGATCTCCCAAAAATCCTGACTATCTCAATGTCAAACCGTCATGCTCACGCGCCCATATAGCTGCTCCCGAATCTGGAGCACCTGGCGGCGCAGGCGGTCATCGGTTTCCATCAGGTCCGTCACCTTGTCGCAGGCATAGATCACTGTGGTATGGTCCCGACCGCCGATGAAATCGCCGATTTGCGGCAGGGAAACGCCCCCTTCTTCCCGCAGCAAATACATCGCTATTTGCCGTGGCAAAGCCACTTCACGGGTGCGTTCACGCCCCAGAAGACGATCTTGGGATACGCCAAAAGCGCGGGAAACCGCATCCAGAACATCATCCGGTTTAAAATCCGCACCTTGCGGGAGGAAATCAATCAGCGCGTTTTGCGCCAGTCCCAGGGTCAGGGGGATGCCACTCAGGTCAGCATAGGCGAGGACACGATTGAGCGCGCCTTCCAGTTCGCGGATGTTGGACTGCACCTGACGTGCGATAAATTCCAGGATTTCCGCCGGGACGTTCCTTCCGGCGCGTTCCGCCTTGGAACGTAGGATGGCTAATCGGGTCTCGACATCGGGCGGCTGGATATCCGCGGTCAATCCCCACTCAAACCGGGAACGCAGCCTTTCTTCCAGTGTCACCAGGGATTTGGGTGAGCGATCCGAGGAGATTACCAGTTGCTTGTTTTGGCCATGAAGGGTGTTGAAGGTATGAAAAAATTCTTCCTGGGTGGATTCTTTACCGGCGATAAATTGGATATCGTCAATCAGCAAAACATCAACCTGGCGGTATTTCTCGCGAAAAGCAGGAGTGGTATGCGTCCGGATAGCGTTGATCAGATCGTTGGTGAATTCTTCCGAGGAAACATAAAGCACGTTCAGTCCGGCGGGCTGGCAGGCATTGCCGATCGCATGCAGCAAGTGCGTCTTCCCCAACCCCACGCCCCCATAAAGGAACAGGGGGTTGTAAGCCCGGGCTGGGCTTTCTGCCACCGCCATACAAGCAGCATGCGCCAGACGGTTATCCGATCCAACCACAAAGTTATCAAAGCGGTAGCGCCCATTGATGGTGGGGTTGTCGGCGGATGTCTCAGGGAGAGGTGTGGTGGTTTCTTGGATCTCAGGTAGTTGGGGGTGAGAAGCAGCGGACCAAACCTTGACCTTCATGGTCACAGCACAGCCCATCATGCCAGTCAGCAAGCGTTTCATGGTCGCACTCAAACGGTCTTCCAGCCAATCTTTGGCATATGCATTTTTGACACCAATGTCGAAACAGTTCGTCCCCTCATCGTACCCAAGAAATTCCGCACTGCTGACCCAGGTATCAAAAGATGCTTTGGACATTTCCAGTTGAAGTTGACCGAGGGTGGCTTGCCAGGCATGCTCTGCATTCATCTGTCGTTCCTCTCTCCCATGGACTGTGACGATCCACCGTTGTTTGATAATTGCTTAAGGTTTGATAACAAAACACCACTGGCGATATTACTTCAGTGGCGGAGGTGCTTCAACTAATTTTTTGGGTTTCCAATGGATGGAAATAACCGCCCGCTCGTTACATTAGTTAAAGAATTTTAGCAGACATTCCAAAATGTCTCAAGCGGATTCGGCTGATTTTTGCTAAAAAAACCCGAATCTTTAAGACGGTCCAATCTTAAAAAATATGATTTCTGTGATAAGAATTAAACTCCCATTTTACTGATGATGACTCACCGAGTTAGCAGGCCTGCTCACCAACCTACCCATATATATGGGGGTAAGAAGCGCCATTCGAGGTTTCCGCCCATATATGGGAGTTCAACCGTAGCGCCGATCTACGAGTAAATGCTCATATGTTCGAAAATGAGATTCAGAATCTGGAATCAGTCATTTTGATCGGCGATCATCATCCTGGCAGCGCGCCGGCCAATCTCAACGGCGAAGTTTGTGCCGCGATCCCAGGGGTAAACCTGGCTCATACTGGCAAAATACAGGCCCTGGATCGGCGTTCGGATCTCGGGGATATTTTCAGAATGATTGACCAGGGACACCGGCTGGGCGTATTTCGTCTGGAACAGCCAGGTCTTCTTGATCCAGTCCGCTGAGAAGTCCGGGTTGAACTTCGCCAGGTGCGGCAAGAAACGCGCCTTGAGCTCCTCCTGAGTGAGGTCAAAATATACATGGTCTTGCGGGAGATAGTCACCAATATAAACGATATGATCGCCACCAAAGTGTTCGGGCGAAAGAAAGTTTGTATGCTCCACCAGAGACAGAAAGGGGAAGCCCGCGCTTTTCGGAATGTTATACCAGTAATACCCTTTCTCTGAAAGCTGGTGTTGGAGGGAGAGGACCATCACCACCGCACCCATGCTCTTCAATGACAGCAGCCCTTCAAGATAAGAATCGGGGAGTCCCGGTGCGAGGTGCGCCAGCAACCCGGGCGAGGTGGTCGCGAGCACCTGGTCAAAGGTGGTCCTCTCGCCCTCCCCCTTGCCAATCGAGACCTGGCCATCGCCAGTGGATTGAATCCCTTGGATGCGTATGTTGAGTTTAAGGGTCACACCCATTTGACACAAACGGTCAGCGAACCGGTCTGCAAAAGCCTGAAAGCCGCCTTCAAATGTCCCCAGGCGGGTCGTCCGGGCGTGCAGCCGCGCCCACATCCATGCCATGTTCACGACCCTGGCATATTCCTCCCCAAACTTGCCGATCATCATCGGCTCCCACATGGACTCGTAAACCTTGTCCCCCGCCCACTTCCGCATCCAGGCGTCCACCGTCGTTTTTTCCAGCGCCTGCCAGTTGTTGGTAAGGCGCAGATATAACCCCACCAGTCCAAAACGGACCTTATTGATCCCCCAGCCCAGACCGGGGTACATCAGGGCGGCGATGATCGAATCGAAGGGATAGAACTTGCCCTCATCATACATCACGGTCACAGGCCGCGGGAAGATCACCTTATCCGACCAACCCAGTTCATCGATCAGTCCGAGGACATATTCGTCTGATTGGAACCAGTGGTGATAGAAGCGCTCCACTGACCAGTCCCAATGCGGCTCCTTGAAACCGGAAGCCAGACCGCCGACATGGTCAGCCGCTTCAAAAACCGTCACCTCTTTCTCGGCTCGCGCCAGATCGTAGGCAGCGGACATGCCACCGATCCCCGCGCCGATAATGGCGACGCGCTGGTTTGCTGACTTCATTGTTCATCACCTTTCGTATCGGAAGAGTCATCTTCATCTGCTTGCGCCTGCATTTCACGGACATCCGTGGTCCACTTCAAGCCTTCCCGGATAAAGTAGATCGCACCCACCACCGTGATTGGCACCCACAATGCAATCCGCAATACCAGTGCATAGCCAAGAGCGGGTTCGGGTGGGATGGCATAGGCTTCCAGCATCGCCCTGCCCGCCGCGTCAAAGGTACCCAAACCGCCCGGCGCTGCTGGGATGAGCAATACCAGGTTGACTGCGCCATTGAGAAGCATCAGCTGCCCGAAAGTCAGCCCTAATCCCAGGGCTTGATTGACACTCCAGTAAAGCCCGGTTTCCAGGATCCAGATCAGGATCGACGTAAAAAGGATCATGAAAGCGTCTTTGGGCGAGCGCAGGCTCATCAACCCGTCCAGGAACCGGTCAGCGATGGTCGTCACCGCCACCCGCCAGCGTTCCGGGACGATCTTATTGATCACCCCATGGATCAGGCGTATTGCCGGTTTGGGGAATATGGCGACCAGGATGAACACCGCCAGCCCTGCCAGGAAGATCACCACCGCCCAGGTCGCCAGGCTGCCAAGTTGGGCAAAGGTGGTGGCGCCGGGCAGACCGACCAATTGCGCCAGGTTGAGCAAGACAAAGCCGATAATCACCACAGCGTCGAAGATGCGCTCGACCACAATCGTTGCCAGGCTGCCGGAGATGGAGACATCCTCCCGCCGCTTGAGCACGACCGACCGCAACACCTCTCCCATTCTCAGGGGGAAAACATTGTTACCCATATATCCGATATTGATGATGGGGAACAGGGTCTTGAGCGGAACTTTCTTGAGCGGTTTGAGCAGGTATTGCCAGCGCCAGGTGCGTGCCAGCACGCCCACGAAATAGATCGCCAACCCCGGTGCGAGCCACCAGATGCGGATCTCCCGGAGCGCTGCCCACAATTCAGCATAGTTGATCTCTCTGAAAGCCAGGACCAGGAAGACGGCAGAGATAACCAACCCCAGCCAGAAAAGCCAGCGTTTCGTGTTTCGTTTCATACCGAGGATTCTACCATGCCAGGGGTTACCGCCGAAAAAATCAGCCCCATTCCGCAACACCAATATCTCAATTGAAAGTTGAAAATGGTATACTTTCATCCATGTCACAGATCACTGCCACCAACCTTGCTAAATCCTTTGGACCCAACGATATTTTCGAGGGCATTTCACTGTCCATCCCACGAGGTGCCAGGATCGCTATTGTCGGTGCTAACGGCGTGGGAAAAACCACACTCCTGCGGATCCTGATCGGGCTGGATTATCCCAACACCGGTTCAGTCCAGCGCGCCAGGGACCTGACGATCGGTTACCTACCCCAGGAATCGACTCTGGCAACGGAAGACACGCTCTGGGAGACGTGCCTGCCCGCCTTTGCTGACCTGATAGAAATGCAGGCAGCCCTGGAGGAATGTATGGCGGCTATGTCCGATCCCGATCAAGCCAATGCCGCGGTCGCCCGGTATGGCAGCCTTGAACAGACTTTTGAGCGCCGCAGCGGTTATACCTACGAAGTGCGCATCAAACAAACCCTCTCCGGTTTGGGCTTTGAAGAGAAGGACTATCACCGCCCGGTCACCCAGCTTTCCGGCGGCCAGCGCACCCGCGCCCTGCTGGCGAAACTCCTTCTGGAAAGCCCGGACGTGCTGATGCTGGACGAGCCCACCAACCACCTCGACATCCAGGCGGTGGAATGGCTGGAGTCTTTCCTGAAGGATTGGAATGGCGCGCTGGTGGTGGTCTCCCATGACCGCTATTTTCTGGATCAGGTCGCCGACACAATTTGGGAAATGACGCCTTCGCTGGAAGTCTACCGCGGGAACTATTCCGCCTACCTCACCCAGCGGGAAGAACGCTATGCCCGGCGGCTGGCGGAGTATGAAGCGCAGATCGCTTTCATTGAGAAGGAACAGGAATTCATCCGGCGGAACATCGCCGGTCAGAACACCAACCAGGCTAAGGGACGCCAGCGGCGGTTGGAACGGTTATTGGAAAACGCTCGTCTGGCGCCACCACCCACCGAACCGCGCCGGATGCATATTAACCTCAATACCCGCGGTCGCTCCGGTGATCTGGTGCTGCGGACCCATAACCTACAAGTAGGCTATCACGATGAAGGAAAGCCCCTCTTCGACTGCCCGGATCTGGTGCTGCAACGGGGGGAATGCGCGGCGATCATCGGCCCCAACGGCACCGGTAAGACCACCTTCCTCAAAACCATCCTGGAAAAGACGCCCCCCTATTCGGGCAAGGTGCAACTGGGTGCCAGTCTGGAGATCGGCTACTTTGCGCAGGCGCACGAAGGATTGAACGCGGACAAGACCCTGATGCAGGAGATCGACAGCGTCGCACCGAACATGCTCCCGGCTGAAATTCGCAACTACCTGGCAAAATTCCTCTTCACCAGAGACAATGTCTTCCGCAAGGTGAGCACGCTCTCCGGCGGGGAGCGCGGCCGCCTGGCACTGGCGAAATTGTCGCTCTCGGACGCCAACCTGTTGCTTCTGGATGAACCCACCAACCATCTCGACCTGCCAACGCAGGAGGTGCTCGAATCAGTGCTGTCAAATTTCCCCGGGACGATCCTGTTGGTTTCGCACGACCGCTACCTGATCGACTCCCTCGCCTCGCAGATTTGGGAAGTGGAAGCCCAGGGACAGACCCTGCATGTCTTCAAAGGTTCTTACACACAATACAAAGCGCATAAGCTGAAGCTGCAGGAACTCCAGTCAGTGGCAGAAGGTGCCAGCATGGAACCAAAACCCGATGATGAACAGCCGGAGAAAAAACAGACCACCCAAAAAGCACTCTCCAAGTACGAACTGCAAAAGACCAGAAGCCGCTTGGCTGAGATCGAGCGGGAGATCCAGGCCCTTGAGTCCCGACAAGAGGTCGTCTCAGCTGATCTTGAGAATCCACCGGAAGATTCGAAGGAAGTCTTGCGGCTGGGCGAGCAGTACATGGCATTGCAAAAGCAGATCGAAGCGTTAATGTCCGAGTGGGCGTCATTGGAGGAGAAGCTGGGAGGGGGATAATTCATACGTCATTAGTAAGTGATGAAGTCCCCGTAGCGAAAGCGGAGCGGAAAGCGAAGCAATCCAAAAATTTTTCCTAATCCACCTTTTCTCCCGTACTGCGACCTCTCAGTGCCACCCTGTCCCCCCAAGCTGGGGGAACCTGAAGACAAATATCACGCACTTCGCAGCATGCGTGACAACCAAACAGTCACGCTGGAAGCATGACCTGCACTTGGCAAGATAGATCATAGAATTCTCCTCCACCAAATGGATGAAAAACAAAAAAATGTAGGTCACGCACTGCGCAGCATGCGTGACATCAAAAAGCGCGCATGAATAAAATCTCTTATTCCCCCCAAACACCCTCCAAAGGCTCCTGCCAATTCAAGTTCTCTGGATATGCCCCGCGTTTCTGCCAGGCATCAAAACTACTATCATTCCAATCACGAAGACCTTTTACATAACCATGTTTTATTGGATTGTAATGGATGTAATGAATGTGGTTTTCTAAATCGATCTCATTTCGAATGACATGGTCCCAGAAACGTTTTTGCCAAAATTGTAGATGCCCGTTATGATTTATCTCTTTTTTATATGATTTAGTAAAATTGAATTTAAGTGAGTGCATAATCTGACTGAAATTGTTATTGCCTTCTGGCTTGATTATGACGTGGAAGTGGTCAGGAAGAAATACATAACCCAACATTATGAAGGGATACCTGCCTTTTACTTCATGCAGAGTATCCCTCAAAAGAGTCATCATCTGAGGATTATCAAACACCATTTTCCTGTTTTGGACAACTTGAGTTATAAAAACCATTTGTCCTGGTTCATAATATCGATGGAAGTTCATAGAATAATTATACAATGCGATGAATTTGATACATTAATACAATCACGTTGGAAGCGTGACCTTGGCAAGATAGATCATAGAATTCTCCTCCACCAATTGGATGAAAAACGGAATAATGTAGTCACGCACTGCGCAGCATGCGTGACAACCAAACAGTCACGCTGGAAGCATGACCTACACTTGGCAAGATAGATCATAGAATCCTCCTCCACCAAATGGACGAAAAACGGAATAATGTAGGTCACGCACTGCGCAGCATGCGTGACAACCAAACAGTCGCGCTGGAAGCGTGACCTACACTTGGCAAGATAGATCATAGAATTCTCCTTCACCAATTGAATATAAACGAAAAAATGTAGGTCACGCACTGCGCAGCATGCATGACAACCAAACAGTCACGCTGGAAGCCAATATCTTGATTTGGGGTTTTAGGCAAGTAACTTTCTTGCAACATCCCGCGTCTGCATGTATGATTAATGCATTATCAGGCTTCATCACCGGAGTGACCATGTCCCGTAAGTTCTTCCAATTCACCATCCTGGTACTGACCTTCTTCGCACTCATTGCTGTGCCAGCGCAGGTCTCCGGCGATTCTGAGGTGGTCGCTGTGCGGATACCCATCGAAGCAGGGCTGCGGGCCAATCGGGCAGCGGTCAAAGCCGAACGGGTGATCGACTACGGCAGTTTCCTCTGGGCGGTGATGGATCCAAAAGACCTCCCCACCCTGGATGCTGCCGGGCTGGCGTACCAGACCATCGAAAGCCCCTACACCCTCACGCTGGGCGGCCAGTCCTTTGACCCGCTCGTCGCCACACCCACATTCGGCATGGCGTGGGAGAGCAAAACGCGCGGGAGCAGCGGAGGGCTGCACCTCATCCAATTCCACGGTCCCACCAAGGACGCCTGGCTGGACTCTCTGGAAGCCGCGGGGCTGGATGTCATCCAGTACATCCACCCCTTCACCTATATGGTCTGGGGCGACCCCGCCGCGTTGAACCGGAGCGCCGCGCAAGACACCGTCCGCTGGGCAGGGGATTACCTGCCAGCCTATGCCCTGACCCCTAAGAACCGCACCCTGAGCAGCGAACCACTCCTGGTCCGGGCATCCATCATCCCCCAGGCAGGTTTGAACGAAACCGTTCAAGCAATTGAAGCGCTGGGCGGTCAACTGGTCGGGACCGCCAGCGGCATCGACCCGGCTTTTGACCTGGCGTCCTTCATCCTGCCCGGCGACCAGTTGGGCGCAGCGGCTGCCTTACCCGGGGTGGTTGTCATCTCACCGGTGCCCCTTGATGGCGGCGACCGGGGCGAGATGAGCAACCAGATCAATGTCGGCAACTATGACGGGAGCAACCTGGCTTTTCCCGGTTATCTCGCCTGGCTGAGCGGGCTGGGATTGTCCGGGGACGGCGTGATCATCGCCAATGTTGACAGCGGCATTGACCAGACTCACCCGGACCTGGCGAACCGCATGCTGCCCTGTATCGGCTCCACCTGCGGGTATAGTGTGGCAAGCGACCACGGCACCCACACTGCCGGGATCATGGCGGGAGATGCCTCATCCGGTAACACACTCAATGGTTTCCTTCGTGGCTTGGGCATGGCGCCGGGCGCCAACCTGGTCGAGCAGGTCTATGCTCCGACATACACACAAACAGGTGGCATGCTGACCCTGATGACCCAGTCCTACCAAAATGGGGCGGTTATCTCCGGCAATAGCTGGGGACCTTCAAGTTCACAATTAGGTTATGATGAAGATACCCGCCTGGTGGACGTCGGTGTGCGGGATGCAAACCCTTCTGCATCTGGAAATCAAGAATTATCTTTTATTTTATCAATTGATAATTCTTATGGTAGTGATTATTCGTTGGGTACACCAGACGAAGCAAAGAACGTCTTCAGCATCGGATCAACTGAAATGCAAAATCCCGATGGGTCACAATTATTAACCATCAATAATATTTCCAGCAACTCAGCCCACGGTCCTGCCCTGGATGGACGGAATATCCCCCATCTGGTTGCCCCCGGTTGTTATGTCGACTCCACAGTTGGCGGGGGATATGCTACGAAGTGCGGCACGAGCATGGCTTCCCCCCACGTGAGCGGCGCAGTGGCACTATTTATCGAAAGATACCGTAATGCCTACGGCTCTGATCCCAGCCCGGCATTGGTCAAAGCCGCCTTCCTGCCTGTCGCGCACGACCTGGCAGGGAACCTGGATGCGGAAGGTGGAACCCTGTGGCATCCCTTCGATTCCAAACAGGGCTGGGGGCGGCTGGACGCCGCCGCCGTGCTGGACCCCGGCGTGGTGGTGATCTATTTCGACCAGCGGACCCTGTTTACCAACACCGGCGAGACCTGGACTTTCACCATCACCTCCCCCGAACCGGTTGCCTACATGCACGCCATGCTGGTCTGGACCGATGCACCCGGGCACGGTCTGGGTGGTAATACCGATGCCTGGGTCAATGACCTGGACTTTTCGGTCTCCCTGAAAGGAAGCACCTATCTGGGAAATAATTTTGGCACCGACGGTCTCTCCGTCACGGGGGGATCCGCAGATGAGATGAACAATACCGAGGGTATCTTCCTTGAAAATACAGCCGCCGGGACGTTCACCTTCACCGTGAGCGCTGCCCAGATCGCCGGCGATGGTGTGCCAAACGTCGGGGACGCCACCGACCAGGATTTTGCCCTGGCGATTTACATGTCCCCCGAGTTTTTAACTGAACATTACATCTTCCCGCTCTTCTTCCATTAATATGTCCACGAGCCGTTCAAACTCAATCCGGGGGCACGCTTTAGTGCGCCGAAAATTTACTTTCGGCTTGAAGTGGCTGTTGTTGATCAGCGTCGCCCTTTCGGGCTGCAACCTCCCTCAACCCACCTCGTCCACTCCCGACGCGGACAGCCAGCGCCAGACGGAGATCGCAGGAATCCTCAACCCCACCCAGCTCAACCCACCGCTCGTCCTGCCAACCCTCACCCCCGGATCGCCGGCAGCGGACACCCCGGCTGCCCCGCTCGAACGCCGGGAAGGCTTCCTGCACTACACCACGCAACAGGGCGACACGCTCCCCGCGCTGGCAAGCCGTTTTGGCGTCCCGCCGGATGCCATCCAGTCCGAGGCAACCCTCTCCCCAGCAGGGCTGCTGCCACCCGGCATCCAGGTATGGGTCCCGGATGTGCTCGAAGACGTCTTGCCTTATGACGCGCCCATCCTACCGGATAGCGAAGTGACCTACGGTCCCACGGTGGGCGACTTTGACGCCGACGCCTACGCCGCCAATGCGGGCGGGTTCCTCGCGTCTTATTCAGAAATGGTGAAAGACAATGTACTGCAGGGTCCGGAGATCGTCCAGCGGGTGGCGCTGGAAACCAGCACCAACCCGCGCCTGTTGCTGGCTTTCCTTGAATATCGCTCCGGCTGGGTCTTTGGACACCCGGAGAACGCCGCGGACGATCCCTATCCGATCGGCTTTGGCGCCGGGACAGATACAGGCCTGTATAAAGAACTGATGATCACGGCCAAAATCCTCGCCCAGGGCTTCTATGGCTGGCGCGACGGGAGCCGGGTGGAACTGAGTTTCTTTGGCGGGGGAAGCGCACGCCTGTCCCCCGGGTTGAATGCCGGGAGTGCTGCGTTGATGCAACTGTTTGGTGTGATCTATCCAGAGAACGTCTGGGAAGACCACTTATTCTGGACCTACTCCTTCCTCGATTTCTACCGGGTGATGTTCGGCGACACCTGGGCGCGCGCTTTCTCTGTTGAACCGTATCTGCTTGATCCAACCTTGCAACCCACCCTGACCCTGCCGTTTGCACCCGGTGAATATTGGAGCCTGACGGGGGGTCCGCATATCACCTGGCAAACCGGCACACCCTGGGGCGCGCTTGATTTCGCACCAGTCACAGGGGAAGCTCACTGCGCCGTTTCATTCCGCTGGGTGACGGCTGCCGCGCCGGGGCTGGTCGTCCGGTCGGAGAGGAGCGTGGTCGCGCTCGACCTGGACGGGGATGGCGATGAGGGCACCGGCTGGGTGCTGATCTACCAGCACATCGCCGAGAAGGACCGGGTCGCCGCAGGCACCTGGCTGGCACAGGACGCGCCGGTCGGACATCCCTCTTGTGAAGGCGGGCAAGCCAGCGGCACCCATGTCCACCTGGCGCGCAAATTCAACGGCGAGTGGGTCGGCGTGGGTGACCCACTCCCGCTGGTCCTGAGCGGTTGGCGCGCTTATGCCGGCGAGCGGCGCTATGAAGGTTATCTGCAAAAGGGGGATCAGATCGTGAATGCCAGTCCGAGTGGAATGAGCGGATCAACCATCATCCGGGAAGATTAAGGCTTAGAAAATGTAACTGTTGTATCACTCTCCCAATGCACTCGGGAAACGGGGCTGGATTCACCCAATAAACGCGGGGGCAATGCTTGCAGAGTCTCAGGGTCCCCGCTGGTATAGAGCTGCAAACTGCCTTTTAATTCACCCGGATTAAGTAAATCCTGCTGAGAGAGTAAACGCCGGGTCTGCCGGGCGATAGCGGGCGCCGGGTCAATCGTGCGTACGCCGGGTCCAGTGATCTCTTCGATCACGGGGATCACAAAGGGATAGTGGGTGCAGCCCATCACGATCGTATCAATCCCTGCTGCCAGCATCGGTTCGAGGGCTTTTGCCAGGATCCGCCGGGTTTCTGGCGTGTCCAGTGCCCCCGCTTCGATCTGTTCCACCAATCCGGGGCAGGTGCTCTGGAAAATCTCAACCTCCCGGGCAAAACGTTCCACCACCGAGGCATACAGCTCGCCCGCAAAGGTCGTGGGCGTCGCCAACACCCCCACCTTGCCCGTGTGGGTGGTCTCCGCAGCCGGTTTGACCGCCGGCTCCATCCCCACGAAGGGGACTGTGGGGAATTGCACCCGCAGTTCATGCAGCGCCGCAGCCGAAGCCGTGTTGCACGCAACCACAATCAGCTTCGCGCCCTGGTCCAGCAGGAAACGGGTGATCGCAACCGCAAAATCCCGTACCTGAGATTTGGGTCGCAGCCCATAGGGTACATGCCCCTGGTCCCCGAGGTAGAGGATATCCTCCTGGGGCAGTTCACGCCGGATCGCCCGCAGGACGGACAACCCACCCACGCCGGAGTCAAAGATCCCGATCGGCTGCTGGGGGTGCAAGTCTTTAGTCATGAATGAAATTGTATCACGGGGAGATAAAGAATTAACAATGGGAGGTCATCACGGGTTGGCAGAGTGGTCCGCACCGGCATTTATGAATAATAATCTCCCCAATGAAATGCATAGGAAACCATGTAGGGGCGAGGCATGCGTCGCCCCTTGTATAATAAAAAACTGTAAAGAGAAGAGCACGGCAGATCGATCGCCCCTCGGTTCAACAAAACCGATACGTAGCGTGGGTCGCCGTGCTCTTTCGCCAATAGCCCGAACAGTTGCCAGGGCTGCGAGCCCGTATCAGGCAAGGTTGGGACCAGTTAAATTATATACGAGGGAGCGATGAAGACACAAGAGAGTAATGAAATTTTTGTAGGGATTGATATTAGCAAACAGCATCTCGACGTGGCGATCCGGCCAACGGGAGAAACTTTTCAAGTGGGCAATGACGAGGACGGCATTGCTCAACTGATTGAAAGGATGAAGAAGGCCTCTCCTGCCCTGATAGTGATGGAAGCCACAGGTGGATATGAAACAACAGTGGCCAGCGCATTAGGAGTGGCTGGAATACCCTTGGCCATTGTCAATCCACGGCAAGCGCGCGACTTTGCCAAATCAATAATATCGCGAATCCAATTATTTAATAATAATTCATTTTTAAAAGCCATACATAAACCTTTATTATTTAACGATAAACCGATAATTGAAACTTATTTTTTTCTTTCTTTTTATCTATTTTCTTAGTCGATTTTTCTAATGCTTCAATAAATTCTTCTCTGGATAAATCTCTTTCTTTATCTTTTTTTTGAGTTTTTTTATTTTCTTTTTGCATAACCATATATCATCCTTACAGTAAGAATTTCACATCTTCGCTATCTAGTTTATTTTCATCGAAAAACAATAGATGTTTTCCATTTTCGATCTTGTAGGTAAGTAGACCTCTAAATTTTATTGAATCTATTTGTTCATTATTAATATAACCACCAAATTTAATTTCAAAGAAATAATCTCCTGGGCTTGTATCATTATTATTTTTTTCATTTTCAAATATAAAATACAATGAATCATTATTAATTTCTGCAATATCTATTCGTTGTCTATCCCTATCTCTAATAATCTTTTCCTGTTTGGAATCATAGGCAGGCCATGTTAGATAATTTTTATTTAAGTTGATAAACAGCGAATGATTAATCCAAAGAAAATCTATTCCATATATCCGTTTTGCAGATTCATCATCGGGAAATTTATAAAGTAATCGAGTCATTCTTGCATAGCAATTTCTAATATCAATATCATGGCGATTATGGATCAATAAAAATATTTTTTGTTTATCAGAATCAGATTCTGTCTCACCCGTTATTATTATTTTATTTTTTCGAGTTGTGATATATGCCTTAACTAGCATAACAACAAACACAACAGGATATGAAAGGATTACAATTATTACATAGTAAATTAATAATACAATTGGTTCTGGTAAATAATTGGTAAGATGTAATATATCAAATTGAGTTGTTGCTAATAAAGATGCTATAGCAAATATGAAAGACACTATCATATCCGAAGACCATTCTTTATATGTCTTTTTTGCGTTTCGGGAAGCAAATCTAAACATATTTCCATTATACACCTACTATACGTGATATAATGGGATACTTGCCTAAATTATTATTTATTCCATTCGCATAAATAATTTAACAATGACAAAATTAATTAAAAGAGGCTGTCTTATCCTGCCAGAACAGCCTCATACTCAGCGGCCACGGCTGTGGCCGATACCACCCAATTTATCCAGCCACCTTTTCTTTCTTCGGCTGACCCAACGGGTAAGGCTTGAAGAAGAAATATGCCAGCACACAGGTGACAGCCACGATGGGGCCAATCACCACCACGCCCAGGCGCCAGCCGAGCAATAACGCCAATACCGATCCGGCTAGGCTGCCCATGAACTGGTTGATCACACCTTGCACTGCGAAATACATCCCCGCCCGGTCTTTGCCGGTTTCTTTCGCTTCTGTTGCTGCAATCTGGGCCGGGAAGGCATAGGGGATCGTGAAGAACACGCCGATGGAAAAGCTGGCAATGCCGCCAGCGATGATCCCGACCAGGATCGGCGAGATGGGGAGGTTCAAGCCAGTCCAGCCCAGGGGGAAGAGCAACATGGCAAACGCGAAGATGAGCAACCCGAGCCGGAACGCCCACTTGGCGCCCTTCTTCTTGACAATCCAGTTGAACAAAATCAGCATGATCGGCACGGGCGCGAAGGCAGCCGCGTTCATCAGACCTAACTGGGAGTCACTCAGGCCCATCATGTCCGCCGCTATAAAGGCGATCCCACCCAGGAAAAACTGCAACCCGAAGTAGAAGGTCGCCACCGAGAGCATGTAAATTCGGAAGGTACGGTTGGCGAGGGTCATCTTGACGCTCTCCCACAGGGGCACATCTGCGGCTTTCTTACTGGTTTCTTCGGCTGCCTCGATCGTCGAGGATTCTTTGATCACCAGGATCGGGCCCAGGAAGGATAGGAAGACCGGTGCCAGCAGCCAGATCGTCCCTTTGATCCCAAACCGGTCGAACAGGATCGGCGCAACCACATAGGTCAGCACATAACCAGCGGTATTAAAAAAGGTTTGCCAGCTTGCCACTCGCACACGTGATTCTTCATCCGGTACGAGTTCTGAAAGCGAAGCCAGATAGGGCACAATGATCAGGGTATGGAAGAAGAAATACAGTGAAGAGGCTACAGCGACAAAGATCGCGTTGCCCCAATGCCCATCCGCCCCCAGACTGTTGCCCGAAATGGGCGGGTACCACAGCAGGAGAAAACTGAGGATCGTGGGGATAAAGCCCAGGATCATCAGCGGGCGGCGGCGTCCCCAACGGCTCTTGAGGTTATCCGTCCAGGTGGCGATGGGGATATCCACCACGCCATCCAGGATCCGGGCAACCAGCATCCCGGCGGCATAGGCGCCCGCCGGTGCCAGGATCAACGCGCCGGTTTCCACCCGGGTGAGCGCCGGTCGATAAAAATAAAGCAAATAGGTCATAACGATCTGATACATCAATCCGGGGCCGAAGCCGCCGAGGGCGTAAATAGGTTCCTGCCAGCGTTTTAAGGTTTTCATAATAGGGGTTCCCTCCGTTGGAAAACTAAAACCATCGAGCGTGATTGTCGATGGAGTTTAACGCTCAAAATATGCTTTTACCATCCTGGCTGAAGAGGTATCGCCGGACGTTCCCGGTTGGGCAGCCGCCATAGTTTTGATCATCATCTCCAACCGCTGGCATTCTTCGACAATAGCCGCCGGGTCCAGCGGCTTTGGTGTTGCCCCAACAAAGCATTCGAAATTGCGGAAGTAGATCCTATCCAATACCTCATCCGGCAGGTGGATACCCTGGAAAACCGCTTCCTTCCCGCCAAAGAGGAACCCCTGGTGGGTCAGGCTAAAGGGACCATCGTTCTCCAGGAAACCACGTACCACTTCAATCCGCGCCAGGCTTTCCTCTTTATCAATCCCCGTCTCCCGGTTTACGAACAGCGCCCTTGCGCCAATATCCGTGCCATAGACGATCCGGTCCTGATATTTGAGGAAGAAATCGCGTGTCCGATCGGGATCTGCAGCGAAATTGAAGTACATCTCAATCCCCGGCGTCAGGTCCACATGCATGTTGGGGAAGCGGTCGAGGTATCCCGCCAGCCGGTCGAGCTGCGCCGAGAGGAAGAAAAAGTGCGCGAAGGTCACATTCAGATCAGGATGGCGCTCGAGGACGTTCAACACCTGGTGATACTGGTCCTCGTTGTCAATATACGACCCGTCGCCATAGTACCAGCCCATTTTGCGCGCCCAGTCCGGTACCTTTTCAGCATCCCAAAATTCCTCGGGGTCGTTGACATGGAAGGTGAGTGGTGTTTGAGTCTCTGCCATTTTAACCCAGTACGGCGCATAAACCGGGTCGTTAAAATCAGGGATCGGCAGCCTCTTGCGGATCTGCACCTTGCCCTCAATCATTTTGATCCCGTCCACGCCCATCGCTCGCAATATGTCCACATAATGGGCGAAGACTTCCCCAACGATCTCCGGCGTCAAAAAAAGTGGTGAGATATCCAACCCGCCAAAAACATAGACCCTGTCTGGATATTTGCCCTTCAAATACAAAGCATCGGGCACCAGGCTGAGTCGCGCCTCATCCGGTGTGCAGACGACCACCAGTTTGTCGATCCCGGACTCATCCAGAATCGACATCAACGAATCTTCATAAAAATAATGAGCATAGTGAATATGACTATCAATGATTTTACGGTTTGAAAATACCATTAGGCTCCTAATTTAGATCAATGCACCTGACCGGTCAGGTCCTGCCAGGTTTGGATCAATGTATTGACGTTATTCATCGCCAAAGGAGTATCCTGGCGAACGTTATCCACCGGTGAGAGGATGAAGCCATCCGGTCCCAGTGACTGTAAGGCAGCCATCACCTCGCCCTTCACTGACTCTGAGGTGCCATGTTCCACCGTCAAGTGCCCGTTCACCCCGCCCCACAGGCACACTTTCCCGCGCATGGTCGTTTTGGTCATCGCCAGATCGTAGGTTTCCGGATCGATCCCGATCAGGACATCCACGCCCGCCTCTGCGATCAGGTCCAGCAGGGGCATGGCGCTGGCGGTAATGATAACCCCAAATTTTGCGCCTGCTTCGTGTGCCAGCTGGACGTCTCGCTTCAGCTCCGGTTGGATCAGTTTCTGCCAGACTCCGGGTGTAAAAAAATCAGCGTTCGCATACCAGCCGCGCTTGATGTACAGGTCAATCCCCGCGTCCAACACCACTGCCATGCGCTGGCGGTTCCAGACGGCGATCATCGCCAACAGCTCCTGCACAAATTCTGGTCGGTCGTAGATATCGTAGACCAGCGAATTGAGCCCATGCACCCAGCCGATCATGTCTGCACCCACACCCCACCCACCCGCCAGCAGCAGGTCCTGCCGCTGCGCATTATCAATCGCAGGAGCCGAATCCCGCTCGAAAGCGGCGATTTCTTTATTTGTGGGAGGGACGAGTAAATAGCGGAACGCCGCCAGGTCGTCGGGGCCTTCGACAACGAATTTTTTGGAACGGGGAATGAGGTAATCATCCAGGAAAGGCACATGGTCTCCCCAACGCCAATCTGCGGTCTGCCGCACCCGCGCGGCCAAATCACCCTCCGGCGTGTGGTAAGTTCTAAGCATCACCGGATCCTTCTCACCCGAAGGATAAATGATTTCTTCCTCGATCTCGACATCAGGATGATATGAGACCGGCAACCCATGCAGGTTGTAATGATCGTTAAGAACCAAGGGAGGCCGGGGTGGAAGCATCACAAAGGTATCCAATCCCAACGCCAACTGCCGCTCGATGAAATCCAAATAGGAATCGGCGCGCTGGTGCAAAGCGCCGAAGATCATAAAACTGCAGGGGGGATGGTCAGGGGTTTGGCAGTTCAGGGCTGCCAGCATGCGGTCGCGGGATGATATGTATTTTGGCATAGGATAAATGCTGGATGGTGAATATCTTAAAGATTATAATATTTTTAGGGGTTAAATTTCAATAAAAACTCAGTCCAATTTTGGATCAATACAAAATAGCAATTTAAGCTGCCTGACGTGTCCTAAAGCGGTCCACCACAGCCATCAAGGCAGCAATATCATCCAGTTTAGCGCCGAGTTTGGAAACCGCCAACCGTGGCAATTGGCGCGCTACACCACCGCCGTATTTCAAGACGGCTTCGCGCAAAGGTAATAACAACGCCTCGCCCAGGACATCCCCGGGATGCCCAAAGATGACCAGTTCTGGGTCGAGCGCCATGATCAGCCACAGCAGGGCTTTACCCAGATGATCCGCTGCTTCTTCCACAACATGCAGCGCTTCCGTTTCACCCGCGTTGACTGCTTTAACCAATCCATACGGGTCTGGCGGTGCGGGCCACCGTTCCGGGAAGCGCAGGCTGGCAAGTTCCACCATCCCAAATCCGCTGGCGAATCCGGTCAGCGATCCCGGTTCTCCCAGCCCGGCAGGTCCGTCCGGCGCCATCCGCATCCGCCCAATCTCCCCTGCAGCATCATTAGCGCCATGATAAACTGCCCCTTGCAGAACCAGCCCGGCGGAAACAACTGGTTCCATATCGATCAATACCAGGTCATCTACGCCTATCCCCGCACCAAAATAGGATTCCGCCAGAGCAGCCGCATTGCTGCGATGTTCAATGAACACCGGCAAGTTATAGCGGACGGCTAAGCGCCCCTTGAGCTGGGCATCTTCCCATTGAGGCAGGTCGGGCGGAGCAAGCACCATTCCTTTGAGCAAATCCACCGGACCGCTGACCGCCAGGGAGATCACTTCCGGGCTGCTCAAGCCTTGCGCCCGGCACACCTTCAACAACTTATCCGCCTGGGAGCAGATCGCATCGAAGCCCTCAAGAAAGGACAGGTTTGCCGGGGTTTCAATTTGCATCCGGTCATAAATCAACCCGTTCATGTCCCCATAAACAGTGATGGTCTTCTTGCCGGTGATATTTATCCCCAGGATCTTTGAGGTGATGGTGAGATCATCAAGTGCGTTTTGAATGGGGCGGGTGACCATAACTAAATGTTCCTCTCAGAGTTAATCATTGCAGATCGCGGTTAATTATACGCCAATCCCGATCATGATTATCAGCCCGTGACTTTTCGCCACACTTGGGTTAGAACAAAACTATTATCCTCCCCACCCAACGCACAAACCTTAATATTTCATTTATTATTAAACACATCATTGACAACTGGATAAACTGTATTATAATAGCGTATATTATACTATTAAACAGTTGTCCATTATTAAACACTCTCTTATAATTCTGTCATAATTATCAGGAAGGAAAATGCTATGGCCAGGCGTTTAGACCGGCGCGTCCAGCGCACGCGGAAACTTCTTCGAGAATCCCTCATGACGCTCATTCTCGAAGAAGGTTATGATGCGATCTCCATCCAGGATATCACCGATAAAGCCAATCTTGGAAGGGCAACGTTCTACCTGCACTTCAAGGATAAGGACGAGCTTCTCCTCGAAGTCATGGACCAGTTCTTGGCGGATTTCCTGGCACAGGTCCCGCAATTATCCGAAGCCCAATGGCGGCTTGAGGATTCCAAAGCCATCATCAAACTCTTTGATTTCGCTGCCGAACACTACGACCTCTACCGCATCCTGATCATTGGCAGCGGTGGGATCACCGCCTCGCGCCAGCTCCAACATAGCATTGCCGGGAACATTAAAGCTTGCATTCAAAAAGAGATTGAGGAACTGGAAGCGGAGCCTGTGGTGCCAACGGATTTCATTGCCAACCATTTTGCGGGTTCGCTCCTGGCTACAATTTACTGGTGGCTCGATTCTGACCTACCCTATTCAGTCGAAGAAATGGCAACTATGTTTCAGAAAGTTAATCGACTGGACCGAGAAACCTTGATGGGGTTGGATCAGGCAGATCATGCTCCGGCGGAAGAGAAAGGAAAAAAGAAAAAACAGACAAAGACAAAAGTCAATCCAAAGAAAAATAAAACAGAAACCGATGTCGCCTCTGAAGAAAAAAACGGGGAAGTACCTGAAGTTGCGCCTGACGAGATAACTAAAGAATAAGGTGAGTAAATGAATATCCTGCTGGTATACCCCGAATTCCCCGATACGTTTTGGAGCTTCAAACACGCACTCAAGTTCGTGCACAAGAAGTCCTCCTGCCCACCCCTGGGCTTGCTGACCGTGGCTGCCATGCTGCCTGTCACCTGGGACAAACACCTGGTGGATATGAATGTGAGTAAACTGCGCCAGAGCGACTTAGACTGGGCAGATATGGTGCTAATCAGCGCCATGACCATTCAGCGCAAATCCACGGATGAGGTCATCACACAAGCCCGAGCCATGAATAAGGTGATCGTGGCTGGCGGGCCTTTGTTTACTGCTCAACCCGAAGACTTTCCGGAAGTAGATCACCTGGTTCTCAACGAGGCAGAGATCACGCTGCCCCTGTTCCTTTCGGACCTAGCGCAAGGTGAACCGCAACGGGTTTACAAAACCGATGAATATGCCGACATCACCAAAACCCCCGTCCCCATGTGGGAACTCATCAACCTGCGCTATTATGACTCCCTCAGCTTGCAGTTCACGCGCGGCTGCCCCTTTAATTGTGACTTCTGCAATGTGACTGCGCTGCTGGGGCACCGGATACGTCTGAAGAGCACCCAGCAATTGATCGCCGAGCTGGACAAGATCTACGACCTCGGATGGCGCCGCGGTATCTTCATCGTAGATGATAATTTCATCGGGAACAAACGCATCCTTAAAGAAGAAGTGCTGCCAGCGATGATCGAATGGCGGCAAGGGAAAAAAGGCTGCCTGTTCACAACCGAAGCTTCGGTCAACCTTTCTGACGACGATCAGTTGATCAAGCAGATGGTCAAAGCGGGCTTCACTCAGGTCTTCGTGGGGATCGAGACCCCCAATGATCTGGCTTTGGCGGAATGTTCCAAGAGCCAGAACCGCAATCGCGACCTGGTCAGTTCTGTCAAGAAACTCCAGCAAATGGGGTTGCAGGTCATGGGCGGCTTCATCGTTGGGTTCGACAGCGACGACGAGACCATCTTCCAGCGGATGATCGATTTCATCCAGCAAAGTGGGATTGTCACAGCGATGGTCGGGCTGCTCCAGGCACCCATTGGTACCCAACTTTACCAGCGCATGCTGCGAGATGGGCGGATCCGGAATGTCTATTCCGGGGATAATGTTGACGGGGAAACAAACATCACCCCAAAGATGGACCTGACCGAGCTCAAAAAAGGCTATCGCAAGATCCTGGATTCGATTTATTCCGCTAAGGGATTCTACGAACGGGTGCGTACCTTCCTGAAAAACTATAAACCTCACCAGCACTCAGTCACACTCCAATGGCAAGAGATTTCCGCCCTCCTGACCTCGATCTTCGAAATCGGCATCAAGAGCAAAGAACGCTGGCAATACTGGCAGCTCTTCTTCTGGACACTGTTCCACTGTCCAAGAAAATTCCCCCTTGCGATCACCTTCACTATCTACGGCTATCACTTCCGCAAAGTCAACCAATTGCACGTCGCCTGATCTGAATAATCAATCAGGCTTTGGGAAATCCAATCCAAAAAGACCCGACCACAATGATAGATGTGACCGGGTCTTTTATTTTTGCATTAGTCTCTCCATGAAAAAAGTCTGCGCACCCTGAGACAACCCTGATATAATTAGGCTCTATGCGACAATCTCAAACTAAAAAATAACTCAGCACCCTGAGAATACTGTCTGAATGAGCATGAGATTGTCAACCCACCAACCCAATAATGAAGCATGTAGAGTCGCTGCTTTGACTTTTAGTCTCGATTGCCTTAAAATTGTGGCTTGCATGTCTTTATCATTCGAATATTTTTTAAGGAGCAAGGAAGGTCTCTTTCATGAAAGAATATAAAACCGAATCGATTCGAAACATTGTCCTGGCCTCGCATAGCAGCGCCGGAAAAACCATGCTGATCGAAGCCCTAGCTAACTTCACCGGGATGACCACCCGCATGGGCAAGGTTGAAGATGGCACCACCCTCGGCGATCACGACGAGGAGGAAATCCGGCGCGGCATATCACTGTTCACTTCTGTGGTGCCAATTGAATATAACAACACCAAACTCAATTTCTTTGACACCCCCGGCTATACCGATTTTATTGGCGAGGTGATCTCCGCCATGCGTGTAGCTGATGGTGCCTTGATCCTGGTCGATTCCGTGGCTGGCCTCGAAGTCGGCACGGAAATGGCGTTGCAGTATAGCGAACAATTCAACCTCTCCAGGATGATCATGATCAACAAGATGGAACGCGAGAACGCCAATTTTCAGAAGGCAGTTCAATCCGTACAGGATCACATCGAAACCCGACTGATCCCCCTCCAGATTCCTTGGGGTGAAAAATCGGATTTCAAAGGCGTTATCGATCTTCTTTCGATGAAAGCATACGAAGGTGAAGGCAAGGAAGGCGTAGAGATCCCGGCAGAATATAAAGATGAAGCCGAAGAGGCGCATCTGGCGCTCGTTGAAGCAGCTGCTGAAGGTGAAGACGAACTGTTGGAAAAATATTTCGAGAATGGCGACCTGACCGACCAAGAGATCATGCTCGGTCTGCGCAGCACCATTTTGGCGGGCAACTTTATCCCGGTGGTGGTGGGTGCAGGTGCCCACAAGATTGGGCTCGCTCCCTTGCTCAATTTGCTTTCCAACCTGATCCCCTCCCCTGTGGATGTCCCACCTGCAGTGGCGACTAACAACCGGGGCGAGGAAGTCATCCTGGAAGCTAAAGACGACGGCCCGCTGGCAGCATTCGTCTGGAAGACCACGGCGGATCCCTTCGTCGGAAAACAAACCTTCTTCAGAGTTTACTCCGGAAAGATGGTCGCTGATAATCGAGTTTGGAACAGTAATAAAAAAGAAGAAGAACGATTAGCCGGAATGCAAGTCCCGCAAGGCAAAGAAGGTATTCCCGTGAATATGGTACACAGCGGCGATATCGGTTTGGTGGCAAAATTAAGCGTCACCACCACTGGCGACACCCTGTGTGAGAAAGACAACCCACTCAGTCTGCCCAAAGCGGAATATCCCAACGCCCTTTACCAGGTAGCCCTGTTCCCCAGAACGCAATCCGACGCTGCCAAGCTGAGCAGCACTCTGGCTAGATTGTGTGAAGAGGATATGACGCTCTCCTGGCATAACGAACACGCCACCCGGCAGACAATCCTGCAGGGCATGGGTGACCAACACATTGATGTTGCCATCCGCCGGGCGGAGAACAAGTTCCAGCTTGGTCTGGACACCCAAGAACCCAAAGTGCCGTACGAAGAACGCATCACCCGAGAAAACTCCGCCATGTACCGCCACAAGAAACAGACCGGCGGCGCTGGTCAGTTCGGTGAAGTTCACTTGAGAGTCGCCCCCCTCCAGGACGAAGATTTTGAGTTCGTCAATGATGTTGTCGGCGGCTCAATTTCCAACAACTACATGACCTCCATCGAAAAAGGGATCCGGAATTTGATGAAGGATGGCGTTGTCGCCGGTTACCCCGTGCACAACGTGCGGGTATCCGTCTATGACGGCAAAGAACACCCAGTCGACTCCAAGCCAATCGCCTTTGAGATCGCCGGTCGGGAAGCTTTCAAACTTGCCTTCAGAGATGCTGGCGCTGTCCTGTTTGAGCCCATCATGAAAGCTGAAATCATTGTGCCCGAAGGCAACATGGGCGACATCCTGGGCGATATGAACTCCCGGAGGGCGCGCGTGCAGGGTATGGACACGCAAAAAGGGCGCTCAATTGTTACAGCTAATGTACCATTGGCGGAAATGCTGCGCTACACCACCATCCTCCGCTCAATGACCGGCGGTCGCGGCTATTTCACGATGGAATTCGACCATTATGAAATGGTCCCGCAACACCTGGCTCAGGAAATCATTGAAGCCAAACAGCGCGAGGATGAGGAAAACAATGAGTAGTCGATCTGCTGCTCCTTAAATAAACACAGGCTGTCCCCTTTTAACATTGGGACAGCCTGTTTTATTTATCCCAATTCCTGTCATTGGGAAACCTCCGTCAGGGGTGAAGCAATGACAAGATTTTATGGTTAGAGATCAATTCCCGCCCATTCTTGATAGAATAAGGTTATGGACAAGCGACATTGGATCTTCCTTTCTCCCCACTTTGACGACGTCGCCCTTTCTTGCGGCGGGCTGGTCTGGTACCTGACGCAGCAGGATCAGATTGTCAAGATCTGGACTATCCTGGCTGGGTGCCCAACGGACGAGAACTATTCCGGGTTCGCCCAACAGAATCACCTGACCTGGGGTATATCCGGACGGGAAGCCATCCGCATGCGCAAAGGTGAGGACCGTGCTGCGTGCGAGATCCTGGGTGCGCAGCCACGCCACCTGGACTGGCCGGATGCCATCTATCGCCGCGACCCGCAAACCGGGGAACCAATGGTCACTAATAATGAGGAGCTGTTAGGAAAAGCGCCGGAGGACTGGTTGGTGGAAGAGATCGCCCAAATGCTGCGGGATGAGATCCCGGAAAGTGCCAACGTGGTCGTGCCAATGGGCTTGGGGAATCACATCGACCACCGGGTTATCTCGAAGGCAGGAACATTGTTTGGACGTGTTGATGCGTTTTATGCGGACTACCCCTACATCCTGGGAAGTTTTGACAACCCGCACCTCACAGAAGGAAAATGGAGAAAGATACCACACGATCTGGGGCAGGAAGCCCTCCACGCCTGGCAGGAAGCGGTGTTGTGTTACGCCTCCCAGCTCAGTGGCTTCTGGCGCGATGAGGATGAAACCCGGCTGGCACTGCGAAATTACCTGGCTGGCGGCGGTGGACGGCTGTGGCAGAAAGCCTCATCCTGACATCAACTTAATAAAAAGTGGGGATAAATCCTTGAAAAACTGATCCTCCACAAGGGTATCAAACCTGAATTTGGTGGGTCGGTGACCCACCCTGCTATTCACAGCCACATGATGACCTGAGAAGCATTTTTATGAATACTCAGGTAACTTAATCCCCAAACAAAAACGATCCTTTACTTATATATCTATTCTGTTTTCATTGCCAGTCAGCAAGCGTTTAATATTCTCCCGGTGGCTCCACCAAATGATTATGCCCAATAGCAACCCAAATAAAGTGAACGGCAGTTCCCTGAATTTCATCCAAAAAGCCAGCGGCAGCAACAATCCGACCACCAGATTGACCAGGCTCATCAATTTAACCAATTTGACCACCAGAAACCAGAGCAGTAAAAAAATCAGGAAACAATGTAGACCAAAAAAAGCCGCCAGGATACCAAAGATCGTCGCCACACCTTTACCCCCTTTAAAGTTCAACCAAACGGGAAAAATGTGTCCAATGACCGGGATGATAGCTATCAGAAGGATATGCCAATCCTGAGTGAAAAATCTACGCGCAAGAAGTATGGGTAGAAAGCTTTTACCAAAATCCAGAATACCTACCAGCACGCCCAATTTCCAGCCCAAACTGCGAGTGATGTTGGTAGCACCCATGTTACCACTTCCCACCTGACTGATGTCGATGCCACGCGCTTTCGCAACCAGAAAACCAACAGGGATAGAACCGATCAGATACGCCAGTATACAAGCAAAAAATAGAACACTATTATCATTCATCATAACCGTTAACATCCAAAGGGGGATTTAGTTACAGGAATTGAGCGGATTAATAAATTACTAGACATTGACCTGTCATTATTAAATTATGCCGCATCTTAAGGGTAGTCAGGGCAAAATCCGCCATCTTGACAGTCACCCCCCTCTACGGTAAAATCCTCTCACCCTGAAAGAAGGGGCCTGTAGCGCAGTTGGGAGCGCGCCTCAATCGCACTGAGGAGGTCGAGGGTTCAAATCCCTCCAGGTCCACTGATGTGCCCCGCTGACACACGCAGGGCACGGGGTACGCAAGAGAAAATGGGCCCATAGCGCACATTGTCCCCTTCCGGGGAATTGAGAGTGCCTGTGGGAATAAACAAAGTCCATTTTGGGCCCATAGCGCAGTTGGGAGCGCGCCTCAATGGCATTGAGGAGGTCGAGGGTTCGAATCCCTCTGGGTCCACTACAAGAGAGGCGCTTTTTGAACGTCTCTTTCAGTTCCAGTATTGAATCGTTGGGCAGAATCATGTTACAATCGATTTAATATCAATAAACATCACGGCAGGAGTAGTAGACCATCCGCCAGCGAGTCGGGGATCACCCGGTGAGAGCCCGGCAGGCGTCACGGAGCGCCGCAGGACAAAGGTCGAACTCGCCTTGCCCGTCCCCAAAGAGACAGATGGCACCGGTGAAACCCAGTAACCGGTGACGGCAACCGCCCGTTAGAGCGACCCAAGCTGTCCGGTCTTGAGAGAGCGCCGGGAAGCAGGGTGGTACCGCGAAGTGTTAAACTTCGTCCCTGTCTGGACGGAGTTTTTGTTTTTAAGGCTGGTGGCTGATCTGGTATGCCCCGCCGTGCATGAAAGGTACAATGAAACCCGTTGTTGGTGATAATAGATCCTGAAACAAATAAGGACAAAACAGAGAGAACACAAAGAATTGATTTTTGGAGAAGAATATGCCCGACCCAACCAGTATACCCAAGTATAAACCCGAAGAGATTGAACCCAAGTGGCAGAAGCGCTGGGCAGATGACGGTCTCTATCACGCCGATATTGACGAGGACAAGCCCAAGTTCTACGCGCTGACCATGCTACCCTATCCCTCTGGCGACCTGCATATCGGTCATTGGTATGCCATAACGCCGTCCGACGCCCGCGCTCGTTTCATGCGGATGCAGGGGTATAACGTCCTATTCCCGATGGGATTCGATGCCTTCGGCTTACCGGCGGAGAACGCCGCCATCCAGCGCGGCATCCACCCAAAAGAATGGACCTTCGGCAACATCAAGAATATGCGCCGGCAGCTCAAGTCGATGGGCGCCATGTTCGACTGGCGCCGGGAAGCGGTCTCTGCTGATCCCGGTTACTACAAATGGACCCAATGGTTTTTCGTCCAGTTCTTTGAGAACAACCTGGCGTATCAAAAAGAAGCCCCGGTAGATTTCTGCCCCCACTGCAACACCACCCTGGCACGCGAACAGGTGCAGGGGGAGGACCGCCATTGCGAACGCTGCGGCACACCGGTGGTCAAGAAGAACCTGAAACAATGGTTCTTCCGCACAACGGCTTACGCCGATGAACTGATGGACTTCTCCGGGATGGATTGGCCAGAGCAGGTGCAAACGCTGCAAACCAACTGGATCAACCGCTCCGAAGGTGCGTCGGTGACTTTCCCAACTGAGGATGAAGATGATATCAAAGTCTTCACCACCCGACCGGACACGCTTTGGGGCGCGACCTTCATGGTACTGGCGCCCGAACATCCCCTGGTGGAAAAAGTGACCATCCCAGCCCAGGAGCAGGTTGTCGCATCCTATCAAGTCCAGGCGAAACGCATGGACGACATCCAACGCGAAGCAACCGACCGCGAGAAGACCGGCGTTTTTACCGGTGGTTATGCCATCAACCCGGTCAATGATGAGAAGATCCCGATCTGGATTGCCGATTACGTCCTGATGAGCTATGGTACGGGTGCCATCATGGCCGTCCCTGCCCATGACCAACGTGACTTCGAATTCGCCCGAAAATATGACCTGCCGATCGTGGTGGTCATTCAACCGCCCGGCGAGGAAGCCATCATATCCGGTGAGATGGAAGCGGCTGTCCCTGCCAACGGCGAGATGATCAATTCCGGTGTGTTAACCGGTACGCCCGGTGAGGAAGCCTTTGACCGGGCTGTTGAATATCTGGAAGAACGCGGCATCGGTGAACGCGCGGTCAATTACCGCCTGCGCGACTGGCTGATCTCCCGCCAGCGTTATTGGGGCGCGCCGATCCCGATCGTCCATTGCCCAGAATGCGGCGCGGTCGCCGTCCCGGAAGAGGATCTGCCGGTTGAACTGCCCGAAGACGTGGAGTGGCTGCCTACCGGTGAAAGCCCGCTGAAGCTGCATCCCACCTGGCGGCATACCACCTGTCCGAAGTGCGGAGGTGAAGCGGAGCGTGAGACTGATACCATGGACACCTTCATGTGTTCGAGCTGGTACCACCTGCGCTATCTGAGCCCAAATTATGATAAGTATCCCTTTGACCCGCAAGAATACAACTACTGGATGCCGGTGGATATTTATACCGGTGGAATTGAACACGCTACCATGCATCTGATCTATACCCGCTTCTTTCATAAAGCCTGCCGAGATCTGGGCATCACCAAAGGCAAAGAGCCCATGTTGCAGTTACGGAACCAGGGCATGGTCCTGGGCGAGGACAACGAGAAGATGTCCAAGAGCCGCGGGAATGTCATTTCTCCCGACGACCTGGTCGAAGCCTACGGTGCCGACACCGTCCGGGCATATCTGATGTTCTTCGCCCGGTGGGAACTGGGCGCCCCCTGGAACAGCAGCGGGATCGAGGGCAGTGTGCGCTGGCTGCGCAAAGTCTGGTATACCTTCCTGGAACCTGGGGATGGAAAAAAAACTGCGAGTAAAAATGTCCTGCGAGACCTGCGCCGCAAAGTCCACCAGACTCTGGACTCCGTCACGCACGACTTTGAAACATTCAATTTCAACACCATCGTCTCCGGTCTGATGGAACTACTGAACGAGATGACCACCGCCAAGACGCTCGGTGCCTTTGGGACGGACGCCTGGCAGGAAGCCGAAAGCATTTACCTGCGCATGCTGGCGCCGGTCTGCCCGCATATCGCCGAGGAGATCTGGACCCGCACCGGGCACGACTACTCCATCCATACCCAGCCCTGGCCGGAAGTGGATGTGAGCGCAACAAAGGAAGAGGAGATCACGCTGATCGTGCAGGTCAATGGTAAACTGCGCGACCGGCTGGTTGTGCCCGCCAACATCAGCGAAGACGACGCCAAAACCGCTGCCCTGAAGAGCGAGAACGTCCAGAATTTCCTGGAGGGTAGTGAACCTAAGAAAGTCATCTATGTGCCCGGCCGGCTGGTGAATATCGTCGTCTAAAAGAAAAACTATTTCAAACGATTCATCCGTAGAGACGTTGCATACAACGTCTCTACGATTGGTTAAAGATCAATATTAATTTTTCTGATGCTATAATGGGCAGGCTGAATCTCAATCATCACTGGAGCTGTGCCCGCCCCATTCAAAATATGGTGTCTCATAGATTCGGATTTATCATGGGGTGAACAACCCCATCCCCACCCCTTCCCCTCTCGAGGGGAAGGGTGCCCGTAGGGCGGGAAGGGGTGGCATAGAGGGCAGGGCGGCGAAGGAATAGTAGTTTGGGTTGAGGTTTTAAAATGTGGAGGAGACCAAGCAGTTGATGATTTTCAGGGGTGGCACTTTTTCGTTTGCTGCCCATCCTCGCCATGGATGACCTTTTACCTTCGCATTACACTGCCCCCACCCCAAAATGTTATAATTTTGAGGAACCCCTCTCCTTCCAAAAGAAAGGCGCAATATGAGTTCTCATCACCATGAAAAGCAAATCATCACCACCGACCAGGCTCCCAAAGCCATCGGTCCCTATTCCGCTGGAGTCAGCACGGGCTGCCTGGTCTTCACCGCCGGTCAATTGGGGATGGACCCGGCATCCGGCGAATTGGTCGAAGGCGGGATCCAAACCCAGACCCGCCAGGCACTGACCAACCTCAAAGTCGTGCTCGAAGCGGCTGGCAGCGGGATGGATCAGGTGGTCAAAACAACAGTATTCCTGGGTGAGATTGGAGAGTTCGGCTTGATGAATGAAGTCTATGGCGAATTCTTCACTGAGAAATTTCCCGCGCGTTCCGCCTTCCAGGTCGCTGCTTTACCAAAAGGCGCGGCGGTTGAGATTGAAGCGATTGCGCTGCTTCCCTGCGATTGCAAGGAGTGAAGCAAGCCAGGATAAATTTCAGACGGAAACTGGCGGTGGATGATGAACTCAATATCGTCCTTCTGACATGTTACCCTGACAAGAATGGGGCGGAAAGAAAACGCAATAAAAGCGCTTTCTCAGTGACCAGCCAGACTGCGGAAGGCAGTTATTTTGTGGTAAAACTACCTCTATAGAGAAATGACGACCGGACAAAATATGCAACCAAACGTATCAATCATCATCCCCTGTTATAACGAGCAGTCCACCATCCAATTCTTGCTGGATGCTCTGTATGCCCAATCCTATCCGCATAATGACATGGAAGTCATTATTTCGGATGGTGGTTCCACCGATGACACGCAACAGGCAATCGCCGATTGGCAAGCGACACATCCTGACCTATCGGTAACAGTGGTTGAAAACACGATCCGCACCATCCCGGCAGCATTAAATACCGCCATCAAATCCTCCAGCGGAAAGATCATCGTCCGGTTGGACGCCCATTCAAAACCCCACCGGGAATATGTGGCGCGAGTTGTGAAGGCACTGGCGGAGGGGCGTGGCCAGAACGTAGGCGGTGTATGGGATATCCAGCCGGGCAGCGACCACTGGATCGCTCGCAGCATCGCAGTGGCAGCCGCTCACCCGATTGGTGTGGGCGACGCTCGTTATCGCTACACTGACCAGCCGGATTATGTGGATACGGTGCCCTTTGGCGCCTTCAACCGCAGTTTGCTCACTGAGATCGGGATGTTCGATGAAACCTTACTGACCAATGAGGATTATGAATTCAATGCCCGTGTTCGCCAAAGCGGCGGTCAGATCTGGCTCGATCCCCAAATCCGCTCAATTTATTACGCCCGGAGCAGCCTGAAAGCCCTGGCACAACAATACTGGCGGTATGGTTACTGGAAATGGCAAATGCTTCGCCGTTACCCCGAGACACTCCGCTGGCGCCAGGCTTTGCCACCCTTATTCGTGGCGTCACTCATCATATTGATCTTGCTGGCGCCATTCTTATTGAGTGCATTGTGGACGTTAGTCGCCGTGATAGGCGTCTATTTCCTGCTCCTGCTGCTGGCAGGCTTGCAACTCACGCTAAAACATAAAGATGCTACCTTAATCCTGGGTGTACCCCTAGCGATTGGCACCATGCATTTTACATGGGGCGCTGGTTTCCTTTGGGGGTTGGTGCACCCCCCAAAATCAAAATAAATGTTAAAATGTAAGCTATGAATAAGAAATCTCGACCAAAACGATGGCATCTACGCGCTTCTGAACGGATTATTATCCTGCTGTTAGGCGATATCCTCATGGCAGCCTCGGCGTTGTTCCTGGCGCTCTACCTCTGGGCAGCCGGGGATGCCTGGATGGAATTCTCCTTAGAATTTATCATCGAACGACCCCCGTTTTGGTATTTCCTGCTCCCCTTCTTCTGGGTGATCTTGTTGGTGGAACTCTACGACGTCTACCGCGCCAGCAACCCTCGCGAGACCCTTAAAGGCATTGGACTGGCGACATTAATCTATACTCTGGTTTATCTCCTGATCTATTTCACTTCGTCGCCCACTTCACTTCCACGCCGGGGGGTCGCTTTCTTTATTGTTTTTGTAGCCATATTTTCCCTTATATGGCGGTTGGCATATATCCGAATCTTCACTGCGCCGCATCTCTTGCGCCGGGTATTGATTATCGGCGCCGGGAATGCCGGTCAGACGATTGTTGACGTCATCGCTGATCAATGGCCGCCACCCTTCTTCACGGTCGGTTTGATTGATGACTCCCCGGATAAGCAGGATAAGAAGATTGGCAATTACACTGTGCTGGGATCCAGCAAGGATCTTCAGGAGATCATTTCAGAGCAACAGGTCACCGACCTGGTCCTGGCAATCACCGGTGAAATGCGCGGGGAAATGTTCCAGGCGATCCTGGCTGCTCAGGAGCGGGGCGTCAACCTGACCCCCATGCCGCAGATCTATGAAGAGGTCTTATCGAGAGTGCCGATCTTCCTACTCGAGGCAGAGTGGATCGTGCGTTCATTTGTTGAAAAATCCCATACAAGTTCAGTCTACCAATTAAGTAAGCGTCTGATCGACTTTGCTGGCGGGTTGGTCGGCACCCTGATCATGGTCGTGTTGTTCCCATTCATCAGCCTGGCAATCATCCTCGAATCTGGCTTCCCGATCTTCTTCAGACAGGAGCGTTTGGGCAGGGGCGGACAACCTTACAAGATCTTCAAATTCCGGACCATGGAACGCGATGCTGAAAAAGACGGGGAAGTGCGGATGACGGAGGAGAACGACGAACGAGTGACGAGAGTCGGTTGGTTCCTGCGCAAGACCCACCTTGACGAGCTCCCCCAATTCATCAACGTCTTGCGCGGCGAGATGAGTCTGGTTGGTCCCCGGGCAGAGCGCCCCCAGTTGGTGGAACGCTTCCAGAATGCGATCCCCTTTTACCGGGCACGCCTCCTCGTCAAACCTGGCATCACCGGCTGGGCACAGATCAATTATGGCTACGCCGGAACGGTGGATGAAACTGCCGTCAAACTGGAATACGATTTATATTACATCGAACACCGTAACCTGTTTATGGATATCTCCATTATTCTGCGGACCGTTGGTGCAGTACTCGGCTTCAAAGGTCAATAACCCCAAGGCAATCTCTCAATGATCATTTTTGGTAAACGCATTCGAAATCGCTATTTGCTGATAGGGGATATATTTCTGAGTCTGGTATCGGTCCTGGCGAGTTATCTGATCCGGCTGGAATTGATCGCCATCTTCCCAACTTACCAGATTTCAATGCTTTGGATGCTGGGAAGCGTGGTTATCATCAAACCGCTGGTCTATTATTTCTTCGGGATCTACCGCCGCTTGTGGCGTTATGCCAGCACCCGGGAACTGGTCCTGATCCTTTCCGCAGTAACCACCGCATCCATGATCGTCTCCTCTATTATGATCGGTCTGTTTGCCTCCGGTATGTTTGTAGGGTTCCCCAGGTCTGTGCTGGTGATCGATTGGCTCCTATCCATCGCCTTCGTCGGAGGACTGCGCTTCATTTTCAGGATGATGGCAGAAAGTTCCTCAACAGCAGCCAACGGCGCGAAGACACCCGGACGGCGCAAGAAATGGGTTCTGGTGATTGGGGCGGGCGATGCCGGTGCTATGGTCGTCCGTGAATTACTGAAAAATCCCCAGTTGAATATGAAGCCCATCGGCTTTCTGGATGACGACCCCACCAAACAGGACAGCAAGATCCACGGCGTTCCGGTTTTGGCATCCCTGGACCAGATTGATCATATCCTGGAAACACGTCATGTAGATGAAGTCATCATCGCTATCCCCAGTGCATCAGGAAAGGTCTTACGCCAGGTGACTGAAATCTGCCGCCAGCGTGGCGTCGCCTTCCGCACCATGCCTGGTATATATGAACTTCTGGGCGGCGCAGTAAGTGTCAACCGACTGCGCGAAGTAGATATCGCCGACCTGCTCCGCCGTGAACCGGTGGATATGGACACCGAAGCCCTGGGTGAAGTCCTGCAAGACAAAGTTGTTCTCGTGAGCGGCGCAGGCGGATCGATCGGACGTGAGTTATGTCGCCAGATCGCCCAACTTCATCCCGCAAAGCTTCTGATGCTCGGTCATGGGGAAAATAGCATCTTTGAAGCCTTAATGATCCTCAAAGAGGGTTTTCCCTCATTGGAGATCGTCCCCTTGATCGCGGATGTCAGGGACCTCCCGCGGCTATCCGTGATTTTTGAGCGCTGGCAGCCGGATGTGGTTTTCCATACCGCCGCCCATAAGCATGTCCCCTTGATGGAAAGTAACATTGAAGAAGCCATCACCAATAACATCCTCGGTACTCGGAATATCGTCCAAACCGCGCTGGCGCAGGATGTACAGCGCCTGGTGATGATCTCCACCGACAAAGCCATCCGCCCGGTAAACGTGATGGGCGCCACCAAACGCATCGCTGAGATGCTGGTGCTGGATGCTGCCAGGCAGTACGATAAGGATTTTACTGTGGTGCGGTTCGGTAACGTGCTGGGCAGCCGGGGAAGCGTGGTGCCTCGTTTCAAGCGCCAGATCGCCCAGGGTGGTCCAGTTACGGTCACGCATCCCGAAATGAAACGCTATTTCATGACCATCCCAGAAGCTGTGCACCTGGTTCTCCAAGCTTCCGCTATGAGCGAGGGCGGTGAGAACTACATCCTGGATATGGGACAGCAGGTGCGGATCCTTGACCTGGCGGAAGACCTGATCCGGCTTTCAGGGCTGGAACCAGGTAAGGATATTGAGATCGTCTTCTCCGGCATCCGTCCCGGAGAAAAACTCAGCGAAGATCTGTGGGACAAAGGGTTTGCTTTTTCTCCCACCTCCCACCCGGACATCCACCGGGTCGACAGTGAAGAGGTCCTCTCATCAGACGAATTAGAAGCGGCGGTAGACCAGTTGGTCAAACTGGCACGCGAAGGCAAACCCGAAGCCATCCTGTCCATCCTCAGCGAGACCATCCCCGGCGCCGCCATCCAAGCTCATGAAACCGATCTGGATATGGTAGAATAATTTTCCACGGATTCAATAAGGGGAATGACAATCGCTGATATTGCCGGAGTTTGGCAATGTCATGTGCTTTAAGGAAACTATGAATTTATTGACCACAGCGGAATGGGACCAATTCATCCACGATCAACCGGAAGCACACATTTTACAAACCCCTATCTGGGGAATGTTGAAAGCGGATTTTGGCTGGACACCGAAGTTCATCCGCCAGGGAGATGTGGGCGCGATGGTCTTATTCCGCCGCCTGCCCCTCGGCTTCAGCGTAGCCTATATCCCCCGCGGACCCATCGGCGAGGGAAACTGGGCAGATTTCTGGCCAGCGGTTGATGAGCTTTGCCAGCAGAAACGGGCGGTCTTTTTAAAAGTAGAACCTGAGGTCTGGCAGCCCGTCAAAGAAGAGTTCATCGTCCAGAATCTGCCGGGATTTGTGGAAAGCAACCAGACCGTCCAACCCCCCCGCACCATGCTCATTGATCTGGGTGGCTCTGAAGAAGAGCTCCTCATGGCTATGAAATCAAAGACCCGCTACAACATCCGGCTGGCAGAGCGCAAGGACGTCATCGTGCGTCCCAGTGCCGATGTGGGAACCTTCCATCGGATGATGCTGACCACGGGAGAACGAGATGAATTTGGGATCCACAGCCCCAATTATTACCAGCGTGCCTATGAACTGTTCGCACCGCAAGAGGCTTGTGTGCTCCTGATCGCCGAATATGAGGAGCAGCCGCTGGCAGGCTTGATGGCTTTCGCTCATGAGGATACCGCCTGGTATTTCTATGGCGCCTCCACCGACCAGGAACGCAACCGGATGCCCACGTACCTGCTGCAATGGGAAGCCATGCGTTGGGCAAAAGCCAAAGGCTGCAAAGTTTATGACCTGTGGGGCGTACCGGACCATCCTGAACCGGCGCTGGAAGAAACCTTCCTTGACCGGTCTGATGGCTTGTGGGGCGTCTATCGTTTCAAGCGTGGGTTCGGCGGCGAAGTCAAACGCACCATCGGCGCCTGGGACCGGGTCTACCAGCCCTTGCTGTACCGCCTCTACCAGTTCTACACCCGTCGTCACCACACCCCCTCCGCATAATCAATAAAGAGCAGGAGCACCTTCTTTTGGAAATAGCAAACATCAAAGACTCAGCCCACTGGAACGAACTGATCGAAGATCTTCCCGGCGCGCACGCCCTCCAGACCTGGCAGTGGGGCGAGGTCAAGTCGCAGTTCGGTTGGGAACCCCATCCCTTCCTCTGGCGGGATGAGTCAGGCGAGGTCTGTGCGGCAGTATTAATACTCCAGCGACAGATCGCCATCGGTGGTTTCGCCATGCGCCTCAGTGTGATGTATGCACCCCGAGGACCCCTGCTGGATTGGTCTGATAGCACCCTCGTAAAACGGATTTTTAATGACCTGCAATCTTTCGCCAAAAGAAAAGGCGCCATCTTCCTCAAGGTCGATCCCGACCTTCCCCTGGGTTTCGGCATCCCGGGTGAAACAGATGCCCAACCCAACCCATCTGGCATGGCTGCGAAAGAGACACTGCAAAACCAGGGTTGGGTATTTTCGGATGAGCAGGTCCAGTTTCGGAACACGGTCATTGTTGACCTGACTGAAAACGAACAAGACCTGCTAATGCGCATGAAGTCCAAAACGCGCTACAACATCCGTCTGGCGAAACGCAGCGGCGTTACCGTCCGGGCAGGCGGCGTCGAGGATATCGACCTGCTTTACCGGATGTACGCCCACACCTCCATCCGCGATAACTTCCTGATCCGCAGTAAGGGTTATTACGAGACAGTCTGGCGTAAATTTTTCACTGCTGGCTTGGCGGAGCCCCTGATCGCAGAAGTGAATGGTGAACCCATAGGCGCGGTAGTGATCTTCCGGTTCGGAGGGTGCGCCTGGTATATCCACGGGATGTCCCTGAATGAACATCGCGAGAAAATGTTCAACTACCGCCTGCAATGGGAAGCCATGGTCCGCTCAAAGGCTGCCGGCTGCCACGCGTACGATATGTGGGGCGCCCCGGATAGGTTCAATGAGGATGATCCGCTGTGGGGTGTTTATCGCTTCAAAGACGGTTTCGGCGGCAGGGTCGTGCGCACACTCGGTGCGTGGGACTACCCCGTTCGACCATTAATCTACAGGTTGTACAGCCAGGTTCTTCCCCGCGTACTGGGCTGGATGCGCAAACGCGGGAAGTCCGAAACGAAAAGAGGGATGAGTACATGAAACCGAGATTGAGATTCGCTCATCTTCCCACCCCCGTGGAAGCCATGCCGCACCTTTCGGCAGCATTCAAAGGACCGCACCTGCTGATCAAGCGCGACGACCAGACCGGACTGGCTTTCGGCGGAAATAAAACCCGCAAGCTGGAATACCTGCTGGCAGCCGCACGCGAACAGGGCGCAAATATACTGATCACCGCCGGAGCAGTGCAATCCAACCACTGCCGTCAGACGGTCGCGGCAGCAGCCCGATTTGGCTTGGACTGCATCCTGGTCCTGTTCGGTGATCCACCCGACCCACCGGACGGCAACCACCTGCTGCACTATCTATTGGGCGCAGAAATCGTCTTCACGGAGCGGGATAAGGTTGAGGATGAACTCGAAAATGTCTTCCAGAGCGCGCATTCCGCTGGGCGAAAGCCTTATCTGATCCCCTATGGCGGCTCCAACCCCACCGGCGCGATGGGGTATGTAAACGCCATGCTGGAACTGGCGGAGCAGGACATTGACCCTGACTGGATCGTCTTTCCGAGTTCATCCGGCGGCACGCAAGCCGGGATGCTGGTCGGTGCACGTCTGACCGGCTTCCCGGGAAAGATCCTGGGAATCAGTGTGGACGAACCAGCGGATGATCTCACCGCCCTGGTGGCGGAACTCGCGACGGCGACGGCTGCCTATATCGGGAAAGATTGGGCTTTCAAAGCCAGCGATGTGTTGGTGAACGACGATTACACCGGCGAAGGTTATGCCGTGATGGGCGCGCCCGAGATCGAGGCGATCCGCCTATTTGCTACCCTGGAAGCACAACTATTAGACCCGGTCTACACCGGCCGCGCAGCGGCGGGACTGATTGACCTCATCCGGCAGGGAAATTTCGATGATACGGATACGGTCCTGTTCTGGCACACCGGCGGAAGCCCAGCGCTGTTTTCAGAAAAGTATCAGAGGCGGCTGTTGCGTGAGAAAATATAGTTGTCACGCAGGTGTTCCCTTGCGCTGGATATCCACTAAACCCATAAACACATCCTGAGATTGCTTCGCTTCGCTCGCAATGACAAAATGTTCGTCATTGCGAGAAGCCCTTAGGGCGACGAAGCAATCCAGGAAATTATTTCCTCTTACCTTCTTTGTTAGTAGGGATCATAATGATAATAGTAGCGGCGTTGCAGGCAACGCCGCTATAGTTTTGCTTCTGTAGAAAACAATCGGGAAATTTACAGCCCGGCTGCATCACGCAGCAACTCGGCTTTATCCGTCTTTTCCCAGGTCAAATCCAGGTCATCCCGGCCGAAGTGGCCATACGCTGCCAATTGCTGGTAGATCGGTCGGCGCAGGTTAAGGTCACGGATGATCGCACCGGGGCGCAAGTCAAAGTGGTCATTGATCAGCGTGGCGATCCTCGCGTCATCTATCTTACCCGTGCCGAAGGTCTCCACATTGACGGAAAGCGGGTGCGCCACGCCAATGGCGTATGCCACCTGCACCTCGCAGCGGTCCGCCAGCCCGGCAGCGACCACATTCTTCGCCACCCAGCGAGCAGCGTAGGCGCCGGAACGGTCGACTTTCGTCGGGTCTTTCCCGCTGAAGGCGCCGCCGCCATGACGACCCATGCCGCCGTAAGTGTCAACGATGATCTTGCGCCCGGTCACACCGGCATCCCCCATGGGACCACCCATCACAAAACGACCGGTGGGGTTGACAAACACGATCAGATCATCATCAATCAGTTCCTTAGGGAAGACAGGTTTGATGATCTCTTCAATCACGCCTTCTTTGATCTGGTCGTGGGTGACGTCGGGTGAGTGCTGCGTGCTGACCAGTACAGTGTGGATCCGTTTCGGCACCCCATATTCATATTCCACCGTCACCTGGCTCTTACCGTCCGGGCGGAGGAAATGCAGGTCATTCGCGCGTCGGGCTTCCGCCAGCCGCCGAGTGAGCTTATGGGCATAGTAAATCGGCATCGGCATCAGCACGTCCGTCTCATTGCAGGCATAACCAAACATCATGCCCTGGTCGCCAGCGCCAATGGCTTCGATCTCAACGTCCTCATCTATCTCGCCCTCTTTGGCTTCCTTGGATTTATTTACACCCAGGGCGATATCGGGGGACTGGTTCGCCAGCGCGATCATCACACCACAGGTGTTACCATCAAAGCCTTTTTCGCTGCTGTCATAACCGATTCCGGTCACCACTTTACGTACCAATTCATCAAAATTGGCAAACCCGGTCGTCGTAATTTCGCCCATCGCCATGATGAAACCTGTTTTTGTGGCGCATTCGCAAGCAACGCGGGAATAGAGGTCTTGTTCAAAGAGCGTGTCCAGCACAGCATCACTGACCTGGTCACAAATCTTATCCGGATGGCCTTCTGTGACCGATTCCGAAGTGAACAGGTATTTCGGTAATTTCATAAACGTCAACGTCATAATTGAGAACCTCCATGTCTCATTAAAGTTTAGCGCCCCGTCTGGCTCGTGCGAGAGGGGCGTAAATGAGCATTGGCATCCCTCTCATCTTCCAGAAAACGCTCTGCCGGATTTGGCACCATAAAAGATTTACTTTTTGGTTGCCGAGGTATCATCGGGCCGGTCCCTCCACCTCTCTGGATAAGAGTGCCGTTTAGGGCTATTCAATTGGTTGAACGCCTGCATTATAACACTTAAAGAGGAAAATGCAAATTAATTGTGATAATTCTGGTGCGAATTATAAACTCTTCGAGAAGTGCATGATCTAACAAGCCACATTCAGCACCAAACCCTTGTTCCCAGCGCTCGCCGGAATATATATTTCCTATTAATAGCAGCTGAAGGAAATATAAAAACCAGTAAGCCTCAAACCGCCCGCACGCCCTCGTTGACATAGCGGGTCAGTTCACTCACGCTGAGGTCCTTGATCCCCAGCTTATCCAGCGTCCGCCCCTTCCGCCAGTAATCCGTGCTGTGCAGGATACAACCCAACCGGATGATGGCATTGATCCCATTCACCGAGACGCCATACCGTTCCCCTAGCGCGGCAATCGGCACCAGGCTCATCGGCACGTCTTCGGAGATATAGCGATGCTGCAGGGTGTTGGGTGCGTTAATGCCATAATACCCGCTCTGGTTCTGGATTGCTTCATAGAGCGTGTCCCCCCGCACGTTATACGCCATTGTCAGCCATTCCATCGCATTCCGGGCTCGGATGCCAAGGGCAGAGGCGACCGTCACCCGCTCTCGGTCAACAACCTCCAATACTTTCGCCACTGAAGGGGTCACGCCATCCACATAAAACTGGAAATCACCATGAGTGGACTCGATCCGCCCGGCATTGAGGATCGACAGCGCGGGATGAAAAACAGCGCCCATGTTATTTAACCCCGTCTGGAGTACATTGACGCCATCAATGAACTGGGGATAGACGTGCTTGATCGCATCTAACACGATGGGGGTGTCCGTCGCCGGTAAAGCCGCCAGGGGCACCGCTTCCTTGATCCGAAAGATCCGCGCCTGGCTGGGGCCATCAGCACGGCTGGCATAAATAAAAGTCTCCGCTTCCGCCAGGACGATCTTGCAATCGCACCCGCAGCGGTTCAACACCTCCCGGAATTCGATCGTCCCGCAGGTGCGCCCGGGGTGCAGAAGGACGATCTGCCCGTCCTTAAGGTAAGGTGCGATCAAGCTGGCAACTTCAACATGTCCGGAGGAGGGTACCACGACCATGATGATCTCCGCATCCGTCAGAGCTTCTTGAATGTTATCGGTAACCTTATTGAGTGCGCCAAAACCATGCGGTCCTCCGGGCGGGCTTTCCAGGTCAATCCCGCCGCGTTTTGCGATGACTTCAATGTGGGTGAATGTCCGATTATAAAGCGTTACGTCCTGATCCATGATTGCCAGATGGGCAGCCATCGCTTTCCCCCCATTACCAGCGCCAATCACAGTAAATTTTTTGGTGGTCATGCTTCCTCCTCGAATAATTGCTTGATACGGTCGGACTCCGAGATCGGGTTCCCCGCTGAGTCCATAGTCAGGCAGGCGCCATCCAGAATGCGAGTCCGGATAAGCCCTCTGGCAAAGGGGTTATTCTTGAGATGGGGCGCGTCCAGAACGCCCGCCGTCACAGCTCTCTCCAATGTGGCTGAGTCAACCAGCGGGTCATTGGCAGAAGCGGGCGCCAGGTGTCGGATCGCATCCAGGGTGACCTGCGCTTCGCTCAGGAGCGTTTCCACCCGCGTCTGGATCGCCGGGTCGAAGGACATGTCTGGTTGCCCTGCCAGAGCGTTCTCGATTGCCTTCCGCGCCATCCGGCTGGCTACAATGACATCTTCAGCGGTGGCGGCATGGTGCGCTTCCGTATGACCCACGATATGGATGATATGCGGCTTGAGCGCCATCTGTAAATAGATACTGGCAGCGAGATGCGCCCGGGCGGCATCCTCCTGGAGCGGGTAACTCAACAACCCCGTGCGGGTCTGGCGCCAGAGCTTGAATGTCTCATCTTCCAGAGGTTCCGTAATCGCCAGACAAGCCAGCATCTTCGCCAGGTCCATCGCATCCGAGGTCCCCGGCGGGCTGTTGAACATCATCTGGGCGATATAATCCCGCACGCCAAAAGTCTTAGCGTTGTAAGCAGAAAGGTACGCAGAAACCACAAAGACCACATCCGGGGCATCGCGCATCCCCCAGTGGTGCGGCTCGTTGAGCTCAACCGGGATGCCCTGCTCGCCATACCAGGCCATCACCTCCTGGTGTTTGCGGATGCTCTCTGCCAGCCCCCATGGACCGCGCCCGTCCATCCGGTTGAACCAGAAAATCGGGATGGCACACCAGGCAATATTGATCGTCTCTTTATACATCGCCGCCAGCTTGAGAAAATCGTCTGTCCCCGAATACGAACGCAGGAGCGGATAATTACCCGTCCGGCTGGCTTCATACAGCGCCCGGTAATCCTCAGGCGACCGCACCGGGACACCCCCCGCCCCCTTCCGGCGCGGGTTTTGCCGCTCAGGGTGGAAAAAGTTCTCCTGGCCATCCTGGTCAATGCCCAACGAGATCACATCCAGCGCTTTCGCTTCAGCGATCTGGTGGATCCCATCCAAGGTCGCTTCCATCGTCGGTTGTCCATAGTGATGGCGTAATAAGGGATAGGGTTGTTTCCACCGGATACGCTCAATTGTTGCATTGGGAAAATCCGCTTCGGTGACCGAATCGGGTCTTTGCCCTCGCAAATATGCCAGGATGGTATCGGTTGGTTCGTTGCCATCAAAGACGGCTTCAAAGAAACCAATCGCCCTGGCGCGTTCTGCCACCGGGGGCGTCCCGCCAAAGGTGAAACGAACGCCGCTTTGCCGCAATTCATCCGCCGCTTCAGCGAACTCACCTAACAAGCGTTCTCCGGTCTCCGGTGTCAGGCGGTAGGAGACCCCTACCAGATCCGCGTTTTCTCTTTTGGCAACAGCGATCAGCTCATCGGGCGCCACTGCTGGCCCGAGGAAGACCGTCCGCCAGCCAGCCTGTTCCGCCAGACGAAGAAAATTGATCACCCCTGCCACATGGACACACTCTCCAATAGCTCCGGCAACGACAGTTTTCAAGACACACTTCCTCTTTTTTAACTACTGAATAATACCTGAACGAACACCACCGATATTAGCGGGGGTCTCACTCCCCGACTTCACGTACCATGGATACCCCTCTTCTATTTTAGCCTAATATTAACCTCAGATGTTTAAGAAATAGTTATTAATCCCATGGCATTCATCACTCACGATTAATACCAACGATTTTTTACTGTTTAGAAACCTGATTCCTAATTGCCTAATAGCTGATTCCCCCCAATCACCAATCACTATGCACAACTCAACAGGCGTCACATCCCATTTCCCAACACCGTGAAAGTCTGCCCCGAACCGCGTAATAGCCATGGATTCACACGCCCCATCCACTTCTCCGGCAGGTAGAGTTTCTGGAACCCGCCATAGTCCTCGTATAACTCGCGGGCATCGCGGGTCGCCAGCATCGTCCAGCGCACACCCTCCTCATCCAAAAATTGAGGATCTCTTCCGTCAGCCATTTATCCAACCCCCTACCCTGGAAATCGCTCAGAATGAAGACATCGCTGAGGTAGGCAAAGATCGTGTAATCCGTCACCACCCGGGCAAACCAAATCTGCTAATCATGGTGGTAAACTCCGAAACACAGAGAATGCTCAATCGACTTTTCGGTCATTGCCCGCGTGCGCCCGATGGTCCAGTAAGTCTCTTCGGTCAGATAGCGGTGGATCACATCGACCTGGCATTTTTCCTTGTTCGTGCTGATCAGGTATTCACCTTGTTGGATTTCCATTTGCGCTTCTCCTTTTCGGCAATTTACAACCTGCCGCTCACTCAAAATCCGGGTGAGTTCGGCTCATCCATTTGCCGGGGATCTCCAGCGGATGGAACCCACCGTAATGCTCATAAAGTCTATGGGCATCTTTGGTCGCTAAAAGCGTGCGTTTGATCCCCTGCCGGTCCGCATAGCGGCAAGCCGCTTCTACCAGCCACTTTCCCAGACCCTGACCCCGCAGACTCTGGTCCACAAAGACATCACATAACCAGGCAAAGGTCGCCTGGTCGGTCACCAGCCGGGCGAATGCCACCTGCAATCCCTGCCGGTAGATGCCCAGGCAGACTGAGTTTTGGATCGAGGTTTCGATCACCACTAATGGCAGACCCTCAGCCCAATAAGACTGCTGTGCCAGGAAATCCTCAACCACATCCAATTGCAGGCGATCCTTATCAAAGCTGAGCAAAAACTCCCCCCGCTGCTCTTCCGCATAACCCATCTCAGGCTGGTAGGGTTTATCCAACTCAAAATCCGGCGGCAGGGGTCCAATCACATCCCGCACTCGTTCGCCATCCTTATAGCTGAAATGATAATGCAGCAGCGGTTCGCCCGCCAGTACCTTCGGAAGGAATACGTGGATATTATCCACCACTTCCGGCGCGGTGCAAGCCCACGGTCGTGGCTGCCAGGCTAGCTCTCCTTCGTGGTTGATCACGAATTCCCGCTGTGGCACCTCAGCAGTGAAAATCGCGATCCCGCCGAGTGGGATTTCGAAGCCGTCCCAGGTCAGCAATCCCGCAAACTGCGGATCCGTGATCCGGTAGCCTGTCTCCTCCTCCACCTCACGGATGACCGCCTGCCGGGGCGTCTCGCCCGGTTCGATATGCCCGCCGACGCCGTTCCAAAGCCCCCGGTTGGGTGGAAAGCGGCGGTGCAGCATCAGGACATCATCGCCATGCAGCAGGAAACACAGCGTGAAAGCCGGCGTGAGGATCATACCAGCGCCTCTCGCAGTTCAGGCGGATCGGTCTCTTTTATCTCGAGATTCTCCATCTCGTGCCAAGCGGTGAATTTCGTCAGCGTTTCTCTGAGCGCACCGACCAGGTCCTCATCACTCTTAACCCCCGGTTCCAGATAGACCTTCTTGATTTCCATCCGCTTTTCTTTGCGGTGAGCTTTGGGGTCCAGCCTGCCCACCAACCGCCCCTTATGCAAGATTGGCAGGCAGAAATAGCCGTATTTGCGATCCTTGACCGGCGTGTAGGACTCCATCCGATAGTCAAAGTCAAACAAAGCCAGCGCCCGGTCCCTGTCTGAGACCAGCGGGTCAAAGGGAGAAAGCAAGGTGGTATACGTGGGCATCAGGTCACCCGCGGCGGCGGCTTCTACTGTCGCGAGGTTATCCGGATGAATGTAGACCGGCGTATCCCAACCGTCCACTGCCGTCTGGTGCAACTTCCCTTCTGCGACCAGCCCTGCCAGCACAGCAGGCAAGCCTGTTTTGAGGCGGTAATAATACGGAGCCACCCAATCCTCGCGGGCAACACCCAGGGCGCGGATTGTTTTCAGCAAGATCAATTGGTGCCCCGTCTCAACATCCAGAGCATTCGCATCATCCCACTCTGGCAGGACCCGCTCGCGCAGGTCGTAATAGCGGCGGAAAGTGTCACGGTGCGAGACCATCAATTCACCCAGGGTAAACAAACGGTTCAGGGCGATCTTTTCATGTTTGGCTGCACCCCAGCCGGTCGAGATCGTCTCTGATTCGAAATCCATCGAGCTGACGTGACCCTTCTCACGCACAATCGACAGCACCTGCTGGATAACTTCCGGATGCTGGTCCGCCCACTTTTGCCAGCCATTACCGGTGCGTTCGTCGTAGAGGATCATCCCGCGGAAGAGCGGGTAATCCTCAATCGGGAGATAGCACAGGGCATGGGCGTAATATTCGAAAAGATGCCCTTCGACATGGAGCTGGTCAAGCCAGTCCACGTCATAATCTCCCAACCGGCTCCAAAGGACCAGGTTTTGGCTGCGCCGCACCGCCTGGATCGTGTCGATCTGCAGATATCCCATCCGATTGATGATAGGCAGGATATCGGATTTGGTAGCAGGTTTTTGAGGCGGCGAGAGCAAGCCCTGCGCTGCCAGCATGGCGGTGCGCACCGTTTCTTGAGTGAGGGTCATTATGTGTGGTGTCTCCCTAGTTATTTCGGTCAGTGTCGCTGCGATTGGCTGCACCCAGCAAGGCATCGCCCAGTGCACGGGCTTCTTCGGATGTCAGGTAGAGATAAGTCTCCCCTGCGCGCAGGAGACGTTCAGCAGGCGGGCAGCGTTCAGTCACAGAAATGCAGATATTATCTTCGAGATCTTGATCTTCACTGTCATAGAAGATCTCGATCTGCAATGTGTGATCCAGTAAATGAATAGCCATGGGAAAACACCTCCTGAGGGGGGATCATCCTTTTTGCTTTTCCAAATCATATCATTAATCCCACCCGCCGAACACGGTAAAAAGGTTGAATAAACCCTGAATTTACGATGGTTGCATTGGGATTAAGTAAAGAAAGACCCCATAATTACCTCAAAAAAACTAAATCGGGCAATCTGATAGTTTCTGAGAGTCACATTTCGGTAGACTCAGGGTTGTAAAGTTAGCAATAGCGAGCCGAACAGGCTGATACCGTCATTATAAGGAGTATTGATTATGGAAGTCCCACGCCATTGGCGATTGAAGAAACAACGCTATGCCCTGGTGGGCGAGGTTTGTCCTCATTGCGAAGCCAAGATCTTCCCCCCGCGGGATGTCTGTCCCGAGTGCGGCGGTGAAGCCAAGACCGCTTATGCCTTCAGCGGTAAAGGCGAGGTCTATTCCTACACGCGTTTGAGTAATGCCCCCGCCGGATTTGAAGCTCAGGCGCCCTACACCGTTGCGCTGATCAAACTGGAAGAAGGCCCGATCGTGACCGCCCAACTGACCGACCTGGGCGAAGAAAAAGTGGAGATCGGCATGCCGGTCGAGATGGTCACCCGCAAGCTGCGCTCCGACGGCGACGAGCGCGGGATGCTGGTCTATGGGTATAAGTTCCGCCCGGTGATGGGCGCATAAGAAAAAGACATGAAAATGTGAACCGCTCTCCATTTGGAGGGCGGTTTTTTATTGGTATCGGCAATTTAGTGGGCTGAAGTCGCCTTCGGTGCTCGATTGAGGACATTGGTGGGAATCATCGTGGTGTATAATATTTATAAGATTGGGCGGCAGTGCAAGGATAAGATAATCAAGCGTTATTGCAATATATTATCCTTGAATTGGTTGATTATACGGAATAATTGCAGCGTATCAGGAATCCGTATAATTAATAGTTAGGTGGCCATATTTCACTAACTTGATAATTACTCTCATTTTGGAGACAAAAGATGAGAAGAAATATTAATGCTGAAAGGGCATATAGGTTTTTCAAAGAGGCCGAGAGATTAGACAAGGTCTTTACTCTCGATGAGGTCTCTGACGCGACAGGTTGGAAACTTAGTACAGTTCAGGCATATAGATCAAAAAAATGGCACAGATTCATTCGACCATCAAATGGTGGTTATGTTAGTAGAGGAGTGGCATATTTAACCGAGGATGCCTTCATAAGATTACACTCTCAAAGGATAAGTCTTCGAGGGGATCTACTGCGACCCCAGTACGGGCCTAATATCGATAATCTGGTCGATAAAAGTCGAGAAGCTGCCCTGTTGGCAATTCAAATATATAACAACCCTCTAGTTTCATTTCGTACGTATGGATTCATCGTTCAGATGGTTATAGGTTTTACGTCGTTATTCCATGCAATTTTTGAACGAGATGGGATTGAGTATTGGTATAAAGATGAAGATGGAACACCGAAGGAGGTAGATGGAGAGTATCGCTATTGGGAGATTGGTACATGTTTAAATGAGTATTACAAAGGATTGACAACCCCCGAGACTGAAAATACTCGATTTTTTATTCAACTTCGGAATAAGATCGAGCATAGATACTTGCCGGCACTTGATATCTCTGTCTCTGGTTATTGTCAGGCTTTCTTATTTAATTTTGAGAGAATATTGGTAAAAGAATTCGGGGATTATTTTGGACTCGGTCAATATTTAGCCTTAGCCTTACAACTTTCTGAGTTTTCTGAGGAACAACTTCGAGTTTTTAGAAAAGTTCAAGCAAAGCATTTTCAAGAAATTAAGCAGTATATTACCGATTTCTGTGATCCATTGTCCGATGAGATTATTCAAAGTGACCGATTTTGTTTTCGAGCGTTTCTCATACCTAAAATTGGTAACCATGCAACATCATCCGATTTAGCGATTGAATTCGTTAAATATGATCTCAATGACACCAAGGATATGGGAAACTATGAAAAACAAGTGGCACTGATTAGATCCAAACAAATCCCAGTGGCAGATCAAGGTATGCATCTCCCTTCGGATGTTGTTCGATTGGTCAACGAAAGGACAGGCATTTCATTTAATATGTATCATCACATCAATGCTTGGAGACTATACAAAGTTCGAGAATACAGCCCTGAGAGTTGTAATACCAAATACTGTCAGTACAGCGTTCCATTTAAATCATTTATCTATACTGAAGATTGGGTTAATCTCTTATGTGAGCGAGTTCAAGATCCGGATGAATTTGAGAAAATAAAACTGTTTCGCCGAAATAAATAAGTTCCTTTTGTTTTTGTTTTATATTAAGGAAATTCATTGGAATTGATTATATGGCCACCTAACACCCGCTGCAGCCGACCGGGCTGCGCCCGGGTGAGCGGGGCCCCAAAAGCAGAGGGGGTGGGTTTGAAGAATTTCGGGGTTTGCCAGCCCCGCCCGGCGGCTGAGCTCTTTCGTTAGCTGGCTTAAGACATAAGAGGAATAAAATGGATGATAATTTGATAGTACCAGTATATGTTGATACCAATGCATTACTTGATTTACTTGCGTCCATTGAGGGTGGCTTTAGTCTTGTGGAAAAAGTTACATCACGCACTTCCGCATCATCTGAAAAGGATAAATCAGTCTCAGCAGAGGCAGGTACTGAATTTGGGATCCCAAATGTTTTGAGCCTTCTCAAGATAAAACTTGGTGGCTCTTTAAGCGCAAAAAGGGGGAAGGAATCTGGAGAAGAAAGAGAGACTGAACGTTACCATACATATGGCTCTCTACTTCATCGTCTTCGGTCTTATCTAGAAGCCGAAGTTTTAGTTAAAAAATTTGATACCAAAGGTGATGTTTGGGAATCGATTGAATCATCAAACTTTGTTGAGATTAGAGGAATAATTCGACCTAACCCATTGGCAGATTCCTTTGGTCGTATTGATCGTTTGATAGGTATACTTCAATTAGTGTCTGGCATGAATTTTGGTTCATCTAGCCAGCAGACAGGTGGAAAAGGTGGAAAAGCGCAAAGTAACAAAAGTCAGATGACACAAATGCGCCAATTTATGGGGGGCATTCTGTCTGATATTGAAAAGGAAAATATTAGAACCTTTGTAATTGACATGCAGTCACCAAAAGGATGTAGTGCGGTTGCACTCCTTTATACAAATTATTTACGTGACCAAACAATGACCGAAATTGAACACAAAGAATATCGCCTGCTTGGGAAGGTGGTCAGAAAGATCGAAGAAGGCTCGGATGAAACTATCGACTTATTACGCGGTACTGGATTGGGCGGTATTAGAAAAGACATGTTGGATAAATTTTTGAGATTATTTAATCAAATAGAGGGCATGAATCTTCCCGAAGTTAAAACAGAAGTGAATGGGCCCGCGCTTGAAATTGTGCCTATCGCGGTATTTATTTAATAGTCAAAAGCCAGCTAACACCGGCTCCACCTGACCGCCTTCGGCGCGGGGATGCGGCGGCCATTTGGTAGAAAAAGTGATTTTATGCCGTCTTGTCTTGCTATAATCGGCGGCAGGTGAGCCAAACCGTTGTACCGAACGTTGTAGTCAAAATCAACTCAAATCAGGAGACTCGTTATGAGCGATAAATCCCCTCTTTTTATTAGTTCTATCGAGTTGTTAGCACACTCAATAGAACTATTCACGCAAGGCAAAGAAAGAAAATACAAATTCGTCATTCTGCACTTGGCAAATGCTATTGAACTTATTTTGAAAGACCGTTTGATTGATAAGGGAATGAGTATTTATGAGGGAAATAGCAATCGTACTGTCAATATCTGGACAGTATTCACAGAATTGGGCAAAGCCGGTATAACGATTCCAGAACGCCCAGTTATTGAACTATTAGTTGATGATCGACATACAATTCAACACCGTTTTGGCTATCCAAACTCAGATACTGTTTTTTACTATCTTGAGCAGGTTATAGCATTTTTCAAGCGGTTTCTTATTGATGAATACGGCGTTGATATCACAGAGATATTAGGACTGTATGTATCGGAAAATGACCTTGCTTTGTTTAATCTTGTAGAAAAGCCAAAAGACGAAAAAGACTTATACACAAGTCTTGATGATCTGTTTGCTATATCGCCAGAGTCGGCAGTCTTGCAAGCATATAATTCTGTAGAGAGCAAAATTATACAGATAATGCCTGAAGCCACCGATGATAATAAGCCGCCTCGTATGATTTGGCAATATCGTTCCTTCCCTCATATACTTGATGATTTGGTCATTCACGGTTTTGTTTCACAAGACATAATTGCCAAGTTTGATATACTTCGGCAGATGCGAAATCGCGCTGCCCATACTGCTCATTTTCAGGATGAACAATCAAGCCCAGATTGGGAAGAAGCATTGAGAATTGCAAAAGAATTACTTGGTAGATTAGATAAGGTTATTGAGTCAGGACATATTAGGAAAGAGCCTAATACAAGCGTGGATAGCACTGTTTAACAATAATTACAAATACACAAAGGCCGCCCAACACCGCAAACACGCGGACGGGCTAACAACCACGGTGATAGGGACCAGTGACTATTCATTTCAAACGCGGTTTCTCAAAGCACATGACCCCATAACATCTTCCCCTCAGTGGTGCCCCACTCACCGGAGCGTCTCGTTTGGATTGTCATCGCAAGCATAACGAAGCGATCCCAGCTCATCACAACTGCAGACCTTTTGTGCCATGGCTCATTAAAGAGATTTAGGTGAAAATACGCAGCCTGGGGCTGAAAATAATTGCGTTTTTATCTGTGAGAATATTATGATCTTACCTTCACCTGCGTCAGCAAGCCGGCAGCCAGCAGGTTCAGTCCGACCGAAGCCAGGCAAGACGCCCAAAAGCTGATGCCAAATAAACCCGGTGCGATCAGGTCGCCCAACATGCGCCCCAGCGAGAACCCGGCAACGGTGGCAGCCAGCATGGTCGCCCGCGCAACAGGCACCACCTCGCTCATCAGGGTCATTGTGCTGACCAGCACAATCTCAAAGGTGATATAGAAAAACCCCAGACCCGCCATCGCCCAGCCCAATCTGCCGGCTGTCAAGGGTAATAAAACCGCTGCCAGACTGTTTAAGCCCAAAAATACCCAGATCATCCGGCGCTTCCCCACCGCATCCAGCCAAAGTCCCGTCACCACCTCTCCCCCTAATTCAGAGACGCCGATCACCACCGCAGCAGCGGTCAACGCAGCGAAATCCAGGCCGAACTGCCCCTCGATCCAGACACCAAAGATCAGGTTCACGGTTTCATTGGCGCCTGTGAAAAGCACACCCGCCAGTAAGCCTGCCAGCGCCGGCCAGGTACTCACCACCCGCCAGAGGTTGCGTAAAAGCGTGTTCTCTTTCGTTTTGCTCACTTTCCTGGAGGGTATCAGCCAGATGAAAATAAGGAAAATTATCACACCCATCCCGGAGAAAATAAAAAATGGGGTGACCCACGAGTAGGTCTCGATCAACACCCGCACTACCGGGATGCCACCGATAAATGCCAGCGCCCAGCTCAGCTCCGTGATTGCCAGCACCCTCCCCCGCCTTTCATAAGGGATCTGATCACCGAGGAATGCGCTCATAGAAGGAATGAAGACCCCATTACCCAGCAGGATCAGGCTTGTGCCGATGATAAAAGTCCAGAAGCCAGGCCAGATCCCAGCCACACCGCTGCCCGCGGTAAACAGCCCGATTCCCAAGAGCATGCCCGTTTTTCGATCATGAGTATCTGCTATCGTTGCCAGGAAAGGGCCAAAGACGCCCAGAAACGAGCGGATTGAAAAAGCCATTGCCAAAGACGCTGGTTCCACTCCCAATCCTCGGGCGAAGACCGGCAGGAATGGGTAAACCATCCTGTAGCTAGTGTTGACCACAGTGCGAGTGAGGGTGAAGAGGAGTATATCTAAATTGATCTTCCAACGTTGGACTGACATAATCCTGAAATTATACCCTCATCAATAGTGACCTAATTTAAACTGGACAAGAACTATCAAGGTACGTATTATTAATATATAATATTAAATAAAGTCAAGGATCCAAAACAGGATATTATCACTAGATCATCCTGTTGATGTGTTTGTTCACCAAAAGAGAAAAAAGGAGACTCAAATGGCAAAGATTATTGATGTTGAAGGTATCGGTCCAGTTTATACCCAGCGATTAACCGCTATTGGCATCACCACCACTAATAAACTATTGAAAAAGGGCGCCACCCCCATGGGTCGTCAGGAACTTGCTCAAAAAACCGGCATCAGCGGTAACTTGATCCTCGAATGGGTTAACCACGCCGATCTTTACCGGATCAAGGGCGTGGCTGAGGAGTATTCCGACCTGCTGGAAGAAGCGGGCGTGGACACCGTTCCCGAACTGGCACTGCGCAACCCGGCAAATCTGTACGCCAAACTCGTTCAGGTCAACGATCAGAAACACCTGGTCCGGCAGCTCCCCTCACAACGCCAGGTTGCCGATTGGGTCAATCAGGCTAAGGTTATGCCCCGCAAGATTCAATACTGAGCATAGGATCCTGCCCGAAAACTTTAGGTTATTGTAGCAAAGAAAGCGCTCCTGTTTCTATGCGATGAAACAGAGGCGCTTATTTTATTAAATGGGGTTGTTTTCCACGCTTGCACATCCTGATATAATCTGCAATGTTCTATTCTTCTAAATCAAGTCATAAATCGCGTATTACAAGGTACTTCTCAATGAAACCTAGGGCAACCAACACCATTCGCTTTATCACCGGTCTGATGATCATACTGTTCCTGTTGACATCCTGCCTGGGGCAAGCAGAAACCCTGCCATCTCACAGCTCGACCGTTACACCTGCAACCGAGCCGGCTGGCGAAACAGGAACCGAAGCCCCCGCCAAGACTCCCAGCATGACAAACACCCCCCCACCGCCCTCATTGTTCCTTAGCGACGAACTCCCGGAGGGAATCGTTGACCGCACTGCTTTAGCGCCATTTCCCCTCAGCGATGACCCGGGAACGACGCTCTGGTTTGGTCCCACAGCTGAAGCGCCAGTTGGCGAGGAACTTCAATCCTCCTTGTGGGTGTATGCCCTGGCAGCGCCCTTCCCAACCCTGACGGATGCGGTCACCCTATCCGACCTGCAAACCTTCTGGCAGGGGAACCCGGAAGGCGCACTGGCGTCTGTCAAGACTCTCTATATCCCGGAGACCGTTGCTTCAAACTGGCAGGGGCGCTGGGGCGAACCTGCCATTCCAACGATTGTCATTTCCGATGATTTACCTGCTGCCGATACACTGTGGGCTGAGAACGCCTGGGCAGTCCTGCCCTTCGAAGCACTGACGCCGAAGCTCAAGGTCATTCAGGTGGATGGTATTTCTCCGCTCATCAAGGATTTTTCAAACGACGATTATCCCTTGATATTCGAGTTCCAACTCATATTGAATGAAAATTCTCAGCAAACGCTCACTGAAACTGACCGGCAATCCCTGATAAACGCCTTCACACCCACCAACCGCGACCCGGAGAAAATGACCACACTGGTAATGACCGGCGTGACCGCCCTCGTGCGGGCAACCGCTTACAGAATGGAAATTAACGGCGTGCTCTATCCTGGCGAGGAGATTGTGGATTGGCTTTCCGAAGCCAACCTGACCCACATCAGCAATGAAGTTTCCTTCTATGAGGATTGCCCCTTCCCCAATCCCCATTCCCGTTTACTTTTCTTCTGCAGCAACCCTGAGTATATCGAGTTGTTTGACTATGTTGGCGCAGATATTATCGAGCTTACCGGAAATCATAACAACGACTCATTGTTCGTCTATGGCGTGGATGTCGTGCCCTTCACCCTCGACCTTTATCAACAGCGGGGAATGGTCTATTATGGCGGCGGTCTGGACCTCGCGGATGCAATGTCTCCTTTGCTGGTGACGCACAATGGCAACCGGCTGGCTTTCATCGGCTGCAATGCTTCCGGTCCGGATTATGCCTGGGCAACCGAGACACAAAGCGGTGCAGCACCCTGTGGGGATTATCAATGGATGGCGGATGAGATCAGCCGTCTCAGGAGCGAAGGCTACCTGCCAATTGCGACCTACCAGTTTTATGAAGACTATTACAACTTCGCTGAAGAGCACCACATCAGAGATTTTGGACTGATGGCGGAAGCCGGCGCAGTGATCGTCAATGGCAGCCAGGCACACCGTCCAAAGGGAATGGCTTTTGAACATGACGCTTTCATTGACTATGGCTTGGGTAACCTCTTTTTTGACCAGATGGGTTATACCGATATGTATGGTAATAATCTTGTTCAGGTCCGCTGGGAAATCATCCAACGCCACACATTTTATGATGGAAAACATCTCAGCACCGAGCTGCTGACCGCTATGCTGGAAGACTACGCCCAGCCGAGACCGATGACTGACAAAGAGCGGCTTCTATTCTTGGAAGAACTCTTCACAGCCAGCGGATGGAATTCGCGGTAAAATCAGGATCAGAGCTGTCTAAAGTATATCAAAGGTTAAGATAATGGTTTCGATCGCGGAGTTTTCTAAAGACCCGAAATATACGATCAAAGCTATGAGCGAACGGACAGGTGTCAAGCCAGTCACCTTGCGCGCCTGGGAACGCCGCTATGACCTGCTGGAGCCGGAACGGCTGGATAACAACTATCGCCTGTATTCCGAACAGGACATCCAGGTCCTTCGCTGGATCACCCACCGCCTGGAAGACGGTCTTTCGATCAGTAATGCTGTCCGGGAGTATCAGGGGTTGCGCGGGAACAGTATCTGGCCCGAAGCCTTGCCCTCCGTCTCCCCACCGGAACCTTCTCAAACACCCCAACACCCCCCAAGGTTTTACGCCGAGAAATTATATGAAGCACTCACGTTGCACAAAGAAGGTGAAGCCAAACAAATTGTAGACCGCATCCAGAGCATGTTTGACCTCAAGACGATCTTCTTTGAAATCTTCCAACCCTGCCTGTATGAAATCGGGGAAGCATGGTATCGCGGGGAGATCCTCATTGCCACCGAGCATTTCGTCTCAGCCTTCATCCGGGGAATCCTGATGAATTTATTGCAGGCTTTTCCGGTCTACAGTGCCGCACCTAACCTGTTGATCGGGTGCGCTCCGGAAGAATTCCACGAGATTGCCCCGCTGATGCTGTCCGTGCTTTTACGCCGGGAAGGATACCAGGTGGAATTCTTGGGAGCGGATCTGCCGGTAGATGATCTGGTAACCTATGCTGGTGATGTCTCGCCGGATATGATCATCCTTTCCGCGGGTTTTGAACGTACCGCGCGGCCACTCTTCATGATGCAGGAAATGCTGGATGCACTCCCCTCCAAACCTAAATTTGGTTTTGGCGGGCGGTATTTCAATGAAAATATGGAAGCGCGCAAGGAAATGCAAGGCGCATTCCTCGGCAACACACTGGAAGAAGCCATCCAAAACGTACATAATCTGATGGATTAATGAATTAATTCAGTAGATTAATCCCGCCGGACAATCGCATCCGTCATGCGCGCCACTCTCGCCATCACGCCCACATCATGAACCCGGATGATGTCTGCGCCGCGAGCAATGCTCAAGGCGACAGTGGCTGCGGTGCCTTCCACGCGTTCATCCGGCGGCAAGTCCAGCGTATACCCAATGAAGGACTTGCGTGAAGAGCCTACCAATAACGGATAGCCCAGGGTTTTGATCTCATCCAGGCGGTCAAGGAGTTCAAGATTCTGTGAAACCGTTTTTCCAAAACCAATTCCGGGATCCAGGATGATCAATTCGTCTGGGATTCCCTTTTTATGCGCCAGGGCAACGCTACCCATCAATTCATCGCAAATATCGCCGATCAGGTCATCGTATTGGACGCCAACAAAATGGCCACCCAATCGGGCACCCAGTTCAGCGGATCCGGGTTGCAGCCGGTTGTGCATTAGAACCACCGGCGCCTGAAATTCCGCCACTACTTCCGCCAGCTCGAGATTAGCCCGGAACCCCCAAATATCATTCACCCATTGCGCACCGGCTTCCAATGCTTTGCGGGCAACTGCGGGTTTGTAGGTGTCCACAGAAATACGCACCTCCGGGAAAGCGCGCAGCATCTCCTTGATAACAGGGATAACACGCTCGAGCTCCTTTTCTTCACCCACGGGTTTTGCTCCCGGCCGGGTGCTCTCACCGCCTACATCCAAGATATCCGCGCCTTCGCGGAGAAATAAATCCGCCTGCTGGAGCGCGGCATCAACGGTATCCTTCCGCCGCAACAACCCATCTCCGGAAAAACTGTCCGGCGTGATATTAATGATACCCATGATGAATGTACGGGTTCCCCAGGGGAATGGCGATAAAGGTTTTGAGACCATTGGATTCCTCTACAAATTAATCAATAGCTTTACAGACAGATGATATTCACTCACCTTCAGCAGCATCCGGGATGGTCTGGGCTTCAACTACCAGATCCACCCGGACAATTGCGCCAGCCATGCTGTAAAGGGTGAGTTCAAAGGAGATCTTACTCCCAGCCGTCAGCTGGTCATCGTTGTCCCATCGCCGTACAGCTACGACATGGCCTTCATGGTCAATTGCGGTGGCGCTGACCCATACATATTGGGCATCTGGCTGGTCTTCGGGCAGGGAAAGCGTCCCGGTCACTTCAGCAATTTCCCCATCCTCGCTCAAGGTGACAGATTGGCCCAATATTTCCACATCCAGGTATCGCTGGTCATCCGGCATCACGGGCAAGAGGAAATCGACCTGAGCTGAAATAGTATAGTTAGCGGGGATTGGAGGTTGGAAGTATGCGATCAATGGGAGGGATTCACCCGGCGGCAGCAGGTTTAAGGGCATGATGGCTGTCTCTTGGCGAGCGTTTTCGCCTTCCCCCAAGATCACCACCCCAGAGACGTTTTCAAGGGCGCCGGTTTCATCGTTCTCAATCAGCACAAAGCACCACAGCCCACCAAGTGCATCCGGATAACAGTCAGGCGTTTGCATATTGGCAAAGCGCGGTGTGGCGGTGGGGGAAAGTTCCACGGTCGCGCTCGGCGTCGTTTCAGCCATCGGCGTGACTGGGATCAGCAAAGATGTGCCCACGATCATCGCTCGCGGGTCAATATCGGGGTTGGCAGTCATGAGTGCTTGCGGGCTCAGACCATAGCGAAAGGCAATACTGTACATATCATCGCCGAGCTGGATCTCATAATATACCGGCGTTGGCGTCGGGGTGATGGTCGGGGACGGAGTGGGGCTGATATAGTCTGTCGGGAGGGGCGTGGCTGACGGCGTATCGGAAGGATACGGCCGTAAAGTGCCTTCCAGGGTGCCGGTAGGCTCAACCGTCCCCACTGGCGTCCCCCGGTCACAAGCGGAGAGCAGAATCCCAATCGAGACGAACAGGGTAACAACAACTGTCCAAAACTTACGCATGCTGGCATTATACCAGTGAAGGTTAAAGGCTTCCAAAGCCGCCCTATCCATAAAAATATCCTTTTTTACGCCGTCCGGTGTAAGAAAAGCGTTAGATAACCGCTGTCAGACTTGCCAATGGCTCTCAAGAGGGCTATAATCTGGAAAGATAAAGATCAGGAAGTCAAGTATGCCTACGTATACATATCAATGTGAAAATTGCGGAATCCGCTTTGACCAATATCAAAAATTCTCGGACGATCACTTAGTGATCTGCCCGGAATGCCACGAGCCTGCCTTGCACAAGGTCTACCAGCCGGTTGGAATTGTATTTAAGGGTAAAGGGTTCTATGCCACTGATAATCGCTCCCCTTCCGGCCAGTCCTATACCTCTGATAAAGAGGACAACAGCAAGAAGGAAACTGACACCAAGAGCGAAGCCAAAAGCGAAACCAAATCTGAAAGTAAAACCAAAAAGAACAAATCAAACGAGGATTAGTCTTCTACTCCTGTCACTAAGTGCGGGTTATAACGACCCGCATTTTCTATTTAAAGACCCCTAGATTCAAGTATCAAGTGCAACAGTGACTTTTTAAGAATACCATAGGCTGTTCAAATGCCAGACATTTTCTCGGCCGGAAATTTAATTGGCTTTCAACGAATTGGATATCACTATTAGACAA